>RCNG010001752.1_pt1 | contig 10825 bp, 8 predicted proteins | sample 2041371 | NCBI WGS metagenome assembly RCNG01 (sample SAMN09708227, study PRJNA481090) | Marine sediment metagenome, whole genome shotgun sequencing project. | biome: marine sediment; feature: ocean; material: sediment; isolation source: Sewage treatment plant 1 marine sediment (STP1) ... | reverse complement strand
TGCATTGGACACCAGATTCATCACTGTTTTTGACAAATGGACGGATGATCCAGAAATCGACTTTATTCTTTCCGACAGTGCCGTCTCAATTCGAATATTGGGATGAAAGGACATAATTTTATTACATTCCGGGCTGTTGAGTAAAGTGGATATGATATCGTTTAGATTGACGGGCTGCTTATTGGCAACACCTCTCCTTGCCAGTGTCAAAAGGTCTTGTACGACTACAGCCGCTTTTTCCCCTGATTTTTTAATGGTCTGAATGGGCTTGATCAAAGGGCTGTCCGTCGGGAGCTGCATCAGGACTAGCTCCGGATAGCTCACAATTCCAGTAAGGATGTTATTCAGATCATGAGCCACGCCTCCCGCTATGGTCCCCATAAATTCCATTTTTTGGGCACTTTCCAACTTTAATTCAAGCTCATGCCGCTCGGTGATGTCACGGGCATTGACGACACATCCGGCTATTGCATTGTCGACCAGTCTGTAGGGTGTGTAGACAACATCCATATATCGTCGCCCAATATAGGGAAATTCCATCCATGATCGGTAGTTGACAACCTGCCCGGAAAACGCCCTGTCCAGTCTTTTTTTTTGAGCTTTCTGGGTAAGCATGTCGTCCAGGAGTTCCCATGTTTTCTTCCCGATTACTTCTTCACGGGATACCCCAAACGCGATAAGCGCCGCGTCATTAATGGCTTGATACGTACAGGACAGATTAATCAGCGCCATGTGATCGGTGGATGTGGCGACAATTCTTTCATATTTCCTCAACTCCTCCTCTGCTTTTTCCCTTATTTGAACCTCCTTTTTTAAATTCACATTTGAGGAAGATAGCTCTTCCGTCCGTTTTTTCACTTTACTCCGGAGCGTAACATTCATGGCAACAAAAAAAAGCAAAATAAATCCAGCACCGATGAGTGTGTATTTTATCGAATCGGGCAATATCCATTGTGTTGGGGCCATCAACCACCTGTTGAGAGTCTTGGTATAGAACGGATCCCTTTCGAATTTCATTCTTCCCAGGTGGATATCGATGGCCGACAGATGGTCCATGTTCGACTTTTTGGGAGCTGCAAAGCGAACTTCTATCGGGTTAAACATTATTGGTGTTTCTTTAACGAGATAATTGGATTTGTTTTGAATACCAAAAAGTCGGTTAACAACGCCTGCTTCAACCCGATTTGCAGCGATTAGTTCGAATACGGTATCGTATCCATCTGACTCGATAAATCTGCATTCAATGTTGAACTTGGCGGTAAGATCTCGTAATCCATAGAAATGAATATCTTCCATTTTAACAGCTATCTTTTTATGCGACAGATCCAAAACCGATGTGATTTTAGAATTTTTTTGAACAAACACCTGTCCCCAGTTGGTAATAACCGTCTCATACGTGAAGTTATATTTTTTTTCCCGCTCTTTTGAATAGGCTATCGCTGTCATTAAGTCGATTTCCCCAGAATCCAACCTTTCCAGGCACTCTGACCAGGTCCCAGGTGTATATTTCAAATCCCAGAGTTCTTTGGAGGCCACATGCTCCAGCAGATCTATAAAAATTCCCTGGGGTTTGCCATCATCATCTATGAATACAAGGGGTTTATTGTCATAAACACCGACCCTGACGATTTTTGCCGCGTCAGCGGAAGGACTGAACAATAGTAGCAATATTCCTAAAAGAATAAAGAATACAGGGTAGTTGACCTTTATTACCCTTAAAAAAAGCGACTCGACGTTGAAGTTCATGTAAGCCTCAATAGAGAGCATGGAGGAAACGTGTGACATCAATTCGACCTATTGGCCTTATTGGGGATTCTTAAATGACAGAGGGTGATGAGAGCTATCTGCGGGAATCATAGCGCGTGTACGATTAATAATACACTCCTAACAGGTCACCTCAGCGTATAATTCAGTGTCAAGAAAGATGGTTGAACCGATTATTACGGCTGAATAGATTGATCCGACCCCAAATCCTCGCGTGGGGTTTTTTCGTAAACCATTTCATCCGCCACCGAATTCTATAACAAAATTGGACTATTATTGAAATGATGATCCCTAATAACTGATGGACTCGTAAAAAGTCGAAATTTCGGTTTTGTTGTCGTCCCCGCGAAGGCGGGGATCCAGTATTAACAGGTAGTTATAGATAGCGCTGAAAAAGCTTCACTACGTGCCCCGCCTTCGCGGGAATGAGATGATCGGTGACTTTTTACGAATCCGTCAATAACTGACTGCACCTGTGAAATTGAAAAATAAACAAAAATTTATAATGGACCATAAAAATGACGAAAATGTAAAGTTCTAAAAATTTTATTTGTCAAGCAAGGGACAAAGAGGCTATTTTTCAAATGAACTGAATCCCAAATTGGTCATTTTGGGCCCACCTGACGATTGCTTTTCTTTTGATGCTGCCTTGCTTTTTTGCAAAAGGAATAGAAACATTTATAACTACCGGAGTTTTGGATATAGATAGATTTCGGCTGCCGATTTGTGCGCCTCCCATGCTGATATTTTGAATCATTCCAGGAAAAACAATCGATCCCGTAGAAAATATCACTTCCCTTTGGTAATATTTCCTTACATTTGCTCGTTTATTAAATTTAACGCCAAATTGATCCATATTGGCCCACATAACAATTGCTTTTACTTTGATGCTGCCTTGTTTTTTTGGAAAAGGAATCGCAATAAATATTTCTATTCCTGGATTTAGTTTAGGTATGTTCCTGATGCCAACACTTGCGCCATCCTTGCTAATATTATTTATCTTTCCAAGAAAAAAAATCGAGCCTGTAGAAAATAATACTTCCTTTTGAAAATCTTTTCTTTCATTTATTCTTCTGCTTCTTTTAAGATTATATTCTGCTTCCATTTCGCGGATTCTCACATTCTAATTATAACAACCACATCAATTGAAATGATGTTCAAAAATAGGGCAGATAAGATTACCTGTGCATGTTTCAGCGAAAAAGGAACGCAGAGGCTGGGGTGTGAGCAAATAGCTTCAGATAACTACCTAAATTCACATCAATATCAACAGGGCTCGCTTTTCATGCGATGTGTGCGGACCAAATTCCTTATTATGATTACTATAACAGGCGCTTGTGTCAAAGCATAATATTTTTCAAAATAGTATATTTAACCAAATCCTTAATGATATCGATACCAGAAATAATCTTCGATACCCATTGGGAGGGTTTGGGTGACCCGGAATTCCCGTTAAATAGACAATAGATGTTTTGATAGTTCTACCGGTGCTGTAAAAAATGGTGCGTGACCTGAATCCATTTTCATTATTTTCTGGCATGACATGAGGTTCGACTTTTACTCTCTCACCATTCGGTTTGTGGTTTTCAACGAATAGCTTATTGCCTATCGCCAGGCTACCTTCTACCCGAACGTGATACGGAGCCCATTCCGGCTGCTGTTCGGGATCGAATCCGATAAAACAAATATGGGGCGACGGAGGCCCAGATCAGCACCAACGACCATACACGCCCTTTGAATAGATTATAATCCTGAAGTAACCTGCTCCAGGGATGCCCCATAACGAAATGACGGAACACGAATTCAAAAATGACGGTCATGACCAGCCACATCACGCCTATAATCAGCGCCTGAGTTGGTGATTCAATCGGATAAGTACCCGTAAGCACCCATATGTAAGCTCCGAAAAGAAGGATTATGATGAATGTCGACAGTTGATGGGCGGATAACTCTCCCATGAATGGCCCATATGCTTTTTCACGTATGGCTCCGTTCAGGATGGCAATGGCTGCCATCCCGATCCAACTCAACGCATAAGCCGACAGGTTCTTCATAAGGATATATCCGTTATATTCGTGCGATGGTTATGTAATACGATGAATTCATATAAAAAGACAAGGCCCTGGTCAGGGGCCTTGTCTAAAGAGAGGAGGAAGGAGCGTTTTACCTTCAGCAATCAATACAGCATAACTCATGCCGTTTCTTCAGATAATAGATATCTGATGGAATCCTTATGGGTTAGACAGAATCTACAATCTGGTATTTTCGGATAGTGTCAATTTCTTTACGCCAGGTTGAGGCCTGTGTGTCAAAAAAGGAACAGGCAAGACCCAAGGCGCGGGGCTTTCCCAAAATCGAGAGAGATATGCAGAGCAGTTCAGTGGAAAATGTGAGGAAGAGGGTTGGACAGACCAACGATAAAGAGGGGTTATTATATGTGTTAACCATGCCAATAAGCGATTCATGGGTTTTCATCGAGATTTCTCGTATTTGACAATGGTTGTCTTTCCTGACCCCACGATGGCATAGCTGGCCGGACATCAGTAGCCACCTGCAAGATTTAAGTGGATGATAAACTCCCTTTGCCCAAAAGGATGTCGGTTAAAGCAAAAAACTCACTTACATACTCCCATGCTACCGTAAGCGCATCAAGTTCCTGATCAAATTTAAATGCGTTTGCTGACTTTTCCTCTGGGTTGTCAGGCAGGCGAGCCCTAAATAACCATAACAATTGGTATTTTTTTTCAAACATGCACCAAGACGATGATCCGATATCTTGGTTGTGTTGAATACAATGCCTGAATTTTTTTGCAGGCAAATAACAATTTTCCTTACTCAAAATAATCCGCTTTTCTATCGCAGGTGGGAATTTACACTTCTTTATCACATCCGAAAAGTTACGGGGTGTTTCCTTACTCGATTTGTATTTTCGCCAAATTGGATATCTTATGTATTCGTAACCGAGAACAATCTTTGTTATTAGCGTCTCAAATTCGTAGAAAGGCGCCTCGACTCTTGTAACAAGCGTGTCCTCTTTTTCCGATGAGGTATTATTATCACTCACTATTTTCCCCGTCGTTTGTCCAACAAACGTGGTGCATTCTTTTGCGTACAACCGTGCGAGTGCCGAGCAATGATAAAGCATCGATCCCATAACATACTTTAAAGGTTTGAGAAGTTCGAGTTCGCTTCTGTAAATTTCGAGTAATCTCCCTCTTATTGCCGGTAATAAGAATGAAACCCGATTGTTTTGATTTGATCCTTCAGCGAGCACAGGACGAACCCCAAAATTGGTCAGAACAGTATTGGGATCCGAAACAGACAGAGGGTTTTCGCTATTTATGTAAAACCAGTCCCCTGTTTCATTTCTCCTAATACAAATTCCCCTCTCAAAGGTAACCTTATCGAATTGTTCCCATGGAAAATTTTTCGTCATGATCTATGCGATTCTCTCCATTTGAATAAATATAGATTTACAACGTATCTGGTTTATCATTGTAGAAATCTCATTTTATGTGTGCGAATGGCTACCTGTCATAAAAAGACGCTAATTCCAGTGTGACATTAATAATTTCAAGTCTTTTTTCACCATAGGTTTGCCAACTGTCTTCCGCTTCATATTGATATACTTAAAAAAGGATGGCAACCAATTTCATTGTCACTTCCAACCCTATTCATTGTATCGGTCACAACAGCAGTCGTCATGGCGCCATACCCACGTCTTAACGCAATTTACCTTTAAACTGGTCAACGGATCTGGCGGGCTGTCATTGGCTGAAGCAGACGGTCAGTCAGGGTGACCAGATACGGTGTCGCTTTGATCCTGCAACGCAATAGATAAGTACATTTAGAAAATGTCCCTCCTAATAATCCCATAAAATAATAAAATAGCATTGATTTTGCATAACGTTCAATGATTTACAAGTTGACAGCAGGTAATACGTGGGTGAAACGCGGATTGCCTGCGGCGCATTGCAAATGAACATACGGGTGGTGACGCTTTATGTATACAAGGCCATCATCATCCCATAGCCCGAAACCACTGCAGCCCAAATTGTGCGGTTTTTATTTTGCGGATAGTGGATTTAATTATGTTGAAAAAGATTCTCATGGCGCCATCGTTACAGATCGTTTTGCTGACCGCGCTTGTCCTGGCCGGAATGGTTTCGCCATTGGATCCCTGGGCTTATTTTGAAAACAGGAATTATGATTTCTGGGTTGAACGTTATCGCAATGCGGAGGAGCAACCCATTGCCATTGTGGCCATCGATGAACGAAGCATACGGCAGTTCGGCGACTGGCCTTGGCCCCGCTCGCGGATTGCCGACCTGGTGGATCTGATATCGGATCAAGGCGCCGATGCCCTGGGCATCTGCATTCTCTATACCCAACCGGATCAAAGCCCTGGACTGCTGGAAATCAGGCAGCTTAAAGCCCAACTCAGCAACCCCCAATGGAACGGGGCCGGGTCATCCATCGACCGGTTTGATGGCCTGCTCAGCGATGCCGAAGTACGATTGAGCCAGGATGACCGTCTGATTGCCGCCATACGCCGGGGCAGGAACGTGGTTCTGCCCATACTCAGCACCAGGGCACACCCGACCGGAAACGACAGCGCCGACCCATCGGGAATGGTGATCATCAACTCCCTGAACGCCACGGTACTGCCCACCGGCAGCACCGATACACCGTTGGTGTTGGCCAGGGCCATCGGTGCCGGACCACAGGAACTCTTGACCGTTTCTGGCGTGTTGGAACCCTTCGAGGCCCTAGCGGGCAAGGCCGGGGCAATGGGGCACATGAATCTGTTATCGGATCCCGACGGCCGGGTCCGGCGTGTGCCTTTGCTCGTCGATTTCAACGGGCGGCTGATTCCCGCGCTGCCTTTCCAATTGGCGCTCAAGCACGTCGGCGGCCGGTTGAAGGACATGTCGGTGGAAGTAGATTTTTTCGGACAACCGCACCTGCTCATCGAACACCTCGACCTGCCCACGGATGGCGCCTACCGGATGCTGTTGAATCACGATCGCGAGTGGACGCGGCAAAGATGGTTCTCCTGCTCCGAGATATTCAACGAGGAGATCGATCCGGTCATCTTCAAGGATAAAATCGTATTGATCGGCGTTACCGCCGAACCGGCGGCCCAATCCTATCCGGTGGGACTGCGCGACCGGGCGTCGGATGTCGAGATCATGGCCAATGCGCTGGCCGGAATACTCGCCACCGACCGGCTTTCACGGCCGTCATGGGCCCAGGTGCTGGAGTTTGGGGTCATTCTCTATTTCGCTTTTTTTCTTGTCGTCGTGATTCCCCGTGTGAATACCCGGGTTGGCGTCACCATCCTCATCTCCTTTCTGGCGACATGGTACGCCGCGGCGGTTGGTCTGTTGCTGGGGTATGGCTATAAGATCGAGGTGCTGGGCCCGGTTTTTCTGGCTGCGGGAGGATTCCTCCTGCTCCAGTTCACGCTTGCTTCCAGCAGGCTGCAGGCAGACAAACTGGATGCCTGCAAAACATTGGGACTGTCGTACCAGGGACAGGGGATGCTTGACATGGCCTATGAGAAGTTTGTGCAGTGTCCGGTGCAGGATCGGACGGTCAAAAACCTGTTGTACAATCTGGCGCTGGATTTCGAACGCAAACGCATGTTCAATAAGGCACTGGAAATCTACCGTCATATCCGGACGGCTGGCGCCTTCAAGGATGTCGACAAGCGCCGTCGCCGGCTTACCGAACTTGACGGCACGATGGTTGCCGGCGGCAGAAACGAAACGACGCTGAGGATGGGGGACGGCAGCGCCAAACCGACGTTCGGGCGCTATGAAATCCTCAAGGAGATCGGCCGGGGAGCCATGGGCACGGTTTATCTGGCCCGTGATCCCAAGATCAACCGGGACGTTGCCATCAAAACGCTTGCGTATTCTGAGGTCGAACCGGCGGAACTGGCCGAAGTCAAAATGCGGTTTTCCCGGGAAGCCGAAGCGGCTGGTAAGTTGTCCCATCCCAACATCGTTTCCATTTACGATGTCGGTGAAGAACATGACATGGCCTATATCGCCATGGAGTTGCTTAACGGTGAAACCCTGATCCGTTACTGTCAAAAAGAAAATTTGCTGCCGATTCCCCGGGCACTGGCCGTCATCGCCGAAGTCACGGCCGCTTTGGACTACGCCCACAACCAGGGCGTGGTGCACCGCGACATCAAACCGGCCAACATCATGATGCTGGAGGGCGGGCGTGTCAAGGTGACCGACTTTAGCATCGCCCAGGTCGTCGATGCATCCCAGACGCGCACCGGGGTGATTCTGGGAACACCCAGTTACATGTCTCCGGAGCAGGTAAACGGAAAGAGTGTGGATGGCCGCTCCGACCTTTTTTCCCTGGGCATCGTCGCATACGAATTGCTCACCGGCGCCAGACCCTTCAAAGGCGATTCGATGTCGGCCATTTTGTATGCAATTTCCAACAAAGCCCATACGCCGCTGGCCCGGGTTGCCTCAGACATTCCGGCCTGTGTGAAGTCGATTGTCAACCGACTGCTGGCCAAGCAAACGACCAAACGATATGATGCCGCCGAGCAGGCATTACAGAAGATCAACGCTTGTCTGAACCGGCTGATATAAAAAATAAGGAGAAGAGAAATGGCGATGCTCGTTCTTACCCACGAAGGCTTGACCATCAAAAGAATTCCCCTTGATAAGGCCGAGCTGCGGATCGGCCGGAAAGCGGATTCCGATATTTTCATCGATGACATGCTGGCCAGCCAGAGTCATGCAAAAATAGAATTGATCGAAAACACGCAAGAAGAAGGCGGGGCTGACTATTTCATCGAAGACCTGAAGAGCACGAACCACACATACATCAACGGTGATCCCGTCGACCGGAAGAAACTGACCCACAACGATGTCATCCGTATTGGCAAGCATACCTTCAAATTTCTCGACGAATCCGCCGAACCGGCGGACAAAACGACAAAACTGCGCAAGAGCTGGATCCCCGGTGTCTACTACACGGAAGAATGAGGGGCTTGCCGTTGGTCGAAACAAGAAATGAGCGGGTCTGCATGCTTTCTGTTCAACACCGGTATATTCTTCCTGTCCACCGGGCGTGTCATTTATCTTTCTTCTCATTCGCCCTGAAGAGATAGTGGTGGCGCCCGGGTCGACTTATGAGCAGTCTTGCATGACCGCCACCGCTTCCGTCCACCGTTGCCATCCATTCCTGGCGAAAGGGGGCTAAAAATGAATTCGGTCAACCGGTTTCGATTCAGAAACACGATGCTCATTGCCAATGTGATCTCCAACATCATCGGCGTGACGGTGGTCTTCTACCTGTTCAGCCGGACGGGGACGCTGAATAGCGATTCACGAAGCAGTCTATTCGCTACCATCGATCTTATTTTTATCCCGCTCAGCTTTATCATACCCATTGCCATCACGCTGATCTACGAACGTCCCATCAGGAGCTATTTGGAACTTCGTCGCAAGGGGCTCGCTACATCCGACATCCTCATCGATCAGGTCCACCAGAGATTGCTCAACGAGCCGTTTTTTCTAATGGCGCTGAATGCGCTTGTCTGGATTTCCGCCGCCGTCACCTATGCGCTCTACTTTTGGAGATTGGGATTGAGCCAGAAAGCTGTTATAGGCGCCTTTTCACTAAACCTGCAGGTTGGGCTGGTCTCCGTAACCGTGTCCTTTTTCGTGATCGAATTTTTCATGCAGCGCCGGATGATTCCTTATTTTTTTCCCCATGGCGGCATGTCCGCTGTCTCGAAAATCATCCGCATCCGTATTCGGACCCGCTTGATTGCCTTTTTAGCCGCGACCAACCTGATTCCCTTGTTTACCCTGGCACGGGGGGGCTGGGGCATTACCCAGACGTTTGCCGACACCGGCCAGGCTCTGTCAGCAATGCAGACCATGATTTTCAGCCATGCAGCCATTTTTGCTGGGGTGGGTGTCTGGCTTACCTTTCTGGTCAGCAGTAACCTGACGCGTCCGCTGGCGGACATGACATCCGTGCTGAAACGAATACGAAACGGGCATTTCGACGGCCGGGTCAGTGTCACTTCCAACGATGAACTGGGGTACGTGGGCGATGCGGTCAACGAGATGGCCACCGGTCTCAAGGAAAGGGAGTTCATCAAGGAAACCTTCGGCAAGTATGTTTCCAAAGAGGTCCGGGACGAAGTGCTCTCCCGCAAGATCCCCCTGGATGGTGAAGTCCGGGAGGTAACGGTGCTGTTCGCGGACCTGCGCAACTTCACACCCCTTGTCGAACGGACAACGCCCCAGCAGGTGGTGCGAATCATCAACCGGTATTTCGAGGAGATGGAGGCATCCATTCGTGCCCAGGGCGGCCTGGTCCTGCAATTTATCGGCGACGAGATTGAAGCGGTATTCGGTGCACCGATCCCCCTTGCGGATCATGCAACCAAAGCCATGATCGCGGCAATGAACATGAACGATGGGCTGACGGCGGTGAACCAGGTCTTTGCCGATCGCGGGCATTCACCGCTTCAACACGGTATCGGGATCCACTCGGGGAAAGTGGTTGCAGCCAACATCGGCAGCCCGTCCCGCCTCTCCTATGCACTGGTCGGGGACGCGGTCAACGTCGCGTCCCGGCTCCAGGATGCCAACAAACAACATGGCACCAGCATCATCGTCAGCGCTGACACCCAGCGGCGCTTTTCCCGGGAATTCCCTTTGCGCAGCCTGCCGACAACCACCCTCAAGGGCAAAATCGAGCCGGTGGAACTATACGGTCTATAACCGTTTTTATTTGACAGCAACCCGGGACCCATTTAGCATTGATTAACAAGCCATCGTGTTTGGCTTGTTCTGGCCGCCGCTGTCGATGCGGACGTTTCCAGTTCTCGGTTGGATCTGCAGCAACTGCCATATATTCGTTCTCGATTGATTTTGTCTCTTCAGTTTTTGCCTGCGTCCGTTTCATGGGCCCGATATCGCTGTCGGTGTGCGGCCGACCCATAACCCTTTTCAACAGGAAAGGAGGGCGCCATGGCAACGTTTCAAATTCTACTGCCCTACAATTA
>RCNG010001751.1_pt1 | contig 10826 bp, 5 predicted proteins | sample 2041371 | NCBI WGS metagenome assembly RCNG01 (sample SAMN09708227, study PRJNA481090) | Marine sediment metagenome, whole genome shotgun sequencing project. | biome: marine sediment; feature: ocean; material: sediment; isolation source: Sewage treatment plant 1 marine sediment (STP1) ... | reverse complement strand
GTCGAAAGAAAACGGGCGGGCCGTTGCCGGCCCGCCCGTGGATGGGGAGTGCCTATCGTTTTCCGGCGCGACGCAGCGCCGCCGGGGTGTAGTCCTCGAGCGAGCGTTTGATGCCGAACCGGTACGGCGCGTTCTCGCTGTTGAGACCGATGGCGAGATAGCGACCCGCCTGGAGATCGGTGTGGACCTCGAGTGAGGTCCAGAGGAAGGGCACATCGTAGTAGGTCATGGCGTGGCCTTCGGAGACGCGCCACAGTTGGTCGCGCTTGTCATAAGCGTCGACGACGACGATCTGCCAGCTGTCCTCGTCTAAATAGAAGGTGCGCCGCTTGTAGATGTGGCGGGAACCCTCCTTGAGGGTTGCATCCACGACCCAAACCCGGTGGAGTTCATAGCGAACGAGGTCCTGGTTGATGTGGAGAGGAGTCAGGATCTCTTTGTTCTTGACGCTCGGATCCTGGAGCTTGTAGGAGTTGTAGGGAATGTAGATTTCCTTCTTCCCCACCAGCTTGAAGTCATAGCGGTCGATGGCGCCGTTGTACATGTCGAATTGATCCGAGGTGCGCATGGCGTCGGCCGCGGTGCCGGGGTTGTCGTAGGCCACGTTGGGGGCCCGACGGACTCGGCGCTGACCCGGGTTGTAGAGCCAGGCGCTCCGGTGTTCCTTGACCTGGTCCATGGTCTCGGCGACCAGGAGGATGCCGCCGGCGAGGCGGGCAGGGGCCATGACCTCCTGTTTGAAGAAGAAGATCTTGTTGTTGAGATCCGCCTCGGTCATGCCCGCCATGCTGTACTGCATGTAGAACTCGTCGTGAAACTGGACCAGCGTGTAGCTTCCGCCACGGGTCGGCGCGGCCTGAGCGATGTCGCGGGCGGCGCTGTCGGCGCGATAGCGCACCAGGTGGTTCCAGATCGCCTCGTGGCCGTTCTTCGGGATCGGGAAGGGGATGCCGTTGATGGCGCCGGTGATGCCGTTGCCGCCCTCGGTGAGCTGGGCTGTGGCGGCGATTTTCTTGCTCATGTCGTAGATCCGCTGCGGGAAGGCGGCGCTGCGGTGAGTCGGATAGACGTTCATTTTGTAGGTGTCTGGGTAGGTCTTGAGCAGTGCCTGCTGACCCGGGGTGAGCTTGTCGGCGTGGGTCGACATGTTGGCTGCGGTGATGGTGAACGCGGCTGCGTCACCGGCATACGGATCGACATAGTGTTTTCCGGCCTCGTAGCCGGCCGGGAACTCGGTGATGCCGCCGGTCCACTCCGGGATGGTGCCGAGCTCGTTCGCTCCCCTCTCGGCGCCGAGTGGGGTGAGTTCGTTGTCGAGTTTGGCGATTTCTTCAGGCGAAAGCCCGGCCCATACCGTTGCCGTCGAACAAACGACGAACGCCAGCGCCAGGCCGAGAATGATCTTCTGGTTCATACGCATGATTGTCTCTCCCTTCCCCTAGAACGAGAACTTGACAAAACCGCCGAGAAAATCGCGGTCGTTGATGAGGTTGTAGCGACCCGCACCCATGTAGGTGGTGTAGCTGAGGTCGATCTGCCAGGCATTCTGATAGCCGGCCTGGATACCGGCGGTGAAGGCCATGCGACCGGCGATGAAGCTGCCGCCGGGTCCCGGGGTGATGCCGTGGGGGTCGTGCGCCCAGGAGAACCGCGGCGCCAGACTCCATGCACCAATGGCGTTGTTGTAGGTCAGGCGGCCGACGATCCGGTAGCCCCAGGAGAAGTCATCGGCGAAGTGTTCGGGCTGCTCGTAGGGTTTGCCCGCATGCGCGCCACCCGGGAGCGAGTGGATCGGGTTGCCGCTGGTGTAGGTGCCGGCGCCTTCAAAACGCAGCACGTCCTTGGACGGCATGTCCCAGATCTTGTTGAAGCCGAACTCGCCGACGAGCACGCCCTGGTTGGCGCCGAGGACGTTGGAGAAGATCTTGGTGAAGGTGAACTGAAGCTGGGATGAATCGAGGAGTCGGTAGCCGAGAATTTCCTCCTCGAAACCGACCCCGCCGGGCGCGACCTGGTTGGTCGCCGCCAGTCCGGCCGAGATCGGCGACAGTGCGGCGAAGAGCAGCTCGACGTCGTCGGCCTGGTAGGGTGCATCCTGGCGGTGGGAGACCTCCCCCTGGAACGCGATGCCCGAGGTGCCGAGCTGGGCGTTCCAGCTGAAGCCGTAGAGTTTTATGTCTTCGGGGTAGGCGAGGTACCAGTTGGCGGACTGGGCGTAGATCGAGGTGGCCGCTGCCTGGGCCGCTCCGGCAGCCGCGGCGTCGACCGCAGGGCTGAGTCCCGGCGGTACGCCCAGGGCAGCGTAGACCGCGAGGGCCGCACCCGGCGCCGCCGCGAGGCCCTGCCCGGCCGCCTGCTGGGTGCCGCTGATGCCGTTGATGGTCGGCAGTCGGCTGTGGACGTTCATGTAGTAGAAGCCGAACTCGGTGCCGCCCAAATTCGGCGCGTACCAGCGCAGGGCGAGTCCGTACTGGCCGCCGTCCTTGGCATCGTGGGTGTCCGTGCGGGGGACGCTCATGAACGGGTAGGGGTACAGGGTGTCCCTGTCCGCCCCCATGAAAAAGGGTTGCTCGCCGGTGTCCGGGAAGCTGGCGAAGGCGAGAAAGACATTGGTGCCGCCAGGCCCGGCAAAGTCATTGGTCGAAAAGTAGGTCCCCGGCGGGTCGATGACGATGGGATCCCACTCGTACTCGTAGAAGCCCTCAATGGAGACGTTCGAGGAGAAGTCGAACGACGCCCAAGCCATCCCGACGGGCCGGAAGGCCTCGCGGAGCTCGGACCCGGGCACCCGCAGTGCGGAGACATCGACCGGGTTGATGACGCTCAGGCCACCCTGGATGAAGGTGCTTTCACCCCAGTTAAGAACCTGTGAGCCGACACGGATTTCACCGATGGGGAACTGCCACCACAGGTAGGCGTCGAGCAGTTCCGCCCGGCTGCCGGCCCAGTCGAGGGCGTCGGGGGTGAGTTCGGTGCGATCACAACAGTCGTTCTCGAGGGCATAGTCGTAGAAGGCGGAGGCGCGCGTGAAGAACCCGATGCTGTAGTTGTTTCCGAGATCGTATCCAAAGGCGAGATCGATTGTGGCCTTGGGTGTGGCGCTGACGAGGGACCCCTTCTCGAAGTTGAGGTTGCCGTCGTCGCCGTTGACCGACCAGGCCGTGCCGCCTTCGAACGGACTGACGATCGCGGTGTCGATTTCCTGAACCCGATATCGGGCGCCCACCGAAAGGGTGATGTCGAGGTTGAGCGTGTACTTACCCGACGAGCCTGCCAGATCGATGGCCTCGCCGGGGATGGCGAAAAGACCGATGATGGCTGCGACGAGAGCGAACTTCCCTGCCATGCACAGCCGGTGCGAAGAAAAATGACTCATTTCCCCCTCCTCTTTGGTTGGTTCACCAAGATGCCCGCCGCGAGCCGGTGGAATCCGAGGTCGCCGAATGGCGACCCGATCCGACCCTTGACGGACAGAATGAATCTCAATTCTGAGTTTGATTGACACAGCGGAGCCGAGTTCGATGCGGTGCAGTTTCTGCCGCTCGAGTTTCGTCGCAATGCGCATCCCTTCGCCGGTCCGTGACCTGGGTTGCGAGACCTAACTAGCTCCTGCTTTGTGCCGTCCATCACCTTAACACACGCACCAGGGAATTTGCCGTCTCTTGAGTCGGGAAAATCGACCTGAATCTGATCAATCGTCGTCGAAGGTGACGTTTTGCTCATCGACGAGCTTGTCGACCAATAATGTCTGGAGGTGGTTCCTCGACAGGTGGATGCGATCGAGGAGCTCGACGGCGTCCTCCGCCGGCATTGGCCTGGCGATATAGAACCCCTGGACCTGATCGACGCCCATCTCACGAAGCGCTTCCAGCTGGCCATCGGTCTCGACGCCTTCGGCGATGGTGGTCTTTCCGAGGTTGCGGCCGAGGTCGATGATGGTGCGGACGATCTCCAGGGAGTCCACATCATCGAGCATCCTGGTCACGAACGAGTAGTCGATCTTGAGTGAGTCGATCTCAAATCGCTTGAGATACGACAGCGACGAGTAGCCGGTGCCGAAGTCGTCGATGCTGAGACCGATGTCGAGGGCCGAAAGCTGATCGAGCATGGCCGTCGCGTGCTCGGTGTTCTCCATCAGGACACTCTCGGTGACTTCCAGTTTGATGTCCCGTCCGTAGAGACCATTCTGGCGGAGGGTGTGATCGATTCTGGAAACCAGTTCGAGCTGGAGGAACTGGGTGGTCGAAATGTTGAGGCTGAAGGTGATGGGCGGGTCCATGCGGAACTGGACCTGCCACGGCCGAATCTGGCGGCACGCCTCATCTCCGACGATCCGGTCAATCTGGACCGCGATCCCCATCTCCTCGGATGCCTGGATGAACTCTCCCGGGAGGACCAGGCCCCGAGTCGGGTGGTCCCAGCGCGCGAGGACTTCGAATCCGACCAGATTGCCCTTGTCGAGGGAGATGATGGGCTGATAGAAGGGTCGAAATTCTTTTCGGGTCACGGCGCGCCGCAGATCGTTCTCCAACTCGAGGGTGGCGACCACCTCTGCATGCATCTTCTCGTCGAAGACCGCGTAGCGGTTCCGGCCGAGGTCCTTCGCTCGGTACATCGCGTTGTCCGCGTCGCGAAGGAGGTCTTCCGGCTTTTCGTAGCCCGGGTGCCACATGGCGATCCCGGTACTGACCGTGGCGTAGGCCTCCGATTCATCGAGCTGAAAGGGAACTTGAAACTCTTCGTGAAGTCGTCCGGCGATACTGGTCGCATCGCGGACCGACTCGACATCTTCCGCCACGATGACGAATTCGTCGCCGCCGAAACGGCAGACGGTGTCGCTGGGTCGGCAGATGGACCGCACGCGATCGGCAATGGACATCAGGAGCTTGTCGCCGACCAGGTGGCCGAGACTGTCGTTGACGGTTTTGAACCGGTCGATGTCGAAAAAGAGCACCGCGAACGGTTTGTCTTTCATCCGTGATGCCCGGGCGAATGCGTGACGAAGGCGATCCAGGAGGACGGTCCTGCTCGCCAGCCGGGTCAGTGGATCCACCAGGAGATTGGTGCGCGGTTCTTCGAAGGTGATGTGGTCGTCGGTGACATCGGTATGACGACACACCAGTCGGTTGGCCTCGCCCCCCGCATCGCGGACCGTTTCGCCTCGCATGACGAATCGGCGGTGGGCGCCGTCGGGTCCGACCAGTTGGTAGCGCTCTTCCAGCGACTGGAGTTCGCCACGTGCCACCGACTCGATGAGCTGCCGGATTCGATCGCGATCCTCATCCGCCACATGATCGAGCCAGACGCTGATGCTGGTCTGCCGGGGCGCATCAGGGCCGATGATCTCCTCCCACTCGGGCGACAGGGTGAGCTCACCGGTGTGGAGGTTGGCGTCCCAGAGCCCGTCCTTCTGACCACCACACGAAATCAGCAGCCGTTCGTGGCTCTGATGGAGTTCGGCGTAGGCTTTCTCCAGCTTCAAGAACTCTGCCGCAATGTGTTCGTGGACCCGAATCCTCGCTTCGACCGCGGCCGGTTCGAGGGGCTCGGACAACAGGTCGCATACGCCACTGTCCAGAATCGTCGAGATCTCCGAACTGGAGTGGGAGCCGACCACGGCGAGGATCTGGCAGGTGGGCGCGAGGCGGCCGTCGCCGTGGATTCGTTCCACGAGTTCAGAGGCCAGGCCATCGGGCAGTCGCCAATCGATGACCGCGAGGTGTGGGTCGAAATCTGCGAGATCGATGTCGTCGATCTCCTGCTGATCGACGGTCGTGACCACATGACGGCGGACCTTGAGCATGGAATCCAGGAGTGATCGAACATCTTCATCCTGTGAAACGACCAGGCATTTCAACAGAGGCTGGGGTCCGTCGTGACGGCTGTTGACAACCCGGTTTTTTGACAGAGCATCGCTACGCCGCTTGAGGTTCTCCGGCGACAGTTCAGTCAAGTTTGCCGAGGAATCGGTCGGATTCATGACACTCCCAAGACTGTATTATAGAGGCGATCCGCAAAAATGTACCAGCTTTGGGCGAAAAACAAAAAATAGGTCCGAGACACTCATTTGGTCAGGTTGGTAGCCGGTCCGCTTCGGATCGCCTCAGGGTACGGAGTTCTCAGAGATCTCCAGGGGTTCTTCGGCGGGCGCGCTCGACGGTTGAAACGGATCGCAGAAGAATGCATGGATTTTGGGCCCGGTCCAGACCCTCTCCAATCCAAGAGTTTCAAGGGTCTGTTGGAGATCGAGGCGCTTGGTGTGGACCAGAAGCACGCGGGGTTGTTCGCATCGACTCAAGCTTCCCGGCAGGAGAGGCGTCGGCCGGAGCACACCCGCGGGGTCGACCCATCGATCGTAGGTCCGCAGGATGTAGTTGCTTCGGATCTCGTCTCCGTCGGTGCTGAGGATCGGCACGGGATGCCGCAGGTAGAATGACACAGACGGGCGCCATGCCTCCAGTCCAAGCACTTCGGTCTCAGCAGGGAGTTCGCTCCGGATCAGCGAAACCAAGGCTCGTTCGGAGCGGAGTTCGGCAAGGGTGACGATGACGGGGTGAAGGACCACCGGGATGGCGACGAGTGGAAGGCTCAGGGATGCGGCCAGCCAGGGCCCGCGTCTCAGGTGAAGGGCGGTCAGGGTCCAGATGATCGCCAGGAGGCAGACCCCCGCCATCATGAACGCCGGGGTCGGAAGGACTTCGATGAGCGATTGCGGAACGCGGCTTCCGTCGAGGGCGCCGGCGCCGGCCGCCACCATGGCCGCCCCGAAGACCGCCCAACCGAGGGTGCTGAAGATCGCCGTCCTGCGTGGAAGGCTCAGATCGGATCCCCAGCGTGAGGCGAGGAGGAGAGCGACGGACGGCATGAGCGGCAGGATGTACTGGGGCAGCTTGGACCGGGACAACGAAAAGAACACCAGCGGAATGACCAGCCAGAGAATGGCGTAGACCCTCCGAGCATCGGTGCCGCCGTCCAGCCGGCGCCGGCCGAAGGCAAGGGGCCACCAGGGGAAAAACCCGACACCGGCGATCACCAGGAAATACCACCACGGCTGGGTACGGTGGAGTTCGTCGCTGCTCACCCGCTGCCAGGTCTCGGTGATGGCCACATAGCGAAGGTAGCCCGGAAGTCGGTCTTCCATAAACCAAACCCAGGGAGCGATGATGGCCGCCATCAGAAGCGGACCGAGCGGGTTCCAAACCGCCCACAGCGCCCGCCTCCACACGGCGTAGGGTGTCGCCACCATCAACGGCAGGGCCAGCGCCACCGGGCCCTTGGTCAGGACCCCGAGTCCGATGGCCGTCCAGGCGATCAGGGTCCACATCCGGTCCGGCCGGCGGGCCACTCGAGCTTCGACGGCGGAGTGGAACGCGAGCAGAGCCGAGGTCACGAGCAGTGCGAGCAGGCTGTCGAGAATCACGATTCGGGAGAAGGCGAGGGGGAGGGGCGCCACGGCGGCGGCGATCGCCGCGACCCATCCGGCTTCCCGGCCGTACCACCGTGCCCCGCACAAGCCCACGAGGAGGGCGGTCGCCATGGCGCAGAGGAAGGGCACCAATCGTGCCGCCAGCTCGGTGGGGCCGAGAATCTCCATGGCCGCGGCCGCGGCGGCGAAGAAAAGTACCGGCTTGTCGATGTAGGGCAGGCCGTTGAGGTGGGGCAGGACATAGTCGTTGGACTCGGCCATCTCACGCGCCACTTCGCCGTTCCGGCCTTCGTCCTGGTCGATGAGGGCGTAGCTTCCAAGGCCCCATCCGAGTCCGATGACGACCACCAGAACCCACGCGACCAGCAGCGGTGGATGACGGTCGCCGATCATCGTGCCGGGGGTGTGCGCTCGGTGGTCACACCGGCGATGGGCACGGGTGCACCTTCACCGTAGGTGGCGTCACACCACAGGTCGAGCGCGAGCAGTGAGAAGAGCGGTTTGCGGTGGTCGGTTTGGCGGTTCATGTGTTCGTCGATGAGGTGAGTCATTCCTGCCGGGTCGAGGAGTCCGCGAGCCTCGACCCTTTCGGGCGAGAACCGTTCGCGGAGTTGTTCGCCGAGACCGTGCAGCAACCAGCGAGAGAACGGGATGTTGAATCCGCGCTTTCGCCGTTTCAAAACCTCCGGGGGAAGCCGCTTCTTGACCGCACGGCGGAGGATGGCTTTGGTGGTGATTCCCTGGAGCTTGTACTTGGAGGGGATCCCGGCGACGAACTCGGTGAAGTCGTGATCGAGGAAGGGAGTTCGCGCCTCGAGAGAGGCGAGCATCGTCGCCCGGTCGACCTTTGTGAGCAGGTCGTCCTGCAGGTACATCGTGAAATCGGAGTAGAGCAGCACGGAGAGAGGGTCGGGGAGTGGCTTACCCTCGACCCGGAGTTTGGCTGATCCGAAGGGGTCGTCGGTGGCGAGGGTCGCCATCACCTGGTCGGAGAGAATCTCCGGGTGGCGTTCCGGACGTAGGCTGCCGAACCAGGTGTGGTGGCGCTCCACGAGTTCGCGCTCGGCCGCGGCCGAGAAACGGCTCAGGAGATAGTCGGGGCTGACATTCCCCATGGATACGGGCAGGAGCTTTCGGATCCCGGCCACCAACGATCGGCGAAGAGGGGGCGGCATCTTTCGGTACCAGCCTGCGACCCTGTTGCCGATATAGGTGGGGTAGCCGGCGAAGAGTTCGTCGGCGCCTTCGCCCGAGAGGACGACTTTGACCTTCTGCACGGCGAAGAGCGAGAGCAGGTGGGTCGGGATGATGGAGGCGTCGCCGAGCGGTTCGTCGAAGCCCTCGGCGACCCGGCGGAGTCCTTCGGCAAGATCGTCTTCGGTGAGGATCAACTCGTTGAAATCGGCCTTGAAGAATTTCGCGGTGTCTCGAGCGAAGCGTGATTCGTCGAAATTGAGATCGGTGTGGCCGAGGGAAAAGGCCGGGACGCCGGGCCCCATCTGGTCGGCGAGATGGGCGAGGACCGCTGATGAGTCGATACCGCCGGACAGGAACACACCGACGGGGACATCGGCGCGCCGGCGTCGATTGACCGCCAGCGCCATCCTCTGATCGACTTCGTCGGCGATGGCTGCCTGGCTCATGGCTGCGATCTCGGGCTGGATGAAAAAATTGGCCAGATCCCAGTAGCAGCGGATGTCGAGTCGGCCGTCGCGGACGGTGAGCACGTGACCCGCCGGCAGCTTGCGGATGCCGGCGATGGGGCTCAGCGGGGCCGGGAAGTAGTCGTGGAGGAGGTAGCGACGCAGGGCGACCGGATCTACGGCGCGGGGCGCCTGAGGGTGGGCGAGGATTGCGCGCAGCTCCGAGGCGAAGACCAGCTGGCCGTTGTCCCACCAGTAGTAGAGGGGCTTCTCCCCGGTTCGATCGCGGCCCAGAAGGAGCGTTCTGCGGGGCTCGTCCCAGACGCAGAAGGCAAACATCCCATTGAGGTGATCCACCAGATCGACGCCGTATTCTTCGTAGAGGTGGGGAATGACTTCGGTGTCGACGTGGGTGCGGAGGGTGTGGCCCTTGGCCTCGAGATCGGGGACGATGTCAGCCGAGTTGTAGATCTCGGCGTTGGCCATGGACCAGATGCTGCGGTCCTCGTTGGCGTAGGGCGGAGAGTCGGCGGCGACATCAATGATGGCGAGCCGGCGGAAACCGAAGTCGCAACCCTCGGTGAACTCATATCCCTCGCCGTCGGGACCGCGGTGAACCAGCGTGGCCGCCATCCGGCGAACGATTTGCTGCCGCTCGGTCGGGTCGCCTTTGCCGCCGAAGATTCCTACCAGGCCGCACATTCCCGCCTCCTGATGCTCTCTTGGAAAGTATCGCACGATCCGCGTCCGCGCCCGACGGGCCGGCTTCAGGACCGGGACAGCGTCAACTGCAGCGATCAACGTCGTCGGTACCGGGACGACTCACGACTTACGCCGTGGCGCCGCCCATGGTCGTTGGTACCTATAGGCACTACGACTCCGTGGGTTGATCGCGGTTGTTGGATCGGTGTATTGAAACGCAAAGAACGCGAAGAGCGCAAAGGCCATCGCAAAGCATCGAATTTGAAAGTTGGTACTCGGTACCCGAGCGCGCATCGACTCCGTGGATCGACTTCGGAGAATTCAGCAGTGCTGTTCGGAACACGGAGCAGACCACGCTTTCGTTGAGCGTTACAAGGAATCACTCTAAAGAAAACGAAGTGGTGTCGGTCGGTAGTCAGATGATGGTCTGTAGGGCGATCGAGTCGGCGTGACTCCTTTGTGGTGATCTTAGCGATCTTTGCGTTCTTTGCGTTTCAAGAATACCTCGATGCTGACGTGTGTCTTGTCCGATAGACTCGTAGCCTTCCGGATTTCAGAGCCCCGACATTCGACCACCAGCAATTTCCTTGGTGCGAACTCAGCCCTTGCTCTCGACCTCCACCGTCGTCGTGTGTTCGCTCATCTTGATGTGCTCGGCCTCTTCTGCCGGGATCCCCATGTAGTCGGCGACCGAGGAAACGAGCTTGGAGTACCAGACGGTGGCGGTAACCGTGAGTTTTCCCGCCGGGAGATCCTCGGGCAACGTCCATGTGAAGGTCTCATTCTTCGCCTCCAGTGGCGCGAGTCGATAGTCGGTCCCGAAAGCCGCGGTGTTCCACTGGGCCACCGTCATCCGGCCCTGCTCATCGAGATAGGGCAGCCGGAATATCCGATTGCCGGCGGGGACATCGCCGTCGCGTTTCAGACCGGCAAAGCCCTCGATTTCCTTGATGTCGCCGATGTCCTGATAGGCCATGGCGTCGGCCGAGGCGATGGTGAGTTCTTCGCCGTCGAAGCCTTTGACATCCACCCCGAGGTGGTGGCTCTTTCCGGAC
>RCNG010001749.1_pt1 | contig 10829 bp, 12 predicted proteins | sample 2041371 | NCBI WGS metagenome assembly RCNG01 (sample SAMN09708227, study PRJNA481090) | Marine sediment metagenome, whole genome shotgun sequencing project. | biome: marine sediment; feature: ocean; material: sediment; isolation source: Sewage treatment plant 1 marine sediment (STP1) ... | reverse complement strand
TGATTTATGCCATCACTTTAAAAAAAGAGTGAATTAAAAAAATACCTATTTTACATTAAATCGAGCAATATTTTTCTCATTTATATATTTGGCATGATCAATTGTTTTTCCATTAATGCTTACCTTAACGACCCTGGCATCACCTAAAAAGACTTTATAAGGCCTTTTACCTTCCAACTGCAGCGTTTTCCCGGTTTTTTTGAGTCCTGTTGAGAGAATTTTGTTGTTAGCATCTTTGATACTAATCCAGGATTTACCGGAGAACCGCAAAATCAACTTATTATCTGTTGCTATCGGAGCAATCTCACTCACCGGTGCATCCAATGCCACTTCAGCCGGATCACCCGCCCCCGTAGGACTATTTATGAAATTTCCATTTGTTGCAAAAGAGCCTTCAGCTGACGAAGCGCCTTCAGCCTGTGTAGAGCCATCGGCCTGTAAAGAGCCGTCAACTTGTAATGAATTCTCTGGCCCGGGCAAATCATCACCAGTTCTGGAACTTTGTTGTGAAGAGTCCTCTACTGACGGTAAATCATAGACTTCATCCAGCACAGGTAATGATAATGAACCCGGAGCCTCATTAACCTGTTCATCCAGAGCAGCTGAGTTGTAATCTATTTCAGACTGTTCCGTAGCAACAGCCGGTTCATTCGCAGCAAAATAATTTTTTGACATATATAACCACAATTGCCAGCCGCCCGTGGCTAAAGTAGCTAAAATCAACACCATGAAGATGGGCATAATCACGTTAAAAGAAATTACATTTTGCCGGTTCCCGGCTTTTTTGCTACTTTTTAGTTTGGGCTCCAGAGAGTCTTCACCGTATTCCCGTTTGTAATATGCTATTAACGGCTCAGGCTGAATATCTAGAAACTTGGCATAATTACGGATATAACCGCACACAAAAGCGGGTACCGGCAGCTGCGTATGATCTTCACTTTCCAACGCCAGGATAATTTTCTCATTCAGGCGCAATTTACGGGCGACATCACTTATGCTTAGATTTTTTTCATCACGGGCAGTTCTAAAACGATGACCAAAGCCGTCCTCCCTGGAGGTAATAATATCCTTGAGCTGTTGTTGTTCTGGTTGATTTTCCAAATTAATATTCCTGCTTGCCTTGATAAAACCAATTGACTTGATCACTGTCTGGAAACTTGCTTTTCAATTGTAATTGGTAACTGGATAACAAATTATCATCCGGACTGGGCAGATTATTCAAGATATTAATCCCGAGCCATAAGCTGTCAGCATCCGGGACAGAGGTTTCATCAAAGCGTTTAAAATAATTCCAGGCGTGCTCATAGTTTCCCTGTTTGTAATATATTCTGGCTAAGCCCAATTGTGAACGGGGCAAAGATGGATTCATATCCAGTGCCTTACGATAAAGTTCTTCCGATAATTCATAATTCTCATTTTCTGAAGCGCACCAGGCTGCGCTTTGGTAAGCGCCAGCCCGGTTAATATACAATGGATTGTGAATCACCTGTTTAAATTTTTGCCGTGCCTCATCAAACTTTTTTTGCTCGCAAAGAAAAATTGCGTAATTGTTTAAAATAGTCGAATCCCGGGGCGAAAGCTGCAAAGATTTTTTAAACTCCCGGTAGGCAAGTTCAGGCCTGTCCAGGCGCCCGTATAACACCCCCAGATAGTTATGCGCCAATGCATGATTCGGGTTATACTTAATTGCCTTGCTCAATTTGATCAGGGCACGATCATAACGACCATTATTTATGTAACCGGCTCCCAGTTGAGTATTCAAATCTGCAGAAGTTTTTCCTGAAAGACGAGCATCAGAATATTGGGTGCTTAAACCGGCTTCTTCATCTATACCGCTTGAATCCAATGGCGCACTTTGACACGCAATTAATGCATGCACAGAAAATAATGCAAACAGCAATTTTTTCATTCAGTCAATTCCCCTTTTGTCACTTAAGACTAAAGCTTACTTTCTAATGTGCAAATATAAACTATAACTTTAACTTTTCCAGGCGCCTGCTTTTATCTTTTACCTTGCCTGCCAATTGGCCACAAGCGGCATCAATATCATCTCCGCGTGTTTTTCGTATTACTGTAACATAGCCTGCTTTGTATAAAATATCCCTAAAGCGATTAATAATCTGCATTTTTGAACATTCATATTCACTGTTGGGAAATGGATTAAAGGGTATCAAATTAATTTTGCAGGGCAGATTTCTCAATAAGTCGGCCAGTTCACGAGCATTTTTTTCGCTGTCATTAACCCCGGCTAACATAACATATTCAATAGTGAACTGCTTCTTTTTTGTGTCGCCGGAAAAATAATGTCGACAGGCTTCCAGTAACTCCTTAATCGGGTATTTTTTGTTCAAAGGCACAATGGTATCCCGTATCTGATCATTGGGCGCATGCAATGACAGAGCCAGACTGACATCACATTCTTCTCGCAGTCGCCGCAATGCAGGCACTACACCCGCTGTACTGATCGTGACCCGACGTTTTGATAATCCATAGGCATTGTCTTCCAGCATCAGGTGAACAGCTTCAACCATATTATCAAAATTCAGTAAAGGTTCACCCATCCCCATTAAAACCACATTGGTGATTACCCGTTTTGAGCCATTCTTTTTTGCCAAGATCTGAGAACCCAGAGCCCGATTGGCCACCCAGAGCTGAGCAATGATTTCGGCACTGGATAAATTTCGGTTAAACCCCTGCCTGGCTGTAGAGCAGAAACCACAGTCCAAAGCACAACCCACCTGAGAAGAGACACACAAGGTACCACGATTGTCTTCAGGGATGAATACAGTTTCAATACTATTACCGCCATCCAGACGCATTAACCATTTTATGGTACCGTCACTGGCCTTTTGTTCCATAACGATTTCAGGTGCCCGGATTGTCGCAATTTCAGATAACCTGCTTCGCAGAGCCTGGCTGACATTACTCATTTGAGTAAAATCGTCTACCCCAAATTGATGGATCCATTTCAAAACCTGTACTGCACGAAAGGGTTTTTCACCAATTTCAGCAAAAAAAGCTTTCATATGGGCTAAATCATAGCCCAAAAGATTGATTTTTTCCGCCTTTGTTTCACTTGGGTTGGCCTGAAATTTGACTGAATGTGCTACTCTATCCGCAACTCTTTCTTCAACACTCTGTTCAGAAACACTGTGTTCAGAGGTGGTCTCTATTGAACTGGAACTCATTTTTATCTGCCATAAACAATAAACCCACTATTATAAGTGGGTTTAAGAAAATTTGGTACTTTTCCAGCACATCTGGATTAAAACTCAGGAGAATTATTCTTTCTCTTCAATCCAGGTCATCTGGATAGCTTCAAGGATTTTTTCACCACAATGCTCTTCATTTTCGTCAAAATCTTCCAATTCCAGGACCCAGGCCATTAAATCCGGAAAGCTGACGTATTGTGGATCGACATCAGGATGAATTTCATCCAGCTCAATCACGATATCATGTATATCGGTCCATCTTAAGCCCATAACAATCTCCTTGCTGATGTTCTTTAATGGTTCTCAGAAACCATATTGATAGTATATTTTGGTATTTCAATCACCAAATCTTCATCTGCAACCACAGCCTGACAGCTCAGGCGGGAATCAGGTTCCACGCCCCAGGCTTTATCGAGATAATCTTCTTCCAGCTCTGTCGCTTCTTGCATGGAATCAAAACCTTCCCGAACAATGACGTGACAGGTTGTACAGGCACAGGATTTCTCGCAAGCATGTTCAATATCAATGTCATTTTCCAAAGCTGCATCACAAATTGTGGTACCTGGTTCTACGTCGATAACTGCACCCTCAGGACAAATTTCTTCATGAGGTAAAAAAATTAATTTAGTCATATTCTGTTTCTACTATTTTCCTGGCTCAGGTTACTCACCAATTTCATCAACACTATGGCCTGTCAATGCTTTATTAATACTGGCATCCATACGTCGTTGGGCAAATTCAGCGGATAGATTATCCACTGCTTCTATTTTTAACTTAATGGCACGATGTTCTGTACCCTTTGCTACTTCAACTAACTCATCAATGGCCTGACGAATCACAGCCTGTTCTTCAGATGAGAGTAATTTTTCAGCATCTTCTGCCAATGCTGAATTCAGAGCTTCAACCACTCTGCCTGCTTCAACCTGTTCTTCTCTGAGTTTACGGGCATCGACATCACCCTGTGCATGACTGAATGAATCTTTCAGCATGGTTTCGATTTCATTATCACTCAAACCATAAGAAGGCTTGACCTGAACACTGCTTTCAACACCAGAGGTCTCTTCTCTGGCTGTAACCGAGAGCAGACCATCCGCATCAATCTGAAAGGTCACTCGAATTCTGGCTGCACCCGCTACCATTGGTGGAATACCACGTAACTCAAAGCGGGCCAGAGAACGACAGTCACTGATCAGTTCCCGTTCCCCCTGGACCACATGTATTGCCATGGCAGTCTGACCATCTTTAAAGGTGGTGAAATCCTGGGCTCTGGAAACGGGAATTGTAGTATTGCGATGAATGACTTTTTCCGCCAGTCCGCCCATGGTTTCCAGCCCCAGAGACAATGGGGTGACATCCAGTAATAACATTTCATCATCAGATTTATTACCCACCAGTACGTCTGCCTGCCGGGCAGCTCCAACAGCCACCACTTTATCCGGATCTAAATCAACCAGAGGCTGGCAGGAAAAAAATTCTCCAACCATTTGCCGTACCAACGATACTCGTGTCGAACCACCAACCATAACCACATCTTCAATGTCACCGATTTCAATATTTGCATCACGCAAGGCACGGCGACAGGGAGCCAGGGTTTTTCTTATTATTGGTTTGATCAGTTTGTCAAATTGATCCAGGGATAATTCTCCATCCCAGGTCTTGTTATTATCCAAATCAATGGACAAGGCTGCCGCTTTTTTCTCGCTCAAGGCAGTTTTCCCGCTCAAGGCTGTATCCTGACTAAAGGATTCTTTCGCCAGTCTGGCCTTATCCAGTATCTGACGTTGTAAGGCCGCATTCGGCTCAGAAATTTGAGCCTCTGACATAATCCAGTCGGCAACTGCATGATCCAGATCGTCCCCGCCCAGAGAAGAATCGCCGGCTGTTGATAAAACTTCAAACACGCCTCGGGTTAATTTAAGGATTGAGATATCAAAGGTCCCGCCCCCCAGATCATAGATGACATGAATGCCTTCATTGCCGCTATCAAGCCCATAAGCAACCGCAGCAGCAGTCGGTTCATTTATCAGACGTAAAACATTTAATCCGGCCAGTTTGGCAGCGTCTTTGGTGGCCTGACGCTGGGCATCATCAAAATAGGCTGGAACGGTGATCACTACACCTGTTAATTCATCACCCAGAGCCTCAATCGCTTGTTCCTTAAGTACTTTAAGAATTTCAGCTGATACTTCAACGGCACTGACATCGCCTGCCACAGTATGAATTCGGGGAACCACTGACCCCTCTTCTGAGACAAAGTCATAAAACGAACCTTCTTTAATATCTTCCAGGCCACGCCCCATATAACGTTTCACTGAAACAATAGTGTTCAGAGGATCGACGACAGCGTTTTGTTTCGCCTGTTGGCCCACTACAGTTTGATAGCCGCCATCATTCCTGCCCATAAATTGTACGACTGAAGGCAATAAGTGTTGTCCCTCTTTATTGGCAATGGTTTCTGCCAAACCACTCCTGACTGTCGCTACCAGGGAATTTGTTGTTCCCAGATCAATGCCTGCTGCCAGTTTGTGTTGGTGGGGAGCTGTTGATTCACCGGGTTCTGAAATTTGCAATAAAGCCATAGTAAGTTAACTTAATAAAATCTGCATATAAATAAAGTGTTTAACCTGAATTAATCAGTTAAAGCTACTGATTAATTCAGGTTTAAAGTTGCTCCGCCAGGTCTTCTTCCTTGTTTAAACATTCTTCCTGAAGACGATTCAAAAATTGCATTTTTAATACTTGAACTTTTACTTCTTTTAACAATTGTTCTTCCTCTGGTGGTCCTTGCACTGCCGGCTCCAGTGAGGAATCAGGCAAAAGCTTATCAAACAGTCTGCTCAGCTCTCCGATTACCTGACTTATTCTGGATTTGACATCATCAAGAATGTTATCCAGTGCTGCCAGAGGATCGCTTTCGCTACCCACCTGAGAGAGATTTTCCCGTAATTCCATTTGCTCCATCAAGAAGGCCGGATCAATACTGGAGTCGTTCTCATTCAAATCAATGCCATAAAGTGATAATAGGTAGATTGAGCGTCGCAACGGGTTTTTCAATGTTTCCAGGGCATCATTTATTTGTGCAGCCTTTTGCACTGATAAACGTCTTTGCAAATCTGAAGTATTGGCGAAATTATCCGGATGCACGCTTTTTTGTATATCATGATAATTATCGTTAAGGCGTTCTCTGTCAACTTCAAAACTAACAGGCAAACCCAATAGTTTAAAATAATTATCCGCCAGGCGGTTCTCTATAATATTGCTCATGGGGAATTACTACCTGATAGGTAATTAAGAATGGGAATGAAGCCTTTACCCAAAACTCTAGAAAACCGGGCGGTTTAACGCTAAAGGCTTTTTATGTATAGCTGAAGTATCCGCCGAAGGGTCTACTAGACGTTGAAACTCTTCGCTACTAGACGTTGAAACTCTCCGCTACTAGACGTTGAAACTCTCACCACAACCACAAGAATCTTTTACATTAGGGTTATTGAATTTAAATCCTTCATTTAAACCCTCTCGTCCGTAGTCCAACTCTGTTCCATCTATATAAATAAAGCTTTTGGGATCTACAATGACCTTGACGCCCTTATCTTCAAAAACATTGTCATTTTCTTCAACTTTATCGGAAAATTCAAGAACATAGGCCATACCAGAACAACCATTGGTTTTCACTCCAAGGCGTAATGCTTCACCTTTGCCTCGATTTTCAATAAATCGAACAACATGATCTGCTGCTGCATCTGTTAGTGTAATTGCCATAATATAAGCCTATGTCTCGTTATATTGGCAACGCCTGGTTGCCAACTGTCTGTTACCAGATTTAGTTCAACGATTAAAAAAATCTGATAGTTAGCCAGACTGTTTTTCTTTGTAGTCAGTAATCGCTGCTTTAATCGCATCTTCAGCCAGCACTGAACAATGAATTTTTACCGGAGGTAAGGCCAATTCTTCTGCAATGTCCGTATTTTTTATCTGACCGGCTTCTTCCAGAGATTTACCTTTCATCCATTCAGTCACCAGAGAGCTTGAAGCAATTGCTGAACCACAGCCATAGGTTTTAAACTTGGCATCTTCAATAATGCCATCATCATCAACCTTAATCTGCAAACGCATCACGTCACCACAGGCAGGAGCACCAACCATGCCAGTACCAACACCTTTGTCATCATTATTCATAGAGCCCACATTGCGTGGATTCTCATAGTGATCCAATACTTTATCACTGTACGCCATTGTCATTAACCTCAAAATTTGTAAGTTATTGTATTGATCCATTTATATTACTATATCAGAACAATAACTTGTAGCATTATACTGCTATTGCGACCAGCGCTATAGCTCCATAAGCACAATTAATAAAATTTTAACCTACCCGGACAATTGGATAAGTCATCTCTGGTCAGGATTCAGTGGGCATTCCACTGAATCTTTGACAAGTCAATTCCGTCTTTATACATATCCCACAGGGGTGAAAGCAGTCTTAATTTATCAACTTTCTCCCGCAGTAATTTTATGGTGTAGTCCACATCTTTCTCTGTGGTAAAGCGACCAATACTAAATCGAATCGAACTATGTGCCAGTTCATCATTACGCCCAATGGCTCTAAGAACATAAGAAGGTTCCAGACTGGCCGAGGTACAGGCTGAACCAGATGAAACTGCCAGAGTGTCAATAGCCATCAACAATGACTCGCCTTCAACATAGTTGAAGCTCAGATTCAGATTATGTACTACGCGTTTTTCCAGATCACCATTAACATAGAGTTCTTCCATGTCTTGCAGACCTTTTAGCAGTCGATCACGCAGAGCGCGGATTCGTTCAACTTCGCTGCTCATCACTTCTTTGGCAATTTTAAATGCTTCGCCCATTCCAACTATCTGATGAGTTGCCAGTGTACCGGAGCGCATACCACGTTCATGTCCACCACCATGCATCTGGGCCTCAATACGTACCCGGGGCTTACGGCGCACATACAGAACGCCTATCCCCTTGGGGCCATAAACCTTGTGTGCCGAAAGGGACAACAAATCCACTTTCAGCTTTTGCAGATCAACCTCTATCTTGCCGGCACTTTGTGCTGCGTCCACATGAAAGATGATTTTTCTTGCACGACATAATTCACCAATAGCTTCAATGTCCTGTATCACACCAATTTCATTATTCACATGCATAATAGACACCAGAATGGTGTCATCACGCATAGCTGCTTCCAGCTTAGCCAAATCCATCAATCCGTCTTCTTCCGGATCCAGATAAGTTACTTCAAAACCTTCTCGTTCCAATTGGCGGCAAGAGTCCAAAACTGCCTTGTGTTCTGTCTTTGATGTAATAATATGCTTACCGCGCTTGGAGTAGAAGTGTGCTGCACCTTTGATCGCCAGATTGTCGGCTTCAGTCGCTCCTGAGGTCCAGACAATTTCTTTCGCATCCGCATTTATCAGTGCTGCCACATCGGCACGAGCTTGCTCCACAGCAGTTTCTGCGTCCCAGCCATACTGGTGAGAGCGAGAAGCCGGATTGCCAAAATTTCCATCCATTGTCAGGTAATGACACATTTTATCAGCGACACGCTGATCAACGGGTGTCGTCGCTGAATAATCCAAATATATCGGTGAACTCATTAATAATTCCTGTAGCAGTTAAAATAAACAGAAAACAACAAAAAATGGCATAAGTAGTAATAGCTTATGCTCTAGTACGGGCTGTTTATATTGTAGCTTGAGACTCTTTCAAGCCAATTCTTTTCCCGTTAATGGGTAAGGCCTTATCCTGACGTCTGGCAACTTCTTGCACAGCTTTCTTTTCGACCAGGCTTGCAAGGGTAATATTGCTCAGAAAGTCAAAAATCTGATCGCTTAAATCACACCAGAGGTCATGAGTCAGGCATCTCTCTTCGTGCTGACAATTACCTTTACGTTTGCAACGGGTTGCATCAACGGTTTCATCAACCGCAGCAATAATTTCGGCAACAGCAATTTCACCAGAAAAACGACTCAGGCGATAACCGCCGCCGGGACCCCTGGCACTATCAACCAGACCATTCTTTCTCAATTTGGAGAATAATTGTTCCAGATAAGAAAGCGAGATTTCCTGACGCTGAGATATATCTGCCAATGTTATCGGTCCCATTTCATAGTGAATGGCCAAATCCAGCATTGCTGTTACTGCGTAACGCCCTTTTGTAGTCAATCTCATTGAATTGTTCCTGCTTTTTTAGATATCATACGGCTATAATAAAAAAACCAAGCAATTTAGTCAAGTATATTTTCTACAAGTACCCAAATCACTTTAACCATCAAGCAACTTAAAACGACTGGCTACTGAGAAGATCCTGAATCCAGATCCACATTGATTTTAATATTTTTATCCAGATGGACAACATGCACATTATCTTCTGCTTTACCACCCGGAACATTACTGCAAATATCCTGTGCAGGGCAGGTTTCCGGGTGCTCATCAATAGGGGTTATTTCACAGATATGCACATCAGGGATCGAAACATCAGGAAATTCTGCATCGATAGAACGAATCGCTGTACACATTTTTTCCAGTTTATCATCTACGGAATGCATATGATCCAACATGCAATTAATGGCATGTGCGACCGGATCAGGCATTTCACTGGAAGTCCCGTATGCATCAAAACCAATTTTTTTGGCCATGTGTTCACGCTTCATATCACTTGGAGTCGTAATTTGATCAGGTACTTTTTCCTGCTCACTTTTTTTGGTATTAGTGATCACACGTCCGGGAATACCAACCACCGTACAGGACTCCGGCACATCTTTCACAACCACAGCGTTGGAACCAACTCGAACCCCGTCTTGCAAAGTAATAGGGCCTAATACCTTGGCCCCTGCACCCACGACCACATCGTTTCCTAGCGTAGGATGTCGTTTGCCCTTATCCCAGGAAGTACCGCCCAGAGTCACACCATGATATAGCGTGCAATCATCGCCAATCGCTGTGGTTTCACCAATGACAACGCCCATACCATGATCGATAAAAAAACGCCGACCGATAGTGGCACCAGGATGAATCTCAATGCCCGTAAACAGCCTTGCCAGAGACGATAAGAAGCGCGCCAACCAGCGAATATTCCAGACCCATAGCTTGTGATTCATACGATAAAACATCATTGCATGAACACCGGGGTAAGTCGTCAGTACTTCAAAGTAATTTCGTGCCGCTGGATCGCGATCAAAGACACATAGAATATCTTCTTTTAGATGGTCAAACATTTACATAACTTCTCTCAAATACTCATAAATAAACACTAACGTGGCTCAATATGCACCGCTAAAGACCATCTATTTTACTAGGATTTGTCTCAACACTCAATTATTACTTTTATATTACATGGGGATAAAATTAATTTTTATCAAAGCCTGAAAAAGTATTTACTATTCAGCGCCCAAGGCCATGCTGACCAACCATCTAAAAATAACAATGTGCCCATAAAACCGTGTCAATGGAGTGTAGTTTGGGAATGGGTCATTGGGAATCCGTGCTGTCCAAGAGCAAGAGCAAAACCCAGAGCGCCACCTTTTCACCCTCAGTACGCATTCAAGTTTGCTATCAATCCCAAATTAAGTAAAATATGGAAGAATCGTTATT
>RCNG010001748.1_pt1 | contig 10831 bp, 15 predicted proteins | sample 2041371 | NCBI WGS metagenome assembly RCNG01 (sample SAMN09708227, study PRJNA481090) | Marine sediment metagenome, whole genome shotgun sequencing project. | biome: marine sediment; feature: ocean; material: sediment; isolation source: Sewage treatment plant 1 marine sediment (STP1) ... | reverse complement strand
GTGCTCGAGGATCAACTGCCCGTTCGTCTCGTCTCGCAAGGGCCAGCGGATCTCGATAACCTCATCGTCCAGGGCGTAATTTCGCCTGCCCGATTCAAGAACGATGTCCTTTATCCGCCCCATCTTGGGCAGCGGTGCCTTGGCGTGCGCGTAAAGCCGCTGCAACGTGTCCCGCAACGATATCACCGCCCCGTCGATCCACACTTGGCGCGAGGGGTCGGTCAGGGACGTGAGCTTCCCATCCGTGCCCGATATGTGCCGCGTGTTGGTCAACAGGTCGTTGACTGCGTCGAGGAGCGTCTTTGTCATGGCCTTACATCTTGTCGATCAATTCCTGCTTCGCCTTCTTCATCTCGTCCGCCGGCATCCTGATCGACATCTCCACGTCGTACCGCTTTGCCAGGGCCATGAGTTCCGAAGGCCGCATCTGTTCGATCATTTCGACAATCTCTTTCTTTGCCGAAGATATATCTTCTTGAGTGGTGAACCTGCTTTTCGCGGCGGGCGGGCGGGCTCTAACGCCGTGGCCCTCAAGGATCGGGATCAGCGCCGAAGCAGTCATCTCGATGGGCACGTCAATTTCCGCGTCCTTGGCAATGGCCCGCAACTGAGACATGCGCATCCGTTCGAAAGCGGACCGATCATCTGCAAACGTAAGCATTCAACACTCCGTAGTTGTGGGAGGGGGCCGAAGCCCCCAACCCGTTAGGTGCCGATGGCAGTCAGCGACCCGGTCTTGATGCACCGCGCCCAACTGGTGACGGTGGAGACCTTCTCGCCGAGATACTTCGCCGCGTGCCAAGTCTTGTAGCCAACGGTGCGAAGCTCGTTCAACGGATCGGCGGCACCCGCTGAACCCGCCGCGTGGCGGATCATCATGATACCGGGGACCATATCGCCGGCCCGGTAGGTTTCCTGGATGTGGTCGGTGTTGAGACCGAGGGAACCGAAAGCGTTTCGGCCAAAGACGACGGTGTTGTAGATGTCGGCCTTGTTGTTCCCGGAAGTCCGCAGGTTGTTCGCCGAGGCGTTGCCGCCGCCCTCGGCGTCAATCGTCGCATCCGTGCTCTGGATGACTCGGATTCCACGGAACGTGCCTTGCTCGCCTTCCATGACCGGGGTCTGCGAACCATACTGTTCGGCGGGCGTAAACGCCGTGCCCAGCTTCTTCCGCATATCCAGCACAACGTCGGGGTGCGTGAGCGCAATATACGTATCACGGATCGGCGTGGTGTTGGTGCTGGTCGATCCGAGCGTCCTACCGTTGAACGGCAAGGCGTTGTTGCGCTCCAGATGGTTGACCGCAGTGTCGAGGTCGCCGGAAGTGATTTCCGCCGCCACCGCCGTAAGCGATGCGGCAGCACTCCCGAGAATGGCGGACGAGTTGTCTTCCATCTCGTTACGCTGCAAGGCGTTGAGAACGCGACCAGCGTTGATGCCGAGAGCCTCGACAATGCCGGCAACATGGCTGCTGAAATTCAGGAGGTCGACTTCCTCGTTGAGTACGATATATCGGCCGTACTTGCCGAGCGTCGCCTGAATGTTCTCGGTCGTCGCCTGGACGGCGTCACGGGTCGGGAACGCGACGTTGACGTTGAGCGCAGCAAGCGAGGCATTGGTCAGGTCAACATCGAGATTGAGAATACGCCGCCAGGAAGCCGTAAAGCTGCCGGAACCGGCGGTGATGCGGGCCGGCATGGTGCCGGTGAAGTACGGGCAAAGAGGCTTTGACACCTCCAAAAGAGCCCGCTGCGCGATAACGTTGACCGGCGCTGTGATTTCTTCCACGCCAGTGATAGGGGATGCCATGATAATGACTCCTGATCAGGGCCTATCCAGCACCCGAGAACGCACCGCCATACTTCGTCCAAAAATCAGTGGACGAGGCCGTTCTGGCGAATTCCGTTTCATCCGGGGCCTTCGGTGGCCGGGTTGACACGCCCCGAACCTCCGCAAGAACCGCGTCCGTATCGTCACGCACATTCGGCGCGTCCTCGGGCAAAGCCGCCGCATAGCGTTTCGCAAGGCTGCCGACGATCTTCTTAAAAGCCTTCGGGTTCGACCTGTCCGAGAACGCCGCCACAAGGGCCGCATCTTCATAGAGATCGCCGATCAGGTTGCCCCGAACGCCCGCCTTGGTAATCTTCCCAAGCTCAGGCGCGGCCTTCATAAGTTCGTCAACTGTCTCGTCCAGCCGGTTCCGTAGATCCTTCTGGTAGTCGCCTTCGGCTCGTTGCTTGTCCCGCTGTTCGACGCGCTTTAGGCGATCCTCTAGGGAAACGTCCTTATCGTCGGTTTCGGGTTTGGGAGACGCTTCCTTGCGAAATTCCGCAAGAATGTCTTCCAGTTCCTCATCAACGGATCTCTCCGCTGCATTGGCCGGCGTGCTGTCAACCTCGGGTTCGGGGGTTTCGTCCCGAACGTCGGTCTTCTCAGGGTCGGTCTTCATCCTTAACAACTCCTAGTAGAAATGACTTAACGTTTTTCTCACCTTGTCTCATGCCGCTTTCGTAAATCCACAGTTCGTTATGCTGCCCTTGGCGTTCCGGCTGCCAATCCGATAAAAGGGTCTCCGGTATCGCCGTCACCAATTGGCGAAAGTCCTGATTGTCCCGCAGGCGTAAGAGCGCCGCCCTCTGGCTGGCGGACAATATCCGATTCAAGTCCGCCATCCTTGGCGATCTCCTTTCTGATTTCGTCCCAATTAAGGGGTTCGGCGCCGCCTTGGACTGCGAGGGGCTCAAGCTGGGCAAGCATGTTGATTGCCGCGCCCTTTGATGCGATGCGCCCACGTTCCTCAAGCGGAGTGGCAGCCCCAAGGATGTCATAAATTACGGCGTCCGGTAGCATCTTGGCCGAGATTTCCAACCATTGCTTGAACTCCGGGACATAAATAGCCGTCTTACGAGCGAGTGCTTTTTTGATGTAAGCGTATTCAAGGTGAAGGAGGGTGCGCGCTGGTGAATCTTGCGCGGAACGCACGTAGTCCACGAGCCGCACGCCTCCTCTTTGCAATTCGCTATCAACGGCAAAGGCTGTCTGGTGCGATTTGGTCTGCTGCCCGAGGCGCGGCGCGCTGGTGCCGGTGACGTCGTTATATTCGGCCTTCAACTGCATCCACGCGCCCATAAGGGCGTTTGCGTCGCCGATCTGGTGAACCTTGATGCTGTTCCCGCTCGGGTCTTCCCACAACTCGCGCGGGGCAATCACCGGGCCACCGTTTATTGCGAACTGAGTCGAGATCGGGCGCCACGATACCGGGGGTTCGACGTTCAAGATCCCCGCCTGGACCATGCGCGAGAACATCTCAGACGCGGCAAGCTGGATCGGCATACCCTTCATCAACGGAGACGAGCCATAGCGGCTGTTCGGGTCGTCCTGGTGGTATGGGTGGGTGATGTAGCTTGGTAGCGACGTGCGCCGGAACCGGATAACCCGCTCGACGGGCTTTTTGTCCTTGTTGGCGAGCACCACGGTCACGATGGCCTTGGGGACAAAGCGCGTTTCGTCGTCGGTCATCTCAAGGAGGAGGTCGCCTTCCCACTCAAGCAACTGGACCTGTTTGGTCTTGGGGTCGGGCGTTAGCCCATCCAACATCCCCGGAATCCACCCGCCGCTGTCTTCCATCGGGTCGGTGCCGCCGCGCTTTGCCGCGATAACAAGATCCTCCCAGCGTTGATGCCATGTGAAGATCTCAGCGGGGGAAATGTTTACGCCGGCCCGTTGAGCGGCGGCGGGGGTATCGTCAAGGTAGGTGTTGGCAATCGGGAAACACGAAAGCACGGGAACCTTTGATTTCTCCTGTGCCGTCGTCCGATAATCCGGGCTGTATGTTCTGATCCGGTTCGGGCGCATCCTTCCGGCGAAAGTCCCGTACTTGAACGCGGACAGGTTGAGTTTGTCGACCTCGCCACGGAAGTCATAAAGAGATTCGAAATGGGTGTGACACGCCTCGACAACCGCGTTGAGAGACGACGAGTTGACATTGCCGGTGAAGCCTTGGTCATGAAGGCCCTCTTCCAGATCCATCAACGCCTTGTCGGAATCGTGGGCAATGGCCGAAAACCACTTACGCTCGCTCGGAAACCACATCCGGCGCGCATCGGCACCCATAAGCTCAAGGGTCTGCGCCTGCCAAGGCAATTCAATGAACGGCATCCACTCGGAACCGGGGACGGCGCGGCCGGATTGCTGGTCAATGTTGGAAGGCTTGGCGACCATCGCCACCTGACGGTCGATCTCTTCCCAATGCTCCTCCAGGTCGCGGCGGTCGTTCCGGCGCTGACAATACGTGTCGCCGATCATCTCGCCCATTTTCTGGATTGAGTCGCCCGAGGGAGCCTTTTCCGTTACCTTTTTCATCGCGCGGCGGACTTCGCCCTGGCGGCACCGGCATCGGCAGCGGTAAACCAGTCGTTCGCCGCCTCGATGGCGTCCTTTACGCGGTCCTCTAGGGTGATCGTGCGAGCGATCCCGCGTCTAACGGCGGCAAAGTCATTGCGGACGATCTGCGCGATGTTGCAATCGGCACGCTCGGCGGTCCAAAGGGTCTCAACCCACGGAGACGAATGAATCTCCTCATCCTTGCAGACCTTTTCGGCCAACAGGATATTACCGCGAGAAGTGAACTCCTTGCGGATCGGCTCGAAGCCACTCGCGCGGCAAATGTTCTCGAACTTTTGAGTGTCCATGTGCGATATTTGGCACACAGCCGTTGCTCAGAAACAACACTTTTTCTTTCTGGGGTGGGTTTGTCGCGCTATATCAGCGCATTGCGAGCATCGGCCTTGTGTATGCCCCGCCGCGTTTCTGTTGCGAAAGTCTCACAGATGCGTGACGCGCCATCATGCCGGCATACATGGACGCCTTGATTACGTCGTCTCGTTTGGCAACGATAACGCCCCGTTCGTCGCGGTGGTACGACCGCATCTCATCGAACCAGTGCCAGCACGTCGAGAACACTTTCAGGCGCCCGGTCTGCGCCCGCTCGTTGAACTCCATAACGATTGGCTCGACGGCTTGTTTGCCGCCCTTGTCGTCGTCATAGCGGGCCGTGTCGAACAGCAGGTTTGCCCCTGCCTCGATGTATTTGTCCCTGACAGGCTTTCCGTCCGACTCGCGGTTGATGCCGTCGTGGGGGGACGCCACCGGAATCCACTTGCTTTGATCGACGCCGCCGATGTTGTTCAACGTCATGGTGTGGACCTGCGGCGCTTGGTTCTCCGCTCTCTCAGTGAAATAGAGATACCAAATGTCGTTGTCCCGATCTATCGCCAGCGCGGCCGTGCCGTTGGGGTGGTTCTGCCCAAGATCAATCCCGGTGACTCGCGCAAAGTGCCGGGGGATCTCGAACGGTGCGACCTTGACGGCCTCCTCGCCGAACATGAACACCCGGCCCGAGCCGAGCAACGGGATGCCCTTGGTCCGCGCGTCCTTCTCGAAGTCCCCGTACTGAGCCATCAAGTCGGCCTTGGATTGCTCGGTCAGGTGCGGCGCATCTTCCCATGTGGCTGTAATGATGAACGCGCCCCGGCCGATTGATTCCTGCATCTTGCGGATAAGCTGAGTTTCGCCCAGCAGCGGGGTCAGAGATGCATAGAGGATGCCGTCAGCACGGGCGACAAGCCGGGTCATGACCTCGGAGACAATCCGCGCCTCCTTCATGTTGTTTTCGTCCGGTTCCTCGTCCAGGTGGACAAAATCGATGTTCGAGGCGCCCTGGAATTTTCGCCAACCCTGGTCATACGCCTTGAACTGGCAGATTGACGGCTTGTGCTTGCTGAATTTGTTCCGAACCTCGACGGTGTCAACCACGTTCGGAATGCCGGCCTGTCTGTAGCGGATATCGAGGATGTCTTCCTTGGGGAGCAGCCCGGTCCCGACAGGATTGCCTAGAAGCTCGTTTTGCAGGATGTCGCGGGACGTTTCCGACGTAATCGAGCAAACCCAACCCTTCACCGGCCGGTTGAACCGCTTCCCGCCCCATTTCCAGCCGAGTTCGTCGTATTTCCCGGTAAAGTGGAGAGAGTCTTCGACGCACGTAGTTAACGTTTTTCCAACCTGATTTCCTGCAAGTGTAAGGCGAAACTTGTTCGTCGCCCCCGCGTCCATGTAGGCTTTCTGCCAGCCGTAGGGCACGAATTGCAGCAGCCGGTTGTTCTGGACTGTCTCAAGGGCCTTGGCCGCGAGCTTGAGGAGGGCGTTTTTATCCATCCTCATCTTTCAGAAGGTCGGAGAGTTTCCACTTATACGCCTTCATGCCCATGTGGGTAAGCTCGACGTCGGGGTCAGCCCATACCTTGCCGCCCATTTCACGCCACCGCTCACAGAAGGCGTAATCCTCGGTGATGTGGTGCGGGTACGTGTCGCCGCGATCCTGCATCATGGGGAAAAACAGGTTGTAGTAGTGTTCCTGCAACTGCTCGCAACGCACCTTCTCCTGCTCCGACAGATCCTTGGCCCCACGGAACATAGTGAATTCCGTCTTGAGTTCCGGGTGGTGCTCCATCATCAGCTTCACCACATCGCGGGTGAACATCATGAACCCGGTGCCGGCGTTGCGGATCTCAACACGCCTGGCGATAACCTCGCCGTTCTCTCCGCGTATTTCCTCTTGCGGCAGGTTCGGCCAATCCGGCGTGAAGTTCACCACCGGCTTTGGGTCATCGTTGTGCTTGAAGTAGATCCCACAGATGAATTCCACATGTTGAATGTGCATCAGCATCCGCAGCACGTCGCCGGGGTCCCACCGGATATCGGAATCAATGAAAAGGTTATAGTCGCATCCGTTGAGCATGAAATCCGCGAGGCAGCCCATCCGCCCGCGCACGATATCGCTATCGTTGTCGAGGTTTCCCCACTCGGTACGGACCCCGAAGTGCTTCAGGACGTCCGTTGTCTGGACTAAGGCGCGGGTGTAGCCGGTATCGACGCGCCCGTCATGGCAGGGAGTCGAGATCCAGAGGCTTTTACCGCTGAGGTCCATAGATGGTAGCCCATTTGGACCATCTTCGCCGAGTGCTTCCCCTCTATCTCCTTGATCGCCGCTTTCGACAGTTCCCGCATCCATCTGGTGCCGCCTTTGCCAAAGAATTTACCGTTTAGCGCCTCGGAAAACCCGTTTTGAAGCTCGTATTGCTGCAAGTGCCACAAATCGGAGTCATCAAGCGCCAGTGTCAGCCGCTTTTCGTCGTGCTCCTCGCCCACCATCGCCAAAAGCCTGGAAAACTCGCCTTTCGGGCGCTGCCACATGTCCTCATAGCGAAGCAATGGCGCCCATTTCCAGGATTCGACATGCGTTGACCAATCGGAGACGTATTCGTGAAGGCCCCACGGCGTTCGAATAGACGTCGAGAACGAATTCAGGCACTCAACGGCCTTGTCCTCGGTCCAATCGTAATGACGCATCATGGAACAGGCGACGCTACGGGGGTCGCGTACAATATAGACTGCCCCGCGTGTCACTTCCTCGTTGATCAAGGGGGTTCCCCGATAGGCAACGGCGGCGGTATGGGTTTTGCAGAACGACGTTCCCGAGCGTGACGCGGCGATTGTCGCTTGTACGTGTGGAAACATCGCAAGTTGGTCGTCGTGATCGTCCGGCACCCGGCCAAGAGTCGCCACCCACGCCGATTTCCGTGTGTCCTTGAGCGCCATGCCCACTTTTGCAAGATCGTTCGGATCGACCTCACCGGGGCGCAGCCAATTGGCAAGGAAGAGCCTTACCCACGTATTGCCCGACTTCGGATAGGATGCGATCCAAAACAGATGGCTCATTTCCGCCAATCTCTCTTGACCTGGGGTGCCCCAAAGTTGCGCTGGGGCCGTTGCGGCACAATCTGGCGCGTCTGGGGCTGCCGAATCTGCCAATACGGGATCATGGGGCGGCGGACCCGCTCGGTATAGCCCCAGGTCTGAACCGGCCGCGCCGGGGCCTCCAGGACAAAAGCATCCCCCCGAGTATCCAGCGGCGCAACCCACGCATCAGCAAGGGCCGGTGTGCTCGCCATCAGGCATAACAGCGCGCTAATCGTTCGCATCGCTCTTTCTCCTTCCGTTTGCGCACGGCGACAATGCCGTTGATAATCTCTCTGGCCCTGCACGCGCGCCCATAAGTCACATATCCGCCGTGGTCCACCGGCTTTCCCTTGCTGTTCTTGGCCGTCGTGTCGGTCTTTACGTCAACAATGCGGTACTTCCCGTAGTGCTTGCGGATCGTGACGCGATTCAACCCACACTCCCCTCGACGCCCCACCAGTCATATTGCCGCTGCAACTTGTCGAACAACTCCCGGCGCGACCGATCATAGATGCGCTCAATGGACCCCTGGATCTTCACCTCGTCCATGCCGCGAATAGAAATCTCCCGGTTGACCTCCAACAACGCACCAGCCGTCAGGGCCGCAGCCTCGTCCTCGGATATCGTCGGCAAGGTCGACGGCTTGGCCACCAGCTTCATGATGTCGCGGTACTTCACGCCGGCCCGGTTGGTTCCGTTCGGAACAACGAAGTGGAAAACCACGATAACACGGCCCTCCGTGCGGCTAAGAACGTGATAATCAGACATCAAAACTCGTTCCCCGTGCCCTCTTTGGCCCAACCACGACAAAACCGCTCGTAAACGGGCCGTCCCGTCTCCATTTCAACATAATGGTCATGTTTCCTACGGAGAGACACCGCCAATTCAGGGAGTTGATTAACGCGGCCTTCCCGAAATTCTTCATACCCGAGCAGCCATTGCGTATGATAGCCGTGCTGACTCAACCGCACCTGAACGCCTAACTCGGTTAGCCGAACGTCTAAATCGCGGTTGGCCTCAACAAACTCCTGAAGTTCTCGCAGAAAATCACGTTCCATAATCAATCCTCACCGTGTAATCCTCAGCCAGCCGGTCCAACCGCTCACGCCGGGGCTTCACGCACTCCAACAACGCCGACATCTCAACAACGCAATCCCACAGCTTGTACGCCCGATCATGCAACCACGCCTTCGGGGCAGCCCGTGCGCGCACCATCTCATCAGCCTCCGGCAGCAAACTCACATCCCGAACCTGCCAGTCCCCGCGATACCCCAAATCACACCGCTCATAATAAGGCTGGCAAAAAGCCGCCCAGCTATCACGAAACATCGGCCGCACATGATCAGGGTCACGCCAGAAATGCCGCGATTGCCCATAAGGCACAATGCACTCGAACATCGCCCCAGGCTTCGCAACACGCCACAAATTCTCCATCACCCGCAACTGCTCGTGGCCATCAAAATGCTCCAGCAAATGACTGCACCGAAGAACATCCACACTATCCACATCGCAAACCTCCCCCAACGCCGCCAAATCCCGTACATCGCAAACCACTACCGCAGCCGTGTACGCAACAACATCAACGTTAACCCAGCCATCCCATAGCTCATGGGCGCCGCAGCCAACATTTAGGCGAACCTCACTCACCCTAACGACCCCTGCGCCCGCGCTTCCGCAACAAAGACAAATACGATAGCAATATCATCATAAACTCCGTTTGATTCGGGTGGGAAAATGAGTGGGGCACGGCACCGTCTCCGAGGGACCCCTTGGGGGGTTGCCGGGGGTCTCGCCGGCCGATTTCAACCTGTGGTTCATGCCCGCACCCTCGTAGTTTTCATAATGTCCGTTATGCGACGCTTGAAACACGCTAACCCCTTGATATTGCTAGGGTCGGCCATTCAACCAGCGCGCGATACACTAGATATTGTGTTTGAGCACCATCAACCTGCATCGTGATCGCCCTCAGACTGTGCGCGCGAGGCGTGTTCGTCGTTTGGTTTGGGTACACATGCCGCTGGTTCCCGTGACTTCCCGCCTTCCTTGTTGCCCGTGTCTTGCCATCCTGTGCCTATGAACACCTCGTTTACTGCTTGTCTGCGGGCTAGTGTCTCTTGTGCTTCCCACTTCGCGCGTGCTTTCCGTGCGGCTTGTGCGGTGTTCTCATTCACTGTCTTCGTCCTCCAGGTTAGCCATTGCGTGTTCGATGACCTGTTCGTCTTCGGGGCTTGTGGCTTTGCCCATGAGTTTAGCGGCGAATGCGTTAGCGACGTCTGGGCCGATCTGGTCTCTGAGTTGGTTGATCAGGTCTTGGACGTCTGGGGTGTCAGATATGCGGATACGGTCTTCATAGTATCCCATGACCTTACCCTTGGCTGTGATTGCCTGGACGGCTGCGCCTGGGACGCCTTGTGCGAGGCTGTACGCCTTGACTTCTTCCAGCTCGGCGATGTGCTGGTCTCTGGTATACATGGCGTTGGAGATGTCGGCTTGTCTGGTAAGGGAGAGCCATTGTTTGACTGCGGGCGAGTGCCTGAGCATTGTTGCTCTGGTGGCGATTGCGCCGGGCGTTAGTTGCCTGCACTCATAGTTATCGGCGTAGGCTTGGCTGGCGGTCTTGCCTTCGCAAATGTCATTTATAAAGGAAAATTGCTGTTGTGGCAGGTCTGGCAGTTCGACTTCCTGCGCTATTTCAGCGACTTCCGGCTTGATTTTGACAACGGCATTTCTCATGCCAGATATAGGGCACGTTTACAGGTTGTTGTCAAGGCGTGTTGTATTCCGACTTGGCGACGTTGCGCCGCGTTGCGGTAAATGCAAGCTGCGTTTCTTTTGCCCTAACCCCCTATATCCCCCTTCCCCGGTGGTGATTGCCCCTTGTTCCTCTTATGTGGCCGTCAGCCTTCATAAGTAGTCATGGGCTTACGATAGGTCTGGCGCGTGTGTGCGCTTCTCCTACCGCCTTGGAACGGTCGCGACCATTGCAGGTCAACGCCTTGATTCCCTCCGGTGTCCTGTCCTCGATGTTCCGAGG
>RCNG010001747.1_pt1 | contig 10834 bp, 8 predicted proteins | sample 2041371 | NCBI WGS metagenome assembly RCNG01 (sample SAMN09708227, study PRJNA481090) | Marine sediment metagenome, whole genome shotgun sequencing project. | biome: marine sediment; feature: ocean; material: sediment; isolation source: Sewage treatment plant 1 marine sediment (STP1) ... | reverse complement strand
ATAAGGTGATTGGACCGCCCCTTTTCTGCAGGAGGGAGCATGCGCATGACATCCCCCCACATGGAGCCTTCCCTTCTCACCTCCGCAATAGGATCCATAAAAACGTTGCCCCCGGCTTGCTTATGGTGCAAAACTGAATTTCTGACACCAAAACTAAGGGGCCATGGTATGTGCGCACGAAATCTGATTCGTTCTCTGTCTTGCTTGGGGATGTTGGCGTTGCTGGGTGGGGTCTGCGCCTGTGGGGGACCGACCTTGTCGACCAATATCGTGGCAGAATCCAGCCAGGATTTTGGGCTCGATAAAAGCAGTCTGAAGGTGCAGGCGGCCAATAACGTGCGGGTGTTTGACGCTGTCCCGACCGAGCCGTATATGCTTCTGGAAACCCGGGATTCGTATTTCGACTACCCACTCAATTCCGTGACCTACATGAAAATCGAAAAGAAGAAGCACGTCGCCGAGCTGCGTGACTGGGCTGGTCGGTCTGGAGCCAATGGAGTCATTGTCATGAGCTCTGACCAGACCCGGGATCTGGGCGGCGTGGGGCAGACCAATGTTGACGATACCGCGCCGCACACGGTTGTGCAAAGCTCCGACGAGACGCGGCAATACGTGCGAGCGTTTGCGATTTATTTGCCATAAGGGCCGGATGGGACCGGGAGGGCTGATTGGGGGCACGCTCTGGTTCCGGGGTTGCCACCGGCGGCAATAAATGTCATCTTGCCCCTTCAGTTTTTGACGCCCGCAATTCCCGACATCCTGCCGACGGAGCACCCGTGACCGACTTCCTTTCCCGTATGAACGCTCCCCAAAGCGAATCCGTGACCGCCCCCGACGGCCCCGTGCTGGTGGTCGCCGGCGCCGGCAGTGGCAAGACCCGCGTTCTGACGACCCGCATTGCCTGGCTGATGGGGGAGCAAGGGGTGCACGCCGGTGAAATCCTGGCCTTCACCTTCACCAACAAGGCCGCCAAGGAAATGAAGGACCGCGTGGCCGAGACCGTTGGCGAAGGCAACGCGCCATTCTGGATCGGCACTTTTCACGCCACGGGCCTGAAAATCTTGCGCAGTGACGGGGCCCACATCGGTGTCCAGTCGGGCTTTTCGATATTTGATACCGATGATAGCAAGCGCTTGTTGAAGCAGGTGATGAAGGACCTGAACATCGACCCCAAGCAGTTCACGCCCAACGCGACTCGCGGCGTGATCAGCAAGTGGAAGAACGATGATCTGACGCCCGAGAAGGCGTTGGCCCAGGCCGGCAGCTTTATCGACGAGAAGTATGCGGCGATGTACGAGGGCTATCAGGCAGCCCTGGTCAAATGCAACGCCCTGGATTTTGACGATTTGATATTGCGCGCGGTGCATCTGCTCGAACAGGTGGACGAGGTGCGCGAGAAATACGCCCGGCGCTTTCGTTACGTGATGGTCGACGAGTTCCAGGATACCAACCCGTTGCAGATGCTGATGATCAAGCTGTTCAGCAGCCATCACGGCAATGTGTTTGCCGTGGGGGACGATGACCAGAGTATCTACAGCTGGCGCGGGGCCCGCATCGAGAACATGCTCAATTTTGACGAGTATTTTCCCGGTGCGGCGACCTTCCGCCTGGAGCAGAACTACCGCAGCACGGGCAATATTCTGAATGCGGCCAACGACGTGATCGCCCACAACAAGCAGCGCAAGGGCAAGAATCTGTGGACCAGCGACGAAGACGGCGACAAGCTCACCGAAGAGGAATTTTTCGATGATGAGGATGAAGCCGCGCGCTTGGTGGACATCATCCGTGCCGAAACCCAAAGTGGCCGGACCCGCGGTGATATCACTGTGCTGTACCGGACCAACGCCCAGTCCCGGGTTCTGGAAGACGCGCTCAGGCGGGCCAGCATTCCCTACCAGATCGTCGGCAGTCTGCACTTCTATGCCCGCAAGGAAGTGCGGGATCTGTTGGCCTACCTGAAGATGGTGGCCAATCCCGCCGATATGATCGCGGTGCAGCGGGTGATCAATGTGCCCAAGCGCAAGATCGGCGAGACGACCATTGGCCGTCTGGTGAGCCTGGCGGCGGCCCACGACCTGACCATGGGCCAGGCTGCGGCCGAACAGGGCCTGATGGAGGGCGAAATTGCCCCGGCAGGCTGCAAACGGGTGCGGGCCTTCTTTGACATGGCCACCCGCTGGCGGATGAAGGCCAGCAACTCTGAGCCCATCCACGAATTGCTAACGGCCATTGTCAGTGATATCGGGTACCAGAGCCACCTCGAGGCCGATGACCCCGAAAGCGCCGGAACCCGCAACGAGAATATTGCGGAATTGATCAACGCGGCGGCCAGTTTTCACGAGTCCAGCGGCGGCGGTACCGTCGACCAGTTCCTGGAGCAGGTGGCGCTGGTTTCGGATCCCGATACCATCAAGGATGACGAAGGCGTGGTGCGCCTGATGACCATCCACACAGCCAAGGGGCTTGAGTTTCCCGTGGTGGTCATTGCCGGTTGTGAGGACGACATTCTGCCCCATATCAATGCCGCTGAAGACGAAGCCGGACTCGAAGAAGAGCGCCGCCTGTTCTACGTGGCCATCACCCGAGCGGAGAAGCGCCTTTATCTGCTGCACGCGGCGCGGCGCCGGCGTTTTGGCACCTGGCAGGACAGCCTGCCTTCGCGCTTTCTGAAAGAAGTGCCCGACGCGCTGATCGAAAGGCGTCACCTGGACCACAGTGATATCCAGCAGCCGGTGGCTCGCAGTCTCTTTGGCAATTCCAGCGGCGGTGGTGGTGGGGGGTGGCCCGGAGGATCAGTGGCTCGCAACCGGCGCCAGGCCGGTCAAAGCCCCAAGACGCCCCAGTCGACACCTTCGCATATCGGTTCGCGCTCCCACTCGACCAGCACTCCGGTGCGCCCTGACGAGTGGGGCAATCGCCAAAAGCCCGGCCAGACCAAAGAGCCAACGGCCTCCTGGGACGCCGATGTGGTGCAGGATGCGCCCTACTACGAAGGCCAGACCGTCAGCCACGGCATCTTCGGCTCCGGCACCGTCAGTCGGGTCGAGGGCGTGGGCGACGACATGATGGTCACGGTGGATTTCAGCAGCGCTGGGCGCAAGCACATCAACCCCCGCTTTGCGCCGTTGGTGCCGATCGATTGATATCTGGTTGGGACTTATCGAACCAGGGTCACTTAACGAACCAGGGTCACTTATCGAACCAGAGTCACTGGGCGGACCTGGCGTGAGCCGCCACCGAGAAATTCAAAGAAATACAGGCCCGAGGCCAGGCCATCATCAGGACTGGGGGCCCAATCCCATAGGTGGCCCGGGGCGATAGGCACCCCTTCGGGGGCCGTGCTGTGCAGGAGGCCCAGGTCTTCTCTGGAAATCAGTGAGCCTTTTATATTGTAAATATTAACCATAACTTGTGACTCTCTGGTGAGAAGTATCATGAAGCTGCCGCCGCCTGCCCCCAGGGGATTTGGCGCCGGTCCGGTGACGGTCAAGGCCGGCGGTGGGCTGTCCAGCGTGCGCACCAGGGCCAGGCCATCCGGATCAATGCTCACCGAGTCGATCGGACAGTCGAGTTCCAACCGAAACGTCTGCTGCGCACTGGTCAAAGCCAGGGTGGTCCGCACCTCCGCGCAGCCGGAATGCAGAACCACCGGCACCGGGATCTCGAACACGGGATCCCGATGCTGGGTCAACGTCACCTCGACGGTGCCGGCGCTGGACTGCCTGACGGTGTGGCTGATCACCGGCACCAGATCGGTGTCCAGCCAGGGCCGGAAGAAGGCGTGCAGCGACCGTCCGGCCGCCGCTTCGGCCACCGCGATCATTTCCGCTTCGGTGACCAGGCCGTGCTTCAGTCGCGGGTCGTTGGCGTAGTCCCGCAGGAAAGCCCGGAACACCGCGTCGCCCTCCAACTCGCGCAGCATATGCAGCACCCAAGCCCCTTTGTCGTAAACCAGCGTATTGGGCAGGATGGGGTTGGGGTTGCTCAGCACACCGTCGCCGCGAAACAACTCCGGATGACCTTGCGGTCCGATATCGGCCATGAAGTCCAGGTAGGCCTGGCGGCCATAGCGGTGTTCAACCCACAACGCCTCACCATAACGGGCAAAACCTTCGTTGAGCCAGATGTCGCTCCAGGCCGCTGGGGTCAGGCTGTCGCCGAACCACTGGTGCACCAGTTCGTGCACGAAGATGTTCTCGAAGCGGCCGTCGCCGGTGAACAGCAGTTGGGCCAGGCTGCTGGCGGTGGTGTGTTCCATACCGCCGATCCATTTGAATTCGACCTGGGCATATTTTTCGCCCGGGTAGGGCCAGGGGCCAAAGACTTCGGTCAGGTAGGCCATCATGTCGCAGGTGGGCGCGAGGTCGATTTCGGCGTGGGCCCGGTCTTCGGGAAAGATGTGGTAGTCCAGGCGGACGGCAGGTCCGCTGAAGGGCAGACAGTTTTCGGTCCAGGTGGCGTAGTTGCTGACCGCCACGGAAACGAGGTAGGTCGGGATGGGATAAGCTTCCTGCCAGGCGTAGCGCCGCCAGCCCGGTTCGGCGTCCGTGACCGATAGAAGCGATCCGTTGGAAACTGCCGACAAGGCTTCGGGCACCGTCACGGTCAGGGAAACCTGCGCCTTGTCCGCCGGATGGTCCTTGCAGGGCCACCAGCTGTGCGCCGACCAGGTCTGGCTCAGATTCGCCACGATGGGCACGTCGTCCGAGGTATCGCCCGGAGTGCCGGGGTCGTGGGTGCGAAACATCAATCCGGCGCTGAAGCTGCCATGCCGGGGCGGTTGTCCGGACCACTGCACGGCGAAGGAGTCCACCTGCCCCGCGGCCAGGGGTTGCCGCAGGGTGACCACCAGGCTGCTGGCTTCGTGGACGAACGCCAACGGCCCCTGGCGGTCAGTCACGCTCGCGACGGTCATTTCAGGCACCAGATCCAATTGCACGCGGGACAATTCGGCGCCGCCGGCGTCCGGTTCGGCCACCAGGCCGATCGTCACTTGCCCTGAGATCAAGCTGGAGACCGGTTCGAGGCGCAGGTCCAGGTCATAGGTCAGCACGTCGTAGTCGCGGGAGTCGGCCGGGGGCGGGGGGAAGTCGGCCTTGTTGGCCGGTGTCATTTCCAGGGCAGGCTTGCAATAGGGGGGCGCCGGGGCAGGCGCCTGTCCTTGGTCGAGGGCATGGGCACCAGTGGGGCAACCCACGGCCAACCCAGCCCATATCACGGACCATAAGCAGATTTGCCATAAGCAGATTTGGCGCAAGTTCAGGCCTGCTGGTGACCGCATTGCCAACACGCGTCGAAGCCACTTGCGATGTTTTCGCTGCAGTTGGGACAGGTCCAGGCCGGTGTTTTTGCGGCATCATTATCGGTCGCGAGGATACCCCGGGCTTTTTCCAGGTCCGCGTCGACAACCAGCAGGCGCACACCCCGCTGCAAGTCCAGGTGAGGGCGCATCCCGCCACAATTGTCCTTTTCCATCACTGCGGTGACGCCCAGGGATTCGAGTCGCCCCAGGGCAATCTCGGCGTCGAGTTCGTTGAGGAAGGTTTCCACTCTGGTCATGCCGTAGCGCATGGTGTCTCCTTGGGATGGTGTTGGTTAAATCTTAGCATTTTCGGGGCATCCTGCAAACTGCCTGTCCGGCCAGTTCGCGCCGAGGATGGTATTGCGACCGGGCTGCAAGTGACAAAATCTCCGTATTTGACCCCATCAGGGGCCTGGTCAGCGCCTTGGACAACGGCGAAATTCAGGCCTGAACTTGCGGATCCGGACAATCCACGCGACAATAGATATCAATTGGACGAATCCCCTGAAGTCTTGCTACCTGGATAATCCGGAGGTGCGCTCTTGAGTTGTCGCGATCCCCATTCTTTTACCGACCTGGACCAGGGTCGGATTGCCCACATGAACCTGGATCTGAACGTGGATTTTGGCAGCAGCCGGATCCAGGGCGCGGCCGAATGCCAACTGGCCGAGGCCGCCGGTGGTCCGCTGGATATGGACAGCCGTGATTTGGAAATCCAGGCGATCACCGCCGCGGACGGCACCAGCCTCGACTTCGATACCGACCACACCGACGAGATCATCGGCACGCGCCTGCGGGTGCAGTTGCCAGAGGGCACCATGAGCTTCACGGTGAAGTTCCTGACCAGCCCCGACGCCAGTGCCCTGCAGTGGCTGGAGCCGGCCCAGACCGATGGTGGCAAGCACCCGTACCTGTTCAGCCAGTGCCAGGCGATCCACGCCCGCAGCGTCATCCCCTGTCAGGATTCGCCCCTGGCGCGGTTCACGTTCAAATGCGACATGACCGTGCCCGAGGCCTTGACCGTCGTGATGGCCGCAGCGCCCGGCGAGGCCCGCGATGGGGCTACCGCCGGCACCCGCACTTTTGCCTTTGAGATGCCGCAGAGCATCCCGCCCTACCTGTTCGCCTTTGCGGTGGGCAACATCGTTTCGGAAGACCTCGGACCGCGTTCGCGGGTTTACACCGAGCCCGAGACCCTGGCGAAATCGGCCTGGGAGTTCGCCGAAGTCGACACCATGCTGACCAACGCCGAGGCCGTTTTTGGACCTTACCTGTGGGACCGTTTTGACTTCCTGGTGATGCCGGGCAGCTTCCCCTACGGCGGCATGGAAAACCCGCGCCTGACCTTCCTGACGCCCACGTTGCTGGCTGGTGACCGTTCGCTGGTCAATGTGCTGGCCCATGAGTTGGCCCACAGTTGGACGGGCAACCTGGTGACCAACGCCTCGATCAACGACTTTTGGCTGAACGAAGGCTTCACCGTGTGGGCCGAGCGCCGCATCCTGGAGAACATGCACGGCCTGGAGGCCAAGGCGTTGTCTTCGGCCATTGGGCGCAATGGCCTGATGGAAGCCATGGAAACTTTTGGCATGGACTCGGACTTCACCAAGCTGGAGATCGACGGCGCCGGCACCGATCCGGACGAGTTCTACTCCCTGGTGCCCTACGAAAAAGGCTTCCTGTTCGTGGCCTTGCTGGAAGAGACCGTGGGCCGCGAGAAGTTTGACGACTTTGTGAAGAAGTACATCAAAGAGTTTAGCTTCACATCACTTACGACCGCTCAGTTCGAGGAATTCCTGAACCGGGAACTGCCTGGTGTGGCCGAGAAGGTGGGGGCTGAACAGTGGATTCACCAGCCGGGCCTGCCGGACAACGCGCCGGTCTTCACTTCGAGCCAACTGACCATGCTCGAGGGCCTGGCCAAGGGCTGGAGCGATGGCCAGCGTCCGGACGTGGCGGCGGCCAAGGCCTGGACGCCGGACGATTGGCAGATCTTCATGCAGGCGTTGCCGCGCACGTTGCCCGAAGCCGACTGTGCCTGGCTGGACGAAAACTTCGATCTGACGGGTCAGGGCAATTGCGAGATCCTGAGCAACTGGCTGGTCATTGCGGCCGGCAGCGGCTACGAGCCGACTTTTGATCGCATGCGTTCGTTCCTCAGTGAAGTCGGTCGCATGAAGTACCTGAAGCCTTTGTACAGCGCGCTCATTGGTGGGGAAAAGACCAAGGCCCTGGGGGCGGAGATTTTCGCAGCCAATGCCGGCGGCTATCACCCCATTGCCCGCGGGGGCATTGAGCGGATCGTCAACGGCTAGGTCCTGAAAATACGATGAGTTGGTGACGGCCCGGACTTCGGTTCGGGCCGTCACCTTATCAGCCAAGGCTCTAAATCAGCCAAGTCTTTAAATCAGCCGAGTCTCCAACCGGAAAACCAGGACAGATTCATGAGCGTCAATCCCATCTACCAGCGCACCCAATTGCTGACCGGCACGCCGGGGCTGCGGGCCTTGAACAATACCCGCGTGGCCATTTTTGGTGTCGGCGGGGTGGGCAGTTGGGCCGCCGAGGCCCTGGTGCGCTCGGGCATTCTGGACATCACCCTGGTCGACAACGACGTGGTGTGCATCACGAATGTGAACCGGCAACTGCAGGCCACGACCAAAAACGTGGGCCGCTCGAAGGTGGCCGAGTTGGCCGAACGGTTGCAGACGCTGAACCCCCGCTGCAAGATCACGCCGATCCAGAAGGTGTACGACCCCAACAAACCGGGGGAATTTGAGCTGGGTTCGTATGACTATGTGCTCGACTGCATCGACAGCATCAGCTGCAAGGTGGACCTGATCTCGCGCACGGTGTCGGCCGGGACGACGTTGTATTCGGCTCTCGGTGCCTCCGGAAAACTGGACGCGACCCAAATTAGAGTGGCTTCGATCTGGGAAACCCAGGGCCACTGCCCCCTGGCGCGCATCATCCGGCGGCGCTTGCGGGCGGTGCATTTTGGGGGCGACTTCCAGGCTGTCTTTTCCAACGAACCAGTGACCCTGGCCGAACAAACCAGTGTGGCCTGTGGCACGCACAAATGCCACTGCCCGGCCTATGTGCCGGACGACGGCAGCGAGCACAAGGACTGGTGCGCGACCAAGAATGTGATCCATGGCTCGGCGGTGCACATCACCGCCAGTTTTGGCATGTTCCTATCGGGTCTTGTGATCCAGGACGTCCTGAGCGGCGTGGAAGTACTGCCCACGCTCTAAATTCAGGAGAGATTCAGGAGCTTCAGGGCCGGTCGATCCGGACTTCGGTGCCGGCGGCGGCTGAGCGGTAGCAGGCGTCAACAACCTGCAGGGTGGCCAGGCCGTCCTGCACGGTCACCGGCGGTGGTCGGTTGTTGTTGATGGCATCGAGCCAATCAGCCAGCACCACGGGCAGCGTCGGCACCAGGGCCGAGACTTCAAAATTCTCTTCTTCAGCTCCACTTCGCCACTGCAGGCCACCTTTGAGATAGTCGGCCCGCAACTGCCCCGCATCGCCCACAGCCTCGACAATGCAGGCCCGCGACTGGGTGTGTTTGCTGACCTCCAGGCTGGCCCAGCAGCCGTCGGTCAATACGGCCCGCGCCAGGAACTGGTCTTCAACCACCGGATTGTGAACCTGCCGCTGGCGCGAATCGACGCTCACGAATTCGGCTCCGGTCAACCAGCGAGTCAGGTCAAAAATGTGCACGCCGGTCAATAGCACCGACCCGCCCACGGTCTGGGCAAGGTCCTGTTGCCAGGCCAGGGTGGTGGGGGCCAGGCGCTGGGCCAGCCGGATCAATCGCACTGTGCCGAGGCGCGGCCACAACGCGCGCACTTTTTCGATCACCGGATTCCAACGCAGGGACTGGCCGAGCATCAGGGGGTGGGGCGCGGCGGCGTCCAATTTTGCCAGACGCTCAGCTTCGGCCAGCGATCCGGTCATGGGTTTTTCCAGCAGCAGAGGCTTGCCGGCAGCCAGCACCTGCTCTGACAGGGAAAAGTGGGTGGACGGCGGGGTGCAGATCACCACCCCGTCAACCGCGGGGTCCGCAATGAGATCGGCTGCCTCCCGGTGGTAACGCACGCCGTGCACAGCGGCCAGAACTCGGCCGGGCTCTTGCTGCCGGCGGCAGAGGGCGGTGACCGCCATGCCGGGCACGTCGTTGAGCCCATGCCGCACATATCGCTCGCCGTGGGCTCCGGCTCCGATGACTCCGATTCTGAATTTCACGTCTGGTCCGTTTCTGGCAAAAAGTCCATGCCGGTGCGGTCACACAGGGACGTGTGGCTGCCAGCCGGTGCTTGTGACCTCCCGGGAACGGATTCTAGCATGAAAAATCTCTCCATGAAATGTCTGCCCGCCATGGCCTCGGTGGTATTGCTGATGCTGACAGTCGGCGGCGCGGTGGCCCAGGAACCGATCATCCTCAACGAGATCCTGGCCGATCCGGCCACCGACTGGGATGGTGACGGCACGGTCGACTTCAAGAACGACGAGTGGATCGAAGTGATGAACGTGGGGCCGGACGTGATCGACCTGGCTACCTACTGGCTGAGGGACGATACCGGCGACGAACCTCACCTGCAGCTCTACGGCCTGATCAACCCGGGCGAAGTGGCCGTGTTTTACGGCTCGGAGTCGGTGGCCTGGCAGGCGACCCAAGGCCTGTCCACTGTCGGTTTCAGCCTCAACAACTCGGGTGATGTGGTGCGTTTGTTGCGCAGTATTCCCGGCAGCACGGAATTGGAGCTGATGTTCGTGGCCCATTACGAAGACCACATGGCCGAGGACGACCGCAGCAGCGGCTTCAACCTGAACCTCTACGATTGGGATTTGTTCGACGCGATGCTGCCGTACACGGGCACCCTTTTGCCAGCGGGCAATGGCTGCGCGCCGACGCCTGGCGCGCCGAATATCTGCCCCGCTCCGGTGGCCAACGAGGCGGCCAGTTTTGGTAGCGTGAAGGCGACTTTTCGCTGATTGGCACAGCTGAGCCCCATCCGGCGGCCCTGTTTCGCCGGCATCGAGGACGGTCCGGGAAAGGAGTCTCGGACCGTCCTCTTTGTGATGTGGCGCGATAGGTTGCAATTTCCTGCATATTGAAGCCCCGCAACGGCGAAACCCTTGATTTGTCTTTAATATTTGGCTTTGTTCGGGTAGTCTCCGGAGTAGCCGTAGCCACCCGACGATTGACCAGGGTAGTGCAACCTTCTGGTCCGTTTTTATGCTCATTGATCCGTGTGGCCAGGATCCATCAGGCCAGGACCCATCTGCCAGGAGTATTCATGCCGCTCAATGAAAACCAGAAAATGATCCGCCAGATGGCCCGTGACTTTGCCGCCGCCAAGATCGCGCCCATTGCGGCCGAGATTGACCGCAGCGGAGAGTTCCCCGAGGCGACGATCAAGGAAATGGGGAGCTTGGGATTTCTGGGGCTGACGGTGCCCGAAGAATTTGGCGGCGTCGGCACCGATGTGACCAGCTATGCCCTGGTGGTCGAGGAGGTTTCCCGGG
>RCNG010001746.1_pt1 | contig 10836 bp, 8 predicted proteins | sample 2041371 | NCBI WGS metagenome assembly RCNG01 (sample SAMN09708227, study PRJNA481090) | Marine sediment metagenome, whole genome shotgun sequencing project. | biome: marine sediment; feature: ocean; material: sediment; isolation source: Sewage treatment plant 1 marine sediment (STP1) ... | reverse complement strand
CGGCTCCTCTGGCGGCGGCGGCGACTCCTCTGGTGGCGGTATGCCGGGTGGTTCCTCCGGCGGTGATTCCTCCGGCGGCGGTTCGTCGGGCGGTGCCGGTAGCTCTGGTCCCATGGACAGTGTTGAGACGGGCGGTGCCGAAGACTGTAACGACGGTGGCATGGTAGGTGGCGGTATCGGCGGCGGTATGGGCTGTGACAGCAGCGGCCAGGCCGGTGGTGTTGGTCAGTTTCCGGGCGGCGACCCGGAACGCGCCGGTGAATTGGGCGAGGAACTGGACAAGTCCGTCGGTGATTTCGATGAAGTTCTGATGGAGGAGCAGCGCGAAATCGAGACGGTCGGCCGCAATACCGAGGGTTATGGCTCCGGCTCGGGTGGCGGCTCCGGTGGCAACATCAGTCTTGGCGAACAGGCCGCAGGCGCCCAGGGCGGTGGCAGCAGTGGTTCGAGCGGCGGCGGTGGCGGCGGCGGTGGTGGTGCCGCAGCAGAGCGCAGCGACCCGCTCGAAGGCATGAGTGCCGGCGAGATCGAAAAACGTACGCCAGACGACATTTCCGTCATTATGGATGACGACATCGTGGCCAAGCAGCTTCGTGAAGCTGCGTTATCTGAAAAAGATCCTGAACTGCGAGAACGCCTCTGGGAGGAATATCGCAAGTACAAGGGAATGTAAGAGGGCGTCTTAATCACTATGGGCAGGATCTGTTTACTCGCTGTAATCGCGTGCCTGATCGGTACGGGTTGTTCGGTCAACGAAATCGTCGTCGCAGAGGAGACGGAACTGCGGGTTGCCGCGTCGCCGCCTGACGAGGCGCTGCTGCTCGACATTGGCATCGTCGAATTCGCTTCCGGCATTCCGCAAGACAACGATCCGCAGAAGACCCGCGTATTCGAGGATATCCGCAACGCCGAAACGCGGTTCCTGGCCTATCACCTGAAAACGACCCTGCAGGGGACGGGGCACTGGGGCGCGGTTCGCGTCATCCCGTCACGCGACGCGTTCACCGACGTTGTTATCAGCGGGGAGATCGAGAAGTCGGACGGCGAGTTCATCGCGCTGAACATTTCGGTTGACGATGCGGCTGGGCGCCACTGGTTCAGCAAGTCGTACGAGGCGCGAACCGGCATGACCTCCTACTCGGAGCGCAGGGATCGGCGGCGCGACCCGTACCAGAAGGTTTTCAATGATCTTGCCAACGACCTGCAAACGCATGTTGCCGGGCTGTCGGCTCGGCAATTGCAGCAGACACGCCAGGTATCCGAGCTGCAGTTTTTTGCGGATATGTCGCCAATCGCCTATCGGGAACACCTGCAGACGAATGAGGATGGCATCGCCCAGGTTAATCGCCTGCCGGCCGAGAGCGATCCCGCGGTCGTGCGTTTGCGCCAGATTCGCGAGCGTGACCGGCTGGTTGTCGATACGCTCAACGAACACTACGCCAACTTTTACTACGGCATATCGATCCCTTACCGAAGCTGGCGCAAGAATGCGCGTCAGGAGTCGATCAATTATCGCGACGTAAAGCGTTCGGCACGCATGCAGGCCCTGGTGGGTGTGGTTGTGCTTGCCGGCTCACTTGCGATCGACACCAACAGCTCTTCGAGTAGCCGTACGAGACGCGTCAACCGTGGACTACAGAATATGGGAATTTACGAGGGTTTCAATCGAGTGATGGGGGGCTTGAGGCGCAACAGCGAAGCGGATCTGCACCTCGATACCATCGCTGAGTTATCGGAGTCTTTCGGTGCCGAGGCGGCACCAATGGTGGTGAATGTTCAGGGTCAGGAGCGTCGTCTTACCGGCACTGCGCAGGCGCAGTATGAGAGCTGGCGCAAATTACTCCGAGAGATTTATGAGGCCGAGACAGGTTTCAGCGCCGCCGATGAAACCACTGCCCCGATGCGTACCGCCGAGACGCCTCAATAACATGGGCAGGACTGCTTCGGTACACAATGCTTGAGCTCGCCAAAGGCACCCAGTTAGCGGAAAGATACACGCTGAGCCGCTACCTTGGCGGTGGTGGTGAAGCGCAGACCTGGTCAGCAAAAGACCGCCTGACGGGCACACAGGTGGCGCTCAAGATCGCTACCGGAGATTCGGCTTCCGCGACCCGACTGCGGGCTGAATGGCAAACCAATATTCGCTTGATGCACGCCCATATTGCGCGTGCATTCGAGTTTCATGACGAACCGGGCGGCGCGTTTTACAGTCAGCAGTACCTTGAGGGCGCTGACCTGAGCGCGGTCGCCGGCAGTTCGCCCGAGCTCATTCTTGCCCCTATAGGCCTGATTGCCGACGCGTTGCGTTACTCACACGCCAAAGGCGTCGTGCACCGGGATATCAAGGCGAGCAATATTCTGCTGGACCGAAACGGCGCGCCGTATCTCAGCGATTTTGGTGTGGCATCCGCGATCGGCAAGCCGGGTCAAGGCGGCTCATTGATTGCGCAAAGTCCTCAATCCCTGTCCGGCGAGGCGGCCCAGGCGGCGGACGACATCTTTGCTTTGGGTGGCCTGATCTACGAGTTGATCAGCGGCCATTCGCCGTATTCGTCCAGCGACACGGCAGCGGATATCAATGGCCTTGTGCCCGAAACCCTTAGCGCATCCGACGGATCGCCGCTGCCCCAGGCGCTGCAGATGCTCGTCGCAAGTATGCTCGACAAAGGTGCTTCGAAACGGCCGACTGCCGAGCAGGTAGCCTCTCGCTTGAAGGAAGCCGGCTTTCCACCGGGACCGGCAAAGATCAAACTGGCGCCGGGCACCGCTGCGGAGGACGAGCCCGTACAGACGGTGCAGTCCGTTCATCCGGCACGGCCAGTACAGGCTTCGACGCAGCAGGAGCGCGCCACCTCGAGCGCCGCCGGGGTCAGCGGCCGAACTCTGGGAATTGCGCTTGCTGTGTCGCTGGTACTCTTGCTCGCGGTCGTCTTTCTTCTGCCAAAAGCCGTGGACACCGACGACCAGGCAGCAACCGCGCGGCCCGCTATGGCGACCGATGTTTCGCCGCAAGAGGATCGGGCTGACTTTGCCGGCGAAGACGTGCGAGCGGGCGATGAGCCGCTGCTGGGCGAGGGCCGCGCAACGCGGAATTATGCGCCGGAATCACGGGGCATCGACGACGAAGAAATCCTGTTCAATGAAAACGAAGCTGACTACAGCGGCCTCGACGACACAGGCCGGGCGCGTTTCAACGCCGAGATGAATCTTGGCGAGCTGTTGTCGAACCTGGATACGCTGGAACGACGTGGCGTGCAACGCTGGGCGGGGCAGCAGTTTTTGCGTGCAAAAGAATTGTATAAGCAAGGCGACGCGGCCTACCTGGAGCGGGAGTATATTGCAGCACAAGATCTATACGTCGAGGCAATCTCGGTTCTGGAGCCACTATTTGATCGAATCGAACCGGAGTTTCAGAAAGCGTTGTCCGGTGCCAAGGCTGCGTTCGATGCCGAGGACTGGGTAGAGTCTTTGCGCCTTTATGAGTTTGCTGTCGCGATTACTGCAAACGATCCGGAGGCTCGAGCAGGATACGAGCGCGCAAAAAACATCGAGGCCGTGATGCGACTTGTAGATCAGGGCCTGGACTATGAGGAAGACCTTGAGCTGGAGGCCGCGGAAGCCAATTTCAGGCAAGCGGCCGAACTCGACCCACTGTGGCAAGCGGCGATCGAGGGACTGGCACGCGTGCAGCGGACGCGCCTGGAAATGGAATTCGGTCAACGCATGAGCGAAGGTCTCGATTCGCTGGCATCGGGAGATTACCCTTCAGCGCGTGCCGCATTCCGAATGGCCGAGAAACTGATTCCCGAGTCACCGGAGCCGGCCGATGGTCTGTTGCAGGTTGACCAGGGATTGCGTCTCGACAATATCACCGTTCTGGAGCAGGAGGCCGCGACGCTGGAACAGGACGAGCACTGGGAGGCCGCGGCGACGACCTACGAGGAAATATTGAAGATTGACGCCAACCTGAGCTTTGCCATTGATGGTTTGTCGCACGCGCGCGAGATGAGCGAACTGCACAGACGCCTGGATCAGTTTGTCAGCGACCCGGACAAGCTAAGCGCACCCAGCGTTATGCAGAAAGCGACGTTGCTTATTGTTGACATCACGCGCATGCCGGCAATAGGCTCGCGTCTTGCGCAGCAGCGCGATGATCTGTCGCGTTTGCTCAAGCGAGCCGTGACGCCGGTGCCGGTGGCGCTGGTTTCAGATAACCTGACGACGGTTTCCGTCTACCGGATCGGCAACCTCGGCAACTTCACGAACAAGCAACTGTCCTTGCGCCCGGGCACTTACGTTGCAGTGGGCATCCGGTCCGGGTTTCGTGACGTCCGCCGCGAGTTTCGCGTTGCGCCGGAGCTCGACATGTCACCGGTCATCGTTCGCTGCGAGGAACAGATTTGAATTTCGATCACTTGTTCATCAGGGACCTTGAGGGCGAGCGCAAAATTAGCGCCAGCGAGCTGCCTCTGCGCGTTGGTACTGGCACCGACTGTACACTCAGGCTGCCCGGTCCGGGCGGGGCGCCGGTAGCACTCCTGGATCTCCTCGACGGCGTGCCGTTTGTGCAGCCGGTCGGTCGCGATACGTCGCTTGCCATCAACGGTGAGCCCCTCGAGACCAGCCGTCGCTTGCAGGACGGTGACGAGCTGGTCTTCTTTGGCAGCCGTATCCAGTTGGCCATCGACGATGAGCGCGTACTACTCGACGTCAAACTAGAGGACAGCGCTTACGTCACGAAACCGCCACCGGTTGCCGACGACGAACTCCCGGACGACGAATCCATTGCGCCAACCGCATTCAGGCGCGCCGCCGCGACAGCGGTGCAAACCGAGGTCGCGAGGAAGAGCCCGCTGAAAATGATCCTCGGCGGCGGCCTCGCTTTGCTGCTGTTTGCGTCCTACCTGCTGTTCAGCTCGAAGTCTGTCGAATTCGAGATCGACCCGCGTGGCCCCGATGATTTCAATATCGATGGTGGCTGGTTCCGACTCCCCATTGGTGATCGGACGTTGCTGCGCAAGGGCACCTACACGGTCAAGGTGAAAAAGCAGGGCTATTACGACATCGACCAGTCCTTCATCGTTGGTGACGAACAGTCGATGACGCTCAAGTTGCGCATGCGGAAGAAGCCGGGACAGCTGTTGGTCGTGGCGGAGCCACCGGTCGACGCCATTGTTACGGTCAACGACGACCAGGTAGGCAAGGCCCCCTTCGGTCCGCTGGAGCTGCAGCCCGGCACGCACACGGTGCGTGTGGAATCATCCCGGTTCTTGCCGTTTACGGACATCGTCGACATGGCCGGGCTCGAGCGTATCGAAAGCCTGTATGTGCAGCTGGTACCGCGCTGGGCCAATGTGTCCGTCGACTCCGAGCCCTCGGGGGCGGCCATATTCGCAGGCGACGAACAGGTCGGGACTACGCCGGCCGTCATCGAGTTGCTCGAGGGGATGCACGACATCACGATTACCAAGGACGGATTTGCGGCGTGGGATGGCAGCGTCGTAGCGAAGCCGAACGCGCCTCAGTCGCTGCCGTTGGTCAAACTCGCGCCGGCCGACGCTAAGCTGCTCGTCAAGACCATTCCGCGTGGCGCCAACGTTACGGTGAATGGGCGCTATCGTGGTCAGTCACCGCTGACGCTTTCATTGACGCCCGACATCAACTATGAAATTGGCATGTCCAAGGCGGGTTATGGTGTAACGACACGAAACTTGCGGCTGGAGTCGGCGGCCAGCGATGCCATCACCGTCGATCTCTCAGCGCGCCTCGGAACCGTAACTGTGAGCGTGCAGCCGGCGGATGCCACTGTCTATGTTGATGGCCGCGCGCGCGGCACAGGCAAGACGACCCTGCGTCTGAGCTCCGCGCCGCATCGCATTGACGTGAAGCGGCAGGGTTACCGGCCGTGGACGCGTACGATAACGCCGCGTCCGGGCTACCCACAGACTATTTCGGCACGATTGCGTTCTTTAGAGGCTGTCGCAAGGGACGCGATCGCGCAGACGGAAACCACCGCCGCTGGCCAGACCTTGCGCCGTATCGAGCCCGCGACCTTTACGCTGGGTGCTTCGCGCGCTGAGCCAGGCCGACGAGCGAACGAGGTGATTGTCCCGGTTACGATCACGCGGCCGTTTCTTGTCAGCACGCATGAAGTAACCAACGAGCAGTTCGCCGAATTCAGGGCAAACCACGATTCAGGTGCTGCTGTGCATCCATCACTCGCGGCCGACAAGAACCCGGTTGCCGGTGTCAGCTGGGAAGACGCCGTGCAGTACTGTAACTGGCTCAGCAAGCAGGAAGGGCGTACTCCCGCGTATCGACAGGAATTCGACAAATGGGCGCCTATCTATCCGACAACAGACGGCTATCGTCTGCCGACCGAAGCCGAGTGGGTGCTGGCCATGCGCTATGCCGGCGGCAATCGCGCGTTGAAATTTGCCTGGGGTACGAAGTGGCCTCCACCGGAAGACAGCGGCAACCTCGCAGATGTCACCGCCCGGCCGCTGGTGCCGTCAATTCTGCCGGCTTATGACGATGGCTACGCGTCGAGCGCGCCGATCGGCAGCTTCAAGCCGAACGGGCTCGGCATCTACGATTCCGCCGGCAACGTGGCCGAGTGGGTCAACGATTTCTACACGGTGCCCACGCCGGGAGTGAAAGAGCCGCTGGTTGATCCGGTCGGACCGGAGCGCGGCAGCAGCCATGTGGTGCGCGGCTCGAGTTGGCGGCATGCCGGCATTACCGAGCTGCGCCTGAGCTATCGTGACTACAGCGCGACACCGAGACCCGACATTGGGTTCCGTGTAGCGAGACATGTCGATTGAATTTAATGAGACAATTCTCCAGAGAAGTTGTCCAACGCTGTAGCCAGCGATGAGGAGACCCGTTATGTGCCGTCTATTGGTTTTACCCTTCTTGGCGATTCTCGCAATTCCCGTATGGGCACAGGATGCCAGTGAGCCTGAGGCCCAGGCGGAGGAGGCGCCACCCGTCGAGAGTACCGAAGCGTCCGAGGATCCTGCCGATCAGGATATCGAGGATGATGATGTACTCGATGAGGCGTACTCGGAAGAAGATGACGACAAGTTCATTCCCAGTGAAGATGTCGCGTTTGGTCAGTCCATACCGTTCCCGACGGATATTTGATTCGCACCCAGGTTGGTTTAGATGAACAAAAAAAACATTCCCGTTGAATTCGTTTTTCAGCTGTTTGCCCTGATTATCGCAATCATCATCGTGCACGCGTTTTATGTGTCGGTTGTGCGACCCAACGCGGTGCAGGTGTTCGAGGAACAGAACATGCTTGCCGAAGCCGATCCGGACTACGTTCGTGAGCGCAGTATTTGGGTGCTGGTTAAGGACTTCGAGCAGGAAGCCTGCTTTATCCTGATGTTCTGGGCGCTCGCAATTATGGGTTACAAAGCTGTAAATATCGTAGGCGAACGACGATTGCTCGAAGTGGACCTCGTGCCCGTGGCGGAAGGCATGCGTATATTGCCGGAAGATACCCGCGAGTTTGCCCGCCAGGTGCAGGCGCTGCCCGAGGATCGCCAACGGATGCTGTTGCCGCGGGCGCTTCTGAATGCGCTGCGTCGATTCAGCTCGACCCGGAACATACAGGACGTTGCGACCAGCACCCATACCATCTGCGAATCGGAGGCTGATCGACTTGAGTCGGAGCTTTCGATGATCCGCTACATCTCCTGGGCGATCCCGTCGATCGGCTTTATAGGCACGGTCCGCGGTATTGGTGAGGCGTTGGCGCAGGCCGACAAAGCCGTACAAGGGGACATAGCCGGCGTTACGCAGAGCCTGGGCGTCGCCTTCAACTCGACTTTCATCGCTCTGCTCATCAGCATCTTCCTGATGTTCCTCGTGCATCAGCTGCAGCTTGTGCAGGAGCGCCTCGTTTACGATAGTGAGGCGTATTGTGATGACAAGGTTATCCGCCACATGAAGGCAGACTAGCGCTTCTGTCGTGGCCATTCTCGCTGCACATCTGAATGACTTTGCCATCTCGGTGACCGATGCCGAGCGCATCCTCTATCGGGAGCCAGGCTTCGCACTTCTCGAGGACGATCATCTCGCCACCGGTGACGAGGCTTACTCGAGTGCAAGGATCAAGCCACGTCGAATCAACAATCGCTACTGGTCCGATCTGAAAACGACGCCGCTCAGCGATCCGCGCTTCAGGCATATGAGCGCGGCCGATATCGTGAGCCGGCAGCTGGAGGACATCTGGAAACGGGTTGCGAAACCTGGCGACAGTTTGGCGCTGGCCGTGCCGCCCTACATGAGCAATGACAACCTGGGGCTGCTGTTGGGCATCGCCATGGAGCTCGACATCGACGTTGTTGCCATGGTGGACGCGGCGGTTTGCGCTACGCGCCGGAACTATCAGCATGCCGTGCCGGTGCATATAGATCTTAGCCTGCACACGGCCATGTTGACGCGACTGATGCAGGAAGGACAGGCGCAGGTTGAACGTTCCGCTGTCATCGATGACTGTGGCGTGCTGGCGCTGTTTGATAACTGGGTCCGGATAATCGCTGAAGCCTTCGTACAACAGTCGCGTTTCGACCCGCTGCACACGGCTGAAACCGAACAGGCGTTGCAAGACAACCTGTTGGAGTGGATGTCCGTTGCGGCCAGTGCGGACAAGGTGCCTATGCAACTGGAGTATCGTGGCATCGTGCATCAGGCGGAACTCGAATCGATCGAATGGGTTGCGGCGGCGGCACCGGTTTACCAAAACATCGTAAGTAATCTGCGAGCGCTATTCCGTGCCGAGGATACGCCGGCGATCCAGCTGTCTGATCGCGCGTCGCGCATGCCGGGGCTGGCAGATACTCTAAGAAACCGGGTTGGCGGCGAGGTATTCCTCCTGGGGCCCGGCGCGACGGCGCGCGGCCTGTGGCAGCGCTGCCCTCAGGACAGAAGCAGTGGTGGTTTGACACTGCTCCGGCATCTGCCATGGGACCAGGCGCCGGTGGATGTACAGTCCGTCGACTCGACCGCCCAGGGTGGACGGCCGACGCACGTCCTGTTTGGTAACCACGCGCACAGTATCGGGCCGGATCCGCTCGTCCTCGGGGCACAGGCCGCCGACGGTGAGCGATGGTTGGACTTTCAATCGGAAATGCCAGGCGTATCGCGCCGCCATTGCACGATCTGTCAAGAGAACGGGCAATGCGTCGTCACGGATTACAGCCGCTACGGGACCTATCTGAACGGACATCGAATCGATGGCTCGGCGGTACTGCAGACAGGCGATGTCGTGCGCGTCGGCACGCCAGGTTTTGAGTTGCGACTGATTTCAGTAGAAGAGCGGCATGGCACGTAAACGTCGCAATACTGAAATCTTCAGCATGTCGTTCCTCGACTGCATGAGCTGTGGATTTGGCGCGGTCATCCTGTTCTTCATGATCATCAACTCGCACGTTAACGCGACGACGGACACGGATGTCACGCCGCTCATGGCCGAGACGAATCGCCTCGAAATCGAGGTACTGGAAGGCCGCAAGAATCTCGCGCTGGCAAGAAACACGAAACAGAAGCTCGAGACCGAGACGGAGGATGCGGATAGCCAGATCGCGCAGATCATGGCCCTCATCAAGGAGCTACAGGCGGAACTCGACAAGTACGATAACGATACGCTTGCCAAGATCGAGCGTGTAGAGAAGCTGCAATCCGACATCAAGTCGCTGGACGAAGAGGTCAAACGGTTGCTTGCCATGAAAAAGCAGCAGGATGCCGCGGGCGAGCAGATTCGGACCTTCAAAGGGGAGGGGGACCGTCAATATCTGACGGGCCTGAAGCTGGGCGGTGAGCGCACGCTGGTCCTGGTCGATCGTTCCGCCAGCATGCTCAGTGACAAGCTTGTGAATGTCCTCCGGCGACGTAACCTACCGGAGGCGGAGCAGCTTCGATCGCGCAAATGGCGACAGGTCGTAGCCAGCGTGGACTGGCTCACGTCGCAGTTCGCGCAGGGCAGCGAGTATCAGATCTACATGTTCAATAACAAGGCAGAGCCGGTCATAAAAGGCACGGACGGCATCTGGCTGAAGGCCGACGACGGTACGCAGCTCGACCTGGCGGTGCGTGTGTTGCGGCGAACGCTGCCAGAGAATGGCACAAACATGCACGCCGCATTCAGGATTGCGAAAGAGCTTTCACCGCGTCCGGACAACATCATCCTGCTTGTCGACGGCATGCCGACGATGGAAGCCGAGACCACCAGCAAGACCGTCGTCAGCAGTGGGGAGCGTGGCAATATTTTTGCCAAGTCCGTTCGGGAGTTGCCGTCCGGTATTCCCGTCAACATCCTGCTGTACCCTATGGAAGGCGACCTCAACGCGCCGATTTCATTCTGGTCACTGGCCCTGACGAGCGGCGGTTCGTTTGTCAGCGTCAGCCGTGACTGGCCGTAATGCGGGTGGGCTGGCATGCGTCGTAGACGAAACGTAGAAGCGTTCAGCCTGTCGTTCCTGGACTGCATCTGTTGCGGTTTTGGTGCCATTATCCTGCTGCTGGTACTCAGCAAGATCTACGAGCCGGTCGTTGTCGAAGAGTCGGAGACGAACCTCGAACAGCTGATTGCGCTGCTGCAGGAGGAACTTTTCCAGATTCGCGGTGAGTCGACAGTCCTCGATCGTGAACTTAAGAAAGTCAGCGAGGATGCGGCGTCTACACAGCTGTATCTTGCCGAGCTCTCCGGTGAGCACAGAGCCGTTCAGCTCGAGATAGCGGCCGATCTCGGACGCTGAAGCCCCGAGCTGCTCGAGTACCCGGATTGCAGCTGGGGTCCGGGCAGCGGATGTACTCAGTGGTTGTACC
>RCNG010002506.1_pt1 | contig 10843 bp, 8 predicted proteins | sample 2041371 | NCBI WGS metagenome assembly RCNG01 (sample SAMN09708227, study PRJNA481090) | Marine sediment metagenome, whole genome shotgun sequencing project. | biome: marine sediment; feature: ocean; material: sediment; isolation source: Sewage treatment plant 1 marine sediment (STP1) ... | reverse complement strand
ACTTCGCCCCCGGCGAGGCCGGTGTTGAGGCGCTCTCCGTACCGGAGGCGGTGAAGATGATCTCCGCTTCCAGGCGCAGCTTACAAATGCGGGATCGGGCGAGGTTCTCTACTCGGCCCCGGCAGTGGTCGGCTCCAAGTCGTCACCTGGCGAGACAATCGAAGCCCTGAGGCAAAGGGTACTCGGCGCGGTGGCGTGGTTCTATAAAAGCAGGAACTTCCGATACAACACGGCACCTTTGTTGGATGCCTATCTCGAGTATGTGCGCGGCAGAGAGTCGTTCATGGAAGATCTCGAATTGTCGGTTTCACATTTTCGAAAGGCAACCCAGATCGATCCGAGTTTCTACAGCGCCTGGGTATCGATGGAAGTGTACTATTCCAATATTCATCAATGTGACAAGGCGCAGCAGGTCCTCGAGGAGATGGAGGCGCATTTGACGCTCTTCACCGCATTCGAGCGCCTTGGTTATCGCGTCAGGCAGGCAGATCTGTCGGGAAATTGGCTGGAACGTGAAGCGATCACCAGAAAACAGGACTCCATCACCAAAGGCGGAGAAAAGTACAGCCTCGGGTTGGCCTCGATCGCCCTCAACAAACCGCGATCCGCCATTGAGTCGTTTCGTCAAATTCCTGAGCCGACCGGCGAGCGAAGGCTCAACTCATGGGCTCTGTTTTGGATTGCCCGAGCTCACCACATGCTTGACGAGTACGAGCAGGAGCTCGATGCCGCCAATAAATATTTGGAAATCTTCCCATCGCAATGGATTCTTCATGGTCGAAAGGTTGCAGCCCTCGTGGCGCTTGGGCGTTTTGATGAGGTCGACCAGGCGCTTGACCAGGCGGCGCTCGTTCAACGGTCTCATTCGTCCGTTATGGAAACCATGGTCGGCGCAGCCGCTGAGATGTGGGCTCATGGAAATCGCGATGCAGCAATTCGGATGGCCAATCGCGCCGTGAACTGGTGGAATGCGCAACCTGAAACCGAACAGGCCCGTTGGCGACCCCTGCTGGCGGATGCACTGGTGCTTGCTGAGAAATGGCCTGAAGCCAAAATGCTGGCCGATACCCTTCTCAACGAACTCGAATCGCAGGACGGCCCGATCGAAGTGGAAGCTGGCCGTGCTCGCGGAGGATACTGGTGGGGTGACGGAAGCCTGGTGGTTTCCCTCGGCCGTGTCGGGACCCTTGCGGCGAGGCTGGATGATTTCGACACCGCACACCAGATCTCGGATCGTCTTTTGGACCTCGAGAGTTCGTGTCCCAAAGGAGGCCTCACCTATGAACGGGCGTGCATCGCAAGCCAGCTCGGTAACCCTGACGAGGCCATCTCCTTGCTCAGAAAAGCAGTGACTCAAGGATGGTATGGGTTCTGGGCCGCCGAGACTGATTTCAATCTCGAACCCCTGAGAGACCATCCCGATTTCGTGGAACTCATGCGCCCGAAGGGATAGTCGCGGATGATCGGCACCACCCTCGGGCACTACCGTATCGTCGAGAAGATCGGCGAGGGCGGGATGGGTGAGGTCTATGGGGCGCACGACGATAGGCTCGACCGCGATGTTGCGATCAAGGTCCTTCACGAGTCCGTGGCTCAAGATGCTGATCGTCTTGCAAGGTTCGAGCGCGAAGCCAAGGCTGTCGCCAAACTTGATCACCCGAACATCCTAGCTATTCATGAGCTGGGCACCCTCCAGGGTTCACCCTTCATCGTCACCGAGCTGTTGGTTGGATGGTCAGAACCTAAGGCAGTCCATTCCGACGACCGGGATGCTGTGGCAGAAAGTGGTGGAGATGGGGGCGGCCATTGCAGATGGATTGGCTGCAGCCCACGGCAAGGAAATCGTCCACCGGGACCTGAAACCCGAGAACGTGTTCGTCACCGCCGACGGCAGGGTCAAGATCCTCGATTTTGGGCTCGCCCAGGTGAAGGTGCCGGTCGAGGAGGAGGCCGATACCGCCACCATGACTCCGGCGGGCACGGTGGCCGGAACCGTCATGGGCACCATGGGCTACATGTCACCGGAACAGCTTCGGGGGGAGCCGTCAGACGCGAGATCCGACATCTTCGCCCTCGGGTGCGTTCTCTACGAGATGTTGTCGGGTCGTACGGCGTTCCTCCGCAAAAGCACCGCCGAAACCACAGCTGCCATCCTCAAGGAAGAACCGCCGAGTCTCTCGGATTCAGGGACAACGTTGCCAGCCGACCTTGATCGGGCCATCAGGCGTTGTTTGGAGAAGAGCCCCGACGCCCGCTTCCAGTCGGCCTCCGACCTCGCTTACAACCTGCGATCCATCTCCACCGATCTAGCAATCAGCCCGGTCACAGCGCCCGAGGAATTGCCCTCGGGAAAGCGAAGGAGAGCTGCATGGATACTGGGTGCAGCAGTCATAGTTATGTTCGCTGCGGTCTCGTTGTGGTTTGATCGTTCACCGCCTGTCGAGGAAACGACGGAGGTTTCGATTCCACGAATCGTGGTCCTGCCGTTCGAGAACCTCGGCTCCGCCGACGATGAGTATTTCGCCGACGGCATCACCGAGGAGATCACCAGCCGGTTGGCCGCGGTCAGCGGTCTGCGGGTCATATCCCGAACGAGCGCCATGCACTACAAGAACCTCCACCTGCCGGTCCGCCAGATTGGTGAGGAGTTGGGCGTTCAGTACGCCCTGGAGGGCACCGTGCGATGGGATCGGGCAGCTGAGGGTAATGGCCGGGTTCGAATCACGCCGCAGCTCATTAACGTCACCGACGATTCCCACCTCTGGAGTGATCGCTATGACCGAGTGCTGGAAGATATCTTCACGGTTCAGTCGAACATTGCCGAGGAGGTCGTTGCCCGGCTGCAGGCAACCATTCTCGAGCCCGAACGGCTAGTAGTAGAGGCAAAGCCGACCGACAACATGGAGGCATACCAGGCGTATCTCCTGGGGGTTCAGTACGCGAGGGAGAGTGACGACGAACGCCCAGTGAGGCTGACGGTCGAAATGCTCGAGAGGGCAATTGCCTTGGATCAAGATTTTGCGCTTGCCCACGCAGCGCTTTCCGAGGCCTACTCTCGGCTCTATCACAACCGTTACGATTACACCTCCCGGCGGTTGGAGAAGGCGAGAGCGTCGGCGGAACGATCGGTTGAATTGGAACCAAATCTACCAGAAGGACATCGGGCCTTTGGCTGGTATTACTACTACGGATTTCGCGACTACGGCCGGGCCCGCGAACATTTCGCGATCGCCGCCAAAAGTCGTCCCAACGATCCGAACGTGATGGATGGAATGTTCTCAGTTTCCCGCCGACGAGGGGAATGGGATAGAGCGCTGCTGGACCTCGAAAAGTGGTTGCTGGTTGACCCCCAGGGATACCTCGCGGCTGATGAGGCGATAATCACGTACTCTGCCCTACGCGAGTTCGGAAAAGCGGAAGCAATTATGCGTCGGGCTATCGCAATTGCACCGAATCTATCGGATGCATACTACGACGGATCATTGAATTACATCCAGTGGGATGGCACGACCGATCGTGCGAGGGGCCTGCTGAAGTCCGCACCGAATGTAGGTTCACCATATATTGAGCATGCATTGCTGAATTTCGACTTGCTAGACCGGAAACCTGAGTCGGCGTTGGCTCGGTTGGAGAGGGTATCTACTTCTGCATTTTCATTCGATTATTGGTTCATACCAAGAGGGCTGTTGGAATGCATCTGCCTCTCCGAAATGGGCGAGTGGAAAAGAGCAGAAGCGGCCTGCATTTCGGCCGTCGAAATGCTCGAGCTCGAAATCGGGATGAGGCCGCACGACTATCGCCTCTACAGTGCTATCGGTCACGCCTTCGCCATCGTCGGCCGAAATGAGGAAGCTGTGCGCGCTGGAGAATACGCCACGGAGCTGATGCCGACTTCAAAGGACTCACTCACCGGACCCCACTTGGCCATCGAGTTGGCCCGGATCTATTCACGTGTCGGCGAGACCAATAAGGCGCTGGATCAGATCGAGGAATTGCTTTCAATCCCGTGTGATCTCTCCGTGGGACTACTCCGCCTCGACCCGGTCTGGGACCCCCTCCGCGACCACCCGCGTTTCCAGGCGCTGCTTGAGGAGTACGACACCAACTGAGGCGCGTTCTCCATGGTGCACTCCTGGTGCACTTGAACTCAACAAACGCAAGCTGCTCATCTCGTCACGCCCGCCTAAGCTGCGATACCATAGCTCCACTGGGAACCCTGACAATGCAAGACCTAATCGGTCGCACCCTCGGGCACTACCGCATCGTCGAGAAGATCGGCGAGGGCGGGATGGGTGAGGTGTACCGGGCGCATGACGAGCGACTCGATCGGGATGTGGCGATAAAGGTGCTGCCCGAGGCGGTGGCGCAGGATGCGGATCGGCTCGCGCGGTTCGAACGCGAGGCAAAGCTGCTCGCCGCTCTCAACCACTCAAACATCGCCACGCTCCACGGCCTCGAGGGGGAAGGAAACACCCACTACCTGGTAATGGAACTCGTTGAGGGCGAGAGCCTTGCCACGGCCATCGCACGAGGCCCCTTTCCGGCCGACGAGGCCGTGCCGATCGCTATCCAGATCGCGCAAGCGTTGGAGACCGCCCACGGACAGGGCATCATCCACCGTGACCTCAAGCCCGCGAATGTGATGGTTTCGCCCGACGGCAAGGTGAAGGTGCTCGACTTTGGGCTCGCCAAGGCCTTCGATCCCGAAGCATCGAGCCCGATGAGTCCGGAGTCTCTCGCCGAGTCACCCACACTGACGGCAGACCTGACACGTAGCGGTGTGTTGCTCGGCACAGCCCCCTACATGAGCCCGGAGCAAGCTCGTGGGAAGGCGGTGGACAAGAGGGCGGACGTATGGGCGTTCGGATGCACCCTGTACGAAATGCTCACCGGAACACGCCCTTTCTACGGGACCTCATCAACCGAAGTTCTGGCTGCGATCATCAAAGAAGAGCCCGAATGGAATGATCTCTCGGCCGACACACCGACCGCCGCCCGTCGGCTGCTCCGACGCTGCCTCACCAAGGAACCGAGGAATCGACTTCACGACATCGCCGACGTTCGCATCGAGCTGCAGTCGCTGTCGGTTGGAGATTTCTACGAAGATGAGTCGGCAGCCTCCGCCCCGCTTCGTGCGGGTTGGCGCACCTGGCTGCCGTGGGGCATGGCCGCCGTTTTCTCGGTAATTGCCGTTACCATCCTCATTGGATCGCTCCGACCGTCCTCGCCAGGTCGGGTCACAAAACTACTTCTGGGAGTGAAACCTGCGGAGCGGCTAGGATCAGCCGCAGGGGGCGGGTGGAAGACCGAAGAGTCACGCCTGAGTCGGATAGCCATGGCCGTTTCTCCCGACGGCAGATACCTGGTCTACAGCGCCGGCGATGACACGGACTCGAGACTCTATTTGCGGGCGATGGACGAGGTAATGGCTTCGCCCATACCGGGCACCGAAGGCGGAGTCGGCCCTTTTCTCTCGCCTGACGGGGAGTGGATCGGATTCTGGACGGACGGTCAATTCAAAAAAGTGCGAATCGATGGCGGCCCTCCGATGCCTGTGTGTGACACCCCGGTAGCACCCTTCGGCGCAAACTGGGGACCAGGTAACTCGATTGTTTTCGGTCAATATCTAGGGGGTGTCCTGCGGGTTTCCGCCGAAGGGGGAGAACCAGAGGAGATCACCGCACTGGCGAAGGGTGAGATCGCGCACCGCAACCCTCAGCTCCTAGATGATGGAGAAACGCTGCTCCTCACTGTAATTAAGACGAGGATTGGTGCATCTGATGAAGCCTCGATCGTTGCGCAATCTTTGAAAACCGGCGAGAGGAAAATCCTGGTGAATAACGGTGCTGATGCCCGTTACGCACCGACCGGACACTTGGTCTTTGTCCGTCTAGGATCTCTCATGGCAGTGCCTTTCGACCTGGATCATCTCGGAATCACGGGGGGCGCTGTGGTTGTTTCGGAAAGCGTCAGACAAGGTGTTAACTCTGCGGACACCCGCATTGAAACCTTCTGCGGGCAATTCAACTTCTCGGCATCCGGGACGCTGGTGCACGTGCCCGGTGGGGTTTGGCCAGACCAGCAGGACTCTCTCGTCTGGGTGGATCGCGCAGGTCGAGAGGAGCCGTTGTCCATCCCCCCTGCGTCGTACAATTGTCCTCGTCTGTCCCCGGATGGCACACGATTCGCTGTCCAGAACATAGGTTTCCAACAACATGACATCTGGGTATACGAGTTCTCTCGAGGCACTTTCACCCGTCTGACTATGGGGAAAAGCGTGAACCTTTGGCCGCTTTGGACGCCGGACGGTTCTCGAATCACATTTAGGTCAAACTGGTACGGGGCCTCAAATATCCGTTGGACTCCCGCAGATGGGAGCGGCTCAGAGGAGGAGCTCCTGTCAATGCGCAAGGGAGAATCATTGAACCCGGCCTCCTGGTCGCCTGACACTGAGGAATTGGCTCTCGTTCAATACAATGACGATCACGATTGTGACATTTGGACGCTCCGACTTGGAGGCGAGCCCGAGCCCTTCCTCGAATCACCATATTCGGAAATGTGGCCTGCATTCTCGCCCGACGGACGATGGTTGGTTTACGGATCGAACCAGTCCGGCCGTAACGAGATTTACGTGACACCGTATCCTGGACTTGGACCCAAGATACAGATTTCCATAGACGGTGGTATCTCCCCGGCCTGGGCACCAAATGGTCGAGAGCTCTTTTTTAGACGTCTGCCAGACAGCAAAGGAAGAGCACCGATGATGGCGGTCGACATCGCGACGGAGCCGGAGTTTTCAGTCGGGATTGCCAGGGAGCTTTTCACAGGGGACTTCGGCGCTGCTTCGCCCATCAGGGGCTATGACATAACCCCCGACGGAAAGAAATTCTTGATGGTCAAGGTGGGCCCCCGGCCCGTGGAACCTGTCACTCACCTTCACGTCACGCTCAACTGGTTTGAAGAGCTCAAGCGTCTCGTGCCGACGGAGTGACCATGATCGGCACCACCCTTGGCCACTACCGCATCACCGCCAAGATAGGCGAGGGCGGGATGGGAGTGGTGTACCGAGCGAATGACGAGCGCCTGGATCGGGATGTGGCGATCAAGGTGCTGCCGGAGGCGGTGGCAGGCGACCAAGACCGCCTACGCCGGTTTGAGCGTGAGGCGAAGGCCGTCGCCGCTCTTTCGCATCCGAACATCCTCGAGATTCATGATTTCGATACGGAGGGCGAAGTCGCCTATGCGGTGACCGAGCTTCTCGAGGGTGAGTCCATGCAGGAGTATCTCCTGAAGTTAGACTGCCCGATGCCGTGGAAACAAGCTTTGGATATCGCAGGTGATGTAGCGAAAGGGCTTGGCGCGGCCCACAGCAAGGGCGTGGTCCACCGCGACATCAAACCGTCCAACATCTTTTTGTGCTCGGATGGCCGAGTGAAGATCCTCGACTTTGGCCTCGCCGCCACGCGCGGCGTCGTGGACAGCGAGGCGGAAACAGGCTCGCTGGAAGCGCCTCTCACGCACAAGGGCACAGTCATGGGGACGGTAGGATACATGGCGCCCGAGCAGGTGCGCGGTGAACCGGCCGACAATCGCTCCGACATTTTTGCCCTGGGCTGCGTGCTTTACGAGATGTTGTCCAGTCAGAGAGCCTTCAAGCGCGATACCACTGCTGAGATCATGACCGCCATCCTCCGCGAGGAGCCCCTCCCGCTAGGGGACATCACGGAGGGCGTCCCCCCAGATCTTGACCGGATCGTTGCGCGTGCGCTTGCCAAGGATCGGGGCCACCGATACGCGTCGGTCGATGAATTCCAGGAGGAGTTCGATTCCTTCCGGACGAGAAGAGAGGAGGCTGATCGCCCGGTCCGTGCCAGGCAGCTTCTACTCTTTTTCCGTCGTCCGGCTGTTGCCGTACCCATTGTCTTTCTCCTGGTTGCCTTTGCGTTCATCGGCGTCCGAGCCTGGAGACACCGCTCGCGAGTCTCTTGGGCTCACTCGGCGGCGATCCCGGAGCTCGTGCGACTGGCGGAGGCTCGCGATTACTGGCCGGCTTTCATGTTCGCCCGCAGGATCGAGGCTGTCGTACCGGACGACACAACACTGCGAAGACTTCGGCCGCAGTTTGCTGGCGAGTTCAAGCGACAGGTACTGCCGCCCGGAGCGAAGGTGCTCGCCCGACCTCGCGACGACGGCGAGGAAGGCTGGGTCGAACTCGGCGAGGCCACTGGGAAGCCACTGCCGGCGCCCCTCGGGTACTCGGTGTTCAGCGTGCAGTCCCCCGGGTTCGAACCGCGCGAGTTCGCGATGACCGTATCTGAGTTCGGCTGGGACTACTTCACGGTCGAGGGAGCCATCGTACTCGTGCAGCCAGACGAACTCCCCGACGGGATGGTGCGGATGGAGACCTCTTCGAAGCAGGTGTGGTTCGGCCTAGATTCCTTGCGTTTCGACTTCATGGAGGAGGGACACGTCGCCAGCTTTTTCGTTGACACGCACGAGGTCACCAACCGCGAGTACAAGCGGTTCCTCGACGCCGGTGGATACGAGCGGCGAGAATACTGGAGGGAGCCATTCGAGCGAGATGGAAAGGCTGTCACATGGGGCGAGGCAATGAAGGTTTTTCGCGATGCCACTGGACGGCCGGGGCCCTCCGCCTGGGAGGTGGGTACCTATCCGCAGGGTGCGGGCGATCTTCCGGTGACCGGGGTGAGCTGGTACGAGGCGACGGCCTATGCGGCGTTCGCGGGCAAGCGACTGCCGTCGGTATACCACGCGGCCGTATTCAGCGCGCAACAGGTTGGTGGCGACTTCGTACCCGGCTCGAACTTCAGCGGTTCGCTGGCGACGGTGGGGAGCTACCGAGGCAGCCTCAACTACTGGGGGCTGTATGATGTCGCTGGCAACGCCAGAGAGTGGTGCAGCAACGCCTTCGGTGGAGAACGGTTTGTGGTCGGCGGTGCGGCCGATGATCCAGCCTACATGTTCTGGAACATGGACACCACGAAATCTTCGTTCGACCGAAATCCGACGACAGGCTTTCGCTGCATCAAACCGGTGGCGTCCGACACACAGGAGACGGAGCTCGATCACCAAATCGCGAGCAAAGCTCCAACCGACTGGGAGAAGGAGAAGCCCTTCTCCGAGGATGCCTGGCGCACTTGGAGAGGGTTGCTCTCGTATGCCAAGGCACCGCTCGACGCGCGTGTCGAATGGACGGACGACACCCTACCTTTCTGGCGGATGGAGAAGGTGTCGTTCAAGGCGGCGTATGGCGAGGAACGCGTGGTGGCGTACCTGTTCCTACCCAGGAATACGCCGCCGCCCTGGCAAACTGTAGTCTTCTGGCCCGGTGGATACGCCGCGCTGGTGAGCAGCAGCGAGGACGGCAGAAACACCCTCGACGGCAGCTACTGGAACTATCTGGTTAAGGACGGGCGAGCCGTGCTCTATCCCATCCTGAAGGGCACGTTCGAGAGGGGGGGGCACTCCGACCGCGTCCTCGAGACATCCATGGACCACTGCATCCTGGAGGCGAAGGACATCTTCCGTTCGCTTGATTACTTGGAGACCCGAACGGACATTCAGAAGGACCGCATTGGCTACCTTGGCTTTAGCTGGGGTGCCACTGCCGGACCGTTCGTGTGTGCCGTGGAAGATCGTTTCAAGGTCGCGGTCCTTCTCGGGGGCGGGCTTTACGAACCCGAGCTGCTCGGATTTACTCACAGGTGTACAACGCCGACCCAGATGGTCAATGGCCGCTTTGACGGTTATGCAGAGAACCAGGCGCCCTTGTTCCGTGCTCTGGCTACACCAGCGGACAGAAAAAGGCACGTGGTCTTCGATTCCGATCACTCGCTGAGCGGGTTCAGAAAGGAAATAGTTAAGGCGAACCTCGAATGGTTCGATCTCCATTTAGGAACGGTGAAACCAGGTGGCGAAAAGGAAGAGCCGTGATCGGCACCACCATCCCCCTCGATCGGTTCGTCGAGCATCTCGACACTCACTTAACGTTGCTTTCCATAGTGCACTCCTGGTGCACTTGAGCTCAACAACTGCCAGTTTTCGACAACAAAAGGCAACACCGAGAGGCGATCCGGGTCGCCAGTAAGTCCCCTCGCTTCTTGTTGTTGAGTGTTGTTCTGTATTGTAAACTACTGTGGTTAATAGGCTTAACGCCGGACTCAGGATCTTGTGGACCTCGGTCTGTGGGGGTTCGAGTCCCCCCTTTCGCACGATTAATAAGCTCCCAATCTATCGAAGGGTCTCCAACGCGCTCTTGACGAGAGCGCCAGGGGACTCGTCTCACCCCCGCCTGCGCGCTCATCATGACCTCGTCCCTCTGACAACGTCTGATTCGCATTGCGCAGTCGGGCGCGAGTTCAAGCCCCCTTTCGCACCAATGACTTAGCTCAAAAAGGCCACTCTACGGAGTGACTTTTTCGTGGCCATGGTGCGCTCCTGGTGCGCTTGAACTCAACGAACGCCGTCCACTTCAAACCGATCACCGACCACCGGGTAGCAATCCAGCCCGGAAAGGATCGCGGGTTGCCGATCGCGCCACAGGACCACGGTCCAGGGGCCGTCTCCGATGCGGTGCTCGATGCGCATCACATGGAGGTCTCAGAAGCCTCGATCCTCAACCTCCAGCAGCTCACAGCATTGTCCACGCCTCGCGACTGCGACCGAGGAGCCCGGCGACCCGCAGAGCCGCCTCCCGGGCCATGCGCGGCGCAACCGCTGCGCAGCGGATCGCCCACCCAGAGACCGAGAGCTCATAGATCCCGCACATCCGTTCGAAGCCCGACCAGCGGCACGGATCAACGCCGTATCCGGCGACAAACTT
>RCNG010001744.1_pt1 | contig 10845 bp, 10 predicted proteins | sample 2041371 | NCBI WGS metagenome assembly RCNG01 (sample SAMN09708227, study PRJNA481090) | Marine sediment metagenome, whole genome shotgun sequencing project. | biome: marine sediment; feature: ocean; material: sediment; isolation source: Sewage treatment plant 1 marine sediment (STP1) ... | reverse complement strand
TAAACTTGCCAAGTATAAAAAAGGCATAAATATCTTACCCATTTACGGCGGACAATCAATCGACAGGCAGATTATGGGCCTGATAAAGAAACCGAAGCCGTAAGGATCCCCGATGCCTGATGTCGTGATCATGCGGGGTTTGTCCGGATCTGGAAAATCTCGCCTAGCGGAAGAACTGGCCGCCGAGCTGGACGCCACAATCATCAGCGCCGACGACTTCCACACCAACGAGCTGGGGATCTACGAATACGACCCCAAGAACGCAGCAGCCGCCCATGCCTACTGTAGGAGCCAGGCCCGACAGGAGCTCAAGGGCGGATCTTCAATCGTCATCGACAACACCAACACCACATGGAGAGAGCTGGAGCCATACGTCAAGATCGCCCAGAAGTACAAGGCGACGTATTACACCAGGATCCCGGACTGGAGCCCGAATCTATGGATCCCAGACACCTCGAGCTTGACCGGGAGATCGTGGAATCTAAAACACTTGATCGAATACAGCCGACACGGGATCACCTTTGCAATACTGCGGAAAATGGCCGCCCGGTGGGACTGGACGATCCCCCAGAAGCGCCAGGCCCCCAGCGCATTGTCAGCCAGTATAAATTACGACAACGACGGCTTTGGGCTGATCGAAACCCCAAACCTGGATCGCATTGACTCCCAGAAAACAGAATCCAGAAGGGGGCTAAGCCAGGCCCGCGCCCTGCGACATGAAGCAAAACAGAAGCGGATCACCAGTGAGAAGATCGGAGCATTCACAGAGCTGATCGACAAAATCCCAGAGCCTGGATGCTCTCACCACATAATCACAAACGGATCATTTGAGTTTTGGACCCTACTGGACGGACTGATCCATCTCCTGAACGATGCAGGCCACCAGGTCCAGGAGTTTTGGGGATCCACTTGGATGTTGAGCCGGTCCAATGCTGTCAGGCTTTACGAGCACGGACGGGCTGGCAAAATCAAAGACGGCTTTATTATCACCGGGATCTATTTCAAGCGAAAGGAGCCAGCGGCGTTTGGAACCCTCCTAAGGGGAATCGAGGCCCTGGGGTGGAGGTACAAGGCGATCGACCTACACGCCAAGGTCCAACTCCTGAAGGCCGGCCCGCATCGGATCGTTATTGAATCCAGCGCCAACTGGACCGGCAACCCGCGGATCGAGCAATTCACAATCACCAACTCCAGGAAGGTTTTTGACTTCCACCGCTCATGGATGGCGGATCTGCTAGACTAGGGCCGTTATGCCGCGCAAGGGACAAAAGCCGAAAAAGAGCCTGAAGACAACCCGGGCGGAAATCCTGCAGCGGGTTGCAGATGTGATCCGCTGGCAGGTTCGAGGCGCCGGACTCCAGGAGATTATCGACCAGAGCCGCCGGCCGCTCCTAGACCCAGAAGGAAATCCCGTAATTGACCCCAAAACCGGAGAGCCGGCCATGGGCTGGGGTGTTCAGGTTTCAGACCGGACGATCAAACGCTACATCCAGACCGCCAAGGACTACTGGGACAAATACGTCCTAGAAATGGGCCACCACGCCCTAGGGAAATCCCTGGCCCGGCTTGACGATCTATACTCCCGATCACTTCTGATTATGGACTTCAAAGCCTGCCTGGCCATCCAGAAGGAAATAAACGAGATCACCGGGATCAAGAAGATCACGCTGCAGCTCAGCGACGACCTGGCCGACATGACCGACGCCCAGCTGGAGAAGCAGATCAAGCTGATGAAGCAGAAAAACCTGGATCTACTCAAGGCCACCAAGAAGGGCATGGACAAGGCCAGCGAAGAATCAGACCAGACGATCCACTGATGGTTCTTACACCCTACACGCTGCGCCAACTGCTCGAGGAAAAGGCCAGGCGCCTCAGATACCAGAACCGGATCGCCACCATCACCGGCGAGCCCGAATCAGACCCCCTGGCGGGGTGTTTCAAGCAGCAGCTGGATTTTATTCTGGACCCGGCCCGCCGCAAAGCAGCCATTTGCAGCCGCCGCGCCGGCAAGACCCACTCCATGATCCGCTACATGGTGAAGGTAGCCAAGGCCAGGTCCAAGGCGCTGGTTATCTATATCGGGATCACCCGCCGGACTGCCAAGGATCAGATCTGGGAGCCGCTCGAGGAAGTAAACAAACGGCTGGGACTGGGCGCCAAATTCAACAAAACCGATCTGGTGATGACCTTCCCAAACGGCAGCAAGATCCAGATCTACGGCGCCGACAAGAAGGACCAGATCGAGAAGCTTCGCGGCTTTGCTTTCGATCTGGTTATCCTGGACGAGGCCGGATCCTACGGCGCCCATTTCTCGAGCCTCATCGAAGACGTGATAGAGCCGGGCCTGGAGGACTACCAGGGAACTCTGGTCATGGTCGGGACGCCCGTCCCAACTTGTGTGGGCTATTTCCACGACGCCACCCAGGAGGACCGCTCGAGGCGGACGCCGGGCTGGAGTGTTCACCACTGGACAGTCAGCCAAAACCCGATGTTCCCCCTATGGGCCGATCGTCCAGACTGGCAAGATGTCGTGCCGATCTGGCAGGAATCGATCCTGCAGACCAAACAGTGGGACCGCTCCAACGCCACCTGGATCCGCAACTACGAGGGCCGATGGATTCAGGACTCCACAGGGCTGGTTTACCATTACGATCCCGTCCGTAATCACTTCGACAAGCTCCCAGACCTCGTGGGATTCCAGCACGTCCTGGGGGTGGATCTGGGGTTTGATGATTCCTTTGCTGTGTCCGCCCTGGCCTTTCACGAGGAACGCCCCGACTTGTGGCACGTGGACGAATTCAAGGCCGCCGAGCTCATCCCGAGCAAGTGGGCCGAGATCCTGGGTAAGTTTGTCGAGAGATACAACCCGCTAAAAATTATGGTGGACACCGGCGGACTCGGGAAGGCCATCTGCGAAGAATTCCGGCAACGCTACGGCTTGCCAGTCGAGCCAGCCAAAAAACAATCGAAATTCGATTTCCAGAAGCTTCTAAATGCAGACCTGGAAACCGCGCGATTCTGGATCAGGAAAAACAGTAAGACAGTCGAGGAAATGCTTGCGTTACAATGGGATGAAGACCACCGCAAGGAGGATCCAAGGTTTGATAACCATTTGTGCGATTCGACGCTCTACGGATGGCGGGAGGCTTTCCACTGGACACACCGATCGGAGCCGGTACGATTGAAGCCTGGAGATCCCGGGTATGCCGAGCAGCTGGCCGACGACATGGAACGGGAAGCCATGGAAGAATTCGAAGAAGGCAATAAAAACTGGTGGAGATGAACATTGACAAAGTGGCTGACCACTGAAACCAAGATCGTCCTGGCCAACAACAGCGATCTGAATCCGGCCACACTCCGCAGAACCATGGAAGCAGAGCTTTCCGGGCTGGCCCCAGAAATCCATTTTATCGGATCTGTAGGCTACGTAGGCCACCCTGATTTTGCCGGACTGTCCTGGACGTGCGCCGAATTCACCCTGGTAAAGAAAATCCTTGTGGCCAACAAGGCCGCCGCCGTGAATCCTATCACGGTCAAATTCCACACCACCGCCGGCTTTTCCAGCATGGTCATCGATGCGGGCGATAAAATCGAAGTGGCGCCTTGGAACGCAGGCGGAAAAGCCGTTCAGATCACGACCAACAACACGTTATTGACCGCAAAGATCGAAGTCTTGATCGTGGGGACTTGAGCATGAGCGATCGCTGGTACGAACAGGAAGGCGCAGAATCCACGGCCAAGATGCTCCTGGCCTTGATCAAGCACCTGGACGAGCGCCAAGGATACCGGCGAGAGCTGAACCGCAAGCACATGAGCCTGTACATGGGCCGAGAAGTGATCAGCCTGGACGGGTCGGACTACGCCAACCCCAACCAAGAAGCGATGAAAATCGCCGAGATCATCACCTACAACGTGACCCGATCGATCGTTGACACGATCTGCTCAACCATGGCCATGCAAAAGCCCCGGATTCAATTCCTATCAATCGCCGGGGACTGGGGAGCTCGACAGCAGGCCAAAAAGCTTTCATATTTCACGGATGGCCAATTCCATTCGACCCGCTTTTACAAAAAAGGCAGAATCGCCAACCGGATGGCCACCGTATTTGGCACCGGGGCGACCAAGCTGATCCGTGAAAATAACGACGTTGGCGCCCTGCCGGTCTTTACCGACGATCTGATCGTTGACGACGTGGAGGCCCGACTGGGCGAGCCCCGGAACCTATACCAGCACGCCGAGGCATCCAAAGACTTGCTGATCGCCAAATTCCCGAAGCACAAAGAGAAGATCCAGGCCGCCCGGTGGACCCGTAGAGATGCCCACACTTCCAGCGACGAGAAGATCATCGATCGCCCGATTTCCACGATCGAAGCTTGGCACCTGCCAAGCGGGCCGGACGCCAAAGACGGGCGCCATGTGTGGGCCATAGAAGGCACCACCCTCGAGGATGAAAAGTGGACGGTTGAAAAATACCCGTTCTCATTCCGCCGGTGGGCCGATCCCCTTATGGGCTTTTGGGGGATCGGAGTACCCGAGATCCTGGCGCCAATCCAGGGACGGATCCAGGAGCTCGCCCGGAAGATCGCCGAGGCCGAGGATCTGAACGTCCCGGCCGTAATGCTGCAAAAGGGATCCAAGGTCAATCGCAAGAAGTGGAAAAACCTTTCCTGGTTTTTCATCGAATACACCGGCCCCACCGCGCCCAAGCCGTGGCTGGTGCCATCCATCAGCCCGGAGTTTTACCAGGATCTTGAGCGCTTGATGGCCCTGGCATATGAGCTGGTGGGAGTTTCCCAGCTGTCCGCCCAGGCCAAGAAGCCCGCCGGACTCAATAGCGGCGAGGCCCAGCGGGTTTACCATGACATTGGATCCGAGCGTATGGCCGAATCCAGCATGGACCATGAGGAATATTTCCTGGACGCCGCCGATCAGATGATTTCGATCGCAAAGCAGATAGACGAGGCCGGGGACGGCGGTTACAAAACGATGTCAATCCGCCGGATCGGAAGCGAGGAAGTGGCCGATCCGATCAAGTGGTCGGATGTGAACCTGGATCGCAGCCGCTATATCATGCGACCCTACCCGGCTGGATTCTTGCCACAAACACCCGCCGGCAAGCTGGAGAAATCCAAGGAGCTGATCGAGGCATTCCCGCAACTCCAGGATCAGGCCGTATCACTCCTGGGAGATATCCCAGACATAGACGGAGCCGTTTCCCTGGCGACTGCCGACCTGGACGAAGTGGACCAGCTGGCCGAGCACTACCTGGACGGCGGGGACTACATGCCACCCGATCCAGACTCCAACCTGGAGCTGATGAAACGCAGACTTCGCCAGCACTTGCAGCACTCCAAGATCCGCAAGGCGCCCGAAAATGTTCTGAAGAATTTCCGGGACACACTGACCGCGATCACCGACCTGGAGGCGATAGCAGAAAAAAAGGCAGCGGCCGCAGCCGCCGCAGCCGCACCGCCCCCGGGCTTGCCCGGTATGATGCCACCGCCCGGACCCGCTGGCCCCCCGCCGGGACCGGCTGGCTTACCTCCTGGTATGCCAGTCGATCCTGGAATCCCGCCGGAGCTCGCCGAGCTCGAGGCCCTGGCGGGTGGAATGCCACCCGGGACCGGCCAATAATAGGAGAATCCAATGGGCGACACCGCAGCAGAACAAGTCCAGACGCAGACCGACGCAGCAGCGCAAGCCGAAGCGAACGCCGCAAAGGAACGCGGCACCATGGAAGGCCCCATGGGCGATCGGTTCAAGGAAGCCGCTGAAGACGCCGCTTTCTTCGACAAACTCCAGGCCGGGATTGACCAGGCCGGGATCGAAAGCACCGAGATCGGGACTCCGGCTGAAGTCAAGAAGCCCCCAGAGGGCGAAACGAAGCCGGACCCGACCCCCGCCGAGGCCGAAGCCGCCAAGCTGGCCGCTCAGAAGGCAGGGGACGTCCAGGAAGGCGCCGACAAGGAGAAGCCTACCGAGACACCCGCCCAGACCGAGCTGGCCAAGAAGGTGGACGAGCTCCAGACCAGACTGGATTCTGGATTTCAGCAGCTAGGGGATCGAGAGGAAGCACTCAGAGGCCGAGAGAAGGCCTTGGAGGGGAACCTGGACGAGCTGACCACGCTTCGGAAATTCCGGGCCAAGATGGAATCCGATCCCTACGCCACGATCGAAGAAGAAGACCTGGGGACTTTCCAGGAATGGGGGGAGCGAGCCCTGGCAGACGGCAAGGCCGGCAACAACGAAAAGACCCGCAAGCTCGAGAAAGAGATCGAGCTGATCAACGAGGCCAGAGCCTCGGAAAAGAAGGAGCAGGAGCAGACCGACGAGCAGACCGCCATGTACACCCAGGTCAAAGCCGCAATGGTACGGTTTGACGATGTGGTGGAAGCCGGCGGGGAAAAATACAAGGCTTTGGATGTGTGGCCCAAGGTCTACAAGGCGATTTTCGGCGACGATCTTGACGTCCACAAGGTTGTCAAGGACACCGCGATCGCCTATCACGGAGCCACAAAGAAAGAACTAAGTTTCGAGCAGCTGGCCGAAGTGGTCAGCGGCGATTTCCAGAAACGAATCGAAGCATTGCCCGAGGGGACACTGGAAAAATTCCTTGCACCGGCCCCGGATGCCACCAAGGAAACCCCGACCACTCCGGCCACCACAGAGAAGCCCCCGGCCCAGGAAAAGGCCCCTGACGCAGCGAAGACCATCACCAACGATTTGGCAGCCACCCCGATCCCGAGCGATTTGGACGCCCTGGACGGAACGGAAAAAACCGTGGCGCTTGCCAAAATGATGGCGGACGGCCGTTTGGGCTAGAGAGTAAAGACCGGACGAGCCGGCCGCCGGAAAAGGAGCTTTTCCAGTGGCCGAAAATACCATGACGACCTATGACGCCCTTGCGAAGCAGATTTATCGGGGCGAGAAGGTCAAGAATCTCACGTTCAAGAAGCGTGCTTTCTTGGGCTTGATTCCCAAGTTCACCGGTTTCGGTGGACGAAACATGCCCTTGCCGGTCATCTACGGTAATCCACAGGGCCGATCCGCAACCTTCGCCAAGGCCCAGGCCAACAGGACCGCCCTGCTGGCCCATGATTTCCTGCTGACCCGTGTGAAGAATTACGGGGACGCGACGATCACGGGCGAAACCATCGACGCCACCGAAGGCGACTCGATGGCCTTCGTTTCCTCGTTCACCGCGATCAATGACGGGGTTTGGCGGGCGATCAGCAACGATCTCCATCGGGATCTGTTCAATGCCAACTACGGCACCCGGGGAGTGGTCGGCACCGTCAGCACCGTGACGATCACCCTGGCGACCATCGAGGACGCGATCAACTTCGAGGTTGGAATGAACCTGGGCGCTTCCGCCGCCGAAGGTGGAACCCCGCGATCCGGGACCAATCCGATCACCGCGATCGATCGCAACCTCGGAACCCTGCTGGGCGCCGATTGGACCGTCGCCGTCACTTCGATCGCCGCCGGCGATTTTCTCTTTGTGGAAGGCGACCAGAACCTGAAAATGGCCGGCTTGGCTGGATGGCTTCCGGCTTCCGCGCCGACCTCCGGCGATAGCTTTTTCGGCGTGGATCGAAGCGTTGATCCCACCCGCTTGGCCGGCATTCGCCATGTGGGGACCAGTCAGACCCACGAGGAAGCATTAATCGACCTGTGCGGGAAGATCGCCGAGCAGGAAGGCAGCCCGGACACCGGCTTTTGTAGCTTCTCGGACTGGCGAATCCTCCAAAAGGAGCTGATGAGCCAGGGCAACGTCCAGTATGTGACGAAGCCCGCCCGGGACGCCATGGGCGCGATCGCAACCATCGGCTACCGCGGGATCGTCCTGGCCGGCCCGACCGGCGCGGTGGAGGTTTTCCCGGACAACGGTTGTCCGAAGGGAACCGGCTACGCCCTGGAGCTCGACACCTGGGTTTTGGCGAGCCTGAAGGACGCCCCCCGGAACCTGGCCCGCAACGGTCAGCCCTGGGTCACGATGGCAGCCGAGGACAGCGTGGAGCTCCGTTGGGGTTACTACGCCAACATGGGCTGTGTAGCCCCCGGCTGGAACGGCCGGACCAGCTTGGCCGCCTGATAGGGGCTAGCAAGGTAAACCAACACCCCTGGGGGCCAGCCGGCCCCTGGGGGCTTTTGACGATGAAAGGAGGCCGCCATGGGTGGCCGCATTTGGAACAAAGCAGCCAAACAGGCGAACCGGGAAGCCGTGGAAGTTTGCGGGAAGTTCTGGACGAACAACACCAGCAGCCCGGCCGCCAAGACTGGCAACTGGTTTACGGTTGCCCGAACCGCCGCCGGGTTGCACACCGTGACCCTGGCCGCCGGGATCAATCCGCCCGTCAATGTGGGCGCCCTGTGTTCCATGGGAAAAGCCGCAGGCGCCGACATGGAAGTGGAGTTCTATCTGGACTGGGACGCCAGCGCCCGGACTTTCGGCTTGCGACTGGCCACCGGCGCCGGCGTGGACACCGACCTAGCCGCAGACGCGGACAATTGGGTCAGCTTCGCGATGAAGTTTGCCCTGAACGCGGACTACTAGACACCAACCCCGGGGAAGGAGGGATCCGACGTGTCCGACCAAGGCAAAATAAACCTAGGAAACTTAAAAAAAGACGCCATAGAACTGGCCGACATGACCGGATCCCCCTTCGCCGTGCCCGCGCACGTCCACCACTGGGTCAATCTGGAGCTCTCAAAGCTACACGAGCAGATCGCCCTGGCATGGGCAGATCGGATCGTCAAGTTCCCAGTCCCGACGATCTCCATTGTCTCCGGAAAAGACGCCTACATGCTCCCGGACGACTTCGGCCGGGTGCTTATGGTGTATGAGCACAGCGGTAGCGACCGCTTGCCGGTGGACAAATTCCGCCTTGACCATATCCACAATTCAAACATCCCTGGAGCCGCCAAAACGGTGGATCTCTGGCATATCCCTGCGTTTGTGCCACTCCTGGACGATAATGATGAAGTGAATTGGTCCACCGACTGGCGCCTTCCATGGGGTTGGCATGAAGCCGTGACAGCTGGGGTAGCGATCAAGCTACTCAGCAAAGAAGAATCGGACACGTCAGTAATGCAGGGGATCAAAAACGAGGCCCTTGGCTTGCTGGATATCGCCGCCCCGGAATTCAACGCCGACGAGCCGGATCGGATCGGCGATACCCGGGACCGCTGGAGGGATCCAGACTTCTACATGGTGGCCTCTGGAGGCGCAACGCTTCGATATGCCCTGGCAGGAAACCGGATCTATTTCAGGGAGTTTTGATGCTCCACCAATTCGACAGAACCGCCGCCGACCTGGACGCGCTCAAGGACAGGATCGCCGAATTTACCCACCAGCTCGAGCTCAATCCGACGCTTGACGGCGCCCTGGTGGAATCCGAGAACCTGGCAGCAACAACCCCAAGAGAGCTCAATCACAAGCTCGGGAGACAGCCCAGCGGATGGATCCTGACCGACATCGACGCCGCCGCAACCGTCCACAGGACCGCATGGGACGATAAAACCATCAGCCTGGAAGCCAGCGCCGACGCCACGGTTTCAGTTTGGGTGTTCTGATGCCCGGTATGGTTTGGCAAAAAGTAGAATTCCCGTTTATGGCGGGAATCGACACCAAGAAGGATCCCAAGCAAGTCCAGGCCCCGTCCCTGCTGGAGATGGAAAACGTCCGCCAGCGCCGAAGCGGAGAGATCGAGAAGCGCCCCGGCTGGACTACCAAGAAGATCAAGCCGATCGGGGCGGGCAAGACCCTACAGTCAGCCGCGATCATGGCCGCAGTTGACGACCAGCTTTTGGTCGCCGGCCACGTCCTGACCAGCGGAAAGACGACAGAGGTTGACGGCCCCAAAATGTTGAGCCTGGATGAATCTGGCGATCAGCTGGTGGAAGTTGGGAACTACACCCCGATCAAGATCGGAATCGAATCAATCAGCCGGCCCGCCGAAGATCTGCGGACCCCCGACGTGGCCGAGCTCGCCGGCTTCAGGGCCTATGTGTGGGAAGTGGACGATCTGAGCTCGAGCGATGGATCCTACATCACGATCATTGACACCGTGACCGGGGCGATCGTGGTCGATTCTCAGTGGCTGAATACGCTTTCGCAGTCGCCCAGGATCCATGCTGTCAATGGAAAGTTTGTTATTCTCAGCGCCAGCCCAACCACAGGCCGGATCGCCAGAATCGTGATCGACCCGGCAGACATCACCACGATCCCTGCTGGAACCAATATTATTTTTGATATCCTGAACCATGCCGGGACGGTTTTCTGGGACACCACCACAGCGATCGATCCGACCTATGGCGAATGTGTTGAAATCGCCTACCATAACGACAGCGGCACCGCTTCGAAAATCACGATCGCCGCCATCGACAGCACCGGAGCGATCGTCCGGACCACGCCCCTGCCGGGAGATCCGAACAGAGCGATCACCATCTCCCGAGTCTACGATTACAATTCCGCTACCGCTTTTCTTGCATACGCTTGGAAGCAGACCACATCAAACGACGTGAGCTATGCTCTTTTGAACCTACATCACACCGTAGCTCTGGCTGCAACGGCGCTTTACGCGGAAGCAAGCCCCGTCCGAAACCTGACACTGATCGAGGATCCAAGCTACGACACCGGAACCGCAACGAATAGCTCCATGGCTTTGTTTCTCGAGGTTGCCAGCTCCACGACTCTGGAAATCAAGACGGTTTTTGCCAAGTTCACCGGAGCCGCCGCTACTTCCGTCCATTCCATCCACTGGGGCCAGCTGGCTAGCAAAGCTTTTATGTACGGGGACCGCCCCAGGGTTTTGCTTGTGAGCTGGCCGGAAGTTACAGCCG
>RCNG010001743.1_pt1 | contig 10846 bp, 10 predicted proteins | sample 2041371 | NCBI WGS metagenome assembly RCNG01 (sample SAMN09708227, study PRJNA481090) | Marine sediment metagenome, whole genome shotgun sequencing project. | biome: marine sediment; feature: ocean; material: sediment; isolation source: Sewage treatment plant 1 marine sediment (STP1) ... | reverse complement strand
GACTACTCTTTCAGGTCTTCCCACAATTCCTTGACCTTGGCGAAGAAGCCGTGGGATTCCGGGCTGTGCCGCTCGTTGTTTCCCGCCCCTTCGAACTCGCGCAGGAGCTTCTTTTGGTCGTCGGTCAGATTGACCGGCGTTTCCACGGTTGCCTCGACGAACATGTCGCCCCGGGCCTGCGAGCGCAGTACGGTCATTCCCTTTCCCCGCAGCCGAAACTGCTCACCGGTCTGGGTGCCGGCCGGGAGGGTGATGCGCGCCAGCGAACCGTCGAGGGTCGGCACTTCGACCTGACCACCCAACGCCGCGGTCGTCATCGGCAACGGCATTCGACAGTAGATGTTGGCGCTGTCCCGCTGAAAGATCCGATGGGGCGCGACGCTGACAAAAATATAGAGATCTCCCGTCGGCCCGCCTCGCATTCCCGCCTCGCCCTCGCCGGCGAGGCGAATGCGCGTTCCGTCCTCGACGCCGGCGGGTATGGCGACCTGCAGGGTCTTCTCCTTTTGCGACCGGCCGCTGCCGCCGCAGCTCCCGCAGGGATCCTTGATCACCTGACCGGTGCCACCGCAGGTAGGACAGGTGCGCTCGACGGTGAAAAACCCGGACTGGGAACGCACCCGGCCGGCACCCCGGCAGGTGGAGCAGGCTACCGGGCCCGAACCTTTCGAACTCCCGGTACCGGAGCAGACCTCACAGCCCACGGCGGTCGGAACACGGATCGTCGACTTGCGGCCGTTGAAAGCTTCCTCCAACGTCACCTGCATATTGTAGCGCAGATCGGCACCACGGCCGCTCGATCGCCCCCCGCGTTGGCCACCGCCCATGAAATCGCCGAACATTTCCTCGAAGATGTCGGCAAAACCAGTGCCGAAGCCCCCGGCACCGCCGCCACCGGCACCGCCTTGCTCGAAGGCGGCATGACCGAAGCGGTCGTACGCCCCGCGCTTCTGGTCGTCCTTGAGGACTTCGTAGGCCTCGTTGACCTCCTTGAAACGATGCTCCGCGTCCTTGTCCCCCGGGTTGCGGTCGGGGTGGTACTGCATCGCCTGTTTGCGGTAGGCCTTTTTGAGGTCATCCTTGCCGGCGTCGCGATCGACCCCGAGGGTACGGTAATAATCTTCTTTTGCCATCAGCCGACCCCCGGAAAACAAGCACCCGCCGACAGGTCCCTAAGGACCTTCGGCGGGGCCATTCGCAAAAACCGCTTCATGAAGAAAGCTGGAATCAGCCGGCTTTCTTATCCTTGTCGGGATCGACTTCCTCGAACTCGGCGTCGACCACCTTTTCATCGGACCCACCGGCAGGTGCCTCTTCGCCCCCTCCGGCGCCGTCACCGGCCTCAGCCTCGGCCTGGCTCGCCTTGTACATCGACTCGCCCAGCTTCATCGCAGCTTGGCCGAGGGCTTCGGTCTTCGTCTTGATCGCTTCGACGTCATCGCCGTCGATGACCCCGCGGAGATCCGCAATCGCCTGCTCGACCATTTCCTTGTCAGCCGGCGGGATCTTGTCCTCATGCTCCTTCAGGTTCTTCTCGGTGTCGTGGATCAGGGCCTCGGCGTGATTGTGGGCTTCGACCTTCTCCTTCCGCTTCTTGTCATCCTCGGCGTGCTCTTCGGCTTCCCTGACCATGCGGTCGATGTCGCCGTCGCCAAGGCCGCCGGAGGCCTGAATGCGGATCTGCTGTTCCTTTCCGGTGGCCTTGTCCTTGGCCGAGACGTTGACGATGCCGTTGGCATCAATATCGAACGTCACCTCGACCTGCGGCGTGCCACGCGGCGCCGCGGGAATTCCGACAAGATCGAACTGACCGAGGATCTTGTTGTCCGCAGCCATTTCGCGCTCGCCCTGAAACACGCGGATGGTCACCGCCGTCTGGCCGTCCTCCGCGGTGGAGAAAACCTGGCTCTTGCGGGTCGGGATCGTGGTGTTGCGATCGATCAATCGGGTGAACACGCCGCCGAGGGTCTCGATACCGAGCGACAGCGGCGTCACGTCGAGCAGAAGGACGTCTTTCACCTCGCCCTTCAGAACACCGGCCTGAATGGCGGCGCCAATCGCGACGACCTCGTCCGGGTTGACGCCCTTGTGGGGCTCCCGGCCGAAGAAACTCTTCACCGTTTCGATGACCTTCGGCATCCGGGTCATGCCGCCGACGAGAATCACCTCGTCGATCTCTCCGGCGGTCAACCCCGCGTCCTTGAGGGCGGCCTTGCACGGACCGACGGTCTTTTCGATCAGATCCTCGACCAGTGCTTCGAGCTTGGCACGGGTCAGCTTGATGTTGAGGTGCTTTGGCCCGGCCTGGTCGGCGGTGATGAACGGCAGGTTGACCTCGGTCTGCATGGTGCCGGACAGCTCGATCTTGGCCTTCTCCGCGGCTTCCTTGAGCCGCTGCAACGCCAGCTTATCCTGCCGCAGGTCGATGCCCTGCTCCTTCTTGAACTCGTCGGCCAGGTAGTCGAGGATTCGCTTGTCGAAGTCCTCGCCGCCGAGGAAGGTGTCGCCGTTGGTCGATTTGACCTCGAAGACCCCCTCGCCGATTTCCAGAACCGAGACGTCGAAGGTGCCGCCACCGAGGTCGTATACCGCGATGGTGCCGGCGCCCTTCTTCTCCAGACCGTAGGCGAGCGCCGCCGCGGTCGGCTCGTTGATGATGCGGAGAACCTCGAGACCGGCGATCTTGCCGGCGTCCTTGGTCGCCTGACGCTGCGAGTCGTTGAAGTAGGCGGGGACCGTGATCACCGCTTCCTTGACCTCTTCGCCGAGGTGGTTCTCCGCGGTCTCCTTCATCTTCTGCAGGATAAAGGCGCTCACTTGGCTGGGACTGTACTTCTTGCCGTGGGCTTCGACCCAGGCATCACCATTTGGCCCTTCAACGATCGTGTAGGGTACGAGAGCCTTGTCCTTTTCGGTGATCGGATCGGCGTAGCGCCGGCCGATCAGCCGCTTGATGGCGAACAGTGTATTCTCCGGATTGGTCACCCCCTGCCGCTTTGCCGGTTGGCCCGACAGCCGTTCGCCGGATTCCGTAAACGCGACAATGGACGGCGTGGTCCGAGTGCCTTCGGTGTTTTCGATCACTCTGGCATCCTTGCCTTCCATGATCGCAACGCAGGAATTGGTCGTCCCAAGGTCTATGCCGATAACCTTGCTCATGCTTCACCTCATCTGTGGCGGAACCCGACGGCCCGAGGCGGCGCCGTGTGGATCCCCCGGATAAATTCCAACAATATGCCCCTGAAGTCGAGCGTCGCGCGTTATATATGCGGGTCATATCGACCGCGCAACCGCGGCCCCCGCATTTGCCGCAACCTTCATGGAGCGATTTCGGTTTCAGGTAGAAGGCACTCACCCCCAGAGCCTCATCGCCGTTCCCGGCGACGCGACTGCCTACCTGCTCAGAATATGGGTGCCAATTCCTAGAAAATCAAGTGGTGTTGGTTACTTTTTTGTTGTCACCTTTGCGCGCGGATGCGCGGATCAGACGAAAACAGCAAAAAATCCAGCGCCTAGAATTTCTCGTCCAAATGCGCACCCGACGTGTCACCTTGCGTATCCGCTTGCTTCTCGTAGGCCGCCGTCGAACCCTTTGTCGGGTTGGGCTCCTCATCCGACGTTGCCACTTCGACTTCGGCGTCAGCGACCGGCTGAGGTTGAGGCTTCGGCCCCCCTCGCGATACCCCGACCCCGGCAGCACGCAGGGGGCGCTCGTGAATCATGTACCCCCGCTGAATCACATGCGCCACCGTACCGGTGGGAACACTCTCGTCGGGAACTTCGTACATCGCTTCGTGAAAATGCGGATCGAACGGCAGTCCCTGAGCTTCGATCGGTGTTATGCCGTTTCTTTCGAAAACGGTGAGCAACTCTTTTCCGGTCATTTCGACGCCAGCCACCAACGTTTCCAGCGCCGGATCCGCCTGCCTTGCCTCCGCATCGGTGGTTCCGAGCGCTCTTTCAAGATTGTCGGCCACCGATAACAGGTCGCGGGCAAAACCGGTGACGGCATACTTGCTGGCATCCGCCTTGTCCCTTGCCGCGCGGCGGCGAACGTTTTCGGTTTCGGCAAGCGCCCGCAAACGTTCCTCCTGGAGCTGAGCAATCTCCGCTTCCGCCGCGGCGAGGCGGATGGCCAGGTCGACGACGTCGGTGAGTTGCTCATCGGTCTCGGCGTAGGCCGCCGATTCCGTCAACGCCTCGGGCGGGATTTCGCCTTCCGCGCCGACCGGCTCGGCAGCTTCCGCCTGATCTTCGGCCGCGAGCTTGTCCTTCTCGGCCTCGTCCGTCTTTCCAATCATGTTTGGATCCTTCTTCGTTATCCGATAAATCGGCCAACCAGCTTCGCGGTGTAATCGACCATCGGGATGATCCGCGCGTAGTTGATCCGCGTCGGACCGATCACACCGACGGCACCGATAATCTGCTCCCGGCTGTCTTGATAGGAGCTGACAATCATCGAACAGCCGGAAAGCCTGAACAATTCGTTGCTGGCACCGATAAATATCTGCACACCCGCGGCCCGATCAACCTGAGAGAGCATGTTCAGGATCATTTCCTTGGTTTCGAGCGCCGAGAACAGGGTGCGGATATGCTCCAGGTCGCCAATCGCCTGCACGTCCTCCAGGAGGTTGGCCTGCCCGCGGACGATCAGCGAGCCGCCTTCGTTCCCCCCCGCCCAACTGGCCAGTCCCGACGCCACCACCCGACTGGTCAGTTCGTCCAGCTTGGCCTCATGCGCTTCGAGCTCGGTCAGGATTTCCTGCCGCGCCTCACCAACCGTACGGCCGACAAGCCGGGCGCTGAGGAAGTTCGATGCCTCGATCAACGCCGAAGGCTGGGTGCCCGGCGGGGTGTCGATGATCCGGTTTTCGACCACGCCGGTTTCACTGACCAGGACCACCAACGCCCGGCCATGGCTCAGATTCACCAGCTCGATATGGCGAAGCGGCTTGTCTGTCTTCGGCGCCATCACCAGGCTGGCGCAGCCGGAGAGCCCCGACAGGGCGGTTGTCGCCTGTTCCAGAAGTCCTTCGACGCTGGTCCCGAAACCGGCACACTGTTGCTTGAGGTTGTTCCGTTCGTCGTCGGTCAGATTGCCGACCTCCAGCAAGCCGTCGACGAAAAGCCTGAGGCCGGCCTCCGTCGGCAACCGGCCCGCCGACGTGTGCGGCGCGAACAGCAGCCCGGCTTCTTCGAGATCCGCCATGACATTGCGGATGGTCGCCGGCGACAAGGCAAGGCTCAGACGTTTCGACAGAGTCCGCGACCCGATCGGCTCACCGGTCTCAAGGTACGCGTCGACGATCTGGCGAAAGATCTGCCTCGACCTCTGGTTCAATTCGGAAACCGACATGTTTTTCACCCAATGGTGTTCGCGGCTTGTACCTCGGGAATCTAGTAGCCGTATAGGCCAGCGTCAACGCAGCCGCCTTTACCCCGGGGGGACAACCCGTTAGTGATCGGGTTCCGACATACGCTACCCGATCACTAGCTCAAGCTCGAAACCATTTGACCCTGGGAGCACCGATGAGACCTTCAGGCCGCGCTTTCGACCAACTGCGCCAGGTAAGTTTAGAGATCGATGTCAGCAAGTACGCCGAAGGTTCTTGCATGGCCCGTTTCGGGGACACCCACGTGCTATGCACCGCTTCCGTCGAGCAGCGTGTCCCAGGGTGGATGCGCGACACCGGGCGGGGCTGGGTCACCGCCGAGTACGGAATGCTGCCGAGAGCCACCTCCGAGCGCACCGACCGCGAGGCGGCCCGCGGTCGCCAGACGGGACGCACTTCCGAGATTCAACGGCTGATTGGCCGCAGCCTGCGGGCGGTAACCAACCTCAAGGCGATTGCCGAACTGCAGGTCCGGGTCGACTGTGACGTCATCCAGGCCGACGGCGGAACGCGCACCGCCGCGATCACCGGCGCCTATGTTGCGCTCTATCTGGCGTTCAAGCGTCTGATCGACCTCGGCCTGCTGGACGCCATTCCGCTGACCGACGAACTCGCCGCAATCTCCTGCGGTCTTTACAAAGGGACCCCCGTGCTCGACCTCGACTACGCGGAAGACAGCAACGCCGAAGCCGACGCGAACTTCGTCCTTACCGGAAAAGGAGATATCGTCGAACTTCAGGGAACCGCTGAGGATAAGCCCTTTTCCGAGCAACATTTCCTCGAGCTCTTTGCCCTCGCCCGCAAGGGGGTCGGTGAGTTGGCCGCCCTGCAGCGTGCGACACTGGGTATCGGGTAAAAGGCCGCATCGATTATGGCACGGCACTTCGATGGCGGCAGGTTGGTAATCGCCAGCCACAACCCGGGTAAGATCCGAGAGATCGACGCGCTTCTCGGCCCCCTTGGCGTCACCGTCTCCTCCGCCGCCGACCTGGGACTGCCGGAGCCGGAGGAGACTGGCACCACATTCTCGGCCAACGCCGAGATCAAGGCCCGCGCCGCCGCCGAAGGCTCTGGACTGCCATCGCTGGCCGACGACTCCGGGCTGGCGGTTGAAGCTCTCGACGGTGCCCCGGGGATCTTCTCGGCCCGCTGGGCGGGTTCGGACAAGGACTTTGCGGTGGCAATGCGCCGGGTCGAGGATGCGCTCACCGGCAAACCCGATCGCCGGGCCCATTTCGTCTGCGCGCTGGCACTGTGCTGGCCGGACGGCCACTGCGAGATCTTCGAGGGCGCCGTCCACGGCCATCTGGTTTGGCCTACCCGAGGATCACGGGGGTTCGGCTACGACCCGATGTTCATCCCCGAAGACCACGACATCACCTTCGGCGAAATGGATCCCGAGCATAAGCACCGCATCAGCCATCGCGCCGATGCTTTCCGCAAACTGGTCGAAGGTTGTTTCAAGGCGTAGGTTTGAAGCGTAGAATCGTCGCGCGGGGGGAGACGCGCCGATGAAGCAAACGCTTGCCGTCTACGTCCACTGGCCGTTCTGCCAGTCCAAGTGCCCTTACTGCGACTTCAACAGCCATGTCGCCAACTTCGTCGACCACCAGCGCTGGCGGGCGGCGTTGCTGAAAGAACTCGCCCATTTTGCCGCGGAAACCCCCGATCGGGCAGTGGTCAGCGTATTTTTTGGCGGCGGCACGCCGTCGTTGATGGACCCGCAGACGGTGGCCGCGGTGATCGACGCGATACAGGAGCACTGGCCAACCGCTTCCGACGTGGAAATCACCCTCGAAGCCAACCCGACCTCGGCGGAGGCCGCGCGGTTCCTCGCCCTTCGCATCGCCGGGATCAACCGGCTGTCGATCGGCGTGCAGGCATGGGACGACCAGGCGCTGGCCTTCCTCGGGCGCACCCATTCGGCGGCCGAGGCGAAAACCGCGGTGGCGATGGCGCGAGACCAATTCGCTCGGTTCTCCTTCGACCTCATCTACGGCTTGCCCGGACAGACGGTAGCCGGATGGCAGCGGCAACTGGTCGAGGCCCTGAGCCTCGTCGACGACCATCTGTCGGCCTATCAGTTGACCGTGGAGCCCGACACCCAGTTCCATCGGCAGGGTCTCGCCGAGATCGATCCCGAGACGGCCGCGGATCTTTACGAGGTCACCCGCGAACAGCTCGCCGCCAACGGGATGTTTGCCTACGAAGTGTCCAATTACGCCCGGCCCGGGGGCGAATGCCGCCACAACCTCGCCGTCTGGCGAGGCAGCGACTACCTCGGCATTGGTCCCGGCGCCCACGGCCGGTTGAGCGGCGACGGTGGCACCGAGGCGATCCGGCATATCCGCGCCCCCGAGAAGTGGTTGTCGGCGGTCGAAACCCGCGGCCATGGCACCGCTTCCCGGACGGCGCTGGAATCCCGCGAGCGGCGCGACGAACTGATGATGATGGGGCTGCGGCTTGCCGATGGCGTCGGGCGCAAACGGTTCCGCGGCCTGATCGGCTGCGAGCCCGAGGACGCGGTCGACGCCGACGGCCTCGCACGGATGATCGACGGCGGCTTCGTCGCACGGGACGCTTATGGCATTCGCACCACTGCCGCCGGACGCCAGCGTCTCGATGCGGTGTTGATGCAATTGTTGGCGTAGAAGTTCTAACGGGGCTCGAAGGTGGTTGGCGCCTCGCTGATGACCTCGGAACCCCGGCGTTGGACCTGGAGCACCGCCAGCGCCCGCTGGGCGACGCCGTCCAGCTGGAACCGGAAGATGCCGTCGCGGCCGGCGAAGCCCCTCGGGTCGGTCAGCGTCTCCACGTCGAAAGAACCACCCCCCGGAGTTTGCGCCAACACCGCGGCCAGGGCGGTGACGTCATAGGCGAGCGTTGCCAATCTGGCCGGCGGGCCACCGTAGGTCTCGGCATAGCGCTGTTCGAACCCGACGCGGAAATCCGGCTGCGGGGCGGCGAACCAGCCGCCGAGCAGGGCGGGCTCGGCACCGAGTCCCGGCTCGTCCCATGCGCCTGTACCAAGGATGCGCGCCCTATTCGGATCGATGCCGTAAACCGGCAGGTGGGCGGCAACCGCCTGCAGCCTGCGCCCGCCGTCGGCCACCAGCACGGCGTCGAACGGCAGTCCGACCCGATCTCTCGCGGGGTCGAGGCGGGCCAGGGTCAGCTGGCTGACCCTTCGGTTGGGTCTCTCCGGCCCCGCGTCTTCGGTGATGAAGCTGCGATTCGGGCGGGCGGGATCGACCAGCCGCCGAACGACTTCGTTAAAGTCGCCGGTTGCGGGGTCGTACAGCTCGACGCGGGTGACGATGGCGCCGATGGCGGCGGCGGCTTCGTCCAGGGCGGTAACCACCCGGGTGCCGTAGGCGTCGTCGGGAGCCAGCAAGCCGAAAGTCGCCGACCCCTGGGAGTAGGCGTAGGAGACCACCCGCTCGACTTCGGTGCCGGGGGTAAAGCCGAGGATATAAACGCCGTCGCCGGCGACCGAACGATCACTGGAGAAGGCGATCACCGGAACGTTGGCGGCCCAGGCCGCCGGCGCCGCCGACTGCACCGATCCCGCTAGCAACGGCCCCAGAATCACCGAAACGCCGTCGCCGACGGCGAACTGGGCAGCGGCGGCGGCGGCATCCGGGTTGCCGGCGGTGTCATAGGGAAGCAGTTCGAATCGCTGGTCGGCGATATCGAAAAGCGCCAGTTGGGCGGCGTTGAGCATCGACTGGCCAAGATCGGCATGACGGCCGCTCAACGGCAGCAGCAACGCGGCGCGAACCGTTCCCGGCGTCTGCGGCGGCAGCACCGGGGGCGACAGCGGGATGAGTTCCCCTTCGCTGCCGGGACCGCTCAGCGACGGCAATTGATAGGGAGTAACGGTGTATCCCGACGGCTGCGGCGGTTCGATGCCGGTCTTTTGCGGGTCGGCGGGCGCCGCCGGTTGATCGGAAGGTTGCATGTCGTCCGGGGATCGCGAAGTATCACAGGCGGACAACATCAGCGTACCAATGGCCAACCATGGCACGACGTCAAAGAGCCGGCAGCGGCAAAACCAAGCGATCATCGGTCGGCAACAAGCCTTTCTCGGGTCACGAAACCCTGGAGGAGCCCCAGCCTAGCGACACCTCCGGGTTGAGTAAACCGTCCGATCGCGGCGCGGCGGGAAAGGCCTTGGCCCCGGGGCTCTACGTGGTCGCCACCCCGATCGGTCACGCCTCCGACATCACCCTGAGGGCGCTCCACGTCCTCGGCGGCGTCGACGTCATCGCCTGCGAGGATACCCGGGTGACGGCAAAGCTGCTGGCGATTCACGGCATTTCAACGTCGCTCACCGCCTATCACGACCACAACGCGCGCAGCGCGGGTCCGGCGCTGGTCAAGCGGCTCGAGGAGGGCGGCAGGATCGCGCTGGTTTCAGATGCCGGAACGCCGCTGGTTTCCGATCCCGGTTATCGGTTGATTCGGGCTTGTGTCGATGCGGGCGTTGCGGTCATTCCGATCCCCGGTCCGTCGGCGGTGCTCGCGGCGCTTTGCGTTTCCGGATTGCCCACGGACCGGTTCCTGTTTGCCGGATTTTCGCCGCCGCGCACCGGTCCCCGCCGCCGGTTCCTGGCCGAGGTCGCCACGGTGGCGGCGACCCTGGTGCTGATGGAATCACCGAGGCGGCTGGCGGCGTCGCTGGCCGACATGGCCGACATTTTCGGGCCGCGCGAGGCGGTGGTCGCCCGCGAGTTGACCAAGCTGTTCGAGGAGGTTCGCCGCGGCACTCTTGCCGAGCTGGCCGACCATTACCGCGAGGCCGCGCCGCCGAAGGGCGAGGTGACGCTGGTGGTCTCGCCGCCCGGCGAACCGCCGGAAGCCGACGACGCCGACATCGATCGCCGCCTGACCGCGGCGCTCGGCGAGGGCTCGGTGCGCGACGCGGCGGAAAAGGTGGCGGGCGAAACCGGGTTGCCGCGGCGACGCCTGTACGCCCGCGCCGTCGAGCTGCAGCAACGTGGCCAATGACCGACGGTCGCGGCGCCAAGGCGGAGAAGCGGCAGGCCTGGCGGTTCGGGCGCCTCGCCGAGACCGTCTGCGCCTTGTTGCTGCGGCTCAAGGGTTACCGCATCGTCGCCCGCGGCTTCAGGGTTCCGGTGGGCGAGATCGACATCATCGCCCGTCGTGGCCGCACCCTGGCTTTCGTCGAGGTCAAGGCCCGCGGCGGCGGCGGAGCGGCGGAGGTCCTCACCGCGCGCCAGCGGCGGCGCATCGCCCGGGCGGCCGAGGCCTTTCTCAAGGTGCGCCCCGCTTATCGCGGTCTCGATCTTCGCTTCGACCTGATGATCGTCGGCCGGCGAAGCCCGCCCCGCCACCTCGCCAATGCCTGGCGTGCGGATGATTGATGCCGGCGAGGCCATGACGGGCCTCGCCTTATTTCAGCTCCCTCAAGCGCCGGGCGCGGACATCCG
>RCNG010001741.1_pt1 | contig 10847 bp, 7 predicted proteins | sample 2041371 | NCBI WGS metagenome assembly RCNG01 (sample SAMN09708227, study PRJNA481090) | Marine sediment metagenome, whole genome shotgun sequencing project. | biome: marine sediment; feature: ocean; material: sediment; isolation source: Sewage treatment plant 1 marine sediment (STP1) ... | reverse complement strand
GCCCTGAACGGGGCGTGGCCCGAATGGATCGATGATCTGCCAGGCTGGACAAAAACGGTCTATTTCGAACAGCCTGTTTGGAAGTGGGCGGGGATAGTTCTTGTCCTGCTTTTCAGTTGCCTCGTTTTTGCACTGATTTTGTCGTTAAGCAGACGTGCCCAGGCCCGCCAAGATGAGGATACGCAAAATATAAACTGGTGGCGCTTGCTTTCTCCCTTGAGCGGGGCAACCCTCGCATTGCTGGCTGATGAACTGATCGACGAACAGATAAACTCAATAGGTGTCGCTAATGCTATAATCGAAACGGGATTGTGGACCATCGCCCATTTCTGCTGGGCGTGGGCCATCATCGCTGCCGGGGATATTATCGCCGATATCTTTATTCGGTCTCCACGGATACAACGCAGGGGTGTCAACGCCAGCCTGATAAGGATCACGACGCGTATCATTAGTCTGGTGATTGCCGTTTGGGTGAGTTTGGAAGGCGCGGATAGATTTGGTATTTCAGTAGTACCCATGCTCGCCGGACTGGGTGTTGGCGGATTAGCTATCGCGCTGGCGGTGCGGCCGACCCTGGAAAACCTGATCGGGGGCTTCATCTTGTTTATGGACAAACCGATTCGGGTCGGCGACCTCTGCCGTTTTGGCGATCAACTCGGAATTGTGGAAGAAATCGGGTTGCGGTCAACACGCATTCGCATGTTCGAAGACACTATTGTAAGCGTGCCAAATGCTGAGTTTTCCCAATTGCAATTGGAAAACCTGTCGAGAAGGAAAAAGACGCTATTTCGGGTGACATTAGGCCTGCGGTACGAAACGACAAGCGAACAGCTGCGTTACGTATTGGCAAATCTACGGGAAATGCTGCTTGGTCATCCAAAGGTGTCGTCGGAAGATCTTCGAGTGCGGTTCAGCCGTTTTGGTGACTATTCTCTGGATGTAGAGATTTTTGCATATATTCTCACCAAAGATCGGCCTGAGTATTGGGCCATCCGTGAGGACCTCAATCTGCGGATTATGGAAATCGTCAAAGCTGCGGGGACGGGCTTCGCGTTTCCCTCGCAGACAGCCTATTTCACTCAGGACTCGGGTTTGGATGCAGAACGAAGCCGCCAGGCGGAGGCGCAGGTCGAGGACTGGCGGGTGAAGGGTAAGCTGCCTTTTCCCGAGTTTGATAAAGAAGAACAATTGAAGTTTGAAAATACTCTGGATTATCCCCCATCCGGCTCATCGCATCACAAGCAGCGCAAGGACGTGTCGGGTGCCGAAGAAGGCCGACGACGACCGGTCGCCGACGCAGATTCCCGAGGATGAGCGCGACTACTACCTCGAACGCATCTACCCGTCGTTCGGCAACATGGTTCCGCGTGACGTGGCATCACGCAATGCCAAGAACGTGTGCGACGAGGGGCGCGGTATCGGCGACACGAAACGCGGCGTCTACCTCGATTTTTCCCACGCCATCGAGAGGCTCGGTGTCGACGTTATTCGGGACCGGTACGGCAACCTCTTCGACATGTACGAGATGATCACCGCCGAGAACCCGTACGAAACTCCGATGATGATCTACCCGGCGCCCCACTACACCATGGGCGGCCTGTGGGTGGACTACCACCTGATGTCGACAATCCCCGGCCTCTTCGTGCTCGGCGAAGCGAACTTTTCGGATCACGGGGCCAACAGGCTCGGCGCCTCGGCCCTGATGCAGGGGCTCGCCGACGGGTTCTTCGTCATCCCCAATACCATTGGCGCCTACCTCGCAGAGACGAAACCAGCGCCGGTCGATCCGGCCGACGAGGCGGTCAAAAAGGCGGAGGAGGGTGCGCGTTCTCTCAATCAACGCCTGCTCGGCATCAAGGGAAAAAGAACGGTCGACTCCTTTCACCGCGAGCTCGGAATGATCATGCTCGACAAATGCGGCATGTCGCGGTCGAAGGAGGGGCTCGACGAGGCGATCGCCGCCATTCGCGATCTGCGTGGTCAATTCTGGTCGGACGTCAACGTCCCTGGCGACGGGGAGACGCTGAACCAGGAGTTGGAGAAGGCCGGCCGGGTCGCCGACTACTTCGATCTCGCGGAGCTGATGTGCCTCGATGCGCGGCAGCGCGAGGAGAGCTGTGGCGGTCATTTCCGGGAGGAGCATCGCACGGAAGAGGGTGAAGCCCTGCGCGACGATGACGGCTTCTGTCATGCCACGGTGTGGGAGTACCAGGGAGACGGAGAGGAGGCGGTTGCCCATTCCGAACCGCTGGTCTTCGAAAGCGTCGCGCTCACCCAGAGGAGTTACAAATGAAGCTCACCCTCGAAATCTGGAGGCAGCGCAGCAACAACGACAGTGGGCGTTTCGAAACCTATCACCTGACCGATGTGAGCACCCACATGTCGTTCCTTGAGATGCTCGATGTGCTCAATCAGGAACTCATCACCAAGGGCGAAGAGCCGGTGGCATTCGACCACGACTGCCGGGAGGGCATCTGTGGGACCTGCGGCTTCGTCATCAATGGGGTCGCTCACGGCCACGTGAAGCGCAATACGATCTGCCAGCTCCACATGCGGCACTTCTCAGACGGTGACCACATCGTCATCGAGCCTTGGCGGGCCAAGGCGTTCCCGATCGTGCGCGACCTCATCGTCGATCGCTCCGCCTTCGAGCGCATCATGCGAGCCGGCGGCTTCATCTCGGCGCGTGCGGGTTCGGCGCCGGACGCGAACTCCACGCTCATTCCCAAGGACAAGGCCGAAGCGGCGATGGATTTCGCCGAGTGCATCGGCTGTGGCGCCTGCGTCGCCTCTTGTCCGAACGGCGCCGCCATGCTCTTCGTCGGCGCCAAGATCTCCCACCTCGGTTTTCTGCCGCAGGGTCAGCCGGAGCGGGACGAAAGGGCTCGGGCGATGATATCGGCGATGGAACGGGAGGCCTTCGGCGCCTGCACCAACTTCACCTCCTGCGAGGCTACCTGCCCGAAAGGGATCTCGATCGTCGGCATCGCCCGAATGAACAGGGACTTCCTCAAGGCTCAGCTCCTGGGTGGCGGCAATCTCGGAGGCAAGGGGTAGTCGCCACCGGGGGCGCAGTGGAGAGCCTCACGGATCTGTGGCAGCGAGCCGGGGACATTGCCGAGCGTGGGCGTACTTCCGGCGCTCTTCAGACCGCGTTGACCGAATGCGAGATCCTGGTCGAAGACGGCATTCCGTATCAGCTTCGTCTACTCGTGGGTGCGCACCTCAAAAAAGAGGCGCGCCAGCGCCAGGACCGGACCGGTGTCAACCCTTTTCTTCCTCCCGAGGAGGAGCTCGTCGTCGGTGATCTCACACCGACACACTTTGCGGTGCTCAACAAGTTCAACGTATTCGGCAATCACTTGCTGGTCGTGACTCGGGATTTCGTCGATCAGGACGAGCTGCTCGATCAGACTGATTTCGAGGCCCTGATGGCCTGTATGACCGGGGTCGACGGGCTCGGTTTCTACAATGCGGGTCGCCGCGCCGGCGCCAGTCAACCCCACCGCCACCTCCAGGTGACGCCCCTGCCGATGCCGCCCGGCACGGGCGGTCTCCCGATGCCGATGGATGCGGCCATCGGGCGGGGGAGCAACGGTCAGGAGGGGGGCCGGATCATCGAGTCCGGTCTGCCCTATCCCCATGCCCGCGTTCACCTGTCTGGTGATCCGTTCGTTCTCTCTGATGCCGCGCGCCTGTTCGACTGCTACCGTGAACTCCTCTGTGTGCTCGGTCTGCGAGGCGCCTATCCCTTGTACAACCTGCTGCTGACCCGCCGGTGGATGATGGTGGTTCCGCGATCGTGCGAGAGTTTCGAGGCGGTCTCCGTCAACTCGCTCGGGTTCGCCGGCTCCCTGCTCGCCCGCGATCGCCCGGCGCTGGAGCGTCTCAAAGAGGTGGGTCCGGGCGCCGTGCTGCGGGCGGTTTCCAAAAACCCGCACTGAATTATCGGGGGAACAATGCGTTACATTCACGTGGTACTCGCCTTGTCACTGATCTGCCCGGCCGTTCAGGCCGCCGACGCAGCGAAGAGAATCACCCTCGAAGCCATCTTCGAGGACGGAGGGCTCGACACTCGAGAGCCGCAGGGTCTCGTCTGGTTGCCGGACGGCGACCACGTGCTTTACCGATTCGAGGCCGATGAGGCCACCGACCTCTGGCGTGAGCACGTCGAGACAGGGGAACGCCACAAGATCGTCTCGTGGTCAGTGATGCAGAAGGAGCTCGAGTCTCAACGGCCGGGTTGGCAGCGCGCTTCGATGAGCGACCCGAATGCGGCCTCGTCCTCGCGGAGGGCGTCCGCCGTTTCACCGGACGGGTCCTTGCTCGTCGGTAGCGCTGCCGGGGATCTTTTCCGCCTCGACCTCGAAAGCGGGGAGGCGCGCTTCCTGACCGGCGACGGCGCGATGGAGTACTTCCCGACCTTCAGCCCAGACGGCGCTCGCCTGGCCTTCGTTCGTGATGCCGACCTCTATTCTCTCGAGCTGAAGACCGGCGTCGTCTGCCGGCTCACCGATCGGGGAGACAAGGACCACCTTCTGAACGGGATCGCGGACTGGGTCTACGAAGAGGAGCTTGGCACCAACCGCTCCTTCTGGTGGTCCCCCGACGGCCGGCGCATCCTTTTCCTTCAGTACGATGTCTCGCCGGTCGGCCTGGTCCCGATCGTCGACTCCTCCGGACTCTATCCAGTGGTCGAGTACCAGCGTTACCCGAAGGCCGGCACCCCGAACCCGGTTGTCCGCCTCGGTGTGATTGATGTTGACGGTGGGGCCCCCGTCTTTTTCGACGCGGGCATCGGCGAAGGCTATTGCGCCCGAGCCGGCTGGACCCCTGGAGGCCAGGTGTGGTTGCAACGCCTCAATCGAGACCAGAACGTGCTCGAACTGGTTCTCCTCGATTCGAGCACCGGCGATGGCCGGATTTTGCTCTCTGATAAAGATCCCGCGTGGGTGGATGTCGCCGACGATCTGTACTTTCTCGCCGATGGGCGCTTTCTCTGGACCTCCGTGCGGGACGGGTGGCGTCATCTCGCGCTGCATGCCGCTGACGGTACGCTCGAGCGTCAGCTGACGTCGGGTGCATGGCAGGTGACAGCGGTTTATGGGCTCGATGTTGACGAAAAGACGGCGTTTTTCCAAGCCAATCGCAACAACCTCAGGCAGCGCCACCTGTTTCGGGTAGAGCTCGTTTCGGGCGAGATATCCCCGATGGGGAGTGCAGCCGGCGGTGTGCACTCGGCCGTGGTCGCGCCCGGTGGCGCCTACCTCATCGACACCTGGTCGGCGCTCGGCACGCCACCGCGGGCGGACGTCGTCGCCAGTGATGGCAGCATTGTGCGAGAGCTGTGGCGGAGCGGAGACGGTCTCGATGCCTGGGACCTGTTGCCGATCGAGAGTGGGAGCTTCATCGCCCAAAACGGCGTCGAGCTGCACAGCCTGCTTTTTAGACCGCGAGACTTCAAGCCGGAGCAGACCTACCCGGTGGTGCTGTATGTCTACGGTGGCCCCCACTCGCAGCTCACCCAGGATCGTTGGGGTGGTTCCATCCACCACTTCCTGCGTTTCCTTGCCGACCAGGGGATTGCGGTCTTCATGGTCGACAATCGGGGAACCTTTGGCCGCGGTCATGATTTCGAGACGGCGGTGTATCGTCGTCTCGGGGAGTTCGAGGTGGTGGACCAGTTGGCGGCGGTTCGCTGGCTCAAGAACCAACCCTGGGTGGACGGTGAACGCATCGCCGCCTACGGGGGCAGCTACGGCGGCTACATGACCTTGATGCTGCTGCTGCAGGCGCCGGAGACCTTCCGCGCTGGTATCGCCTACGCGCCGGTCACCGACTGGCGGTTCTACGACACCATCTATACCGAGCGCTACATGGATACTCCGGAGGAGAATGCCGAAGGGTATGCAGCATCTGCTCCTTTGACGTATGCCGACGCGCTCGACAGCGCCCTGCTTCTTGTTCTCGGCAACATGGACAACAACGTTCATCCCCAGAATACCCTGCAGCTGGTGGGCAAGCTCGCGGCGGTCAAAAAGGACTTCGAGCTGATGATCTATCCGCAGACGCGGCACGGTGTGCGGAGGTCCGCCTTCGCACCGCATTTCCACCGCCTCAAGGTGGAGTTCCTCCGCCGGCATTTGCTCGGGCATCAAGATGTCGCGGTGGCAGCTCCATGATGAGCAAACGCGAGGCGCCACCACCGAGGTCTCTGGAGACGACCAGGGGCATCTGAAAGGCCGTGAGGTCCGCCTCAGCCGGGCACTCCAGGCAGATGACGCCAGTCTCAGCCAGGATGCCGGTTTCGCCTGCAAAGATCAGGGTTTCGAGGCCTTCCTCCCAGTGGTCAAATGGGGGATCGGCCCAGACGAGGTCGAAAGACTGTCTCCGCCGCGCGAGGTCGGCGACGGCGGCGCGAGCCGGACGGCACATGACGCGGGTCATGGTGTCTGCGGGTTCGAGCTGGTTGATGTTGCGCCGAATGATGCCGGCCGCAGCGCGGTGGCGCTCGACGAATACCGTCCATCGAGCCCCGCGGGACAGGGCCTCGAGGCCGACGGCGCCAGTTCCGGCATACAGATCCAGGACATCAGCGCCGACGACCCGTGACCCTAATACCGCGAACGCGCGTTCCCGGAGGGCGTCAGGGGTTGGTCGCAGCGGCATGCCTTTGCTCGGGCCGGTAAGGCGCCGTGATCGCCACTTTCCACCTGTGATTCTCAAGAATCGACCCGCATGATGACCCGCGAGGCCTCTGCGCCCGGTACGATCTCGATGATGCCAGTGACATCGTGAATCAGCACGATGACACCACTTTCACGGACCTCATCGACGGTCGCCATGGTTCCGGTGAAGAGCTCGACACGGTCGCCTCTCTTCGGTTTCCAGGTGCGCAGGGCTTCGTGGGATGGGCTGGTCTCGGCAACGCGCCGTTCCAGGTCGTCGAGTGCAGCCATCAGGCGGTTGGTCTCGAGGCCGAGTACTTGCAGGGGGGAAAAACGGATCTGGCGCGGTGATCGCCCCGGCAGATCGAGAGAAATGGTGACCTTAGAATCATCGTTGTCGAGCGAGGATTGTCTTTCGCCGCGGGCGCTGTCGCCGACCTCCTCGAGAACCTGGAAATAGACCTCGTACTCGGCCTCTTCGAGGGCCAACTGCCTCAGAAATACCTGCTTTTCGCCCTCTCGCACGGTGGTCACTGCCATCCGGTTGTCGAATAGGGTGATTCTCGTGGTTGTATTGCCGATGGTCCGGTGGCGCTCGACCAGCACAGTTGGAATACTTTGAGCGCAGAGCACCGAGGCCCAGACCAGGGCGCCAAGGAGTCCGAGTCGCTGTGGTGTCATGGTCCCCCGTCGCTTTCGAGAGCCGCCTTCGCGGCGTGCGTGGCGAAACCGAGCACCGCATCCGGTGCAATCTTGCGGTCGAGGAGGGCGGCTCGTGCGGCTTCGAGGGCACGTCCGATGTGTGGTCCTTCGGGAATGCCCGCCTCCCGAAGATCACGGCCGCCGATAGGCAGCACCGTTCGGGCTGCGGCATCAGCGGCCTCGGCGAGTTTTCGACGTGGTTTGAGCTGCAAAGCGGCCATGGCGAGAAGGAGTGCTTCGGGTCCAGCATCTTCGACCTCGAGAACCCTTTTGCTGAGGGGCTGGTCATCGACTGCAATCGCACGCAAGAGGTTGATGCTCGTTGGAAGTCGGGCCATGCGGCGTCCATCGGCGCCGGTCAAATGGAGACGCTCCGCGAGCAGCACAGGGCCATCGGCGGCGGACTGCACGGCGAGCCCGCCGAGAAAGAGCTGGATCGGCGGCGGTGGAGGGCCGATGTGTTCCACCAGATACCAGGCAAGCTGGCCCTCGACCTCGAGCATGAAGGTCCTGATCCGCTCGCTCCAGGAGAGAACCGGGCAGATGGCCTTCAGGAGGCCGAGGTCGGCAAGAAGGGCGAGGGCGGGTGTCCGGTGTGGTTCGGCGAGTAACTGGTCGAGCTCACGCCGGAGTCGGTGACCCGAGAGGCGGTTGAAAACGCCTTCTTTCACGGCTGTGCGGATGAGATGGCGGGTATCGGGAGCGATGTTGAAGGCGAGGCGGCGAGCATATCGAACCGCGCGGACAGCTCGGGTCGGGTCGTCGATGAACGACAGAGAGTGTAAGACGCGGATCTCGCGGTGAGAAAGATCTCGGCGGCCGCCGAAGAAATCGATGAGTTGGCCGAAGCGATCGCCGTCGAGGGCGACTGCCAGGGCGTTGATCGTGAAGTCCCGCCGGTAGAGGTCTTGGCGAATGAGGGACGTCGCGACCTCCGGCAGCGCGGCCGGAGTGTTGTAGAACTCGGTCCGTGCCGATACGACATCGACGGAGTGCCCATCAGGCAGGGTCAGCACGGCCGTCATGAAAGGCTCGTGGGCATGGCAGCGGGCGCCGAGGCGTTCAGCGAGGTCACGAGCGAGCCGGATCGCATCCCCTTCGACGACGAAGTCCACGTCCTCGTTGGGCCGTTCCAAAAGCAGGTCGCGTACAACTCCTCCCACGAGGTAGGCCGGGACGTTGTGTTCGCCCGCCACCAGACGGGCCACCGCAAGCAGATCGCTGACCCACTCCGGGGCGACCTCGCGGAGTAGACGTGTGACCGATTGGGTCACAGGCCGTTCCGCCGCCATGCGGTGGTCGAGCGCGGACCCAGCTGCGGGCAACCGTTCAAACAGGTACCGAAACAGCTCCATGCGGGTGATCAGGCCGACGGGGCGACCGCCCTCGGCCACGATCACGAAACGGTGGGACCGCTCCAGGAAGAGTGTTTTGAGCTCGTCGAGAGCAGTCGCCGCATCGACCATTGGCACTCCCGGCTGCATCATGGTGCTCACGGGCCGGTGGCCGAGGCCGAGTGCTGCAGCGCGATCGAGAAGCTGGCGGGTGACCACCCCGATCAGTTCCTGATCTCGGGTATCCGCTACCGGGAGGGCGTTGACACGCAGTTGGTTGATCCTCTCCCTCGTTGCATCGACGGTGACATTGGCATCGACAGAGAAGATTTTTCGACCTGCGACGGCGCCTGCCGTTGCCGCTGGCGGGGCCGCTTCCTCGAGGCGGCGCCACAGGTCCTCGCGAATCTCCACGACCATGCGGTCGGCGATGCGTGCCGAGGCGGCGGTAGCGTGCCCCCCGCCGCCGAGGGCGCGGGCGACCTCACCGACATCCAAGTTGGCCAGTCGTGAGCGAAGGATCACCTGGACGTGGGGCGGCCGAACCATCAGTGCAATCCCGACGGGGATCTGAAAGGTGTCCATCCAGCGGTGAACGACGGCGGCCGCCTCCTCGTGGTAACGATCCACCTCAACTGTCGACATTGCCACCTGAACGTCGCCGAAGCGGCGTTCTTCGGTGCCCTCGACGAGGGCGTTGAGCAAGCCGAGTTGCTCCGGTTCGAGGTCCTTGGCCACCCACCTGCGCACCCACGAGAGTGTGGCCCTGTGCTCGAGGAGCCAGGCCGCCGCTTTCAAGTCATCGGGGGTCGTATCACGGAAAGTGAGGCTGCCGGTGTCCTCATAGATCCCCATCAGGAGAAGCGACGCCTCTTCCGAAGAGGGCTCGATGTTGGCCTCGCGAAGCAGCTCGACCATCAGCGTGCAGGTTGCACCGACCCGCCTCGAGATGATCGTATCGGCCGGCAAGCCGTCACCTTCATGGTGGTCGATGAGGGTGATCGGACATTTGTCCCGAAGCACGAGGTCCCAGGCCTCTCCGAGGCGGGTGGGGCTGGGTGTGTCGAGTACGACGGCGTGCTCGATTTGGTGCCGACGTGCCTCGCGCAGCTTGACCTCTGGGAGGCTGATCGCGGTCTCGGCCCGGAAACGCCTGACCGCCGCCTCGAGAGAGCCAGGGAACAGGACGCGGTGGCCGGGAAAGAGGCGAACGGCGCACACCGCCGAAGCGAAGGCATCGAAATCGGCAGAGACGTGGGTAGTGATGATGCGCACGATCACATTGTAGGTGGGGTTGGGTCTGTCTGCAGATCGAGTGGCCCGGCCGAGAGGTTTTTCTTATCTTGAAATTTGTCTACCTGTTGTATACAATCCCCCAAATCAAGATCTGCTGGCAATTTTTGCGGCCGGCATGACTTCATGGAGGTCGAAATGATGTCGGAAACTTCTTTTTCAATCAGGCTCGGATGTCTTGGCATGTTGGTGGTTTTCGCATTCTTAGGGCCGGCCGCTGCCGCCGAACGGACGGTGCTGGGTGAGTTTATTTCTTCGGACTACTGTGTTGATTGCCAGGCCGCCGCGCCCTTCGTATCCGGCCTGATCGACAGCTACCCGGACTTTGGCGTCATCGGCGTTCACTTCGGTGATGAGTTCAACACCTCCTGGGGCAACGCGAGGGCGACCTTTTATGGCCCGATGGGTTTCACGACGCCGTTCTTCGTCTTCGACGGCTTGACCGCGCCGGCGAGCCACACCCTGTACGAAGCCGAGTATCTGAGCAACCTGGCGGTGGTGACCGACGTGACGATCGACCTCAGCGCGGCGCCCTCTGCTGGTCGCGACGAGGCCTTCGACTTCACGGCCCACGTCTGTGTCGAGACCGGGGGACAGAGCAAGCTCATGCGGATCTATATGGTCGAGGTGCTCGACAACTATCCGGAAACCGCCGACTTCGACCGTAACGGTTTCCGGCAGGCGGCCGCGACCGAAGACTTGCCAGTCAACGCCGGAGCGTGCACCGATGTTGTCAAGACCATGACGCTGGACGCCACGAGCATGAGCCGCACCCAGGACGTCAGGATCATCGCCTGGGCGCAGGCGCCTCTGGATACCGGACCGGCCGAGGTCTACCAGGCGGCGATCA
>RCNG010001740.1_pt1 | contig 10848 bp, 6 predicted proteins | sample 2041371 | NCBI WGS metagenome assembly RCNG01 (sample SAMN09708227, study PRJNA481090) | Marine sediment metagenome, whole genome shotgun sequencing project. | biome: marine sediment; feature: ocean; material: sediment; isolation source: Sewage treatment plant 1 marine sediment (STP1) ... | reverse complement strand
AACCGCCGATACCCATTGGTAAGGCAGCAAGGGTTAGGGTGCCAGCCTTCTTTTCACGGGCAATCGAACGGCCTATCAAGCCGTTTATCGTATACGCGAGAACGCCAATGAGCGTTAGCACAATCGAGTAGACATCATCTAAACCAACACTCATTCCGAAAAAAACCATTCCACCTGCGAGGGCAAAGACAAGCCCCAGCCATTGCAGAGAGGTAGGTCTTTCTTTAAGAAAGGCTGCTCCTAGAAGAAACGTTAGTATGGGAATGCCATTGAGCAAGAAAGCAGATGTAGTCGCGTCTAATTTCTCCAATCCCTTGAACATCATTATGCTCCCGATGGCAAAACCGGCGAATCCCATAATGCTCAGACGGAGCCAATCTCGAGTATTTAGGGCTCGCAAATTCCTTCGAGAAAAGAAAAACAGCAATGGGAGGAAGAGAAGAAAAGCAACGATATATCTAATGCTGGCGATATCATATGGCGAGAGATCCTCTAGGAGGATTTTAATTAAAGGTGGGGATGCCGCCCAGATCAGAACTACGAAAATCGATTCCATATAGGGAAGAAATCGTCTAAGCATGAATGAAACTTACCTTAAAAGCCTCAGTGACTTGAGCTAACGCGTCGTCATCAACCCAATAATGCATAACCAACCGCATCTGACCATTGCTTGAAACGTTGATTTTTATCCCCTTGTCAGCAAAACGACCCATCAACTCCTCCCCTGAAATCGGTGCCTCAGCTGTCAGTCGCAGAAAGATCATATTCGTCGCTGGTGTTTCATAATCCAAGGATATTCCTGGGAGCTCGACAAGAGTTTCTGCAAGCCGGCGGGCTTTGATGTGATCTTCCCTCAGCCGGTCCACCATACTCTCAAGAGCCACGACCCCCGCTGCTGCGAGTACGCCCACTTGCCTCATCCCCCCACCCAGCATTTTCCGTGCACGGCGAACTTTTTGAATGAAGGCTTTGTCTCCGCAGATGACCGATCCCGCCGGAGCGCACAAACTCTTCGAGAGACAGAACGTCACCGAATCGGTGGATGCGACCAGCTCTGCAGGAGATACGTCCAGGGCAATCGCGGCGTTAAATATCCGCGCTCCATCAATATGCAAACCCAATCCATGTTTTCTGGCGATGCGCCCCACTTCCTGTATGTAATCTACACTCAATACCGACCCCCCACAGCGATTGTGGGTATTTTCAAGGCAGATGAGGCTGGTTATTGGAAAGTGATCGTCATCCGCACGAATGGCCGCTTCGAGCTCATCATGTGGAACCGTTCCATCATTTCTGTTCTTGACAACGAAGGTATGGATACCCCCCAGCGCTGATACGCCTCCCGCCTCATAGAGATAAGTATGCGAACGATCCCCAATGATGATTTCATCACCGCGGGCGCAGTGAGCCAGAATGGCAGCCAGATTCCCCATCGTGCCTGACGGCACGAAGAGTGCCGCTTCCTTGCCTAGCATCTTCGCGGAAAGCTCCTGTAAATGGTTTACAGTCGGATCCTCGCCGTAAACATCGTCCCCCAGCTCGGCATTCGCCATTGCCTCCAGCATTTCAGGGGTTGGTTCTGTTACCGTATCAGACCGTAGATCGATCCATTCCATTGCCATCATCCTTTTCGGTTGCCCGTCAGCCCTAGCTCACTATTCCAGTGAATTCGCCAAGCTTCAATCTCCATGCTCGAAAGAACCCTTGGATGTTATTCCCGCTGGCGCAAGATCATAAGTATGGCCTCGAAATCCTCGGGAAGCGGTGAATCGAATGTCGTTGGCTGCTCATCTCCAAGAAGACGAATAGTTAATTGACCCGCGTGCAGCAGTTGGCGGTCAGCAGGCAGCGTGGGTTTGCTGCGGCCATAAATCCGGTCTCCCACGATCGGACAATCAATAAACGACAGGTGAACGCGGATCTGGTGGGTACGGCCAGTTTCAGGTCGGACTTCCAAGAAAGAATGTTCAAGGAACCGTTCATGAGTGTGATACGTAGTCACCGCCTCCCGCCCCCGGCTATGTGACGTGACCGCCATTTTCTGGCGGTGCTTGGCGTCGCGACCAATTGGCGCATCTATCTTCCCCGATGGGGTCGGTGGGTTTGAATCCGTAAGTGCATAATAGACTTTCTTCACTTGTCGATCTTGAAATTGTCCCTGAAGAAATTGGTGAGCTTCATCGTGTTTGGCGAAGATGATGAGACCTGAAGTGTCCTTATCAAGCCGATGAACCACACCGGGGCGCCCTTCATCACCAATGCCGCGAATATCTGGTGCATGGGCCAGGACTGCTTGAACCAACGTTCCTGTTTCGTGGCCTACGGAAGGATGGACGACAATGCCCGGCTCCTTGTTGATGACCAGGAGATCCTGGTCTTCATAAACAACGTCTATCGGGATCGCTTCAGGCTGTAAATCTGTGTGGGTTGGCTCAGGTATCGAGATTTGAAGATCCTCGCCACCATCAAGACGGTAGCCTGTTTTCTTGACAACACTACGATCAACACTGACTGAGCCGCTGCGAATGAGTTTCTGCACTTGAGAGCGGGAGAAATCTGCCAGGTAAGTAACGATTACGACGTCAAGCCTGCCACCTGGCTTTGGTGCGAGGAAGCGAACAGTCTGTGCACCCACTGATTTTATTCCGAATGACCTTCGAAGTTCCGACTTACATTCTCTTCGACGGGATCAGCCTCATCTCGTTCCTTGGTTCGTCGTTCGTCAACCCACATGGAAACTACAAGAAGCGCTGCGCCAATGGATATAGATGAGTCAGCTACATTGAAGACTGCAAAACTGCCCACAGAAACGAAGTCTGTTACCGTACCTTGATACAACCGGCTAAGCAGGTTGCCCGTTGCCCCTCCCAACATGAGCCCCAATGCGATCCGAGTTGCCACTTGCTCGCGAGGAATCTGGGGGAAGTAGTAGAGGATGGCGCCAATTACAATAATCGCAATCACAGTGAAAATCGCACCGCCGGAGGGGAAGATGCCAAAAGCCGCTCCTGTATTGTTCCAATGGACGATGCGCGCATAGGGTTGAAGCCAAGCAAACGGGACCCAGGTTTCACCGATCGCCAGATTTGTTCTTACCAGGTATTTAGTCCACTGATCCAATGCGACGACAACACCGGCGACACCGATCAGGAACCCATAATCACGCAACAATGAACGTTTCACTTCAGGTTGTAACCTCCTTCTTCAGATAGCCTTGATTGTACCGTACCGCCCCATCAATTGGGATTCAAGAAGCGGGTTTCCCGGAGGGTGTCCAGGGAAACCCGCTTGCTTCGCTGCGTCTGAGAGGAATGCTCTCTTGGCGGCTCTTAACCTTCGACTTTCCGCAGGGCAACCTGCAATGATTCTCCATCGAAGTGATGCTCGGTCGTAATCACCCCCTGCGGGTCCGCACTCGGCTGCATACTCTCAGCAATGACTTCCCCTTGAATATATCCGCGATGCACATCGATGGCTTCAGCGAGCCTGTCGCTCGCCGTATATTGGACCTCGATGCCATCATCCACCTGAAGATCCGCTTGCCTGCGCAAGTCCTGCACGCGGCGTACGAACTCCCGCGCCAACCCTTCAAGGACCAATTCTTCTGTCAGCTCCGTAACCAACGCCGCCACGTAGGGTCCTTCCGCAACAGCGGAAAAACCCTCGTGAGCTTCGATGCGAATCTCCACTTCGTCTGCCGTCAACTGGATGACTTGACCCTCGATCTTCACCTCGACCGGTTCCCCGGCCAGCAAGGCAGATGCACTTTTAGGTTGATCTAGCATCCCAACGGCGTCACGGATCGCAGGGAAGAGTGAGCCGTATTTCTGCCCTAACTGCTTTGGCAGCGCCTTGAGCTGGTACTCGACCGCTTCTGCAGCGGCATCGAGTAAGCGTACTTTCTTGACATTTAATTCATCACGGATCAGCGCATCGAAACGATCGACAATTACCCGTTCCTCTGAACCGGCGACAGCGAAAGCCACTTCGGACAGGGGCTGCCGTAGTTTCCTGTTTGCTTTATTCCGCGCGGCATGTCCCATGGAGACGAGCATTTGGACGAATTTCATATCCCTCAACAAATCCTCTTCCACTTCAGCCGGATCCACCTCCGGCCAGGCGCGGTGGTGGATACTCTCGAGCGCTTCATCGTCGATGCTCCGTACGAGATTTTGGTAGATCTTTTCCACAACAAATGGGGTGAAGGGAGCGAGAACGTGGGTCAGGGTCAGCAGCGCCTGATAGAGCGCCGTATAGGCTGCATGTTTATCCGCATCCGAGGCTTTATTCACGCCGGTTTTCGCCCAGAAACGGCGTCTACTCCGACGGAGATACCAGTTGCTCAAGTCATCCAGGAAATTCCCGATCACTTTGGTAGCACGGTCTGGCTCGAAAGCTTCAAGAGCATGTGTGACCTGATCGATTGTCTGCCGCGAGCGTGAGAGAATCCAACGATCCATAACACTGAACTGGACATCACCGCTGTCGGTAGGAGTCCACCCATCGAGATTGGCATAGGTGACGAAGAACGCATACACATTCCATAGTGGTATCAGGAACTGCCGCCGGGCTTCCGTCGCGGTATCAAATCCAAAAAGTAGATCCTTCTCAGGTTTGTGGCTGCAATAGACCCACCGCATGACGTCTACCCCCATAGCGTCGGCGGCTTGGTTAAACTCGATCATATTGCCCCAGGATTTGTGCATCGCTTGCCCATCTTCGGCGAGCAGGGTCGCATAAGTAAACACGTTTCTAAAGGGTGTTTTCCGCTCGAGAATCGTACTCAAAGCCAGCAAACTATAGAACCAGTTTCGGAACTGTCCCGGGAACGATTCGCTGATGAGATCGGCCGGATACCAATCTGACCAGTACTCCTTATCGGTGTTGTAGCGGAGCGTACTCATCGCCACAACCCCCGCATCCAACCAGGGATTGCCTACATCCGGGATGCGCTCGATAACCGCGCCACATTCACTGCATTCAATCTTCACAGCATCGATATAGGGTCGGTGCGGTGTGTGCCCATCGAAAACGTCCCACCCCTCGACCGCTCGCTCTTCGAGTTCCTCACGACTTCCGATTACCTCGAAATGCTTGCAGGATTCGCACTCCCAGATTGGCAGAGCCAGCCCGTAATACCGCTTCTTCGAGATCATCCAGTTGTGCATATTGCGCAGCCAATCGAGCTCACGCTCCAACCCGAAGGAGGGGTGCCATGCTGTATCTTCCTTCACGACCTCCATAATCTGATAACGCAGGTTGTCCAACTTCTCCTCTTCTGTGACCTGTTCATAGGGCTTGTCTAGTTGATCGCCCATATTGATGAACCATTCATCCACAAGATGGAATACAAGCTCCTCCCCGCAACGCCAACAGACCGGGTAGCGGTGGGTATAATCCTCGATCTTGTAGGTCAAGCCCTTTTCTGTCAGATTTTCGAATATTGGTTGGGCGACCTTCTGGACGTTCATCTCCGAAAGCCAGTCAAAACCATCGAGGAATAGACCGTCGCCGTTTAGCGGTGCAATCACCGGCAAGCCATGTTCCTTGCTCAATTGAAAATCCTCGGCACCACAACCAGGGGCGATGTGGACGATTCCAGTTCCCTCGTCTTCGCCCACCTCATCCCAAAGAATCACACGGTGTGCTTCAGGGGCACCTTGTTCTTGTTGAATGGGCAGTTCATCAAACGGGCCATCATACGTCCATCCTTCCATTTCTTGGCCCTTAAGCTCCGCTTCAACTTCATAATCGCCCTTTAAGATATGCAGTGTCCCTCTGCTCAGATAGAAAACATCATCACCCTGCCGGACCTTGACATAATCCAGATCGGGACCAACGGCGGCAGCGACGTTGCTCGTGAGCGTCCATGGCGTTGTCGTCCAAACAAGCAAGCTCTCACGCTCGCGATCACGAAGTGGAAAACGTAACGTGATACTCGGGTGGGCAATTTCCTTGTATCCCTCGGTCACAATCTCATGCTGGCTCAAACCCGTACCGCAACGCACGCACCACGGCATAACGTCACGGCCTTTGAAAATCCATCCCCGGTCGTAACACGATTTGAGTGTGGCCCAAATGGTGTAATTGTTGTCATCTGAAAAAGTGAAATATGATCCGCCTAATTCAGGCATACCCAAACGACCAACGATGGATTCAACGCTGCCCGTTACCGGTCCACGCGGTCCTTCCACCGTGATGTGCTCGGATGGATCCTCCGCCATCTTATCTCGCAGAGTGCGCAGCATGTCGGGGTCGTTCCAATCCATCCAGAACCCCAGGCGGATACTCTGTTCTGTCTGCACCGCAGAGTATTTCAGAACTTGTTGCTTGCACAAATTTACAAAACGATCGAGGCCAAACTCTTCAATTTCACGCTTGCTGTTGAAACCCATCTCCCGCTCGACGTTGACCTCGACCCACAAACCCTGGCAATCGAAACCATTCTGGTATCGTGTTTGAAACCCCTGCATGGCTTTAAATCGGTGGAAGAGATCCTTGTATGTCCGCCCCCAACCATGATGAACTCCCATGGGATTGTTGGCTGTGATCGGACCATCAATGAAGGACCAACGCGGACTTTCTGACCTCAGTGCGACGAGGTTCTTGAAAGCCTGAATGTCATCCCAGAACGCTAAAACTTCTTTTTCAAGCGCGATGAAATCAACCTGGTTGTCTACGGTTCTAAACATCTAACACCTCACGGTTCAAGCTCAATGACCAAACGTTTATTGATCGCACCCTTGCTCTTGTAGTCCACGATGCGGATTTGACCTACTTCCTCAGTATTGGCGACGTGGGTCCCACCATCGGCTTGGAGATCAAGCCCTTCGATTTCCACCACTCGAACTTCTTGAATCATAGGTGGCAGGAGATTTATTTTCGTTCGAATCAGGTCAGGGATCTGGAAGGCTTCAGCGCGCGGCAAGATTGCAGTCTTTACCAATCGAGCCGCTCGGACCTCAATATTGATTTTATCTTCGATCTCGGCGACAAGTTCCTTAGGCATGGACTCAAATTCAAAGTCCATTCGCCCACGTAAGGGTTGCATGTTTCCGCCGGTAACGCTTGCTTCATAATCTCGCCATATCACACCGCATAGGATGTGCATCGCGGTGTGGACGCGCATAAGCTGGAGGCGTCGCTCCCAATCCAATTCGCCATCGACCTCCGCACCGGTTTCTGGTGGGGATCCATCAATTTCATGCCAGATCTCACCATCGACCTTGCGAACACGTTTCACAGATAGGGTTTGGTTCCCCGATTTAAAAACTCCGAAATCGCAAGGCTGTCCCCCACCGCCGGGGTAAAACGCGGTCCGGTCCAGGGAAATACCATGCTCCGAGGCACCTGTAACTTGAGCGGTGAAGGTCTTTAGATACGAGTCACCGTAGAACAGCAATTCCGTCATCGTTTATTCCCTTCTCTCCAGATACACCAAGTGACCCTCAATAGATCCTGATCAACATCCCATTAAAACTAAGTGCTCCCGTCCCGAACAGGGACGAGAGCAAAATACTCCCGTGGTACCACCCTGATTCCCGTCAACTACGGGCTCTCAGTCAAGTACGGCCGTAGATAATCTCTGGCTTATACCTGCGCCTGTGGTAACGGCAGGCGATCCCGGCTTCCTTACTTACGATGTGCTGCGTTCGGGTTGCAGCTCCGGAGGGATTTTCCGACTGGTATCCTGGCCCGGCTCTCACCAATCCCGGGCTCGCTTACAGGCAGACTCAGGCGTACTCGTCTCCATCAAAGCTTTTTTCTTCTATTGAATTTACTTGCCCATTATGCCATACGCGCAAACATGGGTCAATCACCTAGCGCTAACATCATCCAAAATCCGGCTCAGATGGACTAGATCAACGTGCCAGAAGCAAGCTAGAAGTGATTGAGCCTTATCATGAGACTCGTTTCACTATGACGCTTGGATTGGGGTTTATTTATGGACCACTCGGTCCGGATAATAATGCTCAAAAAGCGCATACAGGTTGCCTTGATGAAGTTGCTCAGCCAAACCACCGAGCAAAATGCGGCTCTTCCCACAAGATTCGATGTCGATCTGGGAAAGGTAAGCATCATAATCTTTTCGTCGACTCGCCTGCCTGACATGACTCCGAATACGATTTAAGTATGCGATATTGTCCTGCACTTTAGAAGTTACCTCGCCGCGTAGAAAGGTTTCTCCATGTCCTTGGACGATATTCTCAAGCTTCATCTTTGGGAGGCGTTTCATGCTTTCGATCATTGTGTCAAAATCACCGTCTGCGACATACGGCAACGGCATGAGAATGTCGCCCGAAAAAAGAACCCGATCCTCCACAAGGAGCACACCAATACCATCCGGACTGTGACCTGGGAGGTGGATCAACTTGAGAGATCGCTTTCCAATCTGAAGACTTAAAGTTCCTTTTTCGAAGACCACATCTGGGAGAACGATCTTCAGTTTCCGGAATTCTCGATTGCCGCGCTTTGCTGCTGCCAGAGTTTGTTTACCTCTAGTATCAAGTAAAGTGCGGCAGAGTGAGTGACTGAGGATTGTTGCGTTGGGAAACCAGCAATTGCCTAAGGTGTGGTCGGAGTGATAGTGAGTGTTGATTACATAGCGGACCGGCTTAAACAATCGCCCCTCAAGAAAATCACGAATTTCTCTAGTTTCTTCGGGGTAAGCAAGCGTATCGATGAGGATGGACCACTCCTGACCAACAATGGCCCCTGCATTCACCTGCGCATAAAGCTGGCTGGTGAATACATAGACATCCTCAGCTACCCGCTCACGAATCATACCTGCTCCTGTGTGACCGCAAGTTGAAAGGATAGCATAGGGAACAAATCGATGTCAAGTAGACTTAACATAAATGCTGTTTTTGTGAAGATTTAGGGTTTTCCTTCAAGTGCTTGGGAAGGACTCTGAATTAATCAATGACATTTCGAGCACTTCAACTCTGCTCAAGCTAAACTCCGCGAGAAATCACTGTGGTGTCTCTCCTGCCAGCTCCATCTCTGAACCCGAATGTAGCCCCGTAATGTCATTGCGAGCGAAGCAAAGCAATCTCCTCGTTTCTTGATGGGAGATTGCCACGTCGCCCTGCCGGGCTCCTCGCAACGACAGCCGAGGGAAGGACCATCACTAATAACTGTCATTTCGAGCAAGCCGTGTAACGGCGAAGAAACGACCGCATACAGGAACCTGTCATTTCGAGCGAGCCGTGCAACGGCGACCGAGAAATCCCTATGATGTCGCTCTTGCAAGATCCACCTCTGGAAACGAAGGTATTCCCCTGTTTAGAATTTTGCACATGCAATAGTGTCATCTCAGGAATTTCTCGTCACTTAGCTACTCGAAATGACACGGGGGATGGAAGAGCCATGCGATCACTATATCTGGGCGAGCCTGGATGTACAGGGATTACCCGGTTGTGGGCGTAGGGAATGCAGTACTTGTGGGGATGGGGGTGGGCGTCCGCCAACGCCACCACCATGAAGTCGGTGTGGGTCGCGGTGTCCGCGTGGGCGTCGGGGTTGGTGTTTGGAAGGGGGTTGGTGTGATGATAGCTGAATTGGGGTAAAGTTCGAGCATCGCTTCCATCCAATTTCGATGATCTCGATACACAAATTCGTTAAATCTCGCTCCATGATAGTAGGTTCGCCAATTCGGCATTGCTGGAACGCGTTCGAAGCCGTAATCCGCTGCCAGTTGTGTGAAATCAACGTAGTATCCCGGAGGAATATTCTCTTTGATTCTCCCGCCCTGGTCATAGAATTGAGGGGCACCTTCATAACGGATCTGGAAATCCCAACTGGGCGTCCGCAGCGGCTCACCCTGAGAACCATTCTGCTCTGCAGAACGAACATAGACTCTCCAATACGTCTGACCCCCAAAATCCTCGCGCACCATCTCGACCCATCCGGCTTGGACCGCGGCCTGGCTGAAGGCGAAAGCCCGTCCGGTGAAAAGCCAATCGTCATAAGATAAACCAGGTGGAAGCGGGTTATTTATTCCCACAAAAGCATGATCTAAAGTGGATAGAAAATCCCATCCGAGATCGGCTGCCACGCGTGCGCGCAGAGCATTGAAGGGCTCATCGACTGCATCAGAGAGAGATGCGTTGGGTGCGGTCACTCCAGGAAGGGGAGCAAGTGATAGACGGTCGATAGTTGCGTCCGAAGAAGTTAATTCCATCCGATAAAGAGGGGATCTCTCCGCTTCGTCTTCTCCCAATTGATACGCCGCTGCAGGCAGACCTTCCGCCGTCCAAAAAAGATCCTCAATATTAAAATGAATCGGGAGTCCCGGCGGCTGCCCTCCATTATGGGCATAGCTGACCAGCCATCGTTCATAGGGATCCTCAAGAACAGCAATCAACGCCTTTGCATCAGGCGCCCAGCGCACACCATGCCCTTGTCCATTAGGTGAGGGTGGAAGGTCGCCTTCAATTTCCTTGATCAAGATCTCCTCAAAGCCCATCCGCTCGATCGAGTAAGCCAACAGGCTACCCTGCGGACTATAAGCAGGGTCGCTTTCAGCCAACTCGATCGTGTGAGTTAGATTAACAAAGCGTTCATCCGGTTGATCCAGCTTGGCGATGAACACATCTGGCGAGCCATCACGATCCGAAATGAAAGTGATCCGTCGCCCGCCTGCATCCCAATCAGGAGAATTATCGTTCGCAGGATGATTTGTTAACTGGATCACTTCTTCATCATCCATAACCGGCAGGATGTAAATGTCAAAATCACCATCGTAATCCGCTTCATAGGCGATCCAACGGCCATCCGGTGACCAGGTTGGGCTGCCTTCGAAACCCGGGGTTTCCGTTAACTGCCGTAAATTCCCAGAGTTTAGAT
>RCNG010001737.1_pt1 | contig 10856 bp, 7 predicted proteins | sample 2041371 | NCBI WGS metagenome assembly RCNG01 (sample SAMN09708227, study PRJNA481090) | Marine sediment metagenome, whole genome shotgun sequencing project. | biome: marine sediment; feature: ocean; material: sediment; isolation source: Sewage treatment plant 1 marine sediment (STP1) ... | reverse complement strand
TGTCATAAAAGAAAAAAGCCCTGACACTTGTGTCGGGGCTTCTAGCTTTAAGTAGGTTTAGTTTGATAAGATTTGGGATTTCAAAGATGCACTATAGTTCCACTAAAAAAAAAGAATAGTTGTAAAGGCTCATTTTTTGTATGCTAACGGTTTCAATATTGATGTCTCTAAAATTTAATTAGAAACCCAGCCTTTTTTCCTACAAAAAAACTCCCCTGAATAATTAGGGGAGTTTTAGCTACTAAAGAATTGAATTAGTCTACTAAATCAATATTGTGATTAGTTTGTGGTATCAGGTATAAGCACTGAATCCATTACGTGAATTACGCCATTACCTGCCTGAACATCAACAGCTATAATACCTTTTCCGGTATTACCTGCACCGTCCGTTACATCGGCGATGTTTGGGTCTGTACCTGGCAAGGTGATAGTTATATCATCTCCTTCCAGGGTTGCGGCTGAAGTGTCGCCTGGATTGTTTAGGTCACCAGAAGTAATATTAGCTTCGCTTATTACATGATGTAATAAAACTTGTGTTAGAACAACTTCTTCTGGTATTTCAGCCAATTCAGCAAAAGCATCATTTGTTGGAGCGAAAACTGTAAACTCTGGATTGATCTGATCAGCATTACTGCCTTCAGTTCTGGATAAAATACTCACAAAATCTGTTCCGGGTGTTAACGTGGTTAATGCCGCAACTAAAGTGGAGAAATTTGGATCTGCAGCAGCAAAAGTTACTACTGTTGGGATATCTATAACAGTATCAACCGCGTGTATAATTCCGTTTGTTCCCACTACATCGGCAGCAGTCACTGTTGAAATTCCATTAAAAACAACTCCGTCAGAGGTATTGAAATATAAACTTAGAGCATTCATTCCCGGTCCTGATGCACTAGTGTTCGTATAACCGGCACCACCAGCAACCAAGTCAGAAGATGTAACTACATCACCAATCACATGGTTAAGTAATATCTGAGAAAGTACAGCTGTATTCACACCACCTAAATCTGCACCATCAAGGAAAGTGTCAAATGCAGCGTTGTCTGGTGCAAGAACTGTAAATGGTCCATCGCCACTTAATACGTCAATTAATCCTCCGTCTGCAGCTCCTAAGGCAACTACTAAACTACTGAAATCAGCATTAGCTGCTGCATGTGTAACAATAGAAGGGATCGGGATAACTGCATCTACAATATGAATTGTTCCATTAGAGGCATCAATGTCGGCGCCGCCATCTGTAACTGCTGCAGCATTGTTAAAACGAACTCCGCTGGAAGTATTAAAATATATACTGATATTATTTCCACCTGCTCCTGAAGCGTTGGTGCTGGCGTAACCAGCTCCTGATGCAGCTAAATCACCTGAAGTAATATCGGCTGAAATAACATGGTTCAATAATACTTCGGCTAAGACATCTGTTGGAACGTCTTCCAGGGAAGCGAAATTATTAGATGCTAAGAAAGCAGTAAAAGCTGCATTGGTTGGGGCTAAAACGGTAAATGGCCCGTCTGTGCCAAGTAAAGTTACGAGATCTCCGTCTGCAGCCGACAGTGCGGAAACCAGTATGCTAAGTTCAGGAGTTGCTAAGGCGATTTCAACAATATTTTGTTCTGGCTCCATTAACACTGGGACACCATTATCGTCATCGGAACATGAAAACGATATAACTAGTACCAGAGTAGCTAGTATCGCTTTAAAAAAATTTGGACTTGTTTTCATTTTTTAATTTTTAAGATTAGATTTATTTATTAATGTTGAACAAAACTAAGATAAAAGTTAAACAAAAATATATATTTATAATATATTTAACATTCGAGCACTTGAAGCTTAATAAAGGTATTATAGGTTTATAAAAGGCTAATTTGAATAAATCAAATTAAGGATGTAGAATTAGTTAAATGGTTGTTTTTGTTTAAGATAAAAAAGTAATAACTTAACATTAAGTATAAAATATTTTATATTTCACTAAGTTTTGGAGCATAAAAAACTGTCGTATTTAAGGTAGTTCTAACCCTTAAATTTTAGTGTTATTTAGATATCTAAATTGCTGTATCCGGGATCATTACCATAGTAATAAGGTGCAAGACACCATTTGCCGCCTGTATATCAGCAACTTCTAAATCAATATCTCTATTTCCGAAACCATCTGTGATTGTTGTTAGACCAGGCGATAGTGAAAAAGGAATATCGTCACCTTTAAGGGTATTTGCTAAATCTGTAATTTTCAGTGCCTCAACCAAAGTGAATAAATTTGGATATGCAATTGCTCTTTAAAAAATGTTTTCTAAAAGATTTAGAACCGCCTCTTTATCACTCTTTAAGAAGAGTACTGATAAATCCAGCTTGTTTTCTTATTATTAATGTTTATTGAACTTTGAAAATATTCAAAAACATTGGACTTAAAATTTATAGTGTAGCGCCTTCGAGCTATTCTATAGTTATAGTCTTTTCGACTTAGCCCGAATAATAATCAAATTTTGTAATTTTGCTGCTCTTTAGCAATCATGAAAAAAGTAGTTGTAGGACTTTCGGGAGGAGTAGACTCTAGTGTAGCGGCATATCTGTTGCAAGAACAGGGATATGATGTTATCGGCCTTTTTATGAAAAACTGGCATGACGATTCTGTGACCATTTCCAAAGAATGTCCATGGTTAGAAGATAGCAATGATGCATTGATAGTTGCTGAGAAGTTGGGAATACCTTTTCAAACGGTAGATTTGAGCAAAGAATATAAGGAACGTATTGTAGATTATATGTTTAGGGAGTATGAAAAAGGAAGAACCCCCAATCCTGATGTATTATGTAATCGGGAAATTAAGTTTGATGTTTTCCTAAAGATTGCAATACAATTGGGAGCAGATTATGTAGCTACAGGACACTATTGTAGAAAAGGGGAACTTTTGAATGCTGATGGGTCTGTTACCTACAGGTTATTGTCAGGGGTAGATGATAACAAAGATCAATCTTACTTTTTATGCCAGCTTTCCCAGGACCAATTATCAAAAACACTTTTCCCAATTGGTGAGTTGACAAAACCACAGGTAAGGAAGATCGCCTTTGACAATGGTTTAATTACTGCCGATAAAAAGGATTCCCAGGGACTTTGCTTTATTGGAAAAGTACGCTTACCCGATTTTTTACAGCAAAAGTTAAAGCCAAAAAACGGGCCCATAGTGGAAGTACCCAATGATGTGCCACAATACCTGCGAACAGTTCCAGTGTTTAAGAATAAATTTGAGGAATTGGCCTTTTATGCCCAGAAACCAGTTTATGAAATTTCCGATGGCAAAGTAGTGGGCCAGCATCAGGGAGCTCATTACTTTACCAAAGGACAGAGAAAAGGTCTTGATGTAGGGGGTACCCCTGAGCCCTTGTTCGTCATAGAAACTGATGTATCGGAAAATATAATTTTTACGGGACAGGGAAAAACCCACCCCGGGCTTTTCAGACGAACATTATTTATAAAGAATGATGAATTACATTGGATTAGACCCGACCTAAGCCTTAAAGTAGATGATTCTATGGATGTCTGGGCCAGAATACGATATAGGCAACCACTCCAAAAAGCCAAATTATACAAGGTTGATGCCGGACTTTATGTTGATTTCGAAGAAAAACAATCGGCCATAACTGAAGGACAATTCGCAGCTTGGTATATTGAAAATGAGCTTATAGGTTCCGGAGTAATTTCTTAATTTTTATGCAAAATAGAATAACCACACTTTTCGGAATTGAGTATCCAATTATCCAGGCGGGTATGATTTGGGCAAGCGGCTGGCGGCTTGCCTCGGCAGTATCCAATGCAGGAGGACTTGGACTTATAGGTGCTGGGAGCATGTACCCGGAAGTTCTCAGGGAACATATTCAAAAGTGCCAGCAGGCAACGGAAAAACCCTTTGGCGTTAATGTACCTATGCTTTATCCGGACATCGATAAGTTGATGGAAATTATAGTAAAATTGAAGGTTAAGATCGTGTTTACCTCAGCCGGGAATCCAAAGACATGGACCAGTTATTTAAAAGAAAATGGTGTAACCGTCGTGCATGTGGTAAGTAGCGTCAAGTTTGCTTTGAAAGCCCAGGAAGCAGGAGTTGATGCAGTTGTTGCCGAAGGTTTCGAAGCAGGAGGCCACAATGGAAGGGATGAAACAACTACACTGACTCTAATCCCTGCGGTCCGCGAGAAAATTAATATTCCACTTATCTCCGCGGGAGGAATTGCCACCGGAAGTGCCATGCTTGCTGTTATGATTTTAGGGGCAGACGGTGTACAGGTAGGAAGCAGATTTGTGGCGAGCGAGGAGGCATCTTCTCACCCGTTGTTTAAGGAGAAAGTTGTTGAGGCAGGAGAAGGGGATACCCACTTGACACTTAAGGAACTTGCTCCGGTAAGACTCCTTAAAAATAAATTTTACAATGATGTTCAGGCTGCCTACCAGCAGGGTTATGGAGTAGAGGAGTTAAAAGATTTGCTGGGTAGGGCCAGGGCAAAAAGAGGTATGTTTGAAGGTGATCTGGAAGAAGGGGAGTTGGAGATAGGTCAGGTTTCTGCGCTAATTCACGACATTAAGCCCGCGGCTAAAATTTTAACTGATATGATGCAGGAGTTTAATGAAGCCAAAGAAATAATGACAGATTTATAGTAAAAAATAAGAATCTATGGTATTCCTTCCGGGTTTGAAGAAATCAGAAAGAAGTAAAGCCAATATCTAATTATAGACTTAATTGTACTCGAAGTACATAACTATCCGCCGTTATATACAAAGAAGATTTATCCGCATTGAAGGCACAGTTTGAGGTGGCTTGCCCTGTCTTAATTTTCCCCAATAGCTTTCCTTCGGGTGAGAATATAAAAACCCCTCCCGGCCCCGTTGCAAATAAGTTTCCCTTATTATCCACTTTTAAGCCGTCTGGCAGGCCTTTTTCTTTGGGAACTAGCTCGGTAACATCGTAAAAGAGCTTACCATTACTAATAGAACCATCCTCCAGGACATCAAATACTTTCCATATTGCAAGTTCGGGATCAGAATTCGCTACATAAAGTTTCTTCTCATCGGGTGAGAATGCTATACCGTTAGGTCTTGTGAATTCCTGGGTTAGGAGTTTTATTTCTCCATCCGAATCAAGTCTGTATACCCCTTGAAAGGGGAGTTCTTTATTAGGATCATCCATTCTTTGAGGCAAGCCATAAGGTGGGTCAGTAAAATAAATGTCTCCATTACTTTTGATTACCCCGTCATTAGGGCTATTCAATTTTTTTCCCTCAAAAGTGCTTGCTAGTGATTTATAATCGGCCGTCGGTTCCATAACCGAACTTTGCATTAATGCAATCTGCCTATCCCCATGCTGGCAGAGCACCAATTCACCTTCCCTATTTAGCAGTAATCCGTTAGCCCCGGGTTCTGATCCTTCAAATTTTTCCCCCATAAAGCCTGAAGGCTGAAGATACAATTTTGCCTCTTCCCCTTCCTTCCAACTATAAATTGCATTTCTGGGTATATCTGAGTACAAGAGCATATCTTGTTCGGGCAGCCAAAGTGGTCCTTCAGTCCAGTCATGTCCTTCCGCGATTACTTCAATTCTGGTTGCCTTAGGAACTATGGACCAGAAACTTTCTTCGTATGCCTCAATCCCGCCCTCTTCAAATATCATGGATACCTTATTTTCTTCTGGTTCCTTAACAGAATTCTCTTTTTTGTCTGTCTTACATTGTAGCATGATAAAGGCGTTTAATCCTATAAGGCATAGATATAATATTTTTTTCATATTGTTTGTATTAAGCTTAATACCGATGTAATGCACTTAATTTTAATAGGACATATTACAATTAACCCATAAATGCCAACTAATGCTGCAAGATTCTGATGTCTTTAATTAAACGTTTTATCTCGTCATCTTTAGTACCGTCATAGATACCTCTTATTTGCTTCTTTTTGTCGACAAGCACAAAATTTGGAGTATGGATAAAGTCCTGTAAACCTCCATCGCCTTGATCAACTACTGCGAAATAATTTTTACGCGCAAGCTCGTAAATATGCTTTTTTTTGCCTGTAGTAATATTCCATTTAGCATCAACAGCACCATTTTTAGAGGCATAATCATATAAAACAGGCACACTGTCCATTTCCGGAGTAACGGAAAGCGATAACAATTTAACATCCTCATCATTCAAAAATTCAATTTGTAATTTCTCCATATTATTTGTCATTACAGGACAAACAGTGAGACAGCGTGTAAAGAAGAAATCGGCTACATAGATTTTACCTTCATAATCCATCTCTGTTATTGTATCCCCGTTTTGATTGATAAGGCTAAATGGACCAACAGTATGGTCAGAATTCACCCCTTGAAGATTCGAGTCTACCAATGCAGGATTTAAATCTGAAGGATTATAAACTGCCGGTTGCTCTTCCTGCAACCAATAGGAAAAGAAAACCAATAAGGATGTAAGAACTAGAAATATAATTATTCCTTGCCTTAAATGCGGATTTTTAAAAAATTCAGTCTGCAATGTTGCGTTTTTATGAGCTTAATCTATTAAAAGTAACCAATGGACTTCTTCGTCTACTGTTTTCAGAGTATTGAAGTATCTATTTCAATATCGGCATTTTCCCATGCTTTGTCATATTCGGCTTTAATTAGAGCTGCCTCATCCATTTTCCCCTGAGCTAACAGGCTTTTATAAAGGCCCATAAGCGACCATCCGTTTTGCCTTAAGACTTCCAGGTCTTCTTTATATATGACTTCGGCCTCATTGTACTTTTTGGCTTTTAGAAGAATTGCGCCCAGATTTTGACGTGTTGGCACATGCCATGCTGCAGGTTCGGTATAGACCAGATTATCTTCCAGGGATACTGCATTTTTTAAATGTTCGATTGCTTTTGGCAAGTCTCCGTTAAGTGATGCCAATTCTCCGGCAACTACCTCATATGCTAAACGCGCAATTGAAGCCGAGTTATTGTGGGCTACAGCTATGAGGTTCTCCAGTTCCGGATCGCCTTTAAGTATTGCTATAGCATCCAGTTCTTCCTGAGCTTCTTTTGCATTGTTTTTTCGGACAAAGGCAATTCCTCTTGCATAATGCCTCATGAGATTTACATGCTTAATCTCCGGATTTGGAGCTGGTATAGTCAATATCTCATTCCATTTACCAAAACGAACATAGGCCAGCATTGGTGTAGAAGCAAAATCCTGTAAAAAGGGAAGTGTTATCAATTCCCCGGTAGGTACTTTTTCAGCCGTCTTTTTTGCTGCATCAAGAGCTATCTCGCTGGCGCCCAATAAACTTGAGGCAGACCATAGGAAATGGATATTATGCGGGTAATAACCCAAGGGATAAAGTCCCTGGGAATAACACTGAGAAATATAGTCCTCATCTGCCAAAATAGCGGCCTGATTAATTTTAACAGCATCAAGATAGCGACCAACTCTTATATAGATATGAGAGGGCATATGAACAATATGGCCCGCTGCAGGCATCAGAGAAGCCAATTTATCTGCACTTGGAACAGCAAGGTCAGGTGATGGGAGTTCTACCATATGAATATAATAGTGATGTGCCCCGGGATTGTCAGGATTAATTTCCATAGCCTTTTCCAATGCGGCCTTTGCTTCGGCAATATTTGGCGATGGATTACCATCTTTATCCCAATAATTCCATGGTACCGTGTTCATGACCGCCGCCGCATAAAGTGTTTGAATATTTGAATCTTCGGGAAAATGCTTAGCTACTTCGGTCATGGCATTCATATATGCCATATTCAATTCTGCCACATCCATGGTAAGGTCAGTACTGTATCTGGATGTAAGTGCATTAATTAAAGCCTGTTCTTTTGGACTTGCCGCAGAAGCCATTTTTTTAGCTTTTGCGAGTGCCTCATTATATTTCTCTTTGCGCTCGTCCGGTGGAAGTTGATCATTTATGTTTGGTCCCAGTGCATAGGCTTGTCCCCAGTAGGTCATGGCTGAGTTTGGGTCTAACCTTGATGCCTCCATAAAAGAACGGTGTGCTTCTGCATGATTAAAAGCATAGGTTAGTCTTAAACCCTGATTAAAAAAAGTTTGTGCCATTTCGTTGGAGGTAGTAATAGAAAAACTAAGATTTCCGAGGTTTTCAAATAAAGGTGCAATCTGTTGCGTAGTGTCCACATCGCTTAATAAATATTTAGCAACGGTACATTTGATAGCGTAAAAGGAGGCCTTTTGTGAATTGTCCAGATTTTTGTCACTTTTTTGACTCGGCAAAAAATATACAAGTGCAACTAGCGCAACTGCGAGAATTAAAAGGCCTGATTTTGTTTTCATGATACTTTAATTATTTAGTTGTTATTCGTATTACAATCTTATAAAGACGAGATATCAGCTTGCATGTTGTTGAATATATGCTGCTGCCTCCTCCAGTTCGGGTCTATCACTTCGCGATGATTCTGTAAGTTTTATTAGATCTTCAAAATACCTGGATGCTTTTTCTTGTTCACCAAATCGTTTTGCTGCCACCGCTGCCCCATAAATTCCATTGAAACGTTTAGGGTTCACACTTAGATTTTTCTCATATACTTCTAAAGCTTCTTGTGGTTTGTCGATAGCCAGTAACATTTCCGCCAAAAATTCTCTGGCCGGTATCAATTTACCAGGTGTAATGCCATGCACTCCTATAATATCTTCCATTTCTACGGCCTCTTTTAATAGTGTAATACCCGAATCTTGTTGTCCACTGTAAAAATTTAACCAGCCTTGTACTATTTTCATTTGGATTAATACCTGGTTTGCATTTGCTTCATTTCCGCCATCTCTTATTTGTTGCCTTAATGCGCTAAGGATTTCCAATTCTTCTTTGGTAGCACTGAAGTTTTTTAGATTAAGCGAACCTATAGCTCTGGTAAAATGAAGTAAAGAACTTTGCCATGGAAATTGATCCCATTTGACCTCCGATTCATGAAATTCAAGATTTGCCGCGACATCCCATTGCCTATTTTCCAGGGCAATTCTTGCAGGTACAGCAGCAAAGGGATAAGCAATGGCAGCAATATTTGAAGGGTACACATTGTAAATTGTTTTCATGTATTGGTATTGTTCATGTGCTTTTACATTATCGCCTTTTTGCAAATAAGCATATACCAAATAACCCATGGCATGAAGTTCGTTAGACCAGTGACCTGCCATTCCACTAGCCTCCGCATAGCATCGTGCCGAAGACGCCGAACTTATATTAGATTGTATAGATTCATCCCATAATCCCAAACGCGTAAAGATGTGGGAAGGCATGTGCTGGGCATGTGATGAGGCCGGTGCGATATCCGCATATCTTCTTGCCGTAGGTAATGCTAAATGAGCCAATTCCGGGTAATCATAATTATGTATGATATAATGGGCTATTCCGGGATGGTTGGGTTGGTCTATAAATAATTCTTCAAGAATCTTACCTGATTTTTTTTGATTTTTGTAACTCCTATCCTTACGATCTGCAGATGCTCTTAGGGCTAAAGCATAAAAAACAGCCGCTTCATTGTCGTCAGCGTACTTGTTATAAATTTTTTCCATTTTCTTTTCATACAATAATGCCCTTGTATTTTGATCAACCGTATCCCAATCTTTATAATATATACTTATAGCATCCAAATAATCCTTTTCTCTTTCTTCTTTTGGAATTTTACTTGCAATTTCCAGAAGTTTTGATCCTTTTTCTAAGTAACTATTATCAGACTGAAGCCATAATGAATGGACAATACTCATGGCCACACCCCAATAAGCCATCGCACATTCCGGATCTGCATCCAATACCTGGACAAACGCTTTTTCGGCCTCTTCATATTCAAATGAGTGCAATAAGGATACGGCCAGATCAAAAGTTTCCCGGGTATCATAATTACAGGATAGGGAAAAGCTCACCTCCCCGAATTGTTCTGAACTACATAAAATGAGCTCGCCTCTAAGCAGATTGAGAGATGCCAGTTCAGGATTCGTTTTTGGATTTTTTTTACAATTGTTAAAGCTAAGCAAGCATAGAATTAATATGCCTATCAACAGAGTATTTTGAGTTTTCATTGAAATATGAGTTTAATACAGAGGGGTGGGTGTGTGTGAAGTAAGCGAATAAATGTATCGCGAGACTCTACACGACTTCGTTTAAAGATAGATAATAAAAAGTTTGCAGAAATAGTTCAAAAGTTAAACTGTATAGTTCGTTGCTTTTTATACTTAGACTGGGTGTTAAAACGTATGAATGCACAAAGGCCTAAACTCCATTTAATTAAAGTCGAGTAGTATGCCCTTTTTGATTCGGAATTGTATAATACGCTTTCTCCTAATCTTTATGGCTTTATTTATAATGTTCTTTTAGAAGATTCCGGCTAAAATCATCAGTAAGATTCAGCTAAGCCTTCTGACGATAAAAATCTCCGCAATAAGAATATTTGGTACCCAGCACAACCAGGCAATAATTTTATAGGCCGGAATAAAGTCCATATGCATTAACCCCGTGAATAATGGTAGATAAAGACGAAGTGTAACAGCAGCAAAACAAAGGGCGTAACTTCGGATCATCCAGCGCTGATGTGCAACAATATCTATTTTTTTTATACTGGTGTAGGCATTTGATGTGGTATAAAGCCAAAGTATGGCTAATCCCCCAAAACCAAGAGCAGGAATAATCCCTCCTGTCGCAAAAAATGCAATGCCCAATCCCGCAATACCACTTAGCAGGACAGCTCCAATATAAATTTTCCCTAATGTCCTGTGCAGGGCTAATCTTTTTACTCTCAGTCTTTTATAAAATTGAGAAAACCCTGTTAGCAGGGCAAGCCCGCCTAAAAAAATATGCGTATAAAAAGCGGTGAGATAGATAGAACTATTGAGTAG
>RCNG010001736.1_pt1 | contig 10856 bp, 5 predicted proteins | sample 2041371 | NCBI WGS metagenome assembly RCNG01 (sample SAMN09708227, study PRJNA481090) | Marine sediment metagenome, whole genome shotgun sequencing project. | biome: marine sediment; feature: ocean; material: sediment; isolation source: Sewage treatment plant 1 marine sediment (STP1) ... | reverse complement strand
CCTGCCTGCCTTCAGAATCGCTCGAGCCCCCACTCCGTTTCTACGAAGTCAGACACCACCGAAGCCCCGCGTTGCCAAATCAGAAAATGGGATGTCTTTGTGGAGCCTTCGTGTACTTTGTGTCCTTTGTGTTTCAAAAATATGCCGTTGAAGCGATCAGAGCGGCGCCATCGTCGGAAGGACGCCCCCGCTGTCTCCGTGCCTCGGTGGTTCATGCCCGATATTGAGTTGGTGATACCGACGACAGGACCCAAGTGGCCTGCGGCTCATCATCCTCGGCCCGTGAACGACTCCCGTTTTGAAACGCGAAGAACGCAAAGCACGCAAAGAACATCGCAAAGGTCATCACAAGATTGGGTTGGTGATGCCGACGACAGAGCGGGCTAACTATCGTGCAAACGACAACCGACCGGTCCGGCTCTGATGAGCAGGCATCTTGCCTGCCCTTCAGAATCGCTCAGGTCCCAAAGCAGTTTCTACGGAGTCAGGCAGCGCCGAAGTCCCGCGTTGCCAACTCAACCATTGCGATGTTCTTTGCGATGGCCTTGGCGATCTTTGCGTTTGAAATGTGCCGTTCGAGTCCCATTGGTCGATGAGCCGAAGGCCACTTTGGCTCCGTCGTCGGAAAAGCGCCCTCTGAGTCTCTGTGGTTCAACCGGCCAACTTCCAAGGGTTGAGATTGGTCTAGTCGAAGAAATCCCTCACCGCCTGCTCGGGGTCGGGGAGGAGGAGCGAACTCGGATCTTCGTCGACCCACTCCTCGGGAAGTAACCGGGCGTACCGGGAGTCGAGGAAGCGCTTGCCGACAAAGGTGATGACGCCGCGGTCGGTGTCCGAGCGGATGAGCCGGCCCGCCGCCTGGACGACACGGGTCATCCCCGGGATGAGATAGGCGTAGCCGAAGCCGTGCTCGTAGGTCTCCTGGTAGTAGGCCTTGAGGAGCTCGCGCTCCATGTTGAACTGGGGGAGACCCGGCGACACCACGACGACCTGGGAGAGCATTCGCCCCGGATAGTCGACGCCTTCGGCGAAGATCCCCCCGAGAACAGCCAACAGGAGGTGCGGTTCATCGCTCTGGAGGGCTTCCAGAATCTGTCCCTGCTCGGCGTCGCTGCTTCCTGAACGCTGAACGATGACTTGGTGGCGCGGCATGTGCAACCGGTCGTGGATCGCGTTGAGAAAGACATAGCTGGGAAAGAGAGCGAGGATGTTCCCCTGGGGGTGGGAGAGGCGACTGATCCACGATGCGATGCGGTCGTAGTGGGCCCGACGCCGACGCCAGGTGGTGTCGACATCGTCGATGGCCATCACCATCCGGTTCTCGGCGGGAAACGGCGAGGGCACATAGAGCGATGATGTGCGGTGCGGGTCGAACCCCAGCAGATCGCGATAGAAATCGAACGGCTCCAGGGTCGCCGACATGGCGATGACCCCCGCGCTCTCCTCGAGAATCTCACCGACGAATCGTGCCGCATCGAGGCAGAAGATCCTCAAGCTGACCGTGCCGTCGTTCGCGCGGCGGGCAAGGTGGACAAACTCCGACCCACCGAGGGAGAGCACGCGGTGAAAGTGGGTGAGGGCGAAGAAGAGATCGAGGATCGGATCATCGGCGATCCACAGTTCCTGTTCCCTCTTGTAGAGGAAATAGGACAACATGGCGCCGTCGAACGCGATGCGCAGATCCGAGATGGTGCGGGGGTCGAAGGAGGCCTGCGCCTCCTCCCCTCGTTGTTCTTCGAAGGCCGTCTCGACGGTGGTTGTGACGTAGTCGGAGAGTTCTCGAACGAGGGTGGCGAGGTTTTCGAAGACCGCGTTGGAGCGGGTGGCGAGGTGTTCGAGGGTGCGGTCGATCTGGCTCGAGGTGATGGTTGGGGAGTAGTACTCGCGGCTGCGATCCACGAGATTGTGGGCCTCGTCGATGACCAGGACCGCGTTGCGGAGAGCGCCCTCGTGGAGCACCGCTCCGAGGCCGATCACCGGGTCGAAGACATAGTTGTAGTCGCAGACGACCAGGTCGATGTGGGGCAGGAGATCCAGGCTCACCTCGAACGGGCAAAGCTCGTTGTTGCGGGCGGCATCGAAGACCTCATCAGGGTCCTGGTGGTCGCGGTCGTCGAGGAGGGACTCGATGAGTTGGGTGCGGACCAGCTTGACCCCATACTCCTTGGCGTAGGGGCAGAACTGCTCGTGGCAGATCATCTCGGTGTTGGCGCACATCTTTCCCTTGGCGCGGAGCTGGAGGCTGCGAAAGAGACCATCCTGCATCGCGCGGGCGGTGTCGACCGCAATCTTCTGCTGCAGCGTCTTGGCTGTGAGGAAGAAGAGGCGGTGGCCATGGGACAACGCCGCTCGCAGCGCCGGGTGGAGGACAGCCGCGGTCTTTCCACAGCCGGTGGGGGCGCGGATCAGGAGGTGCCGGTTTGATTCCAGGGCGTCGGTGACCTCATCGCCGATGGGTTCCTGACCCGGGCGCATTTCGTCGTGGGGAAACGGAATCAGATCCGCGGCCGTCCGAAGCTCCGCGAGCCGATGAAGCCGTCGCTGCTCGCGGGCGACCAGCCGGTGGAGCTGTTGCCGAAGCCACGATCGGACCTCCTCCCGGGACCATGGAACGTTCTCCTCCTGCTCTTCGGTCGAAACGATGTCGACGAGGATGAGGCGGACCGCCGGTGGGGGATCGTCGACGCCGAGCATGAAGGCGTAGAGCGCCGCCTGACGACGATAGCGGTCGAGGCGTTCTTCGATGTAGAGGTGGTGGAGATCGACCGCGAAGTGCAGGGTTTTGATCTCGTCGACCCTAACCGGCCGGTCGCCGTCATAGACCACGCCGTCGGCTCGGCCCTGCAGGTGGACCGTCCAACCGTCAACCTCGAGATCGAGTTCGACGGGTACCTCGGATCGGTAGCCCGCTTCGGCGGCTTCGCAATCGGCTTGCAGTCGCCGGTGGAGCTCGGATCCGATCCACAGCCGGGTGAGACCGCTGCCGCTGAGACCGATGGCGCGGGTCGAGGAATCGCCCAGCAGGTCTCCGACGGCAGCGGTGACGAGGCGGCGGTCGAGGTCGATGGAGATCGTCACGGATTCAACGGCGCCGGCGAACGAGGTAGGCCACGAGTGCGACAGCCGTCAACGCCGCCGCGATGAAGAATGGAGCCCCCGGCCAGCGGTCCTTGAGCCGAGGCCGATAGGCGACTTCGGGTGCAAGGACCACGCTGTCGACGACTTGATCGAAGAACCGTCTGCCCTCGTCCATCCGCCTCTCCCGATCGGAGTAGCGGAGGGTGACAAATCCGCGCTCGGTGAGAAAAGCGGCGGTCAGAACCGTGACTCGACCCTTGAATTTGAGATCGAGGCTGTGCTCGAGACGGAGACAGAAGGTCTTGGCGTCAAACCGAAGACTGTCAATGGAGACACCGACGACCAACGGTCTGAGCCCGGCTGGAAATGCCTTGGAAGTGTCGCTCTGGATTTCATCGAGGGGTTGGAGGTGGAGATAGCTGCCATACCTCTGCCGGCCGCTTTCTCGGATCTGGACAAAGATGGTGGGCAAGAGCGGATCGGGCCCCGGATCGCGGGGGAGGAATCCGTGCTGGTAGATTTCCACGAGGCGGCCTGCAGTGGCATCGGCGGCCCACATGGTGAGATCTTCGAGTTCGAGGGCGCCGATCTCCTGCCAGTCACCGGGCAGCGACATGGAGAGCATCCCGTCGTAGACCGTGACCCTGGAAAACGAGGGATCGGTGGACGCCAAGAGCGTCGCCGCGGCGAGCGCGGCAGCCAGGGTGATGAGAACGATCCTCCGCACTCGCCAACCCTAGCACTGCCGGGATCATCGTCGGAGTCCGGGCATGAATTGTCCAATCCCGACACAGAGGCTGAAACCTGCTATCTTTAAGATAAGGAGCGGATTAAGCAAGATGATGGACGATCAAAGCGGGTTTGGCGGCCACTCCTCTAGAGAGGATGACCTGATTGAAATCGACCTCAACTTCGAGAGCATGCGGAGATTCCAGGCCGAGTTCTCTCCCAATCTCTCAAAGGACGGTCTGTTCATCGATACCGGCGAGCCGCTGAGTCCGGGTTCGGTGGTTCGATTCCGCGTCATCCTCCCCGAAGAGTTCATCTTCCTCGAAGGCACGGCGGTGGTGGAGTGGATTCGGAGCGCCGAAGCGGCGAGCGAGGGCGCACCCGGAATGGCCCTCCGTTTTGTGACCCTGTCACCTCAGAATCAGGAACTCGTCGAGCAGCTCGTCCAGGACCACATCGATGCCGGCGGAACGGCCTTCGATTTTGACGCTCCTCATGCGGCCGTGGATTTTCCCACCGACGCACTCGAGGGCGCACCAGCTCCGGCGACGGACTCGTTGGACGAGGGCTACCGACTGACCCTGCGGCGCAGCGGGCCGAACATCCAGGCCGAGGCGCTGCAGGCCTTGAGCGATGCGACGAACGGTGGCGAAACCGAGGATCCAGCGGTCGCGGCCGATGATCACGTCCAGACGCCCGAGGAGGCCCAGGGTTTTGCGATTCTGTCGAAGACCTCGGTTCCCCTGGTCGAACAGGAATTGCAGATGATCACCGGCGAAGAGGTGGATGAGACTGACGGCGTTGAATTCGTGAACGATGCAGAGGCCGAGCAGGTTGAGGTTGCCTCAGCCGAGGTCGTTGTCGACCCAGAACCCGAGGCTGAAGAAGCCGCCGTATTCGAGCCTGTGGTCGACGAGAATGTCCAGTTCGAGGAAGTCGCCGCGATCGAGTCTGTGGTTGAAGCAGACGTTGAGTTCGAGGAGGCCGCCGCAGTCGAGCCAGACATTGAGCCAGACGTTGAGCAAGAGGAGATTGTCGCGGCCGAGCCGGTGGTTGAGGCAGAGTTCGAGGTCGAGCCGGCCGTCGTGGCCGAGGTTGTGGGCGAAGCGCCGGCCCTAGACTGGTCGGACGAGATCGAGCCTGCCGCTCAACCGGAACAGCAACCCCTGGATCTTGCGCTCGGCCTGGATGACGCTGCCGAGGCGATGGCGATCGAGGGGAGTGAGGCCGCCGAGGAAGTCGCGTTCGCCGAGAGTGATCTTGCCGAGGCGACGATCAACGATGTTGGAGAGGCCGCGGACGTGGTCGAGCTCGATGGAGGCGTTGCCCTCGAGGAAGGGGCCGCCGATGAATTTGCCGTCGATCTTTCCGATGATGGCGCTCTCGATGAGGAGCTTTCTCTTGACAGAAGCTTCGACATCGTCGAGGAAACATCGGACGAGGCGGAGCCGTTGTCGCCGGTGGAACCAGAGGAGTTTCCGACCCCACCGGAGTTCGATTCAGGACCCGAGGTCATCGAGGATGTCGGGAGCGGCGAGTTGGGTGGTCCGGCGTTTGACGTCAGTCTGCCGGGAAACGATGACGAGCCCGACACAACCCCGGTCCTTCCCGATGAGGGCCGAGACGATGTCACGGTTCACACCGATGACTACGACGAAGAGGAGCCCCCTCGACGCCGGCCTCGCTGGCCCCTGGGTCTCGCGGCGGTTGTGGTTCTTGGGTTGGTCGGCGGTTTTCTGTGGCCTCGAATCAATGCGTGGAACCAGAGTCGTGGCTCCGAGGCATCGCAGGAAGCGGTGATCGCGGCCGTCGATGAATCTGCCGAACCCCAGAACGCTCCCTCCGAAACCGGGTCCGAAATGGGATCGAGCGAAGGCACTGAACTCTCCACCGAGGCGTCGGTAGAGATCCAGGAGGCCGAGGCAGGGTCGGCGGAAGAAACCGAACCGGACGAAGCCGGTGCCGAAGCCGAGACTCCTCCGGTTGTGGTCACGGAGCCGGAACCTGAACCTGAACCGACAAACCCGCCGCCCGCGGTCGAGCTTGCCAAGGCGACTGCGGTGACCTCCATCGAGGTCGACCCCGGTCCTCGCGGGACGGTGATCAGGATCCGCGGCAATGGGAGCCTCGAGGATGGGGCCATGTCCATGGAGCCCCTGTCGTCACCCCCCAGGGTGCTGATACGAATCAGGGGAATCCAGAGTCGGTTCCGTCCCTACACCATCGAATCTCTGACCCCGGAAGTGACCACCGTCAGAAGTGGGCTCCATGACGAACGGCGGCCTCCCGAACTCTGGGTCGTGGTCGATCTGACCGGGGCGGATGTCGTGTTGGACGGGGTCGATATCCGTCGTGATGCGGCCGAACTCGTCCTCGCTCGACGTTGACGGCTGGGCCGTTTGCAGGATTCGAATAGCTGACTACAGATCCATCATCCTGAGCGAGCGTAGCGAGTTGTGGGTCCCCCGAAGGTTGGAATGTCGTTGCGGTACTCAGCGCCACCCCGAGCTTCGGGAGACCCTTCGACTCTCTCGCGGACTCGATCGCTCAGGGTGACATGGTGTGAGTCATCGGGAGCCCGCCTCATCACCGCATTTTGGCTCTTTGTAGCGCCGACGTCCCGTCGGCGTCGGTGACGCCCACGAGACGTGGGCGCTACAATTCCGATCACACTCAATCCTGTCACCCTGAGCGAGGAAGGGGCGAGGATTGTCCCTCCCGCAACGCCCCCACTTTGCCGACTCGAATCGGCAATACGCGGGCGTTTCTCCTATTCCTCGATAGAACTCGGCCCTTTGTGGCGCGGGCGTCCCGCCCGCGAAAAGACCACAGACCAGGAGATCCGCAACAGTGCGGTTTCTGCAGGAGTCTTCCCTCAGCGTTAGACGTTGAGGATCGTTTCGACCTCCTCCTTGTCCAAATCGAGGGTGAACTGGATGCCGCTGATGTCGGAGGCCTCGTGCGTGAGACTGGCGAGGTCATCGCGCGCGATGTACTTGGTGGCGAATTTTCTGGATCCACACATGAGCTGGCGCAGACCCTGGGCCAAACGCTCGTAGTAGGTGTAGAGGCCGATGGCGCCCGTCGGCAGTCTTTCGAACTCGTCGTTGCCGACCAGTTGGCGGAGATCAGCCGCGGTGACAAAGATCTCATCGCGGGTTCTTCCAAAGCGCTCGACATAAACGGGGAGCTGGCTCTCGTCGATGGTCTTGCCGATGGTCTTGCCGACCATGGCCGCCGCGATGGGTGAACGCGCCATGCCGACCATCTTGACGAAGGGGGCGCCGATGGCCAGGCCCTTGAAGATCTGATCCTCGAAAACGAATCCACCGGCCAGGACCAGCGCAGGCACCGGCCGGCCGGCATCCGAAAGCTGTTTGGCGTATCTGTAGAGAAGAGAGTGCAGCTCGACCGGGGGCATGCCCCACTCGTTCATCATTTTCCAGGGACTCATTCCGGTCCCGCCGCCGGCGCCATCGACGGTCAACTGGTCGATACCGTATTTTGAGGACCATGCGATGGCCCGGGCAAGGTCAGCCGGCCGATAGGCGCCGGTCTTGAGGAAGACATACTTCGCGCCCGCGGCACGAAGCTCCTCTACCCGCTGCGCAAATCCTTCTTCTTCGACCATCCCGACCCGGGAGTGGCGTTCGAACTCGCGGAAGGTGCCGCGTTTGAAAGAATCGATGACCTTTTCGTCGGTCGGGTCGGGGAGCACCACGTAGCCCCTTTTGTGGAGCTCTTGGGCTTTCTGAAGATCCTTGATCTTGACCTCACCGCCGATGTTCTTGGCTCCCTGGCCCCACTTCAGTTCGACCACCTCGACGCCGAGCTCCTGAATCGCGTATTCCTGGGCTCCCAGGCGCGTGTCCTCCACGTTGGCTTGGACGATGATGGCGCCGTAACCGTCGATCTGGTGATCCTGATAGAGCTTGACCCGACGTTTGAGATCATCGGTGTCCACCACCTTGCCGTTCTCGATGACGGCTTCCATGTCCATCCCGACGACGTTCTCGCCGATGGTCAGACCGGTCCCCGAAAGCGCGGAGCCGATGGCCAGACCCTCCCAGTTGTTCTTGGCGACATCAGTGGAGCCGATGCCCGGGATGATCCATGGGTACCGGAACTTCAAGCCGTCGTCGTGGCCGACGCGTACCTCGAGGTCCACCGCCGGGAAGATCGCCTTGTCGCTGTCGGCTTCGATCCCGTGCGTCCCAACGGCGGTGCCCATGATGTTGAAGTGCGAGTAGTCGACGGGATAGGCCTTCTCGGCTGCGGTGGTGATCACACCGAACGGCTGCGGGTAGATCACCTCGTGGCCGCGGTAGGCCGACTTGCCGATCTCACACATGCCGATGCAACCGTCGACGCAGGTCACGCACATTCCCGATGCCGGGACGATGGAGTCTTCTGTTCGGTTCTTGGTCAGGGTGGCGGCCGTCGAATTGGTTCTGGACAGGGACATGGGTTCTCCTCCCTCAGTCTTCTTTGATTTCACAGGCAACGCAGGGCTGCATGTAGCACATCATGTCGTCGAATTGCGGTTTGTCGACGCATGGTGGCGCCAGGTTCGCGCAGCCGCCGCAGATGGCCTTTTCGGGATCGGTGTAGGTGCAACGCAGTTCGCACGTGGGGCAGACGTACATGCATCCCCCGCAGAGGCGGCAGACGTCAGAGTGGCTGTCGAAAGGGGTCCCAATGGCGCGATTCTCGCCACGCCCGGTGAAACCGATCGCGCCGGCCATCATCTGCTCCGAACACATGCGGACGCAGCGGCCGCACAGGATGCAGTCTTCATTCTCCTGCCGAAACCTTTGTTGACGGACATCCATGGACGCGGCGATGTCCTGAATCGTCTTCGATTGCGGGCAGGAGGCGAGCAACAGTTCGACGATGATCTTGCGGGCGCGCACGACCCGGGCCGACGAGGTTCGAACCTTGAGACCCTCCTCGGCCGGGTAGGTGCACGAGGTCACCAATTTCGAGTTCGGTCCTTCGCCGATCTCGACAACACACAACCGACAGGCCCCGTAGGGTGTGAGTCCCTCCATGTGGCACAGGGTCGGGATCGGGAGACCGAGGAACTCCGCTGCTTCGAGCAGGGTCGTGCCGCGATCCACCGCTACGTCAATGCCGTTGATCTTCAGGTTGGTCATTCTGTGGCTCCTCCTGCAGCTTGAGCCTCCGGTTGATCCGATTCGGCGAATTCTAAATCGCAGCGGAGACATCGGCCGGCCTCGCATCGCGCTTCCAGCATGGAGAGACCAACCTCGACCTCGGCGAAGTTCCGTTTGCGCCACTCGATGGAGGCGCGAGGCGTTTCGATCCGCTCATCACACGCTTCTTCGGGGTCGACTTCCGCCGGCTCCAGATATGCGAGCGGTTCGATCGATTTCGCCGGTCGGACCAGCTCTTCCCCCCTGATCTGGAGGTCGATCATCGCCGCCGCCTTCTTGCCGTCGGCGATGGCATCGATGATCGTGTTGGGCCCGGTGATGACGTCGCCGGCGGCGAAGACCTCCGGCCGGCTTGTGACCATCGTCCGGGGATCGGCCTTCACCGTGTTCCAGTCGGTAACCTCGATTCCACCGGCTTTGGCGGGGGTGACACAGTCGACCCCGGAATCCTCGCTGATGGCCACGATCAGGGTGTCCAGCTCGATGACGTGTTCGCTGCCTTCGATGGGCACCGGTCGCCGACGACCGCTGGAATCGGGCGTGCCCAGGCTGTTGCGGACCAACTCCAGGTGCGAGAAGAGACCGCTGGTCGTCTTGATCGCGGTTGGACTGATCAGGGTTTCGATGGTGATGCCCTCCTGGAGCGCCGCCTCGATCTCCTCCTCGAAGGCCGGCATCTCGGTCTGGGTCCTTCGGTAGAGGATGGAGACGCTCTCGACATCGCGTTGGCGGAGGGCTGTCCTGGCCGCATCGATGGCGGAGTTGCCGCCGCCGATGACCCCCACCCGTCCCTTGGCGAGCTGTTCGCCGCGTTGGTTGAAGGCCTTGAGGAAATCGATGGACGGGTAGACACCCGAAACATCCTCGTTCTCGAGCCCAAGCGGGCGGCTCTTGTGGGCGCCGATGGCCAGGAGGATGGCGCTAAATCCATCCTCGAGCAGACTGTCGATGGTGAAATCGGTGCCGAGGCTGGTGTTACAGACGACATCGATGTTGTCGTCGAGCAGCGCCTGGATCTCTCTGGTGATGACCTCGTGGGGCAGACGGTACTCGGGAATGGCGCAGTAGAGCATGCCGCCCGGTTCAGGCTCGGCCTCGAAGACGGTGGCCCGATACCCCTTTAGGGAGAGTTCGTGAGCCGCGGTCAGTCCCGCGGGTCCGGCCCCGACCACAGCGATCCGAGGGGGCTCGCCGTCCGTCCACTCCACTCGAGCCGGGACGTAGGAGGAGGGGTCGATTCGATCGGTCACGAACCGTTTGAGGGCCCTGATGGCGATGGGATCTCCGCCGCTGGTCCCCGCGCGGCACCTCTGTTCGCACTGGTGGTCGCAGGCTCGCGCGCACACCGATGGGAATGGATTGGCCTCGCGGATCACCCGGTAGGCGTCTTCGTATTCGCCTCGGGCGATGTGGGCCACGTAGCGCCATGCCTCGGTTCTCACCGGGCACGCCGACTCGCACGGAGGCCCGACCAGGTCCTTGCAGACGAAGGCATCGCACCTCTTGTCGATGATGTGTCGCTCGTACTCGTGGCGGAAGTAGCGCAGGGTGCTCAGCACCGGATTCGCGGCGGACTGTCCGAGGCCGCACATGGAGGTGTCCTTGACCACCACGGCGAGTTCCTCGAGCAGATCGAGGTCATCGAGCGTGCCCCGGCCTTCGGTGATGTCCTCGAGGATTTCGTGCATTCTCTGGGTGCCCTTGCGGCAGGTGAAGCACTTGCCGCATGACTCGTCCTTGAGGAATGCCATGAAGTACTTTGCGATGTCGACCATGCAGGTGTCTTCGTCCATGACAATCATGCCGCCGGAACCCATGATCGAGCCGGCTTCCTTGAGGCTGTCGTAGTCAACGGGGAGATCGAAGAGATCG
>RCNG010001735.1_pt1 | contig 10858 bp, 10 predicted proteins | sample 2041371 | NCBI WGS metagenome assembly RCNG01 (sample SAMN09708227, study PRJNA481090) | Marine sediment metagenome, whole genome shotgun sequencing project. | biome: marine sediment; feature: ocean; material: sediment; isolation source: Sewage treatment plant 1 marine sediment (STP1) ... | reverse complement strand
ACCGATACTCTCTGCAGTCAAAATGACAGAATACGTTTTTCGCAAGACGGGTAGTACAGATCTCACTGAATGCCAATAAAGGGCAAAAGACCTGTATAAAGTTGAGGACTCTTGTACGGTTGAGGACTCTTGTACAGTTGATGACTCTTGTACGGTTGATGACTCTTCTATGGTTGATGACTCATTCAATCTTAAGGACTCATGCAAGGTTAATGACTCTCGTAAATTCACAACCACCAGAAATTCACTTATAAACGTATTGGCCAGAATATCGGCTTTGAGCACCCGGGCATTTTTTAGCTGCATAGCACACCAGTCAAGTTCGGTAAAGACCAGTTTATCTATTGAGTCAGGACGGCTTAACAGCAGGTGTTTTCTGAATATCCGCTGACAATAGCCTGTTAAAACAACCATCACGAGCAATAGTTGTCCAATAGAAACAGGCAATAAAAACAACGATATCAATATCAGCAGAAAAAATATCAGATAAATGCAGATAAGATGAAATGAAGTGTTTAGCTTAAGCGTTAACCCGCTGGCGGGTAGCTTCTCTAATTGTGTGGACAATGTCCCTGAGTCCATGATCATCCGGCTCTTGTGTTCCCATAAGATAGTCAAATAATACCGGATCAATGATCATTAATAAATCCTCGAATAAGAGTTTTTTTTCAATGGGCAAATAGTCGTAATCGTATTCAAGAAAATCGTTCAAGAACAATTCCACTTCCAGCATGCCTCGTCGGCATTGCCATTGTAATCTTTTCTTACTTTGCTTGGTTTTGTTTTGCAATATTTTACCTTGAAACTTTTTACCTTGAAACTTTTTTTACCTTGAAACAATGGCCAAGACTTCACAACAGTCATTATAACATTCTTTTTAGCATCATTTTTTTAATATTGCCGATAGCTTTGGTGGGATTAAGTTTTTTCGGGCAGACATCGACACAATTCATAATGCTGTGGCAGCGGAATAGTTTATAAGGATCTTCCATATCTTCCAGACGCTCTTCAGTGGCCTGATCACGACTGTCTGATAAAAAACGCCAGGCTTGCAGCAAGGCCGCAGGTCCTCTAAATTTATCAGGATTCCACCAGAATGAGGGGCAGGCTGTAGAACAACAGGCACACAGTATACATTCATACAAGCCATCCAGTTTATCCCGTTGTTCAGGTGTTTGTTTGAATTCCACCTCAGGCACCGGATCTTTCACTATCAACCAGGGTTTGACAGACCGGTACTGGTTATAAAACTGAGTCATATCGATCACCAGGTCACGAATGACAGGCATACCGGGTAATGGCCGGATCACAACGGGTTCCCTGAGTTCTGCAACCGGAGTGATACAGGCAAGGCCGTTGCTGCCATTGATATTCATAGCATCAGAACCACACACTCCCTCACCGCAGGAATGACGAAATGACAACGATTCATCCTGTTCATTTTTGATACGCAGCATGGCATCACGCAACATGGTTCCCGGTTCCAGAGCAGATAATTCATATTCCTGCATATATGGCGTGATATCAGTTTCAGGATTAAATCGATAGATGGTAAAGCGCATTAATAGTATCCTGTGTTCCGTTCAGCCTAGAATAAAATTCATCAACGTTGATAAAAAAGTTAATACAAAATAGAGATACTATAGAAATACTATTGTTAATAAATACGTTCCTGCGGTGGAAACGTATCAACAGTCATAGCTTTGGTTCGCACCGGTTTATAAGTCAGGGTATTATCCTTGATATAATAAAGACTGTGTTTCATCCATTTTTCATCATCTCTTTTTTCAAAATCCACACGGGAATGTGCACCGCGACTTTCTTTGCGTGCCTGAGCACTCATTACCGTAGCCAGGCCAATTTCCACGAGGTTTTCTAATTCCAGCGCTTCAATTCGAGCTGTGTTAAACACTGAAGAATGATCCGTTATGTGAGCCTGCTTTAATTTCTCTTTGATTTCCCTGACGGCGCGAACGCCTTGCATAAGTACTTCTTCTGTTCGAAACACACCGCAATTTTCTTCCATAACCTGCTGTAATTCTGCTTTCAACTGGGGTACCGAATAACTTTGTTCAGAATTGTCCTGTTTTTGTTCCCAACGATCCAGTCTTTCCAGAGCACAATCAACACTGTCTTCCGGTAAGACCTGATGATAGCGATGAGTCTTGAGAAAGTCGATAATATGATTGCCGGCCGCACGACCAAATACCACAATGTCCAGTAAGGAATTACCTCCAAGGCGATTGGCACCATGCACCGATGCACAGGCACATTCACCCGCTGCATACAAACCGGGGATCTCTTCTTCAGATCCCTTGGCAATGGGAACCACAACCTGTCCAAAACGATTGGTGGGAATTCCACCCATGGTATAGTGAGCTGTGGGAAATACCGGAATCGACTCTTCAATAGGATCAATCCCTAAAAAGGTCATGCTGGTATCGCGTATTCCCGGCAATCGTTTTTTAATAACTTCACTGCCCAGATGATCCAGTTTCAGCATAACGTGGTCTTTATTGGGACCACATCCCCTGCCCTCACGGATTTCAATAGCAATAGCGCGACTTACCACATCACGTGAGGCCAGATCTTTGGCATGGGGCGCATAGCGCTCCATAAACCGCTCACCATCATAATTTACCAGATAACCACCTTCACCTCGAACCCCTTCGGTGATCAACATTCCCTTACCCGCAATGCCGGTTGGGTGGAATTGAAAAAATTCCATATCCTGTAAAGGGATCCCGGCCCTGAGAGCCATCGCCATACCATCACCGGTATTAATACTGGCATTGGTATTAGTGCGAAACAATTGCCCGGCTCCCCCTGTTGCAATCAGGGTAGTTTTAGCTTCAATAACAATTTTTTCCCCGGTTTCTATATCAAATGCAATTGCCCCCAGCACATCACCATTTTTATTTTTTAACAAATCAACGGCAAAAAACTCATCGAAAAAATGGGTTTTTGCGCGTATATTTTGCTGATACAGAGAATGCAGCATAGCATGGCCGGTTCTATCTGCGGCTGCACAGGTTCTGGACGCTTGATCACCGCCAAAATTCTGGCTTTGTCCACCAAACGCACGCTGATAGATGTGACCATTTTCCAGACGGGAAAAAGGCACACCAAAATGTTCCAGTTCAATGACGGCATCGGGCGCGGCACGGCACATGTATTCAATGGCATCCTGATCCCCCAGATAGTCACTGCCCTTTACTGTGTCGTACATATGCCAGTGCCAGTTATCCGGAGTAACATTCCCCAAAGCAGCATTCATTCCTCCCTGAGCCGCAACGGTGTGTGAACGAGTAGGAAATACCTTTGACACAACAGCGACCTTGGCTTCAGCCTGGGATAGTTGCAAAGCAGCCCTTAAACCAGCACCTCCGGCGCCAATAACCAGAGTATCAAATTTTCTTGTAACCATATTCATATCAATAATTCATACCAGTAACTCATATCCACTAGAGGCTTATACTACTCAAATGTCTAAGGAAAGGGAAAATAAAATACGTAACATACCCAGGCAACTGATGGTCAGGAAAAAACTGATGCAGGCCAGAGTGAGAAGACGTAGGGTATCATTAGCTATATAATCCAGTACCACATCACGCATACCCACCCAGGCATGAACCACCAGGTGTAAAAAAAACAACCCGGTAGCAGTATTCATAACAGGATGTGAAAACCACTCAACCCATAGCTTATAAGTCATGTTTTTAGTGGAGAGAATAACCGCTAAAAAATACAGGATATAAAGAGCCATAAAAGCTGCAGTCAAACGCTGATATAGCCAGGCTTGCAAACCTTTTGCCTGATAACTCATAGAATAGTTCTCGTGACTCTTTTCAAAACATAGTTCTCGTGACTCTTTTCAAAACACGTTGCATGAATTTTTAACTCTTGTCAAACCTTGCCCCGTCAAAACAGCAACAGGGAAAAAAAGGCAAAGACTAAAAACCCTGACACCATAACTATAACAGCTGACTTCTGGGCCATTTTCCTGTCAATGCAGATATCCAAATCCAGTAAGAAATAACGAATACCTGCAATAAAATGATGTGCCAACGCCCAAATTAAGAGCAAACAAACCAGTCTAACCAAGGGTCCCTGTAATTCTGCTCTGGCGAGTGCAAAACCGGTTTCATTGGTTAAAGACAGCTGCAACAGATACAAAAAATAAGGCAGAGATAAAAAAAGGACAATGCCAGCAGCTCTGTGCCCAACAGACATAATTGCTGCCATTGGAAATTTTACTGATAACAAATCTAGGTTTTTAGGTCGTATCCTGGCTTTATACATGACTTTTACCTTAGGGTGCCTGTTCAGAAAATAGCAGCAGTTTTTAGGATAAAGGGGCGATATGACAGAATCTGTCTTGATTCTAAAGTTAATCGCCATTATATGTATACAGCATATACATAATTAAGAGTAGATCAAGCTTATGTCAAACAATTGGTTTAATTTTCTTAGCGATTTCGGTGCTACATTTAGTGATCAGCAGGAAGTCAGTTTTGCACAGTCTGTGGATGCAACGAACAATACAACCATCAATACAACTTTAAAGGGTGAACTGTACCTGACGGATTTATCATGGCTTGGCCTTATAGAAGTCAGCGGAGAGGATAAACAAACTTTTTTACAGGGTCAACTGACCAATGACATCAATGCGGTGAGTTCCACTCTGTCGCATATGAGTGGTCTATGTACACCCAAAGGTCGTTTACGTGCCCTGTTTACAATTTTTTCCCACAAGGACTCTGCCCGAAGAGAGAACCTTTATCTACAACTCCCTCTGCCTCTACTTGAAGAAAATCTTAAGCGCCTGAAAATGTTTGTTATGATGAGCAAGGTTGAACTTAACGATGTCAGTGATGAACAGATAAAAATTGGTGTTTATGGCAGCAAGGCTGAAAAACATCTTATAGATGCCGGTTTTACCATACCCGCTGAAACTAATATGGTCAGTGAAAACAATGGCATAGTGTTAATCCGTTTGTCAGGAGATACACCAAGATTTGAGTGCGTAGGCTCCATAGACAAGCAAAAGAACCTGTGGACGACATTATTTCAACCACAGGCACAATTATTGAGCACCAGCCAGTGGCGGCTATTAGATATTCAGGCGGGAACCCCGAATGTCTTTGCCCAGACCAGTGAAACTTATATTCCGCAAATGCTTAATTTACAGCTACTCAATGGTATCAATTTCAAAAAAGGCTGTTATACCGGACAGGAAGTCGTTGCCAGAATGCAGTATCTGGGTAAGCTGAAACGCCGCATGTACCGGGTCCATTGTGATGCTGAACAAGTGCCTTTACCTGGCAGTCCCCTGCATTCAGCATCGTCAAAAAGTGGTCAGGGTGCCGGTAATGTTGTAGATGCCCAAATGTCTCTGCAGGGCGGTGTGGATTTGCTTGCTGTGATTACCACAGAAGCGGTTGAAAATGACGATATTTTTCTCGATGAAGCCATGCAATTGCCATTAACGCTTCAGGAACTGCCCTATTCTCTTGAAACGCCATAGCAGGAGAATATACATAAACAGTACAGCATAATATCTACATTCTCCTTTTTTTAATTGCGCTAATAGGTTGATATTCATTTCTAATATGCTATAAACCTTTTGTGTACTGTTAAGCTTTAACTTTACTCAATCATAGCTTTGTATCATAAATTTTTATGAAAAAATGAAGGGTTTACCTTGAGCAATAAAGTTCTTGAAGATAAATTTTATATTGCCTTACTGAAGGATCTGGAAAAACAGAAACTGGTTCTGCCGACTTTACCGGAAATCGCTTTGAAAGTGCGGGATGCAGTTTCTGATGAAGATGCCAGTGCCAAACAAATTGCTGATGTTATCGCGCTGGATCCTGCCATTTCAGCACGCATGATTCAGGTAGCCAATAGTCCATTATTAAGAGGTACACATAAAACTGAAACAGTTGATCAGGCCATAACCCGTATGGGACATGCTCTGGTTAAATCTATGGTCACTACCATGGCCATGGAACAAATCTTTCAGGCCACCCACCCTATAACCGAAAAATACATGCAGAAAATCTGGACACAAAGTACCCAGGTTGCCTCAATTGCCGCCGCAATGGCCAGTCATTTTACCAAATTAAAACCGGATCAGGCCATGCTGGCAGGATTAGTTCACAATATTGGTGCTTTACCCATTTTAACCCGCGCCGAAGAAATACCAGCCCTGCTGCAGGACGAAGGCATATTTGCTTCCTTGCTCGAGCGACTGTCAGGACCTATTGGCACATCTATAATGCAAAGCTGGAATTTTCCTGAAGAACTGGTAAAGGTCGCCAACGATCACAGTAATTATAGCTATGACAGCGAAAAAATTGATTATGTCGATGTTGTCATCGTCGCCAAATTACAAAACCTGGCGGGCACTGATCACCCTGACGCCCAGTTAGAGTGGCATAACATCCCTTCTTTCTGCAAATTGGGTCTGGCCGGTGATTCTGAAGTGGTGGAAATTGAAGATGTGGTAATGGAAGAAATTGAAATCACGCAACAACTGTTTAATTAGGCAGGTTGGGTTGGGGTGAGCTTGAAAACCCCAACACCATTCCAGGTAGCTATTTACCCTTCTATCGGTCTCATATGCGGGAATAACAGCACATCCCGAATCGATGGTGAATCTGTTAACAACATGACCAGGCGATCAATACCGATGCCTTCACCTGCAGTGGGTGGCATGCCGTGTTCCAGAGCCGTTATATAGTCATCATCAAAATGCATGGCTTCATCGTCACCGGCTTCCTTTTCTTCAACCTGTTTTCTGAAACGTTCGGCCTGATCTTCCGGATCATTTAACTCGGAAAAGCCGTTCGCTAATTCACGACCACCCACAAAAAATTCAAATCTGTCTGTAACAAAGGGGTCATTATTATTTCTCCGCGCTAAGGGTGATACCTCTGTCGGGTAGGCCGTAATAAACGTTGGCTCCATAAGGCGATGTTCCACCGTTTTTTCAAAAATTTCTATCTGTACCTTGCCCAAGCCATAGGTGTCTTTTAGAGGAATATCCAGTAATCCGGCCACTTTACGGGCTTCTTCCAGATCATCCAGCTGTGCTTCATTTATTTCAGGGTTGAAATGTAAGATGGATTCTTTGACCGACATACGAGTAAAAGGTTTGCCAAAATCAACGGCCAGTCCCTGATAGTCAAACTCGGTTTTTCCCAAGACATCCTGAGCAAGACCACGCAACATTTCCTCAGTAATATCCATCAGATCATGATAATCTGCATAGGCCTGATAGAATTCAATCATAGTGAATTCAGGATTATGGCGCGTTGACAAACCTTCATTTCTGAAATTGCGGTTAATTTCAAATACTCGTTCAAAACCACCCACAACCAGGCGTTTTAAATACAATTCCGGAGCAATTCGTAAAAATAGTTCCATATCCAGTGCATTATGATAAGTGCTAAATGGCCGTGCCGTTGCGCCGCCAGGAATGGCCTGCATCATTGGTGTTTCCACTTCCATATAATCTTTTTGTATCATAAAGTTACGGATATAGTTGATGATTTTTGAGCGCAGTGCAAAAGTCCGCCGAGTTTCATCATTGGTAATCAGATCAATATAACGTTGACGATAACGGGTTTCCTGATCCGACAAACCTTTAAATTTTTCCGGTAATGGACGCAACGATTTTGTAAGCAATTCAATGCTATCGACTTTAACGGATAATTCACCGGTTTTGGTTTTAAACATCACTCCTTCAGCACCGATTATGTCACCAATATCCCACTTTTTGAACTGCTCATTATAAAAGCCTTCAGGCAATAAATCGCGTTGCACAAATAGTTGAATAGAACCGGCCATATCCTTAATAGTAGCAAAACTGGCCTTGCCCATAATACGCTGCAGCATCATCCGGCCAGCAATTATGACTCTAATGCCTTTTTCTTCCAGTTCTTCCTTGGTAAATTGATCATATTGCGCATGCAGGCAGGCCGACAGAGAATCACGACGAAAGTGATTGGGAAAGGCATTACCCTGAACTCTGAGTTGCGACAACTTTTCACGGCGTTGTGCAATTAATTTATTCTCATCAACAATTTCTGATTCTGGCATCATTAACTCACTAGGTTTTTGTTCTGAAAGCGTTACAAATCTGACTTCAGTGAAGCCTCTATAAAGGGTCTGATATCGCCATCCAATACTGCTTGTGTATTGCTGGATTCTTCACCGGTACGCAAGTCTTTAATTCTCGACTGATCAAGCACATACGATCGGATCTGGCTGCCCCAGCCAATATCCGATTTATTGTCTTCCATTTCCTGTTTTTCAGCATTGCGTTTCTGTACTTCTAATTCATACAACTTGGCTTTCAGCATTTTCATTGCTGCGGCCTTATTTTTATGTTGTGAACGATCATTTTGACACTGTACGGCCACATTAGTGGGTAAGTGGGTAATGCGTATAGCCGAATCCGTTTTGTTCACATGCTGTCCACCTGCGCCACTGGCACGATAGGTATCAATGCGCAGGTCTGCCGGATTAATATCAATATCGATATCATCGCTGACTTCAGGATAGGCAAATACCGAGGCAAATGAAGTATGACGCCGATTTCCGGAATCAAAAGGCGATTTTCTTACCAGACGATGTACTCCGGTTTCTGTTCTCAGCCAGCCAAAGGCATATTCACCCGAAAACTTGACCGTTGCACCCTTGATACCTGCAACCTCGCCATCAGAAATTTCCAGAACTTCTGTCTTAAAACCTTCTTTCTCACCCCAGCGTAAATACATTCTCAACAGCATACTGGCCCAGTCCTGGGCTTCTGTACCTCCAGAACCCGCCTGAATATCAATAAAGGCATTATTAGCATCCATCTCACCGGAGAACATACGCCGAAACTCCAGTTCAGCCACTTCTTTTTCCAACTCGTCCAGCTCCAGAACAATATCTGAAAAAAACTCATCGACAGCCTCTTCATCTTCTTCTGCCAGTGCCATTTCCAGAAGTTCATCAATATCCGCCAGACCATTAAATAAAGTTTCCAGACCATTAACTACTTTTTCCAAAGCCACTTTTTTTTGCCCGAGAGCCTGGGCATTTTCCGGGTTATCCCAGACATCCGGTGACTCAAGTTCCAGATTGACTTCTTCTAGTTGTTCCTTTTGAACATCAAAGTCAAAGGTACCCCCTAAGCAATTCAGAACGATTGCTTATATCCGAGATTCTGGATTTCAGACCGGTGACTTCTATCATTTTTTTTGCCTGGATTTTGAAAATCCAGATATTTTACACCAGAATCAAGCGATTTCTTAGGCAAATTTTCATTTTTTTGAAAATCAGGACAAATTTCAACAAATTTACTGTGAATAAAAAATTACAACTATACTTGTTGATACTATTAACAATCTCAGAAAGGCAAGAATATGTGCCCCACAGCAGCTTCAACCTCAGCAAATCCCGATTTAGACTGGAGCCAGTTAAAAGAAACCATACTGATGCTTAATTTAGCAATCGCTCAAATCGAACAGTCAATGCATGAGGGAAATTCATCTGTCGACACTCTGGCCAGTTCATTTACAACACTGGCAAGCAATCTTAACCTTATCCAGTCTTCTGTTGAACAAATTGGCAGCAGTGAAAATACGCTTAATGATAATATCTGGCCAACTATTCAAAATGCGACTACTACTGCCAAAGAAAAAGTACAATCAGCTATTATTGCCTTTCAGTTTTATGATAAATTGACCCAACGACTGGATCATGTCAGCCACAGTCTGACCGCACTAACAGAGCTTATTGCTGAACCGACATCACTCTATTCACCACCGCAATGGCACGCATTACAGGAATCCATCCGTAGCAAATACACCATGGAAGAAGAGCGTAGAATGTTTGACAAGGTTATGTCCGGTGCTTCCATTGAGGAAGCTTTGGCTGAATTCAAACAGGAAATAAGCTCTGACAAACAGGACGATGGTATCGAATTATTTTAATCAGATACACAGTTTATTATAGATGTTACAAGCTGGCATAAATAATATGCAATTGTATGGAAAAATTACCCCGGTAGTAATTTTCTTTTAATTGATAGACCGCATGAATAATCTGACCTTCCACAAAAGGAAAAGGGTCATTCTTTTTTTCCAGGGCTCGAAACCAGACAGCACGAAAACTGTGAGCATCAGTGGCCAGTTGAATCATTAAATGGGTCCCTTCACCCCCAATTGAGCGAATACTCTGAACCATGAAATCACCTTCAAACACCGGCACTTCAAATTCACGGCCATAGGGTTCCAGTTGCTTCAATTCTGCAATGGTCTGAAAACTCAATTCACTTTCTGATAATTCGCCATCAGAATAAATGAGCGGCTGCAAATCGTCACTGCTATGAATCTGTGAGTTATGCAACTGCTCATGCAACTGAAAGTCAACAGCCTTATCAAACAGCAACCGGAACTCATCCACTGAATGACTGTCCAGTTGCAACCCTGCCGCACCTTTATGACCACCAAAACCCAGGATCATTTCAGGACGTTCATTGGCTACCTGTTCAATAGCCTGACGGATATGAACCATGGGAATGGTTCTGGCAGAACCGGTTAATTTACCTGCTTCATTGCCAGGACTTAACACGATCGCGGGTCGACCAAACTTTTCCATCAGGCGGGAAGCAACAATACCCTGCACACCGGCATGAAAATCTTCATGATAGACGACCAGAGACCATGATTGTGTATTCAATTGCTGCCTGGCCAGCCTGAAAGCAATTTCCAGCATGGTTTTTTCTGTTTCTTTACGTTCTTTATTGTCAGAATCCAGAGCATCCAGATGTTGCAGAGACTCAGCAAGCGTTGGTGCACAT
>RCNG010001733.1_pt1 | contig 10859 bp, 9 predicted proteins | sample 2041371 | NCBI WGS metagenome assembly RCNG01 (sample SAMN09708227, study PRJNA481090) | Marine sediment metagenome, whole genome shotgun sequencing project. | biome: marine sediment; feature: ocean; material: sediment; isolation source: Sewage treatment plant 1 marine sediment (STP1) ... | reverse complement strand
ACCGTCGAAACCGACCCCAAGACCATCGGTCCCTACAAACTCCTCAAGAGGTTGGGTTCCGGTGGGATGGGAGTGGTCTACCTGGCGGAACAGCTCGAGCCGGTTCGCCGTCAGGTCGCCCTGAAACTCATCAAGATCGGGATGGACACCGAACAGGTGGTCGCTCGGTTCGAGCTGGAACGCCAGTCGCTGGCGATGATGGAGCACCCCGGCATTGCCCGCGTCCTGGATGCCGGCGCCACCGATGACGGCCGACCCTACTTCGTCATGGAGGTGGTGCGGGGAACTCCCATCACCGCCTTCTGCAACAAAACCGGACTGAGCCTCGATCAGCGCCTCGATCTCTTCGCACGGGTGTGCGATGCGCTCCACCACGCTCATCAGAAAGGCATCATCCACCGCGACATCAAACCGTCGAATGTCCTCGTCGAGAATCGAAGCGGCGAACTGACGCCCAAGATCATCGACTTCGGCATCGCCAAGGCGACCAACCAGCGACTTCTCGAGGGCGGCCTGCACACGGGTGTCGGCCAGATCATCGGCACCCCCGAGTACATGAGCCCCGAGCAGGCCGATGTGTCCGGGCTCGACATCGACACCCGATCCGACATCTACTCCATGGGTGTCATGCTCTACAAGCTCCTTGCCGGGACGCTGCCCTTCGACTCTCCCAAAGGCCGATCAGCGGGCCTCAGTCAGATCCAACGCGTTCTCTCCGAGGAAGCACCACCCACACCGAGTACCAGGGTCTCGTCCATCGACGAGAAGGAGATCACCTGCGGACTCAGTCCTCGCGAGCTGGGACGCAAGCTCAAGGGGGATCTGGACTGGATCGTCATGAAGGCGATCGACAAGGATCTCAACCGCCGCTACCAATCCGTCTCGGAGTTCGCCTCGGACATCCGTCGACATCTTGCCCACGAACCGGTGCTTGCGTCGCCGCCCGGTACCACCTACCGCCTGCGAAAGTTCGTTCGCCGCCACCGGACCGCTGTCACCGGGGCGATCGCGGGAGTCCTCCTGCTGCTCGGTGGCGTGGTGGCGACGACCTCCCAGGCGATCCGAGCCACCCGGGCGGAACGCGAAGCCCTTCACCAGGCGGATCTCGCGGCAGAGGTCAACGATTTTCTGATCTCCATGTTGTCCGAGGCCAATCCGGCCAACCGACCGGCCGGAATCGAGTTCACTGTCGTCGATGCACTCGAGACCGCGGCCCACATGGTCGATGCCGGCGAACGATCACCACGCCTCGAGGCCGAGGTCCGGAGGGTGGTCGGCGTAACCTTCTACTCTCTCGGTCGGTACTCGGAAGCCGAGCTGCAGACGCGCACGGCCCTCGAGACCCTGGAATCTCTCGATGAGATACCCGCCGTGGAAGTGGCTCATCTCAAGGTCCAGCTGGGGAACATCCTGGTCGACGGCGGTCAACTTGACGAGGCGGAACGAGTCCTCGAGGAGGCGCGGGAGGCCTACGCGGCCGCCGGCGCCGACTTCGTCGTGTCCTGGGCCACGGCAACCCACTATCTCGGGGATGTCGCCTCGGTGCAAGGCGACCACGAAGAAGCCAGGGAGTTCAACCAAGCAGCTCTCCTCGCCGCTCGGTCGGTCGATGGAGATCCCGCCACCACCATCGAGGCAAGCGTTCTCATCGATCTCGGTTCCCTGGATCTCGAGATGATGGAGGTGGAGAGCGCGGAGGCCCGGATCCGCGAGGGGTTGTCGCTCCAACGCAGCGTCTTCGGAGACCACCATCCGACCATCGCCACGACCCAGCTCTCGCTGGCCAAGGTGCTGTCCGAAAAAGGCGAGTTCGACACGGCCGACCAGCTCTTCCAGGCGAGCCTCGAGACCACGCGAAAGGTCTTTGGTGAGGATCATATTCGGGTGGCCGTCGTTCTCCACAACTACGGATTCCATCTCATGAATCGAGATCCCGAACAGGCCGAAATCTACCTCAGCCAAGCGGTCCAGGTCTTGGAGGAGCGCGGCAATGATGTCGCAGTGGCCCGGGCCCTCGATGTCCTCGCCGCAGCCCAGATGGATCTCGGGAACCACGAACAGGCGGAGATCAGTTTCACGCGGGCCCTCGATCTCCGCCGAGCCTCCTTGCCCGACGACCACCGTGACATCGCCCAGAGCCTCAACAACCTGGCAACCCTGTTCATGAGGAGCCAGCGGTACGACCTGGCCATCCCCATGTTCGAGCAGGCTCTCGATCGCTATCTCCGCATCCATGGCGAAAAGAGTCCGCAGGTCGTGATCGTGACCTATAACCTGGGGTCCACCCAGTCCGACGCCGGACATTTGAAAAAGGCTCTGACCAACCTCGAAGCGGCCTTCACCCTCGCCGCCGAGATCTTCCCCACCGGCCACCTCAACACGGCGGTCATCCAGGCCAAGTACGGCGAGTGCCTGAGCAGGCTCCACCGTTTCACGGATGCGGAAACCCTGTTGATCCCGGCTCACGCGACCATCGAAGCCCAACTCGGCAGCGAGCACTGGCGCACCCGGCAGGTCGCCGATATGATCACCGAGAACTCCGAAAGGCGGAAGAACACAACCTAGACGCGTGGACGATATTCGCCGACACGACGCATCAGCAATCCGGTGTTTGAAACACGAGAAAACCAATGTCGGAATCTGCTCGTAAACACCCCTTGTGAATTGGTTATAAGTTTAGTACATTAATACCAACGGAGGTGATACCCGTGACAACCCAGCGCCCGAGCGATTCCGGAGCCACGTATGTGCGGATCCGGGTGAAGACGGCGTTGACGGGCTCCGAGGACTATGATCGACAGCATTGAAATGGAGATGGGCGCGACCCATAATGAGTCACGTACTAATCATAGAAAGAGGCAAATGATGCGGAGCAAGCAGGTCATGACCTCGATCGTTGCGGTCCTTTGGCTGGCGTGTATTGCCGGGGCTGCCGGGGCACAAGAAGTAGAGGGCGCGTTGAACGCGGCGGAGAATATGGACAACGCGGCCCGAAGATCCCAGGCGACCATCGATCAGACGGTCGATGAGACCCGGAGTCTCGAGCGCCAGTACGCCGGGATCACGAAGGAGATCGACGGCCTCGAGGTCTACAATGCGCTGTTGCAGAAGCAGATCGACAGCCAGAACCAGGAGATGGTCGACCTCAACGACTCCATCGACCGGGTCGCTGTGATCGAACGCCAGGTGACGCCGTTGATGCTCAAGATGATCGACGCTCTAGATCAGTTCGTCGAACTCGACATCCCGTTCCTCCTCGAGGAGCGTCGGCAACGGGTGGCGTTTTTGAGAACGTTGCTCGAGCGCTCGGACGTCACCGTGGCGGAGAAGTTCCGCCGCCTGCTCGAGGCGTACGAGATCGAGAACGACTATGGCCGCACCATCGAGTCGTACAAGGGCTCACTGGACGTAGACAGCGCGTCGCGGGAGGTCGATTTTCTACGGATCGGCAGAACCGCGCTGTTGTATCAGACCATCGATGCCGAGATCTTCGGGATGTGGAACAAGCAACAGGGCACCTGGGTTTCGCTCCCGGCGGAATACCGGAGTCAGATCAGAAACGGGATCAGGATGGCGCACAAACAGGTGGCGCCCAATCTTCTGACGCTTCCGATCGCAGCACCGGAGGTGGTCCAATGATCAAGCACACTCTCACCGGATTGTTGGTCCTTGTGAGCGTCACCGCGTTCGCACAGTCAGAGACTCCGGCAAGGGCAAAATCCCTCGACGAACTCCTCCGGATGGTGCAGCAGGGCAGAACACAGGAATCCGCCGAACACCGCGAAAGAGAGCAGCGGTTCGCAGCGGCCAAAGCGCAGCAGCAGAGCATGCTGAGAGAAGCTCAGCAGCGCAAGCAGCAGCTCGAGCGGCGCAGCAATCAGCTCGAGACGATCTTCGATCGCAACGAAATTCGAACCTCGGATCTCACCGAGACCCTGGACACCCGCCTGGGCTCGTTCAAGGAGCTCTTCGGCGTGCTCCAGCAGGTGGCCGGTGACACCCGCGGCCAGTTGGACAACTCCATCACAAGCGCCCAGTTCTCCGATCGTGGTGAGTTCATGACCGAGCTTGCCGCGACTCTTGGGAGCACCTCTCGACTGGCTTCCATGGACGATATCGAGCGTCTGTGGTTTGAACTCCAGCGCGAGATGACCGAGTCCGGCAAAGTGGTGCGCTTCACCACCACGGTGACAACCACCGAAGGCGAGAAGGTCGAGCAGGAAGTCGTCCGGGTCGGCACCTTCAACATCATCGCCGACGGCAAGTACCTCCAGTTCATCCCCGAGACGGGAGCCGTACTCGAGCTGCCGCGGCAGCCCCAGTCCCGTTTCGTCAAGACCACGTCCAAGGTCCTCAACGCTTCCGGAACCGACCCGGTGGCCTTCGGGATCGATCCTTCCAGGGGTTCGATTCTCCGTCTGCTCGTGCAGGCGCCGAACCTCCAGGAACGCATCGCCCAGGGTGGTCTCATCGGCTATCTCATCATCGCCCTTGGGGCCCTGGCGCTCCTCATTGCCCTCGAGCGCCTCGTTGTTCTCGGCATCGAGGGCCGCAAGGTCCTCAACCAACTCAAGAACTCCAAGCCCGACGCGAACAACTCGCTGGGCCGGGTCCTGACGACGGCCGAGAAGTACCAGAACACCGACCTGGAAACCCTCGAACTGAAGATGGGCGAAGCGATCATCAAGGAGGCCCCGAAGCTGAGTCGTGGGCTTCTCTTCTTGAAGATCATCGCCGTGGTCGCACCGTTGATGGGTTTGCTCGGCACCGTGACCGGCATGATCAACACCTTCCAGGCGATCACGCTCTTCGGAACCGGCGATCCCAAACTCATGGCCGGTGGGATTTCCCAGGCGCTCGTGACGACCGTCCTCGGCCTGAGTGTGGCGATTCCAACCGTCCTGCTTCACACGGTGGTCACCGGCCGAAGCCGGAGGATCATCAATGTCCTCGAAAGCGAGAGCACCGGCATCGTCGCCGAGCACGCGGAAAAGGCACACGCCAAGGGTGCCTCGGCGGCTTCCGCCTGATGACGAGGTAGGTCATGTATCGACTACTCGACTGGTACGAAGACATCCGGGACTTCCTGGAGATGGGCGGCCCCGTCCTCCTCGTCATCGGCGTCCTCACCCTGGTGATGTGGGTGCTGATCTTCGAACGCATCATCTACTACCGCACCGGTCTCCCGGGCTACATCGCCGGGTTCACCAACCAATGGAAGGCCCGCGACGAGCGCCGTTCGTGGAACGCCAGGAGGATTCGCGACGCGATGATCTCCAAGGTCTCGAACAGGGCTGAACGGTACCTGCCGCTGATCAAGACGCTGCTGGCGCTCGCCCCACTCCTCGGCCTGCTTGGAACCGTGACGGGGATGATCGAGGTCTTCGAGGTGATGGCTTTTTCCGGCACCGGCAACCCACGATCCATGGCGGCCGGTGTTTCCAAGGCGACGATTCCCACGATGGCGGGAATGGTCGCGGCACTGTCCGGTGTGTTCGCTTCGACCCTGCTGGCCCGATTCGCCCACCGCAAGGTCGAACATCTGCGCGCCACTCTGACGACCGAGAGGTGATGTTATGCGGAGAGTGTTCTCCAACGTACAGCACGACGATGACGAGACCGAAATCAACATCACGCCGATGCTGGATGTGGTCTTCATCATGCTGATCTTCTTCATCGTGACGGCTTCGTTCGTCAAGGAATCCGGAATCGAGGTCGATCGGCCCTCGGCGGTGACCGCCGTCGTCAAAGAGAAGGGCAACATCCTGGTGGCGATCACCGCCAGCGGCCAGATCTGGGTCGATCGTCGGCAGGTGGACCCACGGGCGGTGCGGGCGAACATCGAACGTCTCTTCGCGGAGAACCCGCAGGGAAGTGTGGTGATCCAGGCGGACAAGAACTCGACGACGGGGATGCTCATCCAAGTCATGGACGCGGCGAGACAGGCCGGCGTCTACAACGTTTCCATCGCCGCACAAGACTGAGACATGCTGAGGACACTCGTCGCCGTTGTCTTGGGTTCGTTCGTGGCCACCGGTCTGTTCTTTCTCATGCAGGCCCTGGTCGCCTCGGGTCAGACCGCAATCACCGAAGAAACCAATACCCGAATCGTCGATTTCGTCAGGGTCAAGCGTGAGGAACGACTCGAGAGCAAACGCGCAAAACCGGATCGCCCCCCCAACCCCGATGAGGCGCCTCCCGAAGCGCCGCAGCCGTCCATGGACAATGCCGCCGACCTCGGGGACAACGCCCAGACCGTCCAGGCGAGCCACAACGCCCCGGTTCCGGTGTCCGATGTGGACATCGCGGTCTCTCCCGGATTCGGGATCAGCGCCGGCAGCGCCGATGGCGACTACCTGCCCATCGTCAAGGTGGCGCCGGTCTATCCCCGACGGGCGGTGGATCGGGGAATCGAAGGCTACGTCATCGTCGAGTTCACCGTCACCAAGACCGGGGCGGTGAGGAACCCGAGGGTGGTGGAGCACGAACCGAGCACGATCTTCAACAAGGCGGCCTTGGCCGCGGCGCTGAAGTTCAAGTACAAGCCGCGTATCGTCAACGGTGAAGCCATCGAGGTCCACGGCGTCCTCAACAAGATCACCTTCAAGCTGGAAGATTGATGAGGCGACGACGAGTATGAATCGACCTTCAGTTCGTTTTGCAGGAGTCGGCGTGGCGCGAACCCTGGTATTGGTGATGATCTTCCTGGTCTGGGCCGCCCCCGCGTCCTTCGCCCAGGAAGAAGAAGAGCAGAATCTGGGAGACCTGGCCACCCAGGAGACCGCGTCCATGCGGGAGACCACCTACAAGGAGCTCGCCAAAGCCCAAGAGGCGGCCGAGGCGGAGAACTACACCGCGGCGATCGAGGCCCTCGAAAAGCTCAGCAAACAGGACCTCAACAACTACGAGCGCTCCCAGCAGCTCAACCTTTACGCCTATATCTACTACGCCCAGGACAATTTCTCGAGAGCCATCAGCACCTACGAGCAGCTGCTCAACCAGCCCGAACTGCCCGAAGCGCTTGAGACCAGCACCGTCTACACCCTCTCTCAACTCCACTTTTCGCAGGAGAACTGGCAGGCCTCGATCAACATGCTCGAGCGGTGGATGCGCTTGACCAAAGAGGACAACAAGACCGCCTTCGAGATGATGGCCCAGGCCTACTATCAACTCGAGCAGTACAACAAGGCGCTTCGACCGGCGTGGAAGGTCATCGAGATGACCCAACAGGCCGGCGAGCCGATCAAGGAGCAGTCCTATCTCCTGTTGCGGGTCCTCCACTACGAGATGGGGGAACACCAACAGGTCGTGGACATCCTCGAGGAACTCATCAAGCTCTACCCCAAGAAGCAGTACTGGATGCAGCTGGCGAGTATCTACGGTGAGCTCGACAACCAGAAGAAACAGCTCGCTGTCCTCGAGTTGTCTTATCTCCAGGGCTTTCTCACAACCGAGAATGAGGTCCTGACCCTGTCCAGCCTGCTCCTCAACAACGATCTCTATGTCCGGGCAGGAAAGATCCTCTCCAAGGGTCTCGATGACGGTGTCATCACATCGACCCTCGAGCACTGGCGGCTCCTGGCCCAGGCGTGGACCATGGCGCAGGAGAATGAAAAGGCGATCCCGGCGCTGACTCGGGCGGCCGAGCTCTCATCCGACGGCAAGCTCGATGTCATCCTCGCCCAGACCTACATGAATCTCAACCGGTGGGATGACTCCATCACCACGGTCCGCCGAGCGATCTCCAAGGGCGGGCTCAGCCGGGCCGACCAGGCACAGGTCATGCTCGGGCAGGCTCTCTTCGAGCTCCACCGGTTCGACGAGGCGCGGACGGCATTCGTGGCGGCCCAGGCCGATCAGAGAAGTCGCCAACTCGCCGCCCAGTGGATCAACTACATCGCCAGCGAGGAAAACCGCCGAGCTCAGCTCGCGGCTGCGCTCGAGTAGGTGCAGTCGCGCCTCGAGACCAGTGAACCCGAGAAACTCACTCGTTCTCACCGAGAACGAAGGGGATCTCATCGGGGCCGATGAGGAGCGTCCACCCTCCGGGCTGAACGCCGCCGGGAATCTGGAACATCAAAGGACCGCTGCAGTACTGGGCCGACGAGGGGTGGATCGTCTCGCGAAAATCAACGGTGCCCGCCGGGTTGAAGAACCAGTCCTCGATGCGCACCAACGAGTTCCTGAAACGCGATGCCGGCGGACCCCAGACGTTTTCCTGCTTGAAGGCGACCCGCATCGACCCCCGGACCGCGCGATACTCCGCCTGGGTCGGGAGTTCGAAGATCGTCCCTTCCGGGGCCCGAACACGAACGTCTTTGTGATTCACCGACGTGACACCCTTCAAACCCCCGGCCACGGAGAGCTTGAGAATGAGCCACTCGTCCCCTGGATGGCGGTCCGCCCAGTGGAAGTCGAGTTCGGCGCGCAGATCGGGCGAGGTGTACCAGATCCGCCACTTGCCTTCTTTGCTGACCTTGATCTCCTGAGCCGACGCGAACTGAATACCGCCGGCGAGAACAACAATTGCTGTCGCGAGCAAAACACTCCTTCTCATGCTGCCTCCAATCAACCTCAAGATTATGACAGGACAAGGCAGACACGCACCGATTTATCGCAGCATCACCTCGTCGCAACCACAAAGGCACCAAGACACGAAGCAATCACCAAGAAACCGACTAACGGCAGAGCCGTCAACATTCAGTCCTTTGTGATCTCCTTTGTCTCTTTGTGTCTTCGTGGTTGTGATGGGTGCAGAACCCTCATGACATCTGAATTGATGAACGACCGGGAGGAACAATGACCGACACCATGAAAGCGATGATCGCCGATGCGCCGGGACCGCCGGAGGTCCTCGAACTGCAGAATGTCCCGATCCCGGAACCCGGTTCCGGCCAGGTTCGCCTCAGGGTCGCCTACGCCGCCCTCAACCCCCTCGACACCCACGCCCGGGCGGTCCGAGTGGCCTATATGGCACCGGAGTTTCCGTTCACCCCAGGCGTCGAGTTCAGCGGCATCGTCGACGCCGTCGGCGCCGACGTCGACACCGCGTGGGTCGGAAAGAGAGTTGTTTCCGAAAAATTCTGGGGCGGCTGCGCCGAATACGCCGTAACCCCCGTGGACAACCTGCTCGAGATCCCCGAGGGCTTCGACTGGATCCTGGGAACGGTCTTTCACACCTGCGTCTACTCGTCGTGGCACGTCCTGCACACTGCGGGTCGGGTCCGCGACGGCGACCGCGTTCTCCTCCACTCGGCGGCGGGCGCCATCGGCGCCATGTCGGCGCAGATCGCCCGCGATGCCGGGGCCACCGTCATCGGTCTGTGCTCTCCCGCAAAGTTCGATTTCGCCCGATCCCACGGCGCCGACCACCTCATCGACAGCAACGCGGCGGATTGGCCGGAACAGGTCATGAAAGCCACCGAAGGTCGCGGTGTGGACCTCATCGTCGATGGGATCGCCGGACCCGACGCGCCAAAGAACTTCGAGGCGCTTGCCCCCTTCGGTCAGGCCATCTACATGGGCGCCGTGGGCGGCTACGCGCCTCCGGTGGACATCAGCCGCGAACTCTATGCCAAGTCCATCGCGGTTCGCGGTTTCATGGTCTATCTCGGCATGGCCGTCACCGGCGGAGCCGAACTCCCCGAGATCCACGACGCTCTCATCAGCGGCAGGTGGAAGGCGCCCATCAGTGAGATCGTCGAGCTCGAAAACACGCCGGATCTCCACCGTCGATTCGAGGCAAGGGAGCTGATGGGGAGGAATCTGATTCGGATTGGCGGCGACCTCGATTCGTGAGTCGAGGCCCACGACTCACGACTCACGAATCGAGCTTCTCCCACCGCTCTGCCAGCTCTCGATAGTCACCAAACCCGAGAAGCCGGCACGCCCGTTTGAAGTCGAAGACGGGGAGGTCGGGGTGGGTGCTGTCGCCGTTTTCCTTGAGGCGACGGAGCGCCGTCTCCATGGTCGTCATGGCCGTCATGGCCGTGAGGGCCGGGAAGATCGCGGCCGAAAAACCCAGGTTCTGGAGGTTGGCAACGGTCAGAACCGGGGTGACCCCGGTCGGGGCCATGTTGGCGATGAGTCGGCCGGACACTTCCCTGCAGACCTTCTTCATCTCGTCTTCCGACGTCAGGGCCTCGACGAAGACGAGATCGGCGCCGGCTTCCGAGAAAGCGTTCCCGCGCCGGATGGCCTCGTCGAGTCCGTAGTCGGTTCGCGCATCGGTGCGCGCAATCACCAGGAAGCTCTCATCGGCCCGCGTGTCGAGCACGATTTTGATTTTCTGGACCATATCGTTGAGATCGATCACCGGGCGGTCGGGGGTGTGGCCGCATTTCTTCGGAAAGACCTGATCCTCGAGCTGAAACCCGCTGACACCGGCTTTCTCGTACCCCCTCACCGTACGGTGCAGATTGACCAGACCGCCATAGCCCGTGTCGGCATCGGCGATGACCGGCGCCCGGCTGAACTCGGCAATCCTCGCGACCCGATCAAGCATCTCGGTGTAAGTCGCCAGACCCAGATCCGGCAGACCCAACGCCGACGCGGTCATCCAGTAGCCGGACGCATAGATTGCGTCAAAGCCCACCTCGTTGGCGAGATGAACACTCACCAGATCGTAGACCCCGGGCGCGACGATGAAGTCGCCGGCGTCGAGCATGCTTTTCAGTTTCGGATCGGTCATGGGTCCTCCGGTTGTCGTTCCCGGTGGCGCGCTTCAAATCAGAAGAACGTACCACCCCTCACATTGTTGACCGAGCTCACGTTGGTGCTTCGAGCGGCACCAGAACCATGTGACAAGTGAGCCTCCTGCAATCCTCATCGATTCGGCCCGGGCGGGTGTAAAACCCGCC
>RCNG010003473.1_pt1 | contig 10863 bp, 11 predicted proteins | sample 2041371 | NCBI WGS metagenome assembly RCNG01 (sample SAMN09708227, study PRJNA481090) | Marine sediment metagenome, whole genome shotgun sequencing project. | biome: marine sediment; feature: ocean; material: sediment; isolation source: Sewage treatment plant 1 marine sediment (STP1) ... | reverse complement strand
TCGCAGGCTTTCAACCAGGGACCGACTTCATCGACACTGCCGGTGAAGTGAATATTGGGGTGAATGCTTTCAAGCGGCGGGTTACGTCCGATTGCGATGACGTGAAAGGAATACCGGCTCCTGAGTAACTGTGGTAACAGGATTTCAGCAAAAACCTGCAATGCATCACGGTTCGGTGGATAAGAGAATGTCCCGTGGAATGCAATAAGTACCGCATTTTCAGGCAAGCCAAACTTTTTCCGGAGAGAATCATTAGCCGGTAGTTTGTAGGGTTCGGGATCAAAACCGTGTGGAATGGTATGAAGTAACTCGGGTTTAACACCATCGGTGAGCAATTTCTGGCGGTCGTTGTCCGATACACACACAACTGCATCAGACCGGTTGCACAGATCTATCTCGATTGCCCTCAAGTTTCGGAACTGTTTATCGGATAATTCGGCTACCTGCTCTTTGAGCCGGGCATATTCAACATTGTGTTCGACCAGGACAACGGCTGCGTTCAGAATCTCCCGTGCTTCAATACATGGTTTTGCATAGGCCGGAAATTCAGCCTGAAGAATACCCGCGTTCAGTTTTCTGGCAGCATAGAGGCAATGCCAGAAAAAGCTCGTGTCGGTGAACGGAAGATATAGAAAGCTGTTGCTTTCGGGCAAATCCTTGCTGAAATGAAGAAGGCGGGTCAGCGACCGTGGCAGGCTTAACAAACGTAGCCAGAAGGGTAGCCGGCAAAGTTGTTTTTGACCGTTCTCAAATATCCACCAGTGACGGCGGTCATCGCTGACAATGCCTACCCTACGGCCATGTTGTGACAGGCCTCTCGCGGTTTCAACAATCTTGACTGCCGCGCCGTGATCCGCAGGAAATATATCACTGCGGGTCACAATTAAAATATTGTCGCCGGGGCCGCTTGTCTTTCCTGTTCGAAACAGACGGCTGAGAAAAACACGTCTAAGTAAATGGGCTTGCCGTCTGAGTCGTTCCGGCCAGGGTGGTTTACCAAGAACCACGCTTGCGGCAGGTCCCGGCACCACGGGCAATTGAGGTGCTTTTGCGGGCATTTCAAGCCAGTTCAGCAATGGCCTGACCGTTTTGTCAGGGTTCAGTGCCTCTTCAACCAGGCGCAGTGCGTTTTCAGAACGGGTTTTCCATTCCTCGGGTTTCTTCATGATATCGCGAAGCAGATCCGCAATTTCATCCGGTCCTTTTACGGTCCAGCCGGCTTCATATTGTTTGACCAGACGGGCTATCGGCAAATAATCGTTGCAAATCAACGGTAAACCATGACGCAGAAACTCCAGCGAACGAAATGACTGGCTATAAGTTCTTTCAATATTTTCTTGTGCAACTTCGAGGCCGATGTGGGCGGAATCCAACAGAAAGCGACTGAAGTGGGAGTAGGGCGCCAGCCCCTTGGTTTGATACTGATCAGCGGCGGTGTATTCAGAACCAGCTTCATTGCCACCCTCATCATTTGCTTCGGATTTACCTTTTTGAGGGTTCTTTTCCTGCCAGCGGTAAGGTCCGCCAAAAAGAACCAGGCGTGGTGCATTGGCATCCGAATCACTCGCCATATTCTGGATGGCCTGCCAATAGTCGTCAGAATTTCGCCATGGCCAATGGACGCCACCACTCACCAGTGTCCAGCCATTGACGCTGGGGTCAGACACCGGCCTGCCGGCCGGTTCGGCTGACAACGGTACAACCAATACCGGGTCGCAATCGCGTAGATCGAACCCCGCCTGTAACAACGTAAACCAGAGCAGATCACGCTGCGACCGGTTGCCGGTTAACATCACATCACACTTCGACAGGTTGCTTTGCAAGCGTTGTAAATCGGCATTGACACGTTCGGGGCGCTCGAAAAGCACCTCCAGTGGTCTGGGTGCTACAAAATCCAGGACCACCGGTTGGGGTAAATCGAATGGCAGCAATTCGAGCAATTCCCAGTACGAGACCAGGATAGCATCCGGGTGCTGACTGATTATGGTTGCTTTTAACTCGTCACGGCTACGAAATGCGTCCGGGTGCCTGTTTTGTGAAATATCCAGCCACGTTTGCGAGAGCGTATGCCCTGCGCGCTGCAAAGCATTTACAAGCTGCTCGGTGCGTATAGCATTGCCGGTTGCGACAGCGTCTGGCGCTAATGGGGGTTCCTGGCTAATGAGCAGTATCTGCATATTGGAATAAACTCCCCAGCGCCTTCTACCAGTCCTAATTTGCAACCAGCAGATAGCTGGCGAGACCGACGAAGGCCAAAATACCAATGACATCGGTCACTGTAGTCAATACAACGCCACCTGCAAGGGCGGGATCAATTGACATCCGTTTCAACATGACCGGAATCAATGCACCGGCTAAAGCGCCAGCCACCAGGTTTGCAGTGATCGCAATGGCCATCACCAGTCCCAGTCCCACATTTCCATACCATAGATAGGCGATGGCGGCGATGATAACCGAAAACAAGATACCGTTGAGTACGCCGACGGCCAGTTCTTTGCGTAGAATTGCCATTGAGTTGCGGGCGCTTACCTGTCCGGTTGCCATACCCCTGATCATCAGGGTAAGTGTCTGTGTGCCTGCAATACCACCCATGCTCATGACCACAGGAAACAGAACAGCCAACTCAACCAGTTCGTCCAGCGTTGGCTGAAATGCATACAAAACAAACGCTGCCATCAGAGTAGTTATCAGGTTGACCCCCAGCCATACCCAACGCCGGCGCGCAGAGTGCATAACGGGGGCAAACATATCATCTTCCTCGTCCAGGCCGGCGGCGGTCAGAACCATGTGTTCGCCTTCTTCACGGATGACGTCAACTATGTCATCAACGGTGATCCGACCAAGCAAATAGCCATTCGGATCGATGACCGGGGCAGATATCAAGTCATCGTGTTCGAATTCTATTGCGACCTGCCGTGCCGGCATATTGACCGGGATGGCTTCAGCCAATGAGTCAATTAAATCACTGACAATGCTGGTGGGTTCAGAGGTTAATACATCTGCAAGCTTGAGTTGTCCCAGGTATTTGTGCCGGTCCGGTTAACTACAAACAACTGGTCAAAGACTTTTGGCAATTCACCCCTGACCCGCAAGTAGCGTAAAACCACGTCCAGGCTGACATCCGGTCGCACCGTTACGACATCAGGGTCCATCAATCCGCCGGCTGAATCCTCCGGATAGGACATAACCTGTGCCAGTCTTTCACGGTCCTGCCTGTCCATGGCGCGCAAGACTTCGGTAACAACAGTGTCTGGCAGATCATTCAGAATATCTGCAAGATCATCGAGATCCAGATCGCCCACTGCCTGGATCAGGTCATCGGCTGACGTGTCGCGTATCAGACCGGCGCGTACTTCATCGTTTACCTCGAGCAGCACATCAGCATCGAGATCGACTTTTACGAGATCCCAGACAAGTTGACGTCTGGATTGAGGTAAGGACTCGAGTAAATCGCCAATCTCAGCGCCGTTGAGGCTGTTGAGCAGCTTTTTAACCTGTGACTGAACACCACTGTCCAGCGCATCGGACAAGCGATCCAAATGACGGGCTGTTTTTTCTTCGTGTTGATTTTCCCGCATCGTTACCGTCAGCCCCAGGTGAGATTTATGGAAAACCGCCAAACATGATTTGGCGGTTCGGATAACAGGTACATTGTAACAAGGAGGCGAAATTTAGGGGGGGATATTGCAGCACAGAATTTTGACGGTTACCGCTCAAGTCGTAAATACTGTTTTTTGATTGTCGTCAGCTAATGTTCCAGGACGGTTTTTCACGGTGATGCACCAGTACATTCTCATGATCTTTGCCGAGTGATTCTGCCAGTCTTTCGGCGAGGTATACCGAGCGGTGCTTGCCGCCGGTGCAGCCAATACAGATCGTCACATAACTGCGTTGTGCTTCCTGGAATGCAGTTAGCCATGTGCGCATGAAGTTCTCGATATCCTGTGACATTTTTATCACCTGCTCATCGCCTCCTAGCCATGAGCGGACGGATTCATCCAAACCGGTTAGTTCCTTGAGTTCTTCCTGCCAATAGGGGTTGGGGAGCGTCCGGGCATCAAATATGAAGTCAGCGTCTTGCGGTACTCCCTGTTTGTAAGCAAATGACTGAAGCACAATGGTCATATCACTGGAGCGCCGGTCAACGAAATTCCACACCTGGCGTCTCAATTGGTGAATATTGGTTTGGCTGCTATCGATCACCAGGTCCGAACGGCGACGCAGTAGTTCCAAAAGCTGCGCTTCGTTTTCTATGGCGTCGGGTAGAATCTTATCGCTGCCGGTGAGCGGGTGGCGTCTTCGCGTCTCACTGAAACGCTTGATCAGGACCGGTTTTTCTGCGGTGATAAACAACAATCTGCAGTTGAGGCCGGTTTCCTTTAGCGAAAACATCCAGTCAAGAACAACCTGCAGGTCTGACTCACGTGAACGTGCGTCGATACCAAGGGCGACCTTTTTGTAAAGCTTCGGGTTGGCGGAGATTTGAGGTCCAAAATACGGTAACAAGGCCCCGGGCAGGTTATCAATACAGTAATAACCAAGATCTTCGAGCGCATTCAATGCGGTGGATTTGCCACCGCCTGACATGCCACTGACAATAATGATGTCCTGTTTCGTGTTACCCATGCGACTATTCAAGCGTGTGAACTGGAAAGTAATTGCCAGATTTCATTGGCATCTGCTGCATTGCGTAACTGCGCCAGCAAGTCCGTGTCACTGAACCGTTCAACAATGTCTGAAAGAAGTTTTTTATGGTCTCCAGTGCACTCACTTGGAACAATCAAGGCAAAGATCAGGTCGACAGGTTTTCCGTCATCGGTATCAAACGGCAAGGGCTTGCTCAATTGTAAGAAAAGAGCCTCAACCTCTTCGGTCCCTTCGACACGTCCATGTGGCACGGCAATTCCGTTTCCCAGGGCCGTGCTGCCAAGGTGTTCCCTGGCACAAATGCTTTCGAAGATTTCCCTGGAATTCAGGTCAGGGCTTTTTCTGGCGAATGTTGTACTGATTAGCTCGAACAGGCGTTTTTTGCTATTGATCCTGACGCCCGCAAGTATGCGGGCCGGGCTCAGTAAATCACTATCCAACATGGCAGGTCTTCAATTTAGGGTAATTACCATTGTTCAGAGCTTGTTTATTGCTCTTCCTCCGAACTCACCGGTACATACTTGGCATGCTGGTGGTTGGTGATACGGTCTTTACGCCGGCGTATCTGGCGGTCCAGCTTGTCTACCAGTCCATCAATTGAAGCGTACATATCCATCGCTGTGACCGTGGCAAATAAGGTGCGCCCACCTACGTTGACAGTGGCTTCAGCGATTTGCTGCAATTTCTCCACATTGAGAATAACGCGAATTGATAAAACCTGGTCAGAATGGCGTAGGAGTTTTTGCATTTTTTCGGTGACATAGGCACGTAGTGCCGGAGTGACATCAACATGGTGTCCGGTTATATCGATTTGCATCAACAATCTCCTTTTTTAGTGTGGTCCTTACTGATGAATGTAAGGTCAATCAGGTTTGCATCAATGGGCGGGAGGCCTGGATTCATCTATTTCCGATACATTTGCTGAATTAATATTCAATTTACTACCCGCCGACATTTCTGGCCCAGCATATTAACAGTCTATACGTCAGGTACGGAATTTTCTATTCTTTCCGTATCACTAGAATTCAACTGACCGACGATATATGCGGCGACGTTCGCTGGACGAACCCATACCTAGTGATTCGCGATATTTTGCCACTGTGCGCCGGGCTGCGCAGATTCCGGCTTCGCGCAGAAGTTGAGAAATTTCCTGGTCGCTCAATGGCTGGGTTGAAGGCTCGTTTTCGATCAACAGTTGAATTCTTGCCTTGGTGGCAGTCGCACTGATCATACCGCCGTTGACGGTACGAACATGACTGGAGAAAAAATATTTCAATTCAAAAACGCCTCTCGGAGTGAGTATGTATTTCCTGGTCGTTGCCCTCGAAACGGTTGATTCGTGAACACCAACCTGAGCTGCAACATCTTTTAGGATCAGAGGCTTCATCGCAATCTCGCCATCTTCAAGGAACCCTTGTTGGGTGTCCACGATACACTGGGAAACCTTCAGTAATGTGCGGTTGCGCAATTCAAGGCTTGAGAGCAACCAGCGTGCCTCCTGCAACCGTCCACGCAAATAGTCAGCGTCCTTGCCACCGGATTTTCGTAACAGGTTGATGTAGTACTTGTTCAGACGCAAACTGGGGTTGCTATCCGGACTGAGTGTGGTTACCCATTCGTCGCCATCACGGCGCACATAAACATCGGGTACCAGGTATTCATCTCTGCGGTTGTCAAAACGTGCACCCGGGCGTGGCTCCAGGCCCCTGATGAGTTCAAGTGCCTGTTTGAGATTTTCAGAAGTGGCGCCGGTTTCCCTTAGCATATCCTCATAGGCATTACGGGCAACCAGCTTGAGATAGTCGCGCGCCAGTCTAAGTGCCAACTCGACCCCAGCCGTTCCAGATGGCTGCGCCTTTAACTGGACCCGGATACATTCACCCGGATCCCTGCTGGCAACACCAACCGGTTCCAGTCGCTGTACCCGGTGAAGAACGGCGAGAACCTCGTCATCTTCAACCGGTACCTCCGGCAACAGGCTTTCGCGTATGTCCTGGATGTCTTCATGCAGGAAACCGTCATCATCGACGGCATAGGCTATGGCTGCCGCGATGGCGGCATCTGTTTCATTGAAGTGAGCAAGTCGAATTTGTGCCAGTAAATGCTCACGCAATGAAGCAGAGCTGGTATCTTCAATCTGCCGTTCCGAAAAATCATCAGACCAGCCACCGCTATCGGCCCATTGTTCCTGCTCAGGTTGCCATTGTTGGTCGTCGTAATCGTCAGAAGAGTATTCCTGCTCGTTTTCTGCCTGGCGGTTCTCTGTACTTTCAGATTCAGGAGCGTCTTTTTTGCTGTCCTGGACCGGTTGCTCAGTGTCTTCTTCATGGTCCAGTAACGGATTGGCATCAACCAGCTCCTGGATATAATCCCGCAGCTCTATCCGGTTAAGTTGCAACAGGCGGATCGCCTGTTGCAATTGCGGCGCCATCGCCAGCTTCTGCGTAAGTCGGAGTTGTAATGAGGGGCTAACCATTAGAGATACTCAAGGCGTTTCATATTTGTCAGAGCCGGAACTCGTTACCGAGATATACTTCACGTACCTGCTCGTTGGCCAAGAGGGTTTCCGCATCGCCTTGTGCCAGCACCCGTCCCTCATTGAGGATGTAAGCATGGTGGCAGATACCCAGCATTTCCCGTACGTTATGGTCGGTGATGAGGACACCAATATTCTGTTCAGTCAACTGGTTGATTATTCCCTGGATTTCCCGGACAGAAATCGGATCAATTCCAGCAAAAGGTTCATCCAGCAGTATAAATCTCGGTCTTGCTGCCAGTGCACGTGCAATTTCCACCCTGCGCCGTTCGCCACCTGACAGCACCTGTCCCATCTGGTTGGCAAGATGGGACACGCCCAGTTCTTCCATTAGTGTTTGCAGTATCTCCTTTCTTTCATTCTGGTCCAGGCCGCGGCGTAACTCCAGGATGGCCATGATATTGTCCCGTACCGAAAGTTTGCGGAATACGGATGCTTCCTGTGGCAGATAACCAACGCCAAGTGCGGAACGGACATTCACCGGTTTATGAGTAATGTCCACATCATCGACCGTAATACTGCCCTTATCAGACGGGATCAAACCCACGATCATATAAAAACAGGTTGTTTTGCCGGCTCCGTTGGGGCCAAGCAAACCCACGACCTGACCTGGCTCTACTTCAATGTTCACACCACGCACAACTTCGTTTTTGCGGTAGCTCTTGTGCAGGTTAGTGGCTTTCAGCATGTCAGCTGCCATCCCTGGACGGTTCAGCGGCTTCGGGTGCCGTTGTGCCTGATTCGGCATCCGGTTGTTCTACCGCGGCTTCGGGTGCCGTTGTGCCTGATTCAACATTCGGTTGTTCCACCCCGGTTTCGTCTTTTTTGCCCTCTTTCAAGCTATCGCTGTTGATGACTGCCGGATCAAGCAGGATATGAATTCTGCCATTGCCATTTTCATCACTACTACCCTGGAAATGTTGGATATTGAGGTCATAAGTCAGTAACTCGCCACTGATCTGATACTGCGGGTGTTTGACATCGGCGTTACCGGATAAGGTGACGATACCGCTGGCTACCTGGTAATCAATGACATTGGCAGTGGCTTGCACCAGACCCTGTTCCTCGATTTCCTGTTCCAGAAATGCCGGCTGGCCACGAAAAGTCACCGAACCTACGCGTCCGTCAATTTTCTTGACCTCAGCCTCATCGGCGGTGATACGTAAGGTTCCCTGGCGTATATCAACATTACCCCGCAAGGTGGTGACACCGTCACCCAGTGTTCCGTCAGTGGAATTAGCGCTAACCTCCAGGGATTTCTGACGATCAGATTCCAAAGCCATCAGAGGGAGGCTCAGACAAAGCAGGAATGTAGCCAGGCAAACGCGAGCCTGGTTGGGGAGTGATCGGTTAATTAACAGCATAAGTGGCTTTAACCTGTTGTTTTAATGTGTATAATTTTGTTTTCATATCCAGTTCGAGACCGATCGCGTTAACCCGATTATAGCCGTCGAACATGCTGACTGGCTGATTGGTAGTGGCGGTTTGCGGCGTGACTTCAATCTGGACTTCCCGGGTATTGAGTTCGACCCAGTTTCCAGTTGCAGGTTCATTTCGTGTTACCTGTACCCGCCCAATCAATTCAACATGCTCCTTATCCGCTGTTACGGTAGCCTGGTCTGCTGTCAATTCCCACACTGCATCCGCTTGATTCAGCCTGACCACCGGCTGCTCTACTGTGCCCAGCTGTAACGTGGGATCATTTCTCAATATTGGTGCCCGCATATTCATGGTGGGCTGTCCAAACTCATCGTAAAACTGTAATTCAAAGTCGCGCAATACATAATCCAGTTCCGGATCCAGACCTGCAACAGGACCCGGGCCATCTTCATCCTGCGAGCGGGTTACCCAAAAGCTAATGGCGCTAAGCAATATCAGGGCCGCCATTCCACGTCGTGTTTTACGAGTGATCATGATGCCAGAATTTCATCCAGAATGATCCGGTCTTTTTCCTGTGCTGCCAGAATCAGGTTACAAATTTCCCTGACCGCTCCATCACCGCCATTGCGCCGGGTTATCCAATGGGCCTGTTGTTTGACTCGATCTTCGGCATCTGCGACTGAAACGGCCAGACCTGCCCTTAAAAGCACCGGAAGGTCTATCCAGTCATCGCCCGCAAAACAGGTCTGCTGTGCGTCAAGACCCGTGATCTCCAATAAATCCAGGAACGCATCCAGTTTATCCTCACGACCCTGGTAAATATGTTTGATTCCCAATTGGGCCATACGATGTGTCACGGCTTCGGATTTCCTGCCGGTAATGACCGCGACTTCAATACCAACTTTTTGCAGGGCCTTCATGCCCAGGCCATCACGGGTATTGAATGCTTTCATTTCATTTCCGGAGTGGTCGAAATACAATTTTCCATCGGTCAGTACGCCATCTACATCGAGTATCAGCATGCATACTTTAGAGGCGCGTTCCCTGAGTGCAGCATCCATGCGGTCCATCAGATCACCCCGGCCTGCAACAAATCATTAAAATTCAAAACACCCTGCAAACGTGAATTATCATCCACTACCAGTAAACCCTGTATTTTATATTGCTGCATCATTTTAACCGCTTCGACCGCCAGTGCGTTGGACTGTATTGTTTTACCGTCCCGCGTCATCACATCGCCCACTGCGGTTGTGTGTGGGTCGATTGCATGTTCCAGTGTCCTTCTGAGGTCGCCGTCGGTGAAAACACCCTGAACTTTCATTTCGGTGTCGGTGATTGCGACCATACCAAGTCTTTTCTTTGTCATCTCCACAATAGCTTTTGAGAGACTGGAGTCCGCGGAAACCAGGGGTATTTCGTCGCCGCTGTGCATAATATCCTGAATATGGAGCAATAATCGTTTGCCGAGTTGTCCGGCAGGATGTGAGCGGGCAAAATCCTCAGCTGTGAACCCACGCGTTTCAAGCAATGAGACTGCCAGGGCATCACCCATGACCAGTGCGGCGGTGGTGCTGGACGTGGGTGCCAGTCCCAGTGGACATGCCTCGGCGTGAACGGCGACATTGATATGTGCATCCGCGTGACTGGCCAGGGTAGATGCCGGGTTTCCGGTCATGGCAATAATAATCACGCCCAATCGTTTGAGTATCGGCAGAATCTGCCTGACTTCGCCGGTTTCACCCGAATTGGAAAGTACCAACACCACGTCGTCGCCTGTAATCATGCCAAGGTCACCGTGGGAAGCCTCCGCCGCGTGAACGAAAAACGCGGGTGTGCCGGTACTGGCCAATGTGGCGGCAATTTTGCCGGCGATGTGACCTGATTTACCCATCCCCAGAACTACAATCCTGCCGCGGCAATCAAGGATAAATTGGCAGGCAGATACAAATGCCCCGTCAATGCGGGAAAGCAGGCTGGTTACGGCAGTGGCTTCGGTGTTGATGACGGCCCGGGCCAGCTCTTTCAGGGCGATACTGTCCATGCAGGTATTCTAACCCGAATTGATTATTGGCAATTGATTGGAATGTCGATGCACTAGGAGCCTGTCGGATTTAACATGATCTACTGCGGAAAAGCCGAGTTTGGCCAGATTTCCCGCTCTTTTGCGTCACACGCTGTCCGATATTTTTCTAAAAGACCGAAAAATCTGACTCAAATCGGCTTTCCCTCGCTACGATCGGTCAAACCCGACAAGCTCCTAGAACTCCCACCTGAATCCGGCATTGACGTAATAGGTCGAC
>RCNG010001729.1_pt1 | contig 10868 bp, 6 predicted proteins | sample 2041371 | NCBI WGS metagenome assembly RCNG01 (sample SAMN09708227, study PRJNA481090) | Marine sediment metagenome, whole genome shotgun sequencing project. | biome: marine sediment; feature: ocean; material: sediment; isolation source: Sewage treatment plant 1 marine sediment (STP1) ... | reverse complement strand
CCTTCTCTTTGCGCGGACCTGGACCGTCGTCGGCACCGGCAGTCGACTGCCGGTGCCGGGAAATGTGATGCCGGTCGAGTTGCTCGGCCTGCCGCTGATGGTCGTCCGTGACCATGCCGGGGAGATCCGAGTTTTTCACAACGTTTGCAGCCATCGCGGGATGACCCTCGTGAACGCCCCATGCGCGGTCCGGAGCGCAATAAGGTGTCCCTATCATTCCTGGACCTACAAGCTCGACGGGTCGCTAAAAGCTACGCCGCTGCTGGGCGGTCCCGGCAAAAACGACGTAGACGGCTTTGATCGCGGCGCCCATGGGCTGAAGGCGATCCGCTCCGCGGTCTGGCTTGACATGGTCTTCGTTAACCTAGATGGCCAAGCTCCGGACTTCGCCCACCACATCGCCCCCTTGGCGGACCGTTGGGCAGGGCTCGATCTCACGCGGATCCGCCACGGCGGCGCCGATTCGTCGCTCTCGTACGATGTGCGCGCCAACTGGAAGCTGGCCGTCGACAACTATTGCGAGGCCTACCACCTCCCGTGGATTCATCCGGCGCTCAACGACTACTCGCGCCTTGAGGACCACTACCCGATCGTTGCCGATGGCCAGTTCGCCGGTCAGGGCAGCACGCGTTACGATCCGCGCTTGGATGAAGAAGGGATCGGATTTCCGACATTCCCGGAGCTGCCGGACGTCCTGGTCCAGGGCGCCGAATACGTCGCGCTATTTCCGAACGTGCTGCTCGGCATTCACCGCGATCACTTCTTCTCGGTCCGGCTGGAACCCGTAGGCCCCGACCTCACCAGCGAGCACATGGAGATCTATTACGTCGGCGACGAGCCCCTGGGCGACGACTTCGCCCGGATCCGCGACGCAAACCGCAAGACCTGGGACCGCGTCTTCGCCGAAGACGTCGGGGTCGTCGAGGGGATGCAGCGTGGCCGCGCGTCGCCGGCCTTCGAAGGCGGCGTTTTCTCGCCGGTCATGGAAACGCCGACCCACTGCTTCCACCGCTGGGTCGCTTCGATGATGCATGAGGGACTCGACGAAGACAGCGGTTGACACGGCTGCTACCAACGCTCGCGAAATTGATTCGCCGACGGTGGAACTCGCGTACTTCGGCCCCTCGATCCCATCGAACTTTCAGACGAAAAACCCCGCACCGGGCTGCCGGTACGGGGTATTCGCGTTGCTCAGAACACGGACACGTCAGCCTTCCTTCTGGGCCTGCCGTAGCCCGATATACAGGCTCACACACATGGCAAGCAGCACGATGGTGAACGGGAAACCCGTCGAAACCGCCATCGCCTGCAACGCCGTCAGGGCGCTGGCACCGCCGACGAGCAGCAAGGTTGCGGCAACCACGCCCTCAAAGACGCACCAGAAGACGCGCTGAGGTAGCGGTGCGTCGATCTTGCCGCCCGCGGTGATGGTATCGATCACCAGGGAGGCGGAGTCTGACGAGGTGACGAAGAACACCAGTACCAGAACGATGCCGAGCAAGGAGGTGATCGTCGAGAGCGGCAAGGGTTTCAACATTTCAAACAGCTTCAGCTCCAGAGCCGCATCCTTCACCGGGGCCGCCGCATCGGCGATCACCTCGGCGATCGCGGTGCCGCCCAGAGCGCCCATCCAGACCACGCAAACCAGCGACGGGATGACGATGACGCAAAAAACGAACTCGCGCACCGTGCGCCCACGCGAAACGCGGGCGATGAACATGCCGACGAACGGCGACCAGGAAATCCACCAAGCCCAGTAGAACGACGTCCAGCCCTGCGAGAAGTTGGCGTCTTCGCGGCCGAACGGCATCGACAGCGGAACGATCTCCTTAACGTAGGCCAACCCACCGGCGAACATCGTCTCGAAGATCGTGGCTGTCGGGCCAACGACGATCACGAACACCAGCAGGAGTGCGGCCAGTCCGATATTGATCTCCGAAAGCACCTTGACGCCGCCATCGAGACCGCGCACGACGGATATGGTCGCCGCACCGGTGATGATGGCGATCAGCAGCACCTTGGCAAGATTCCCTGTGCCCCAGCCAAACAGGAAATTCAGTCCCGCCAGCGATTGCTCGGTGCCGAAGCCCAGCGACGTTGCGATGCCGAACAATGTGGCAAATACCGCCAGGGTGTCGATGATATGGCCCCACCAGCCCCACACGCGTTCGCCGAGCAGCGGATAGAACGCCGAGCGCAGGGTCAGCGGCAGGCCACGGTTGAAGGTAAAAAACGCCAGGGCAAGTGCAACCACCGCATAGATTGCCCAGGGATGAATCGCCCAGTGGAAGATCGTCGCGGCCATGCCGAGATCGCGGGCCGCAACCACATCCCCTGCCGCTGCGCCAAGCGGCGCCCAGTCCGTGCGCACGCCGTCCTCGGCAGCCGTACCGCCCATGGACGAGCCGAAATGCGACATCGGTTCGGCCACACCGAAGAACATCAGCCCGATGCCCATACCGGCGGCAAACAGCATGGCGAACCAGCCCATGTAGCTGTAGTCCGGCTTGGCGTTCGCTCCGCCCAGCCGTATTTTGCCCATTGGCGTCACCATCAGCACGATGCAGAACACCACGAAAACGTTTGCGGCGCTGAGGAAAAACCAGTCGAATGTCGATGTAAGAAACGGCCTCAACCAGCCGAAGAGGGCGGTTGCCTCCTGCTGAAACATCAAGGTGATGATCACAAACGCAACAATCGACAGTCCGGAAATCATAAAGACCGGATTGTGGATGTCGAGGCCGAAGGGCCCGAGCCGCGGCTGAATATTGTCCTGCCCGACCGTGTAGTCGGTCTCGATCACGCTGGCGGAACCCTCCGGCGTGAAATCATTCGCGTCACTCATGGTGCCTCCTCATGTTTTCTTTTCCAGACACTTATCGCAGCGTGTCCTGGGTCTCGAAACCACCCTGTCGCACTGTTGCGTCCGGCCCATCAGGACCGCCGCTTTTTTCCTCATCTTCACCGGCGTGCCGGCACTCCCGCGGCTAGCGGATCACGAACACCGAGACCCCGGCGTGCGAGGCCACGGCCCCGGCATGCGAGGCGAAGATGTGCTCCGGCAGGCCCGGGATGTGCGAGGCCATGACGATCAGGTCGGCCCCGTTCTCCGCAGCCGCCGAAATGAGGGTCTCGTTGAGGTCGATGGTCGGATCATGGCTCGGGTAGCTGGCGGTATCGATGTCCAGGCCATGGGCGTCCGAGTGCTTGGCGCCGAACGCCGCCAGCTTTTCGGCGAACTCCTTGGGCGTATGCGCGACCTCGGTCGGCGTTTCCGCCGTTACCCCGACGAAGCACATCGGTATGCCGTAATGCTTGGCGAGATCGGTGGCAGTCGTGATCGCCTTCTTGAGCCGCTCGATGTGTGCCAGATCCACCGGCACCATGATCTTCTTGTACATGCGCTCCCTCGTCTTTGTTCATCCGGGCCGGGCTCTCATGCCTCTCCGCGCCGGCGACTCCCCGTCAGCCGACATACCCCAGATGGCACCAAACAATAAGTGTAGTCGAACAGGTTGCTAGAGGGAAAGCATGAACCGCTTTTTGGCCCCGCACGATTGGTTTTCGGCTGGAGGGCCACCCTCGGCGGTCCGTTTCGGACCGAATCCGTGTCATCGGGACACTGAGCCTGTCGCCAGTCAGAGCGGCGACCCGTTATCCTTGTTAATCGTTTCGACGCGCTCTCCCGCGTCTTTCAATCAAGTCCCGCGCCCAGCTGGTACGCGGGACTTCGTTTCACAAGAGGATTATGTCGGTCGCAAACTTTTCGATATCGACCTCAAAATGAATGTCGCTCTCCTCTTTCATCTTACTGTCGCACCCGAACCGTCCCCTGTATTTGCATTGAGGCACCGGTGTACCCTTAATAGAAGGTTATGGATTCAAGGGACCCCGGTCGTCGGCCCCGTTTCGGGAGGATACACATGGCAGAGTTTCCGGAAAAAGCGAACGTCGTCATCATCGGCTTGGGTGGGATCGTCGGGGCCTCGGTGGCCCACCACCTGATCGAGCGGGGCTGGGACGATATTGTCGGCATCGACAAATCGGCGATCCCGACGGACATCGGTTCGACGTCGCATGCCTCCGATTTCTGTTACGCGACCAGCCATGACTTCCTCTCCTGCTGGACGACGCGCTACTCCATCGACTTCTTCGAAAGGATGGGGCACTACGCCAAGGTGGGCGGGCTCGAAGTCGCCCGGGTCGGCGACGATGGCCGGATGGACGAGATCAAGCGCAAGGTGGCTTCCGGAAAGGCCTTTGGCACCGGCGTGCGGCTCGTCACCCCGGCCGAGATCAAGGAGAAGTTCCCGCTGATCGAGCAGGACATGGTGCAGGGGGGCCTGTGGGATCCCGATGCCGGGCTGGTCGTGCCCCGCTCCCAGATCGTCTGCGGCGAATTGGTCGACAACGGGTCGAAGACCGGCAAGCTCAAGGTCTTCGCCAACACCTCCGCCACCGGCCTGGTCATCGAGGCGGGGCGCATCAAGGGGGTCGAAACCCCGCGCGGCACGATCATGGCCGACCATGTCATCGTCTGCGCAGGGCTTTGGGGGCGCCTCATCGCCGGCATGGCCGGTGAGGACCTGCCGGTCATGCCGGTCGACCATCCGCTTTTGTGGTTCGGCCCTTACGAGGAATTCGCCGGAACCGGCAAGGAGATCGGCTGGCCGCTGCTCCGCGATCAGGGCAACTCCGCCTACATGCGTGACACCGGCGACCCCAGGACCACCGAGGGCGGCATGATCGAATGGGGTTACTACGAGGAGACGGCGCCCCGTCTCTGCCACCCGAGGGAAATTCTGGAGACGACCCAGGCACGCCTCTCTCCCTCGCAGCGTGACCTGGAAATGGACCAGGTGATGGAACCGCTGGAGCGGGCGATGGAATTGACCCCGATCCTCGCGGAACTGGGGTACGACGAAAAGCGCTCGTTCAACGGCCTTCTCCAGGTGACGACGGATGGCGGTTCTTCGATCGGCGAAAGCCAGAAGGTCCGCGGTCTCTGGTATGGCGTCGCGGTCTGGATCAAGGACGGCCCCGGCATGGCCAAGCTGCTGGTCGACTGGATGACCGATGGACGCACCGGGATCGATCACCACGCGATCGACTATGCGCGCTTCTATCCCTTCCAGACCGACAAAGATTTCATCCATGCCCGCTGCACCGAAACCGCGATGAAAATCTACAATCCTGCCGTCCATCCGCGGGAGCCGTTTGCTGGCGGCAGAGGTGTGCGCCGCAGTCCGTTCTACGCGCGCGAGCAAGAGCTCGGCGGCTATTTCATGGAGCTCGGCGGGTGGGAGCGTGCCCACGGCTACGCCGGCAACGAACACCTGCTGGAGAAGTATGGCAATCGGGTGCCGGTCCGCGAGAACGAATGGGACAATCGCCATTTCTGGCGCGTTTCAAACGCCGAGCACCTGGAAATGAGCGCCGACGTCGGCATGGTCAATCTTTCTCACTTTGCCATGTATGAGGTGACCGGCCCGGACCACGTGAAGTTCATGGAGTACCTCTGCGTCGCCAAGGTTGGCGGAGACAATCAGGTCGGCAAGGGCATCTATACCCACTTCCTCGACGAAAAAGGCATGGTCAAAGCCGATTTCACCGTCTTTCGCTTGGAAGACCGCTATCGCTTCGTCGACGGCGCGGATGCCGGAAACCGCGACTTCGTCTACATGAAGCGCATGGCGGAGGACCTGGGCTACGTCGTCCAGGTCACCGACGTGTCGACCGACTTCACCACCATCGGCCTTTGGGGGCCGAACGCCAGGGCCACGCTGCAAAAACTGGTGGAAGACCCGGACAGCCTCAGCCACGGGAACTTCCCCTTCGCGTCGATCAGGCAGATCAGCATCGCCGGCAAGGATGTCCTGGCCTTCCGCATTTCCTATGTCGGCGAGCAGGGGTGGGAACTGCACATGAGGTACGAAGACGGCCTTGCCGTCTGGGATGCCATCCGCGCGCAGGACGTCATGGCCTTCGGCGTGGAGACCTATGCCAACTCCCGCAGGATGGAAAAGAGCCTGCGCCTCCAGAACGCCGACCTCCTGACCGAGTACAATCTCCTGGAGGCCGACCTTGCCCGCCCCAAGGTCAAGGACGCCGACTTTGTCGGCAAGGCCGCCTATCTCGCGCACCGCGCCCGGGACCATCAGCCGGCCATGCTCTGCACCCTGGTGATCACCGACAATCGGGATTCGAAAGGCGTGGCCCGTTATCCCGTCGGGACTCTGCCGATCATCGATCCTGAAACCGGCGAGACCCTGGTCGATTCCGAGGGTCGCCGTTCGTTCACCACATCCATCGCCTACGGCCCGACCATCGGCAACAACATCGCTCTCGGCTATCTGCCCCACGAGCACGCCGTCAAAGGCAACAGGTTTCAGGTCGAGTACTTCGGCGAGATACACCCGGTCGAGGTGGCCGGCGTCGGTTACGAACCCCTCTATGACCCGGAGAATCTGAAGCCGCGGACATAAGGTGGAGTTCTCGACCGCGCCGTGGCGGCGTCAATAGGGTCCTATCTGTACGACTGGAACGGATCAACTGCGCCAGTCATTTCCACAACGTAGGTGAGTAAGCTGCCAAGGGTCAAGCCGACCAAACACCTCAGAAAACGGGCGTTCCGCCATTAAGGTCGGCTGTCAGCAGGATTGCCGATGCATGCGCGCCAAATTCCCCGCGCGCTCCATCTTCCCATCAGGGGGACGCCGAAGGCAATCGAACGGCCGTCATATGTCTGATCCAGACCACTAGAGGACGCGCTCTGGTTAGTTGCGCCGCCCGATTGCTCGTATATGCGATAGGAAAGCCGTTGATAACGGAGGGAGGACGAGGATGAGCGCGGAAGAATCGCGACCCAGCAGGCGCGGCCGCGAGGCGAGGCGCGCCACCCGTATGGCGCCGAAGACCCTCGGCGCGCCGTTCATCACCCGCAAGATACCGCTGACCGAGGTGCTCAGCCTCGAGGGCCTGATGATGATCGAGGCCAATGCCGAGATCATCCTCGAGGAGATCGGCGTCGAGTTCCGCGACGACCCAGAAGCGCTGCGATTGTGGCGCGAGGCCGGCGCCGACGTCGTCGGCGAGCGGGTGCGGATCCCCAAGAGAATGGCGTGGTCACTGCTGCAGACGGCGCCGCGCGAGTTTACCCAGCACGCCCGCAATCCCAACCGCAGCGTCCAGATCGGCGGCGACAATACGGTGTTCGCGCCGGTCTACGGACCGCCGTTCGTCCGCGACCTGGAGGGCGGCCGTCGGTACGGCACGATCGAGGACTTCCGCAATTTCGTGAAGCTCGCCTATCTGGCGCCGATCATGCACCATTCGGGCGGCACCGTCTGCGAGCCGGTCGATCTGCCGGTGAACAAGCGCCATCTCGACATGGTCTACAGCCACATCCGCTATTCCGACAAGCCGTTCATGGGCTCGGTCACCGCGCCCGAGCGGGCCGCCGACACCGTGCGGATGGCGGAAATCGTCTTCGGCAAGGAGTTCGTCGAACAGAACACCGTCCTCCTCAGCCTGATCAATTCCAATGCGCCTCTAATGTACGACGGCACCATGTCGGGGGCGTTGAGGACCTATGCCGCCGCCAACCAGGCCTGCGTCGTCTCGCCGTTCATTCTCTCCGGGGCGATGAGCCCGGTGACGGCGGCGGGAACCCTGGCCCAGCTTCTCGCCGAAGCGATGGCGGGCATGGCGCTGACCCAACTCGTCCGACCGGGCGCGCCGGTGGTGTTCGGCACCTTCGTCAGCTCGATTTCGATGCAGTCCGGCGCGCCGACGTTCGGGTCTCCCGAGGCGACGTTGATGCTGACCGCCGCCGCCCAGCTGGCGCGGCGCCTGGGCGTTCCGTTCCGCACGGGCGGCGCGTTGACCGCGTCGAAGATCCCCGACGCCCAGGCGGCTTACGAGAGTTCCAACACCCTGCTGCCGACCCTGCTCGCCGGCGTCAATTTCGTGCTCCATGCCGCCGGATGGCTGGAGGGCGGGCTGTGCTCGAGCTACGAGAAGTTCGTCATGGACGCCGATCAGCTCGGGATGATGCAGGTGATCGCCGAGGGCATCGACCTCAGCGAAGCGGCGCAGGCGATGGATGCGATCCGCGAGGTCGGCCCGGGCTCCCACCACCTCGGCTCGGCCCATACCCAGCTCTATTTCGAGTCCGCCTTCTTTCGTTCGACGATCGCCGACAACAACTCCTTCGAGCAGTGGCAGGCGGAAGGCAGCCTCGACGCCTATCAGCGGGCGAACAAGGTGTGGAAGGAGATGCTGGCGAGCTACGAAGAGCCGGGGATCGATCCGGGTATCGACGAGGCGCTGCAGGCATTCATCGCCGAGCGCAAGGCCTTGGTCCCGGACTCCAACGTTTAGAGCCCGACAGATGAACCGATACTCGATCTTCAATCTGGCGCGGCACGCGGTAAGCGGACACCGCAACTGGTCGCGGGCCTGGCGCCGGCCGGAGCCGAAAGACTCCTACGATGTGATCATCGTCGGCGGCGGCGGCCACGGCCTCGCCACCGCCTACTATCTGGCCAAGGAGCACGGGATCACCAATGTCGCCGTCCTCGAAAAGGGATGGCTCGGCGGCGGCAATACCGGGCGCAACACCACCATCGTCCGCTCCAATTACCTGTGGGACGAGAGCGCCCATCTCTACGAGAAATCCCTGCAGTTGTTCGAGGGGCTCACCGCCGACGTCAACTTCAACATCATGCTCAGCCAGCGCGGAGTGATGAATCTCGCCCACACCCTCAGCGACCTCCGCGAGCTGCAGCGGCGGGTCAACGCCATCCGCCTCAACGGCGTCGATTCCGAGGTGTTGGACGTGGAGCAGGTGAAAGCGTTCTGCCCGATCCTCAACTGCTCGCCGGATGCCCGCTATCCGGTGCTCGGCGCGTCGCTGCAACGGCGCGGCGGCGTCGCCCGCCACGACGCGGTGGCCTGGGGGTTGGCCCGCGCCGCAGACGCCCGCGGCGTCGACATCATCGAGAACTGTGAGGTTACCGCGATCCTGCGCGACGGCGACCAGGTAACCGGGGTCGAGACCACGCGGGGCACCATCCGCGCGCCAAAGGTGGGCGTCGTTGTTGCCGCCCATACCAGCGTCCTCGCGGCGATGGCCGGGCTTAGGCTGCCGATCGAGAGCCACCCGCTGCAGGCCTTGGTCTCCGAGCCGATCAAGCCGGTGATCGATTGCGTGGTGATGTCCAACCAGGTCCACGTCTACGTCAGCCAGTCCGACAAAGGCGAACTGGTGATCGGCGCCGGGATCGACCCCTATCTGGGCTACGCGGCGCGCGGCAGCCTGTCGGTGATCGAGGACCAACTCGCCGCGGCGATGGAACTGTTCCCGATCTTTAGCCGCCTGCGGATGCTACGGTGTTGGGCCGGGACCGTCGACGTCTGCCCCGATGCCAGCCCGATCATCTCCAAGACACCAATCAAGGGCTTCTACATCAACGGCGGCTGGGGCACCGGTGGCTTCAAGGCGACGCCGGGATCGGGCTGGGTGTTCGCCCACACCGTTGCTCAGGACCGGCCGCACCCACTCAACGCGCCGTTCAATCTTGAGCGCTTCGCCACCGGGGCGCTGATCGACGAGCACGGCGCCGCCGCGGTGGCGCATTGAACGAGGCGAAACGATGCTGCTGATCCCGTGTCCCTGGTGCGGTCCCCGCGACGAGATTGAGTTCAAGTACGGTGGAGAGGCCCATATCGCCCGGCCGCTCGACCCGGCGGCGCTCACCGACGCCGAATGGTCGGACTATCTGTTCATGCGCAAAAACACCAAGGGCCTGCACCTGGAGCGTTGGATGCACGGTGCCGGCTGCCGGCGCTGGTTCAATGTCGCTCGCGACACGATGACCAACAGAGTCGTCGGCAGCTACAAGATCGGCGAGCAACCGCCCGCGGAGGACGGCGCATGAGCCGGAACAACCGCCTCGCCTCCGGCGGCCGCATCGACCGCGACCGGGTGTTGTCGTTCACCTTCAATGGGCGGCGCTACCAGGGCCATCCGGGCGACACCCTGGCTTCGGCGCTGCTCGCCAACGACGTCACCGTGGTTGGCCGGAGCTTCAAGTATCATCGGCCGCGCGGCATCCTCTCCGCCGGCGTCGAGGAGCCCAATGCCCTGGTGCAGCTGGAGCCCGGTGCCCGCACCCAGCCCAACGTGCCGGCGACGACCATCGAGCTCTATGAAGGGCTGCAGGCGGCCAGCGTCAATTGCTGGCCGACCGTCGATTTCGACGCCCGCGCCCTGACCCAGTGGTTCTCGCCGATCCTTCCCGCCGGCTTCTACTACAAGACGTTCATGTGGCCCGCCGGTTTGTGGATGTCCTACGAGCGAGTCATTCGCCGCGCCGCCGGTCTTGGCACGGCGCCGGACGAGCCGGATCCCGATAGCTACGACAAGATCCACGCCCACTGCGACGTGTTGGTGGTTGGTGCAGGGCCGGCAGGGCTGGCGGCGGCGCTGGCCGCCGGGCGCACCGGTGCGCGGGTCATTCTTGCCGATCAGGAACCCGAGCTCGGCGGCCGATTGCTCGGCGAGCGGATGACGATCGATGACGCGCCGGCGACGACGTGGGTGGACAACGCGACGAAGGAGCTGGCGGAGCTCGACGCGGTGCGTCTTTTGCCGCGGACGACGGCGTTCGGCTACTACGATCACAACTACCTCGGCTTGGTCGAGCGGCGCCACGTCGGGCTGCCGGGAACCGAGGCCGGCGCCCGCGAGCGGCTGTGGAAGGTGCGCGCCCGCCAAGTGGTGCTGACCACCGGCGCCATCGAGCGGCCGCTGGTGTTCGCCGACAACGACCGGCCGGGGGTGATGCTGGCCGGCGCCGTTCGCG
>RCNG010001727.1_pt1 | contig 10871 bp, 6 predicted proteins | sample 2041371 | NCBI WGS metagenome assembly RCNG01 (sample SAMN09708227, study PRJNA481090) | Marine sediment metagenome, whole genome shotgun sequencing project. | biome: marine sediment; feature: ocean; material: sediment; isolation source: Sewage treatment plant 1 marine sediment (STP1) ... | reverse complement strand
TATGACACTTCAAGTGCAATGGCTAAACTTTATGCCTCACAAATTGCCATGGAAACTACTGTGGAGGCCGTACAAATATTTGGAGGAAATGGATTCGTTAAAGAATATCATGTTGAACGAATGATGAGGGATGCTAAAATCACCCAGATATATGAGGGAACAACAGAGATTCAAAAAATAGTAATATCGAGAAATATACTAAAAAATTGACCTCTTATTTTAAATTAATAATCATATACCCCGAGATTTTTAGGGTCTTCCTTTGAAGAGTGTTAATTATTGTCAATAATATTTCCAAAAATAGGGTTGGAGTTAAAATGATTACTATTATAACCCGTCAACCCCCCCAACCTTCTCCTGAGCAGGAAACATTTACTTACGTTTTACTATAATCTCAATTTAAGAGGCATAAATATTTCAAATTGAATATTTTTTAACGTTTTATTGTAAACGTTGAATATTTTGCACACTATCTTATTAAATGATGTATATATTTCATTAATAATGATATTTTTGAATAAATACTGCAATAAAGATGATGAAAAGACAAGGCTTGTATCTACCTGAATTTGAACATGATAACTGTGGTGCTGGATTTATTTGCAGCCTAAAAGGAAAAAAGTCGAATGATATCATTCATAAGGCACTCGAAATCCTTGATAAATTAGAACACAGGGGAGCTGTCAGTGCGGATGGTAAGACAGGAGATGGTGCCGGTATCCTGATTGATATTCCACATCAGTTCTTCCTGGATGAATGTGATTTCAAAATTCCTAAAGCAGGTGATTATGCTGTAGGAAATGTTTTCTTTCCAAAAAAGGAAAATCAAAGAGACTTTTGCATCTCCGTCTTCGAAGAAAACATAAAAAAGCAGGGATTACAATTATTAGGATGGCGAAATGTTCCTGTTAACAAGGCTATACCAGGAAGAATTGCCGGTGAAACAGAGCCTTATGTTAAGCAAATCTTTGTAGGTAAAGAAAATAAGGAACAAAAGGATTTTGATTTTAACCTTAAACTGTATATCGCCCGTAAATTAACAGAGCATACCCTTATAAACTCAAAATTATCGGAAAGTAAATTTTTCTATGTTCCCAGTCTTTCAACAAAAATTATCATCTTCAAAGGGTTATTAATGCCCAATGATATAAAGCTATACTTTACAGATTTAATGGATACAAGGGTGGTAACGAGATTAGCCTTGGTTCATCAACGTTTTTCTACCAATACTTTTCCGACCTGGGATCTTGCCCAACCCTTCAGATACATGTGTCATAATGGAGAGATCAATACTTTAAGGGGTAATGTTATGCGCATGCGTTCCAGGGAAGCCATATTAAAAAGTGATCTGTTTGGAAAAGAAATAAAAAATATTCTACCTGTAATTTTATCCGGGAAATCTGACTCTGCATCTATGGATATGGTGGTAGAATTGTTGCTAATGACAGGGCGGTCTCTTCCGGAAGTAATGATGATGCTTGTTCCCGAAGCCTGGGAAAAGAACGAAGAAATGTCAGTAGCTAAGCGAGCTTTTTATGAATACAATTCCTGTGTGATGGAACCCTGGGATGGACCTGCATCTATCCCCTTCACAGACGGCAGTTACATAGGTGCTGTTTTGGACAGAAATGGCCTTAGACCATCACGGTACTCCGTTACAAAAGACGGTTATGTAATTATGTCTTCTGAAACAGGTGTGGTAGAAATAGCACCCGAGAATATTGAATATCACGGCCGACTTGAACCGGGAAAAATGTTTCTGGTTGATATGGAAGCCGGAAGAATCGTAAACGATGAAGAGATCAAAGAAAAAATAGCAAAGAAGTATCCTTATAAAAAGTGGTTGGACACCAATTTGGTTCACCTTAAAAATATACCATATAACGATTGTCCACTTTTTCTAAACGAAGCTTCTCTGGAGAAGAGAAAAGCAATATTTGGCTATACCCTGGAGGACATAAATACAATTATTCTTCCAATGGGGCAACATGCAAAAGAGCCCATAGGCTCAATGGGGTCAGATACGCCTATTGCAGTATTATCTGAACGGCCTCAGCTTTTATATAATTATTTCAAACAGCTTTTCGCACAGGTAACAAATCCACCATTAGATGGTATTCGCGAAGAATTAATAACAGATATTTCACTTACATTGGGAAGTGATCATAATATTTTTGAGACTACTGAATTGAGTTGTCGAAAGTTAAAAATCCAAAATCCTGTTATTTCCAAAGAAGATCTTGATAAGATTAAAAACTATGATGCCAGCCCTGACTATAAAGTCGTTTCCATTCCTATTCTCTACAATATTGTCAGAGGACATAATGGTTTGGAGGAAGCTCTTGAAAACAATTTAAGAGAAGCAGAGAATGCCATAGATGAGGGAACAAACATTATTATTTTATCTGATAGAAACTCCGACAAAGACAAAGCACCTATTCCTGCATTACTTGCCTGTTCTTATATAAATAGTGGGCTTCAGCGATTGGGAAAACGTTCCGAATTAAGCATCATTATTGAATCTGCCGAGCCAAGGGAAGTCCATCATTTTGCTCTGTTGTTCGGGTTTGGAGCAAGTGCAATTAATCCCTATCTGGTAAATGAGATAATTGCGGAACAAATTGAAGAACATGATATTACGGAATACACCTTTGATGAGGCCATTAAGAACTACAATAAGGCTATTGGAAAGGGTGTTTTAAAAGTTATGAATAAAATTGGTATATCTACTCTAAATTCTTACCGGGGTTCTCAACTCTTTGAATGTATTGGGATTAACACCAAAGTTGTAGATAAATATTTTCCAAATACACCAACGCGTATTCAGGGTATTGGATTGTATGAAATAGAAAAAGAGATATCCAAAAGACATAAAAAAGCCTATCAGGATCAGCATGTTGCTGCTAATTTAGATCTTGAAATTGGAGGTGAATACCGTTGGAGGCGTGATGGGGAAAAACATATGTTCAATCCCATATCAATTGCCAAACTTCAGAAATCTGTTAGAAATAACGAGCCAGACACGTATAGAGAATTTGCCGCAATGGTAAATGAACAATCCAAAAATTTAATGACCATTCGCGGTTTATTTGAATTTTCAAATTATGACCCTATTCCTATTGAAGAGGTAGAACCCTGGACCGAAATAGTTAAAAGATTTAAGACTGGTGCTATGTCCTATGGTTCCATTAGCAAAGAGGCGCATGAAAATCTGGCTATTGCCATGAATAGAATTGGAGGTAAAAGCAATTCCGGGGAAGGTGGAGAAGATGCCGACAGATTCTATAAAAACCAGACCGGAGATTGGCGCAACAGCGCAATTAAACAAGTTGCTTCGGGAAGGTTTGGTGTCACTTCAGATTATCTTACAAATGCCCAGGAGATACAGATTAAGATGGCTCAGGGTGCAAAACCTGGTGAGGGAGGGCAACTTCCGGGTCCAAAGGTAAACCCCGCCATTGCTAAAACACGAAATTCAACCCCCTATGTAGGTCTTATTTCACCTCCACCACATCATGACATCTATTCCATTGAGGATTTATCACAATTAATTTATGACCTTAAATCTGCTAATCGCAAGGCCAGGATTAATGTGAAACTCGTCTCTGAAGTCGGTGTAGGAACAGTTGCTGCCGGGGTCTCTAAAGCTAAGGCCGATGTAATTCTTATTTCCGGATTCGACGGCGGAACCGGTGCATCTCCATTGACCTCACTTAAACATGCAGGCCTTCCATGGGAGTTAGGAATTGCTGAAGCTCAGCAGACTTTGGTGCTGAATGACCTGAGAAACAGAATAGTGCTGGAATGCGATGGACAATTAAAAACAGGGAGGGATGTAGCTATAGCTTGTCTTTTAGGAGCAGAGGAATTTGGATTTGCAACAGCTCCTCTGGTGGCTTCCGGATGTATAATGATGCGTGTTTGCCATTTAAATACCTGCCCGGTGGGTATTGCAACCCAAAATCCTGAGCTGAGAAAGAAGTTTAAAGGCAAACCGGAACATGTGGTCAACTATATGTATTTTGTAGCAGAGGAATTAAGAGAAATAATGGCTCAACTAGGTTTTCGTTCTGTTAAGGAAATGGTAGGCCAGGTACAAAAACTAGATCGAAATGCGGCAATTGATCATTATAAGTCAGCAGGAATAGACCTGACACCTATTCTACATAAGATAGATGTTCCTATGAATACGAAACTTTACAATACGCAAAAGCAACATCATCATATTGATGATTCTATTGAGTTCGAGATTATAGAGAAAGCGCATCCTGCGCTGTTTAGAAAGGAAAAAATATCATTAGATTTTCCAATTCACAATACAGACAGGGCAGTAGGTGCAATTATTAGTAATGAAATATCCAAAATATACGGTGCTGACGGACTCCCGGAAAACACTTTGAAACTGAATTTTACAGGTTCTGCAGGGCAAAGTTTTGGGGCTTTTGCTACCAAGGGCCTTACGATGGTGGTTAATGGAAACACAAATGACTATTTAGGGAAAGGACTATCAGGCGCTAAGTTGATCATAAAAGTTCCGGATAAATCAACTTTACAACCGGAAAATAATATCATAACCGGAAATGTAACACTTTATGGTGCCACTTCAGGTGAAGCTTATATAAATGGAAAAGCCGGTGAGCGTTTTTGCGTAAGGAATTCTGGAGCACAGGCGGTAGTAGAAGGAATTGGAGATCACGGATGCGAATATATGACAGGTGGGGTAGCCGTAATTCTCGGGGAAGTTGGGAGAAACTTTGGCGCTGGAATGAGTGGAGGTATCGCTTACATATTTGATGAGAAAAAGACTTTTGAGAAAAGGTGTAATATGGAGGCGTTAAACCTGCTGGCGGTTGAAGAAGATAATGACAAAAAACAACTTAGGGATTTAATTGAAAATCATTACAATGCGACTTTAAGTCCACTTGCTCAGAGAATACTTGAGAATTGGGAAGATTGCCTTCCTAAATTTATAAAAATATTCCCCGAAGAATACAAGCAGGCACTAATTCGACTGGAAAGAGAAAAATTAGAAACAATATAATCGATAGATGGGAAAGATAACAGGATTTTTGGAATTCGATAGAAAAGTAGAGAAATACGCTCCGGTAGATGAGCGCATTCAGAATTATAAAGAGTTTACCCTCCCAATGAAGGAAAAAGAACTCAAAAATCAGGGTGCCAGATGTATGGATTGCGGTATTCCGTTTTGCCATAGTGGATGTCCCCTGGGTAATTTAATTCCGGATTTTAATGATGCCGTGTATAGAGGTAAGTGGGAAAAGGCTGCCGAAATTTTACATGCAACAAATAATTTTCCTGAGTTTACCGGAAGATTGTGCCCGGCTCCTTGTGAGGAAGCCTGTGTACTTGGAATCAATGAAGATCCGGTCTCTATTGAAAATATTGAAAAGAATATTGTTGAAACCGCTTTCCAAAAAGGGTGGGTTGTAGCCAATCCACCAGAATTTAGAACGGGTAAAAAAGTTGCCGTTGTTGGCTCAGGGCCTGCCGGTTTAGCAGCCGCTCAGCAACTTAATAGGGCCGGACATTCTGTTACAGTTTTTGAACGGGATGAAAAACCTGGTGGCCTGTTAAGATATGGGATCCCTGATTTTAAAATGGAGAAACATGTTATAGACAGAAGACTCCAAATTTTGGAAGAAGAAGGTATTGAATTTCAATGCGGTGTTCATATAGGAATTGATATTAAGGCCGAAGTATTACACAAAGATTATGATGCAGTCGTATTATGTGGCGGGGCCACTGTTCGGAGAAATTTACCTATTAAAGGAGCAGATATAAAAGGAGTCGTACAGGCCATGGATTTTCTAGGACAAAATAATCGAAGAGTTGATGGGTTGAAGTACACGGGGGAGGAAATTAAAGCTACAGATAAAAATGTAGTTGTTATTGGCGGAGGTGATACAGGTTCTGATTGCATAGGAACCTCCTTCAGGCAGGGAGCGGCTTCGGTAACCAATTTTGAAATACTGGGCAAAGCTACTGCTGAAAGACCTGAAGACCAGCCATGGCCTTTTTGGCCCATGAGATTGCGTACCAGTTCATCACATAAGGAAGGAGCAGAACGGTTTTTCAGTATTTCAACCAAAGAGTTTATTGGGGATAAAAATGGAAAATTAAAAGGACTGATTACTGTAAATGTGGAGTGGGAGAAAATTCCCGGGCAGCGACCAGTTTTAAAAGAAATTAAGGGCACAGAAAAGGAATGGCCATGTGAACTGGTATTACTGGCTATGGGCTTTACGGGCTCTGAACTAACTATTGCAGAGCAATTAGGGTTGGAGGCTGACCCTAGAACTAATATAAAAGCTTCAATAAAAGACTATAAGACAAATGTTCCGGGAGTTTTTGTTGCCGGAGACCAGCGCAGAGGACAATCTTTAATTGTATGGGCTATCTCTGAAGGACGACAGGCTGCCTATCATGTGGACACCTATTTAATGGGAAGTTCTTATTTACCGCTTAAAGGAGAAGGCGATTTACCAAGAGTTTAATAAAACTGCAAGTTTTGCTGGATTTCCATTTTATTCTAATGGCTGGAGAAACGTATTTATTAGTTGTTATTTCCAATACGGTCATAGTAAAGTGAAGCAGCTCCCAACAGCGCAATATTGGAAGTTTTAGAGTATAGCACCTCAAACTCCTCAAGAACTTTTTTATAGGCAAAATCACTAATAGAACGTGCTAAACTCGTCTCAAAAAATTCCATTGAATTTACCACAGAACCTCCGACTATAATGACCTGAGGATCTACGGCATATAAGATGGTTTTAACAGCATTTCCCAAGTGTTCCCCAAATTTTTTAAAGGCTTCAATAGCCATACTGTCTCCTTTCTTAGCAAGAATCATTAATTCCTCCCCATTGGAATCATAAAAATTTTTGAAAAACTTGCCACTGCAATAATCCTCAATGATACCATCCTTGTAAGGAATCATCCCAAATTCCCCCGACCCGCAATTGGCATCACCCATCAGGTGTCCATTTGTAATGATCCCTGAGCCCATACCGGTACCTAATGTGAGTCCAACCAGATGCTTATACCCTGTTCCCAAACCAAATTTAAATTCTCCGTAGGCAAAACAATTGGCGTCATTATCTATGAATACTGGTAAATCAAACTCTTTTTTTAAAATATCTGCCAAAGGAACCTCCTTCCAGGAAGGAATATTTTGAACTTCATGAATAATACCCTTTTCCCTGTCTACAATACTGGGGACGCCTATCCCTATTCCTTCCACTTTTTGTTCTCCAAGTTGAATTTTAATTAAATCAATAATAATATTGATTACATCCCATTCACTTTTTGAATCCTTTGGTAATTTCTCGAATATGTTGCCGAGTATTTTATTTCCTTCCACCAATCCTACGTTGACCTTGGTTCCTCCAAGATCTACCCCAATTAGTTTTAAAGGTTTTGAATTTGCCATTTCAATTTTTACTTTTTTTGAAGCTTATAGTTTTATTTTTTATGATTGGCTTCGCCCAAATACTAATGCTAAAAACGAATAACAGGGCAACAAAATTTAGTAACATACCAGTTCTCAATGACGTCAGATCACTTATAAACCCAATTATTAATTGCATTACGGCTCCACCCATAATTCCGGTCATTAATATCCCTGCAAAGGAACCATGGTGTTTGCTAACAGAATTTAAGGCCAGTGACAAGATAATTGGATACATCACTGATAGAAAAATACCACTTATTTGAAATGCATATAAAGAGGTATTAGCGCTTCCATAGAGGGCAATTGCCAGACTAATTATTGCCAGGCTGCTAAACAACCTTAAAACTAACTTACTATCCATAATTTTTAGTAAAACCAATCCTATGATTCCCCCTATGGTCATAAATCCCCAAAAATTTCCAACAGCAACTGCTCCGGTGGTTTCGTAATCAAATCCATGATAAATCTGCAGGAACTTGGACATCCAGTAGGAAATGCCCTGTTCTACTCCAACATAAGCAAATATTCCCAGGAAATATAAAATAACAATTTTGCTTTTGAATAAACTATAATAGGTAGCCCTGGATCCAACTTTCTCTTCATCTATTAGATCTACTTTAGGAAAAGCAATTGAAACTATAATAAATACCATGATTAAACTAGCTATTGCGAATAGCCAATACATGGAAACCCAGGACATATCTGCAGGAACGATTTTGGCCAGCACATCTATAAACCAATTATTTTCTTTCAGGGGGTCCGCCAAACTGGTCACCAACCATGAATACACCTGTGGACTTAAAAATGACGCCGCCCCAAATATCAGCTGTGCCAGTACAGAAGTAAAGGCGTAATTTTCTTCTCCGCCAGCCACTCTTAATAAGGGATTAATTACTACCTGCAAAATTGCCATCCCCGTACCTATGGTAAAGAGCGTTATTAAAAACACCCCGAAAGTGGGAATACATGCAAAGAGAATTGAACCAGATAATGCAAGAAAAAAGGCAAAGATCATCAATCGTTTTTCGCCATATTTTTCTAGCATAAAGCCTGAAGGAATAGACATTACCCCATAAGCAATAAAGAAAGTAAAGGGCAAAAAACCAGCCATAGTTTCACTTAAGCCAAAGCTTAGTGACACACTGGGGTTTAGAGCACCCAATATGTTGGTTAGAAATGAAATGACAAAAAATGTCACTAGAATCAAGACTACAATTCGGTAGTTTTTTTTCATTTTATTTTGATTTTAATTATAAATAATGTCATTTCAAATTATTTAATTTTGTGAAAAGTCTATTCCGCTGCAGTAACAGCAAGCATTAACCACGCAGCGTGTGGCATCCATTGTTCAGACCATCTCCAACGTTGAGCGGGATCATCATTTTGTGGCAAAGGCATAAATGCTATATCGGATTCATTACTAAAACCAGCTGTAATACCATTACAAACGCCACCCCGAAAATTTAAGTTTACAGATTCAATGTATTCAGGATTGTTATAGCCCAAACCGTCAACCATGCATACATCATATGGATTAAGACCAAAAATCCAATCAAAATTATTTGATGCATATTCCAATGCCATTGGTCTCTGTTTATCACTCATATGAGTGCGAGTTAAATAAAAAGCTGCTGCCAGTGAAGCAAGACGTGAATTCTCTCCTTGCCACCAATACCCTGTTTCATTTTGGTGAGGGATAAAGAATGTTGATCGATTCTGATTTTCGTTGACTGCTTTAATATATTGCCTTGGATAACCAAATGGATTGTAAACTTCTTTCGTAATTTTAAGCTCAAAATCAACGGATTTTTGAATGGCCCTTATTGCCATATTTCTAGAATCAGCTTCAGTTTCAAATTCAAGATAACGACTTAATGTAATTAATGGTAAACCCGCATCTGCCCCATGAAAAAAAGGACGATAACCCTTGTCATCTGCACGCCACCAGTCTTTAAAGTTCTCATCTTCACTTAATCTATTCGTTAGATTGAGCATTCGAGTTCGGGCATGGGCCAAGTATTCTTCCTTATTGGTAACTGCGAATAATTCTGTAGCTGCAAGCAATGCACAATAATCATCAATAATATTTTCTACTCCGTCATCAATATACTCTGTATTGTATTCTAAAAGGTGGGCAAAACCAGTTTCAGCAGATTCGAGGTATTCCAGTGATTTATTATTATCAGAATTTATTGCCTTTGATGCTCTTGCTAAAGCAGCAATTGCTATTCCAGCTCCTTCTCTAAAACCGGCTTTATAGGCATCGGTTCTCTTTCCATCCTGGCCCTCATAAGCGCATATTTCCCTTTTCTCAGGATCACCACTCCAGTTCGCAAAAATAGTCAGATAATAATATCCCTCTCTATCCTGCATTTTGAGTAAAAAGTCCGCTCCGTATCTAGCTTCATTTATAAGACGGGTTTTTATTTCTTTATTGGATTTCTTTAAATTTCGGGCATACAATTCAGTTGATTGCAACAAGTTCCAAACAAAAAGCGGGGTCTGTTGAGGGTTTAAATAATTAGAATAACACAGATGACTGAAATACTTCGCTTTATCGCCCGAAGCATCATACCAGCCCCCACTTACATCAACTATGTCATTCCTCGTCCCGAAAAATGATATAGTCTTATCTTTTTTGTTATATTCTCCGCTAACATGTTGTGATTCAAAACCTTCAATTAGAAGTGATAAACTCTTTTGGGCAAAACTTGAATTAGAAATGTTGAAAATCCGGCTTTTTACCACCTGGTTTCCTAATTTAGTAATTATTTGATATTCCCCATGTTGTTTAAATTCGGTAAAATTTCCTGCATATGCGTACCCTGTATGCCAATTGTCTATTTTTCCTCCTTTATTAAATTTTCCTTTAAAAACCGATTTCCCTTTCTTGTCAAGAACATTAAAATATTCCGGAACAATTTCTAGTTGTGTTTGCAAAACAACTTTTTTGAATCCTGCTTCTTGATAGCCAGTATGGTTTGTTAACAAGACATCTTGCATAGGTTTATTTAAATTCTGTTTAGAGAATGTACCCAATAAAATTAAAGCAAAGACAATTAATTTATTCATGAATGTATATTATAATTTAAACTCTGCTAAAGTATAAAAAATTATATCCGGAATGGTGAATGTAAATGGTAAGAAATGTGACCTTATATTTTTATTTGCAACTTGTATTTCATACAAATTATCAAATACCATAATTGTTTAAATAAGATTTATGAGGTCAAAAAAAAAGCACCTATCAAGTAAATGATAAGTGCTTTTAAAGAAGGCGGCGGCCTACTCTCCCACCAGTTACGGCAGTACCATCGGCGCAGACGGGCTTAACTTCCCTGTTCGGTATGGAAAGGGGTGGGCCCCGTCGCCATGGCCACCCGGATTTTTCGTTGTCAGT
>RCNG010001726.1_pt1 | contig 10872 bp, 14 predicted proteins | sample 2041371 | NCBI WGS metagenome assembly RCNG01 (sample SAMN09708227, study PRJNA481090) | Marine sediment metagenome, whole genome shotgun sequencing project. | biome: marine sediment; feature: ocean; material: sediment; isolation source: Sewage treatment plant 1 marine sediment (STP1) ... | reverse complement strand
AGCGTATCGGCGGAATCCGACCAGGCAGACACGATCAAAGGGGTTTGGTGCTGAGGTGAAGCGGCGCATGCCCGCTAGCCGCTGCAATCCGTCGAGCAGGCGTAGCTCCACCAGGGGATAGGGTTGGGCGAGCTGCGCGCGGTTGACCATGCGCAGGTGGAAGCGCAGGGTATCGGGCCGGTCAGGGTGGGGATCCAGTCCCCGCTCCAGCACTTCGATATGCTCCAGCGCCTTGGGTGGCCGGGGACTGCAGGGGGCGAAGCGGCACAGCAGCTGGACCAGTTGCAGACCCTCCGGGTGTGCTGCCAGGGCCTGCCGTTGCCACCAGAGTCCCTGTAGGCCCAGGGCCAGCAGCAACAGCAGAACAACACCACCCCCAAGCGCTCTCTTCCAGCGGGGTGATCCGGAGTGGGTCGGGGCGATCAGAACGGTGACGGTTTCCGTGGCAGCGTCCGCGGTGTCCGGCACGGGTTGGTGCGCCATCACCAGTGCGCTGTCGCCGGAGGGAGCATGCCCGGAAGCAGTCAGGGCATTGGCCGAATGCATCCGCGCGTCGAATACGCAGCCGCATCGGCCACAGCGGACACTGCCTTCGGCGACCTGCAGCTGCTCCTCACGGACACGGAAGCCGGTGGCGCAGTCGGGGCAGCGGGTTAGCATGTCTCTCTCCGGCGCCCGTGCAGCAGCGCCCACTCGTCCTGGAGCAGTGGCGGGTCCAGATCGAACCGCTCCCGGTAGGCTGCGGCCACCTGCTCCGCCTGTTCGGTCAGGATGCCGGAGAGAATCAGGTGCCCACCGGGAGCGACCCGGGGTTGCAGCTCGGGGGCTAGCTCGACCAGTGTGCCGGCCAGAATGTTAGCCAGGACGATGTCGAAGCCCTGGTTTGGTGTTTGCTCCGGCAGCAATGGGGTGATGCGTTCCTGCACCCGGTTTCTGGCCGCGTTACCGCGGGTGGCCTCTATCGCTTGGGGGTCGTAATCCACCGCCACCACCGACTCCGCGCCCAGCAGGGCGGCGGCGATGGCGAGAATGCCCGAGCCGCAGCCGTAGTCCAACATCCATTTGCCATGCAGTTTGGCCCCGTCCAGCCACCGCAGGCAGAGGGCGGTAGTAGGATGGGTGCCGGTACCGAAGGCCAGTCCCGGGTCCAGGTCCAGCACCACGGCGTCCGCCTGCCGCGGCCTCTGGCCGGCGGGGCAGACCCACAGCCGATCACCGAAACGCATCGGGTGGAAGTCGTCCAGCCAGGCGCGCTCCCACGCTCGGTCCTCCAGGGTCTGCAACTCCAGGGTTTGGCAGGTGATTTTGGGAAGAGCGTTACGCAACGCCGCCCGCAACGGATTCGGGTCGCGCTGGGCGTCGAACAGGGCCGTGATCCGGCACTGGTTCCACAGGCGCTCCTCGCCCGGGGCAGGCTCCAGCAGCCGTTGCTCCCCGGCGTCACTGTAGGTGACCGACAGCGCCCCCAGCACGTCGAACAAGGCCTCGACAGCAGGGGCTTGGGCCTTGTCGACGGTGAGAGTCAGTTGCAGCCAGGGCATGTCGGGATATCAGGTTCTTGGCCTCTGTCTACAGCCTCCAGCCTACAGTCCCAGCTTTTTCTCCAAATAGTGGATATTCGCCCCGCCGGTCTGGAAGGCGGCGTCGCGCATGATGTCCGCATGCAGCGGGATATTGGTTCGGATCCCCTCGATCACCATTTCGCGCAGGGCGTTGCGCATGCGGGCGATGGCGACCTCGCGGGTGGCGCCGTGGGTGATCAGCTTGCCGATCATAGAGTCGTAATAGGGTGGTACGGTGTAGCCGTTGTAGATGTGGGAGTCCACCCGCACGCCGGGGCCCCCCGGCATGTGGAACTGGGTGATTTTGCCGGGACTGGGCATGAAGGTCCGGGCATCCTCGGCGTTGATCCGGCACTCGATGGAGTGGCCGCGAATTTCGATCTCCTCCTGGCGATAGGCAAGTTCTTCGCCGGCGGCGATGCGCAGCTGCTCCCTGAGAATGTCCACCCCGGTAATCATCTCGGTGATCGGGTGTTCCACCTGAATGCGGGCGCATGCAACAATTGCGACATCGAGGTGCTGGACTGCCTCTGCCCGAAGTTCGACGTGGAGCGCTTTGGCATCAAGCTCGTCGGGAGCGTCAAGCACGCCGACGTGCTTCTGGTCTCGGGCAGCGTACCGCGCAAGGTCGTGCCCGATCTCATCGAGACGTACGAACAGGCGCCGAAGCCGTGTGCGGTGGTTGCGTTGGGAGCGTGTGGGTGCACGGGCGGCATCTTCAAGGACGGCTACAACTTCGCCGGTCCGATAGACAAGCACATTCCGGTCGACGCGTACGTGCCCGGGTGTCCTCCGCGTCCGGAGGCTATTATCGGCGCGATCGTGAAGCTGATCGGAACGCTGTAGCGAGGCGGACGGCAGGACGCGAGTGCCCGTCGTGGGAGCGGCCGCTTTCGCCCAAGCTCTGGGGAGTGTGAAGACGATGAGCAAACAGGTCATAGAGAATCTCAAGGCCACGTTCGGCGACCGCGTCGAGATACTCGAGCTCAGTGAGCGGCGAGTGTACGCGACGGTCTCGAACGAGGATTGGATCCCCGTGTTGCGGCATATGTACGATGTGGAGAAGGGGCGGTTGTGCACCGCTACGGGGAGCGACAGATCGACGGGTATCGAGCTGCTCTACCACTTCGGGATGGACAAGGCCGGGACGGTCGTCAATATTCGGACGACGCTCGACAAGCCGTTCCCGAAGATCGAGTCGCTGACACAGTACTATCCTGCGGCGGACTTCATCGAGCGAGAGATCTTCGACTTTCTCGGAGTCGAGTTCACCGGGCATCCTGACCCGCGGAAGATCCTCTCCTCCCACGACAGACCGGCGGACTTCCACGCGATGAGGAGAGATGAATAGATGAGCACGACGATCCCAATCGGGCCATTCCACCCCGTCCTCGAGGAGCCCGAATACATCACGCTCCAGGTAGACGGCGAGACCGTGCTCAGTGCGGACATCGATCTCGGCCGTATCCATCGCGGAATGGAACTCCTGGCGCAGGAGAAGACGTTCGACCAGGACTGCTTCCTGGTTGAGAGGATCTGCGGTATCTGCTCGGCGTCGCACAGCTGGGCGACTGCTCTGGCGATTGAGGATGTGGCGGGTGTGGGGCCGACGCCGAGAGCACGATACCTGCGCACGATCGTTCACGAGCTCGAGCGGCTTCACAGCCACATGCTCTGGGTCGGTCTGGCCGGTCACATCATCGGCTACTGGACCGTCTACATGTGGGGTTGGAAGTACCGTGAGCCAATCCTCGACGCGCTCGAGGCCATTACAGGCAACCGGAACAACTACGCCTGGTACTGTCCGGGCGGCGTCCGTCGCGATGTGCCGGACGAGCTGTGGCCGGAGATCATGAAGGCGATGGACGAGTTCGCCGACAATACGAATATGCTCATCGGCGCCATCCTCGACGATCCGGTCATTCTCGGCAGGCTCAAGGGCGTCGGCATCCTGACCAAGGAAGACGCGATCGCGTACGGCGCTCTCGGTCCGACGGCCCGAGGTTCCGGCGTCGACATCGACCTTCGTCGCGACGAGCCGTACGGCTGTTACGACGAGGTCGACTGGAAGGTCATCACCCAGCCGGACGGCGACCTGCTCGCGGTCTCCGTCGTTCGTCTGCTCGAGATGCTCGAGTCGGTCAAGATCGTCAAGCAGTGCATCCAGAATCTGCCCGGCGGAGAGATCTGCAATGAGGTCCGGGAGGTTCCGCGCGGTGAGGGCATCGGCCACATCGAGGCTCCTCGCGGTGAGAGCTTCCACTACATCCGGACGAACGGGACGAACATGCCGGAGCGCCACAAGATGAGGGCGCCGACGTTCCTGAACATCCCGACGTTCCGGCCGCGCGTGAAGGGCGAGACGATCTCGGATGCGACGGTCATCTTCGCCATCATCGACCCGTGCTACAGCTGCACGGAGCGTATGGCGGTGGTTGACCCGACCGGGAAGCGCATAGCCAACGGACAGGATCTGATCAAGCTCAGTCATGAGAAGACGGAATGGCTTAGAAAGAACATCTAGAGGCCCGGGGGGAAGTAGATGCCACAGATACTCATTCCCATCGTCGTCCCAGCCATCGCCGGCGGACTCTGCTATCTGGTCCCGCGGCGTGTGAAGGGCGTCAGGGAGGTGCTGGCTCTGGCCGGCATGGCGTGGGCGCTTATCGCGTCCATCCAGCTGTTCAGCCAGTACCCGCTTGCGTTCACCAGGCCGTGGGTGACGCTCGGCAGCCTTGATGTCCAGTTCGATCTCATGCTCAACCACTTCAGCGCGTTCGCGCTCATATTCGCGACGCTGATAGGTCTGGGCGTGACGCTCTACTCGATGTCGTGGCTTTCGGAGAAGTTCGACGGGAGGCGGTACTACACGTTCATGCTGTGGGCGGTCGCCGCGACCTGCGGCGCCCTGCTCTCCAATAGCCTGCTCCTCCTTCTGATCTTCTGGGAGGTGCTGACCGTCATCCTGTTCCTCTTCGTCAACCTCGGCAGGAAGAAGGACGAGGCGGCGGCGGGTGCCGCGAAGAGCTTCGTGATGCTCGGGTTCTCCGACGCAGCGCTCTTCCTCGCGGTCATGCTCATCTGGGTGAAGTACGGCTCGCTCTCGATGAAGGATCTCTCGATCTTCGTCGGTGACGCCTACTCGACCTGGGTCTACCTCCTTATGATGATCGGCGCGCTCACGAAGGCTGGAGCGATGCCGTTCCATACGTGGATCCCGGCGGCGGCCAAGGGTGCGCCAACGCCAGTGATGGCGCTGATTCCTGCGGCCATCGACAAGCTCCTCGGTATCTATCTTCTTGCGAGGATCAGCCTGGACATCTTCTCGATCGGTCCGGGCCTGATGATGCTCCTTATGATCATCGGCGCCGTCACCATCGTCGGCGCGGTGCTCATGGCGCTCATCCAGCACGACCTCAAGGTGCTGCTCTCATACCACGCGGTGAGTCAGGTCGGATACATGGTGCTTGGTATCGGCACCGGCATCCCGATCGCGATCGCCGGCGGCATCTTCCATATGCTCAACAACGTTATCTACAAGACGCTCCTGTTCCTCGCTGCCGGCTCCATCGAGAAGCAGACGGGGACCACGGAGGTTGACAAGCTCGGCGGTCTTGCCCGGGCCATGCCGATCACGTTCATCGTGACGGCGATCGCGGCGCTTGCGATCTCCGGCGTTCCGCCGTTCAACGGGTTCGTCTCGAAGTGGATGGTGTACTCGGGACTCGTGGAGCTTGGGAGCCGCGGCTTCAATTCGTACTGGATATTCCTGGTCGCGGCGCTCTTCGGTTCGGCGCTGACGCTCGCGTCGTTCGTGAAGGTGCTCTACTCAGGGTTCCTCGGTCAGAAGCCCAGCGCGCTGTCTCACGTGCGTGAGTCGTCATGGCTGATGACCGTCCCAATGATCGTTCTGGCCCTTCTCTGCATCGTCTTCGGCGTGTGGGCGAAGTGGCCGATCGACACGTTCATCAACCCGATCGTCCACGGGGCCGTCGGGACCAGCGTGAGCGGTATCGTCGATCTCGGTTCCACCGGTTTCTGGGACGCGTCGAGCGCGACCGGTCTGATCATCGTCGGTCTCATCGTCGGAGCCACCGTGCTTGCGTTCGGCAAGTTCTCGAAGCGCCGCGTGGGCCGCGTGTTCATCGGCGGGACCAGGCCACCGGAGCACATGGACGCCATGCACTTCACCGGGAGCGGCTTCTACGGGACCATCAAGGACATGGTGCCGTTCAAGGGCTTCTATATGAATGCCGAGCAGCACGTGTTTGATATCCACGCGGTCGGCGGGCGCATCGGTGAGGTGTTCGTGCAGGGGCTCCGGTCCATGCACAGCGGCGTGCTCTCGACCTACCTGGCATGGTGCGTCATCGGGCTCGGCGCGATCGTATTCGCCGTGCTCTCGGCGCTCCTCCGGGAGCTCGTGGGCAGGTAACTGAGTTTGCAGAGACCTATTGAAGGATAACAGTCAGGGTCGCACGAGACAGGCGGGAGACGAGGATATATGGCAAACATCGCTCCACAGCTCTACGCGCTCCTGGTGTTCATGGTCATCGGTTCCATCGTGGCCATCGAGACCAGGAACCTCCTGTCCGCCGTGATCTCGGTCAGTGCGGTCGGCTTCGCGCTGTCCGTCGCCTTCCTGTTCCTGGGAGCGCCGGACATCGCGATCACGCAGCTCGTTGTCGAGGTCCTCGTCCTCATTATCCTGATACGAGGCACGATCCTTCTCGACAACACGGCGGTCGACACACATCGAGACACGCTCGCGGTCGTAACATCGCTGATCTTCTTCGGGTTGATCCTCGGGTTTGGGGCAATGATCTTTGGGAGCAGAGGATTCCCGGAGTTCGGTCAGCCGGTCATGCGCGTATCGAAGGTTTATGTGCAGACGGGGCTGCCTGCAACGTACGCAGCCAATATCGTCACGGCGGTCATCCTCGACTTCAGGGCGTACGATACCCTGGGTGAGGCGACCGTGCTCTTCACCTCGATTCTCGGAGCGCTCGCGCTTCTGAGGCGCGAGGGCAAGGTCTCGAAGGAGGAGGTGGTCGCCGTATGAAAGGCATGACGCTGATCGTCAAGACCATCACCGACTTCGTCGCCGGCTTCATCGTCATCTTTGGCGCATACATCGTGCTCTACGGTCACCTGACCCCGGGCGGCGGCTTCGCCGGCGGCGTCATCGTGGCCTGCGCGTTCATCCTTCTGATGCTCGCGCACGGGAGTGATGTGGCGTTCTCGAAGCTGCCGGAGAAGGTCGCGCACGTGATGGATTCAGCGGGCGCGCTGGCGTTCCTCGGCATCGGCTGGTTCGGACTGACGATGGGGTTCTTCTTTATCAACACGTTCGGCAGGGGCGAGATGTTCAAGCTCTTCAGTGCGGGCATGATCCTGCCGCTCAATATCGCAATCGCCTTCAAGGTCGGGAGTTCACTCTTCCTGGTCTTCTCGGCGCTCGCCATTTTCCGCAGGCGTTCCTTCAGGGCCATGATCGAGGATGAACTAGCATGACGGTATATTTCCTGTGCGTAGTTCTTCTTACGATGGGGCTCTACTGCCTCGTGGCGAAGAAGAACATCGTGAAGAAGGTTCTCGGCATCGTCATCATGGACTACGCTGTGAACCTCTATCTCATCATCATCGGATACAAGACGGGCGGTGTCGCTCCGATCATTGAGGCCGACATGCCGCTCTCGACGCTCGAGAGGTTCGTGGACCCGTTGCCGCAGGCGATGGTCCTGACATCGATCGTCATCGGGCTCGGTGTTATGTCGCTGATGGTCGCGATGTGCATCAGGCTCTATGAGAAGCATGGTACATTTGACATGTCCGTTATCAGTAAGCTGAGGGGATAGCCAATGAACCTTGTACCTCTCTTTGTCGCGGTTCCGCTGGCGGCGGCGTTCATCATCCCGATGCTCGGAATCTGGTGGAAGAAGAGCGGGGAGGTCCTCGCGCCAGTGTGTACGGCGGCCTTGGCTATCATGGCGATCGTACAGACAGGTGCGCCCGCATCCGTGCATCACATGGGAGGCTGGGCGCCGCCCGTCGGCATCGCAATGGTGAGCGACGGGCTCTCCACGCTTCTTCTCATCGCGATCAACATCGTGGCCTTCCTGAGCATCATCTTCTCGCTCAAGTACATGAAGGTCTACACGGGGCTCGTGAAGTACTACGCGCTCTTCATGTTGATGGTCGCCGGGATGAACGGGGTGGTCCTGTCGGGAGACCTCTTCAATATCTACGTGTTCCTCGAGATCGCGTCGATCGCGTCGTACGCGCTGGTGGCGTTCGGCGTCGGCGCCGAGGAGCTCGAGGCGGGATTCAAGTACCTCATCCTGGGTAGCGTCGCGTCGGTGATGTTGCTGTTCGCCATCGGCACGGTCTACGCGGTCACCGGTTCGCTCAACATGGCGGACGTGGCCCGCGAGATCACGGTGCGCTTCGGGACGAGCATGAACCCTGCTCTGCTCCTGGCGGGAGCGATGTTCCTGATGGGATTCGGGCTCAAGGCCGCGCTGGTTCCGTTCCACGCGTGGCTGCCGGATGCGCATCCGTCCGCGCCCGCGCCGGTCTCGGCGATGCTCTCAGGCGTCGTCATCAAGAGTCTAGGCATCTACGCGATCTGCCGCATTTTCTTCCACGTCTTCGGCGTAGCCTCCGGAGCCGGAGGGAGCGTCATCTTCGCGAACGCGATGATCACATTCGCGGTGCTCTCGATCGTGCTCGGCGGCGTCATGGCCATCGGGCAGTGGGACTACAAGCGGTTGCTGGCCTATAGCTCGATCGGTCAGGTCGGCTACATCATGCTGGGTATCGGCGTCGGGGCCAGAGTCCTGGCGACCGGCGGCCAGCTGTCCGTGGCCGGGCTCGCGATCCTGGGCGGGCTGTTCCATCTGATCAATCATGCGGCGTTCAAGTCGCTGTTGTTCCTCAGCTCGGGCGCCATACAGCACGCGACCGGGACGAGGGATATGAAGCAGCTTGGCGGTCTGCGCGAGACGATGCCGATCACGTCCTGGACGATCAATCTCGGGGCGCTCTCCATCGCCGGCGTGCCGCCGTTCAGCGGTTTCTGGAGCAAGCTGATCATCATCATCGCGACGATCAAGGCGGGGCACTTCATCATCGCCGCGGTCGCGGTAGCCTTCGCGTTCGTGACGCTCGCGTACTACGTGAAGGTGCAGCGCGAGATTATCTTCGGGTCGGTGACGAAGCTGGTCGAGAAGGCCAGAGAGGTCCCGGCGCTCATGTACGTGCCGCTTATCATTCTGGCGATCGTCTGTGTCGGGTTCGGGCTCCTCTACCCGGTCATCGGGGCTCGCATTCTGGAGCCGGCCCGCGACGCGCTCATGAACGGCACTGAGTACATTCAGCTGGTCCTCGGGTAGAGGGTAAGGAGCACTGATGGAAATACTGAAGCGAAGGCTCCTGGATCTCATCATCTACTTCGTCCTGTGGCTGCTCCTGACCTGGTCGTTTGATGTGCAGGGGCTTGTGGCCGGAGCCGTTCTTGCGATCCTCTTCGCGCTCGTTCTGTCGGGGCTGCTGCCTCAGCGCGCGGAGCGCCTGTTCAGTCCTGTGCGATGGTTCTGGGCGATTGCCCACCTTCTCTCGCTGATGTTGTGGATCATCGTCGCGAACTTCGACGTGCTCTACAGGGTCGTGCACCCGAACCTGCCGATCCGACCGGGTATCGTGAAGGTGAAGACCACGCTCAAGACGGACGAGGCGAAGACCTTCCTTGCGAACTCGATCACGCTGACGCCGGGAACGCTGACGATCGACATCATCGATGACTGGCTCTACGTGCACTGGATCAATGTCCACGAGAACCTTGAGGACACCGAGGCGATCACGAGGGACATTGCCGGGCGGTTCGAGATTACATTGAGGAGGGTGTTCGACTAATGACAGTTTTCCTGTTCTTGCTGATCATAGGGTGCTTCATGTGCCTCATGCGGGTCGCGAAGGGTCCGACCCCGCCGGACAGGGCTGTGGCGATCGACACGATCGGTGTGATGGTGGTGGGTATCTGTGGAATATTCGGGATCATCACCGGTCAGGACTTCTATCTGAATGTCGCGATCGCCTGGGCACTGCTGTCCTTCATCGGCACGCTTGCACTCGCCAAGTATCTGGAGGGGAGGGGATTCGATGAGTAGCCAGGTCGGAGTTGCGACGATCATTCTTGTGTCGCTCGGCGTGGTCTTTGATCTCGTCGGGGCTCTCGGTCTCCTGCGCCTGCCGGATGTCTACAACCGGCTGCAGGCGGCGACCAAGTGTGTGACGTTGGGAACGCTCTTCATTCTGATCGGCGTGCTCGTGCACTCCGGCTGGAACGCGATGGGCGTCAAGGCTCTCTTGGCCGCGGTCTTCGTCCTCTGGACGTCGCCGACCGGGAGCCACGCCCTCGCCAGAGGCGCGCACATCGCGGGTGTGCCGCTGTGGAAGGGCACGGTCGTCGACCGGTACAAGGAAGACACCGGGCGTTAAGTGCACGCACGCGTGGGGCTGCCGCGCGTCGAGATAGATGAGACTCCCCGAGAGTCGAAACTGACGAACGTGTCAGAGAGACGAGCCTACACGGGGTGACCCACTCGAGAGGATGGAAGCTGGCATGAGGACGCCCAAACTGAGGGAGCTCAAGGAGGCCATCAAGTCGGTGGTTCAGGGGCCGTATACAACGACGTTCCCCTTCACGCCACTGAAGCCCGCCGAGGCCTTCCGGGGACAGCCGGAATATCACGAGGACGACTGCATCGGGTGCGGGGCGTGTGCGGAGGTGTGTCCGGCGAGAACCATCGATGTGATCGATGAGGGCAACACGCGAACACTCATCCATCACTATGACAACTGCATCTACTGCGGTCAGTGCCAGGCGTACTGCACGACCAAGACAGGGATCACGCTCTCGAACGAGAAGTACGATCTTGCCGTCTTCGACCGCTCACAGGCCGTCACGTCGATCGAGAAGGAGTTGGTCCGCTGCGAGTCCTGCGGCGGCGTCGTGTCGACGAAGGAGCACCTGGTGTGGATCGCGCGCAAGGTCGGCTCGCTCGGTGTTGCGAACCCCGTGCTCACGGTTGCGCTCCAGCAGGAGCTTGGTATCACGACCGACCCGGTTCCGCGCGGTGATAAGGACCTCGGCCGCGCCGACAGCTATCGGGTCATGTGTCCGACATGCAGGCGAGCCGTCTACCTCACGGAGGACTGGCTCGGCTAGAAGGTGTACAGTCTGCGCAAAGCGGATAGGGAAGCGGGCTCCTCACGGGGCCCGTTTCTTGTTGTATCTGGCTTGGGTATC
>RCNG010001725.1_pt1 | contig 10886 bp, 7 predicted proteins | sample 2041371 | NCBI WGS metagenome assembly RCNG01 (sample SAMN09708227, study PRJNA481090) | Marine sediment metagenome, whole genome shotgun sequencing project. | biome: marine sediment; feature: ocean; material: sediment; isolation source: Sewage treatment plant 1 marine sediment (STP1) ... | reverse complement strand
CAGTTTCGCCTTCAGCTTGAGTATTATAGGCACTTGAGTCCTCTTGTGCAGCCAAGAATAACAGGGATCCGTCTGCTCCTTCATCCTTATTCAGAATTCGGATCTCATGAGTTATTCCCTGGTAAATGAGTTGGGTCACATCTGACGGCTCTACCCTGACATATTTCTGAGTAGTTTTGAATTTGTAAACTGTTCGGTTGGTGTGAGCGTTATATAGAATTATCTCAGCTATCTGTCGAGCTTTGCTTGCAGACATTGCGACCGGCAAGGTCACACTTATAGAATTGTTGCTGCTGGTTGCCACCCGCTGTGCTTGCTGAGTACTTTGAGCGTAATTCATCCCTGAATCGTAATAGATGACATTCACTACCCTAGGCAACTCTTGCTCTTGCCGACGCACTATCTCCAGGTAAGTGTTGTTGTCAAGCACCATCAGATCATCTTCCAGGATAACAGAGCTTACAGCGGCATTACGATTGATGAATTTTATACGGTCGCCGTCTTCCACGATGTCGAATTGATAAGCTGTGCGAAGGGGCTCAAGATAACTACGGACGGATGATCGATTGGCTGCAGTATAACCATCCACCACATCCACCAGTTGTGCTGTGGTGAACTGTTCTGGTGCCAAACCTGCGATAGTGCATAGCTCGGTAACAATAGAAGATAAGTTTCTTGATGTTGCCATTACGCCACCCATTTGATCAGCAGTAACCCCATAAGCAACCATGCTTTGTGGGTTCAGCCAATCACTTAATTTTACAGTATGAAGTTTACCGTAGAACCAGAAATATATCCATACCTCTTGGTGCCAGGTTTCAAGTGACCAATGTACTGTATCTTGTCGCCACTCTCTGGATAACTTAGAATGATTATACTCGACATCTTCCCAAAATGTATGAGAATAATCAACACCACGAATAGTAAATTCGAGATGAAATCTCCCATTCGCAGGATAGCCTATGACATCCGGGTACGTTGGGTTGATTTCCGGATTGCTGAAATCTTCTTCCGAACTATAGTGGACCTCCAGACGAGTGATATCTGCGGTTTGACACAAATCAAAACCAAAAATCTTACGCTTTGGTATTGCCATTTGTGAGCCGAAGAATGTGCTAAAAGCCCCAGTCACCTTCTGCCGATTTGTGCCCACTCTCAAGCCACACAGATCATAAATCTTCTTAGATATCCAGGCATCATATACCTCACGATCCGTGAGTTCCGCGTATGCGGACCACCAGCGCCGCCACCAAAACCCCAAACTACAATAAATATCATTAAGGTCGCAATTGAAATTTGTAATTGGTGCTCTAAAGAGTGTGGTCAGTGTATCATATGCTTTGCCTTCAGTTGGCGCAATAGTTCCCGCAAACTGAGTATCTTTGACCAATTGTAATGCGCCAATGTCTACAGAGGTATCACCTGAATAATGCCTCATGTAGATTCTAACTTCAGTTTCTCCAGCTTGAACAACAAAGGGCATTGAGAATGTGTGGAAATCGTCCTGAGGCGGCACTGTGTAACCCAGTCTCAATTTTCTAACAGGACTGGACAGAGGTCCAATAATAACCACAAGACGGATATAAGGATTCTTCTCATTGTTTATGGGGGTAGCGTTCCTAACACTGCCCAACAAGGAGTAGTGTTCGCCTGCAACCACAGTAAAAACACTTGACGATCTAACATATCCCCATTTGAAGCTATCGGTTTCCCGCAAATAATAAATGAAATTCTCAGTGTCCAGATCATATACTTCACTTCGAGAAACATCCGATCCATCCAAACCACCGACAATCAGAGCCGATGTGTCAAAAGGGTGTTTGAAATATGCAAACGAATATCTGAACGGCGCGTCAATGAACCCATCCAGATCATGATCACTTGGATCCTCCTGCAGACCATACAGAACTTCAACAGTGGCACCCGTGTCCAAGTTGTATTCGTAAAGGTTTGCATAAACAGTGGTTCCGGAACGACCTGACATTATGTAAGCCAGGTTCCCATCAACATAGGTACCGTGATCTTTCCTGGAAAAAAGTAAATTCCCATGAGCTGTAACAGCGAACGTGGTTAGATCGACTCGTTCGACTGATGTGAGGGTATCCACCCCATCTGAGGTCCCACCAAAAACATACAGTGCTCCGTTGTATATACAGGAGGTATGCCGACCCCTCTGGGTGGTCAAAGTGGCGACCAGAGTGTTTGTGTGCGTGCTTATGTTATGCGCGTAGATAGCTCCAGTGTAACCTGTTGATATCCGCCCACCGACGGTATAAATTTTACCATCATAATAGTGTGCAGTATGGCGCTGTGTTGCAATTGGTATAGTGCCTGCAGCGGTCCAATCTGAAGCAGCACTGGTTTTGTTGAGCATGTTCTGTGTATCTAATCTGTAAATGGTATTTAGATAACCATCTGTTGGATTGTATCCACCGACCACGTAGAAGTAGCGAGAGTCTGCTGCCCCGGCCCCGTACTGTATCAGTGTAGGCAAGCCTCGCAGAAAACCTTTTGAGCCATCATACAGACTCTCACTGTGAGCATTCCCAAGTGCAACAAAATCATTCAGGCCACCAGCCACAATAAAATAACTAGTCTCAAGGTTTCCGGTATCAACGAGCCCGAACGCTGCTGCATAAAATTCTTTAGGCCAGCCAACTTCTCCTGGGCGATAGGAACGCACAAACGATCTGACACGCTCAACCCCTTTTGGAAAATGTTTAAGTCGTAATCCGTTGTAAGTGAACCATTGGGGACGGTCTTGTGTCGAATGCCAATCCTGAAAGTTCGAGTTATTGTTGAGAGCACTGTGTGCCGGTGAGGTTACTGTGCCACTCAATGGGCTCTGTAGTGAATCAAGCGATCCCAATAACAAACCTTGGAGAAAATCCAAAGTCACCACGTTTACAACATCTGTGTTTTCAGCTTGAGGGTATTCAAACAAGCCGCACCACCCATTCACCATGCAGCGATTCCTAACATACGTGTAAATGTATGGCTTTCTAGCACTACGGAACTCAGTAAGTGTCGGGGTATCAAGATTTAAGGTGTATGCTGTCCAGTCACGTTTTTCAAGTAAATGTTGAGTGTGTAGGTATATTGATCGCTGCGCTCTTTGGGATTCAATCTCATGGTATATTTGCTCTGTTAAAAACCCATAAGACGTTCTTGAGTTCCAGCCATGTAGATCAAGCCAACTAATGCAGCGAGTGACCCGGATGATATCTTTCCAGATAAGCCGATCACCTTCACGTACACGAACCCGCATGGTTGTCTCCAACCAGTTGATGATGTTCTGTGTTTCAATCTGATCAGCAGGGGCATCCCCTTTCTCTGGATCCGCAGACGACTCCCAAAAATATGGCCAGTTTCGATTTAGGTTTACTCCATTGTCATTCAGACGGCAACCGTCACCGCCATATGTTGAAGGCACTCCGCACGCCATCCCGTCGGCGTTGACCGTCCCTGCAACATAGATTGAAACTTTGTCCCTTGCTGTTATAAACAGAGGATCTTCGCTTGTTAGATACTTTGTTAAAAATTCAATAAGAGCATGTCCATTAGCTCGTTCGTCTCCGTGTATGCCGAGTGATATTCCGACTATCGGTCTCACTCCGTTGTCATTTATTCGCAAGGCCCCCATCTCAAGCCCACCAGTGGATAGACCAATGTTGTCATATGTTGCTAAGGAATAAGTGGTGCCCAGATTCTTCAATGCCGCAATAATTTCTGCATAGGATAATTGATTGATAACTGCAACAGGGAATGTCCCTGGATCAGGGATGTTAAGTGTATCCAGGAATCGAGTATAGCTATTTTGCAAAGGAGCATAAACCGGTACGTCTGTTGGTTTCAAATAATAAGACAAAGAATTTGCAATGGAGTCTCTTGATATTGTGGACTTGTGAACAGAGGACTTCATGCCATCCAGTTCAACTTTTATTTGGGGCATCCTGATCGCCCCCAGGCGATACATTTCCGATGCCACTTTATAATTAGAGGCCATAACATAGGCAAGCCCTCGATATCCAGGCTGTAGAGTTCCATCCTCAACCATTTGAGGATCTGGTGTTTGATCCTCACTCCCTTTGTAGAGCCTGAATGTACCACTTTCCGTGTAAGTTGTATCTCCAGCACCCGACACCACCAAGCCTACAGTTGTTGTGGGTCCACCCCCACCTTTAGCTGTACCGTCTTCAAGCGGATCTGTTAGACCACCAACATAAGTTGTTGAGTCGAAAATTAGAGTGTTATCTGCCCACATTCTCCTTATGCCTGCAATTTTTCCTCTACTTAAACCTAGAGCAAAAGAGACATGATAATTGTAAACGTTATAATAATGCCAGTACCCCTCCTCTTCATCAAAAGGGTTGTCGGTTCCTCCTCCGCCTTTGCCACCTGAAGAATCCGTATCAACCCATTGACGATCTTTGGTTATGACTTCTTCAACTCCTCCAAACCAAAAGATATTTCCAGCAACAGTAGCGGTACCAAACACATCGGGGATAGACAGTCCATAAGAAGACGATTGTTGCTTAACATCCATCATGCGAGGGCCACGGTCGTATTCTGCCGCGTCATCCTCATCCCCTGTGGTTGATTTGAAGAACAGAGCTTTGTCCATAATGCCGCCAGCAACAGCACCAACAAACGCACCAACAGCCCCATAATAGAATTGACCAACACCAAGGAGAGCTACTGTGGCCATTATTCTGGAACTTCCAATTCAAATTTCAGTTGAGGTATCGCGTTACCGTAGGGTGCCAACTCCAGGTGTCTGAATACCAAATAAGCTACCCCTCTATAGGCTGGTGTTTTAGTCGCTCCGTCAAAACTCAAAATGTATGCATCGGCCAACTGTGTCTCAGATCCATTGTGAAATTCTACACTACCATTTTCATAGATGAGTCCTCGTGAGCCGGTTGGAGCAGTTAGATCAATCACTAAATTATTATTGGCCCATACTTTTTTCAGAATAGACACACCTTTGCCGACGCAGATAGCGAAATCCGCGCTATAGGTGTACCAGGTGTTAGTTACCGTGAACTCTGCGGAACCGCCGCCGCCCTTGCCTCCGCTTGCTTCTTCTGTGGTGCTGGATGTATGTTGAGTTTCAAGTAGAGGTCGAGCCCATATCACATTCGCCGAAACCCGAGCATTTCCCCAGAATTGTGGAATCATTCCTCCATTTTCAGAGTATTGGAAAGAAAGATCTCCTAACTTTGGACCCTCAACCTCAGATGTCTGGGAAGATCCTCCCATAACATACTGACCAACCATGCTGCCAATAGACCATCCCAAAGCAGCATACCCCGCCGGTGCGACCCATGCGCCTAACGCTGCGAATGCTAAAGTTGCCATCTAAACAAGATCCTTCATACGAAACACATCAACTAAAGAGTTTTTCCAAAATTGACTAAACTCTTCCATAATCACTTTTTTTGCGGGAAGGTAAGCATGAATCATATAGGGCAAGCCTTTGTTACCAATCCCACAATATATCGCCACATGTTGTGGATCTTTTCTTATAGTGAATAGAAAAATATCACCCAACCTGAGATCGTCAAGTCCCCCGCTTACTATGTCTAGTTGCTTCTCCATCTGAGTCTCAAGCATCTGATGATCAGGCCTGCGCTTATAGCCTCTCATATCCTGGTGAGGGAGGCCAAGGTCCCGAGCTGAACCAACCACCACGCCTATACAATCCACACCGACTCCCTTTACTCTCCCTTGGTGGTGGAAAGGTGTGTCAAGCCAAGTGCGGACCTCAGATAGCCATCTTTTATTTGTGATCTCTGTCATGTTGTTTAAGCGTTGCGTCCAGGTAACAAAATTTGCTCTGTTCCAGGAACGTAGGGCTCACCTCGAAAGTTAAGAACGTTATTGAATTTACTATTACATATCGCAATCTGCTTACTGCAACCTGGGAGCATTGTGAGTGTGTCCCCTACCTGCATTTCTAACTGTGGACCTACATACAAAAATACACGATCGCCAATCTGTGCACGAACCTCAATCTCAACACCAGCATTATTGCCAGAATTGAAAGTGGCGGATCCATACTCGAACCATCCATCTGCATGATTCAGCGTTGCTGCATCAAATGTGTAAGCGTCAACAACTGCAGTGATTGTAGTGTCCACTGCCCAGGCCGTCACATTGAATCCGCATTTAGTGTCGCCCAGATCAGCCCGACACAATGGGCTGTACATGTCACCAAAAACCCGAGAGAGCTTGTGCTTTAGGCCACGTAACTCGCATATGAAGATATTATCCTTTAATGTGATTTCACCAATATTTCCGGAACGTAGTTGTAGGGTGCCATCTGCTGTATTGGCCCAGTTCACCTTGAATATATTAATCTTCGCATCATCATAGAGCCCAATGAGCACATCCTGTCTGGTGATATCGTCTGCACTTAGAATTGAAACCACCTCCACACTATCGATGGAAAAATCGTTCGCGGATTTGTTTGCACTGGATGCGTAATTGACGGTGGAGTAATAAATAACCCCAGCAACATCTAAATCTTTATCGTGGTCGGTGTAGCGTTTGACTGCACCATCGGTTCTGGTGATTTCCCAACAACTGCAAATCGTGGTTACCGCCTGCTGCAAGTGTGCCTCTAGACCTGCGGGTATGGTTTTCACGTTCTGATCTCCTTAATGGGGATGGTCAGGCTACCCGCCTGGAAGCTTTCAAGTGATGTGCTGAGATGATCAATATCGAAACGAATAGGGATGTCAAACTCATACCCCGCTGAAACAATTTCATCCAGCAGAGGAGCCACAAGGAATGTGATTAACCCAGTAGTATAGTCGATTGTATAGTCTGTTGTTTCAGTTTTAAGCACACCATCAATTGCAACCTGCAAAGTGCCGATTACCGGTTTCCGGATATCCCGGGAAACAGAATATGCGCCGGAGGTGTATGTTTTAATTAGCTGGAAAATAACAGTGGTGTTGTCACCCAGTCCTAAAACTTGATCATCCTTTGTGATGTTGAACTCAACATCACACGATTTGAAATCAATGAAGTCTTTGAATCTGAAACCGCTGGCTTTACCCCGGGCATTGTGGAATAGCTTTGAAACTTCCTGCAACTGGGCATAAGTTTTTATACCAAACGCAACATTGCCCATGGCCAAAGAGTTTTCCCAGATAGCATTTCGGGATTCTGCCCCACTCTTGGTGGGATTTACGTTTGTAGAGTAACTGGGTCCAAACGACGTTCCATAGGACACGTCTTCTGGAAATCTAGGACTTTCTATAAAAATCGGTTGTGCCATGTGTTATGTTCCTCGTCTCGCTGCTCGGCTTATTGACAGAGCCATTTCGTTTTCGATTTGTGTTTGTGAGTATCGGAAAGAATCAACATTTGGTGTTGCAATCTGCATGTGGACAACAACAGACTGGCTCTGACCACCGCCTGTAGACTTCACCCCAAGATCCCCGGACGGAGTTCTGGCCAGTGGCAGTATTCCTTCAGGTCCCGCCTCACCAGCAAGCCCTGTGCCGTTGCTCAATGGGAACAATATAGGACTATCAATTACACCACCGGTTGCAAAAGGTGTGATTTGGCCACCCTGGAACACATTGCCTTGAGCACTTCCAAAAATTGATCCACTCAATACACTGCTGCCAAATGATGTTGCTGACAGCGCATTGAGAATCGACTGCTGCACAATCATTTTAGTGATGTTGATAACAAATGACTTTGCAAAATCTTCAAATGAGTTCTTGCCACTCAGTGCCATGTCCACAAAGGAAGCTGAAAGCCCTTTCACCGCCGCAGTTGCTGTGTTTCCCCAGTCAACCATAGGTTTGGTTAGATCCTCTTCAGTAGTTTCCTTGAATTTTTCAGCAATCACGGTTTGAGCTGCTGCAACTTTCTCTGCCAACTCAGGATAGTCGGCTGCAACTTGGCTCAATTCATTCATTTGATCGATCATCACCTCCAACTCTGTTCTTCCGGAAGCTATTACTTGGTTAAGCTGATCCTGAGCTTCGGCAAAGCTTTGTGTTTTTATGCCAGTTTCACTTAGATTTCCTGTCAGTTTCTCCAGTTCTGCATTGTAGATGCTCTCGGATATCTTCTCATTGAAAAACATCTCATCCAATCTCTCAAGCTTAGGATTGAACAACGATAACTCGGCTTCGGCTTTCTGTATTGATTTGACCCAGTTGTCCATAGCTTTGGTTCTGGCAACGCTGTCCTTGCTGGGAGCTGTCTTGGTGTCTCCTGGTGGTTGTACAGGCCCTTCTAACCCTGCGTTTTTAACAGTCTCTGCTTGTTGTAGGTAAAACAACTCGTCGCGAAGGACTTTTAATTTTTCATTTTCTTTCCTGAAATCTTCAAAAGCATTCCCCATGAGATGATCACCCAAAACACTAGGCGATCTTGGCATTCCAGTGGTTGTATTGAGTCCAGTGATCCTGGTTAATTTTTTTTGCAGCTCATCAACAACTTCAATTTGGTCTTTAATGGCCTCGGTCGTATCCTTAATCGGCTCGTCTACGAAAAGGTTACCGAATCTCTCAGCCAAAATGATAGCCCCGCCATGAATCCTTTCTATCACAGACATTAATGATTCACTGTTGGCGAACATCTTTTTAAACGCGTTGCCCCAAGCTGTGGAAGCTTGATCTGCTGTGGCGGGCATTGATCCTAAACTAGCCCTCACTTCCTGAATATGCTCATTCATGGTCAGCAGTTTCTTTGAAGTGATGTCTCCTGCCTCAGACAGCTCAAACAGCTTTCCTCTGGTGGTGCCCAATGCTTTGGCTAAAATGTTAGCAAAATAAACATTGTTCTCCATCATAGACTTGAATTCATCGCCGTCTAGTTTGCCTTTTGACATCGCCTGGCTAATCTGAGTTACACCACTCGCAGCCTCTCCTGCTGTTGCTCCTGACAACAGAAATGAACCTGAAACCAGTTCTGTGAATTCGGCGACATCTCTCTGTGAAACATTCAAATCCTTCGATGCGGCGCTGAGACGGGTATAAAGCGTCGCTACTGAATCAATGGATGTTCTGGTGCGGTCCGCTACGTCAAAGAGATCACCGAAAACCTCGTTGGTTGTAAGTGCTGACTCGTTGGTTAGATCCAGTCTTGCTCGTAGGAGTGCCACCGCATCGGCTGCGCCTATCAGAGCAGGTATCATACCTGCTATATTGGCAGTCAGCCTATAAGCAATGAACGCTTTGACAGTGTTGCCCAAACTATTAAGGGTTCTTCCCATACGACCAACACTCTGATCCACATTACGGGCATGTCTCTGGAGATCACGAAAGTCACGAATTGCCTGACTGGTTCCCCGCACATCAATAAGGATAACTCTGTTTTCAGTAGATGCCGCCATTATCGTCTAACCCTTCCTTTAAGTCGTAATCCGACTGCTATGCCTGGCCAAGAATTATCACCAGCAACGGTGTCGTGCCCTTTAACCCATTGGCCCAATATCCGCACACCTTTGAACCTGCGGCGCATAACACCAACAGCAAGGTCTTTCATGTTAGTGTGTTTCTTTTTTCGCTCACCATCGATACGATTTGCATTGATTCTGGAAAGCCTACCTGTAGTGGAGTTGTAAACAATGCGGTATCGCGCCCGACCTGCAAGCTTCTCGTAACCTTTAGGTCTCCAGTACAGCACTCTACCGTACTTGACCAGAGGACCAACAACGATGAGACGGTTGTCTCCACCTGCAGGAAGAGTGTTATACAAAGCTTCTAGTTGATCGATGCTAGCACTGTTGGCATTTGGTATTTCCATCTTACCGGTGTCCCTCTTGCCTTTAGCTGACCAGATTTGATAGGATGCCTTTGCTGCACCAGTTTTTCCCACAATAGTTCTCTTCTGCAATTCCCGAACCAGTGCATGCGTAGCTTGAGCCACCACCCTGGAATCTGCAAACAAAGTCAGAATCCTAAACCCTGCTTGATTGAACGGCTTCGCATCCTGATTATCAACGATGAAGTTTTGTGGGGGATTGCCTCGACGAATTTCCTTATTGACTTCAGTTGCGGCGATGCGCTGCACCATGTCACTCAGATGTGAGGCGTCCGGAACCATGGCTGCAAAAGTGTTGACTCTTCGTCGTCCTGCAGGTGTTCTTACGGGGATGAGGCTGACTGACTGGCTTGCCATGTTTTAACCTTTCGCTCTGATGTCTTTATCACGTCCCAATAATAATGGGTAGTGTCTTTTGGCAGATCAAACTCTCTGGTCCAAACCATAACACTTGAAAAAGGAAGATCCCCGTTATAGTTCCTTTCGCCAGCAAGTTCAATAAGACAACGGAGAATTCCCTCGTCGCTTGCTGTGATTTCAGGAGGTGGTGAGTTTGATAGGCCTCCTGCATCAACTACTTTCCGGTGGAACTGTCCCCACTCGCTTTCCCAGATTATGAGATCTGCAATACGTTTCCCGCTTCAAACACTTCTTTGTAGCGATAGTTTGCCAGTTTGTTTGATTGTGTAACAATGTGCTCGTATATCTCACGTGACTGGGTGAACAATCGCATACAGTTCTCTGCAGAAAACTGAATATCTTTGCCATCGGGTTCCTTGAAACCGAACCACTCAAGCACTACAAAACGAGCATACGCAGGATACATTACTGAACGAGAAATCTGCTCGCTCTCGTCCTCCGACGCATTTTCCAGTTCATCCTTCTTGAGTTTGAACTGCTCGGCAACAAAAATACTGAAAGGTCTATTTGCTCCGCCTGCACGACGTAATTTGAACCCTAATCCATTACCAAGTTTGAAAGTAACCCCTTCCGTTTCGAGATCGGGGTTGGTAACAAAATCACCTATATTACCGAAGACGAGATCCGCCATAATTTTATAATCCTTCTGATGTTGCAATTTGAATAGTTGT
>RCNG010001724.1_pt1 | contig 10887 bp, 9 predicted proteins | sample 2041371 | NCBI WGS metagenome assembly RCNG01 (sample SAMN09708227, study PRJNA481090) | Marine sediment metagenome, whole genome shotgun sequencing project. | biome: marine sediment; feature: ocean; material: sediment; isolation source: Sewage treatment plant 1 marine sediment (STP1) ... | reverse complement strand
CCGACGGCCTCCCCCACCCGCAGGCCGTCGATCGTCAGCACGCCGCCGAAGTTCGACTGCACGAGGGCGCCTACCGTGTAGCCGCCCAAGGTCTCCGGGAGCAGCCGCGACGCGGTGCCGATGCCGCCCTTCCATCCGAAGGCCGAGGTCCCGGTGCCGGCGCCCACGGAGCCTTCCGCCACCGGTCCGCCTTCAGCGCCCTCGATCGCCCGCTCCACGTCCACATCGCGGATCGCACAGCGGCGAATGTCGTTGAGCCAGCCATCGTTGGTCTCGCCCACAACCGCGTTGACTGAGCGCACCTCTTCGTTGCCGGGCTGGCGCAGGGTCCAATCGACCACCGCCTGCACCGCCGTTCCCACGCACAGCGTGTTGGTCAGAACGATCGGTGCCTCAAGATTGCCGAGTTCCTGGATCTGGAGGAAACCCGCTGCCTTGCCGAATGCGTTGGCCGGAAAGACCGCCGCCGGCATCTTTGACTGAAAGACATTGCCGCCGTGGGGCACGATCGCGGTGACACCTGTGCGGATGGACCGCCCCTCGATCAGGGTCACGTGGCCCACCTTCACACCGGCCACATCGGTGATGGCGTTGAGAGGCCCCGGTTGCAGGATCCCCGGTTCGATGCCGAGCTCGCGCAGCCGCGGGCGGTCGGCGGCTTGAACGAGGCAGGGGAAACACATCAGCAGAACGATCGATGCGACGACGCGACGCATTACGCCATCGATCCGGGATCGTCCATGGTCGCCTCCCGCACCAGCGCATCAGCGAGCACGGTCAGCGAGTCGAGCCAGGGCAGATTCGGCGGGTAGCGTTCGAGCACCAGCGCGACCTCGGTACAGCCCGCGATCAGCGCCGTTGCGCCCTGGGCTGTGACGTCCCCGATCGCGACCGAAATCGCACCCTTCGACTCGTCCGACACGCCGTGCAGCTTGACCGTGTCCAGGGTGTCCATCACCGCATTCTGGACACCAGGCCCGACCGGGCCCACCCCCTCCAGATGATTGCTCTCGAGCGCCTCGTGGTAGAGGCGCGTGCGCATGGTTCCGTCGGTGGCCAGAATCCCGACCACGGTTTGCTTGCCGAATGCCTGCCGCGCCTGCAACGCCATCTCGCCGATCATGTCCACCACCGGAACCTCGACGCTCGCCCGGACCTCGGTAAGGAACGCGTGCGCAGTGTTGCAAGCCATCCCGATCACTTCGGCCCCGGCCCGTTCGAGGCCACCCGCGGTTTCGCAGAGCGCTTCGATCACCGGTTTCAGATTGCCGAAGAGGAGCGCATCGGTGCGGTTGGGGATCTTTGGGTTCGAATCGATGATGACGCGAAGATGGTCCTGTTCGACCGCTGCCGGCGTCAGGCGCATGATCTTCTGAAGTAGAACCGCGGTCGACTCCGGACCCATCCCACCGAGAATACCGACGATCTTCTGCATTGTTACGACCATTCTACTTGCACCTGACGATCATTATCTCGCTGGCGTCGAATACCCGGTAGAATCAACACCTTAAAAAGGGAGGCGCTATGGATTTCCAACTCTCCGAAAAGATGGAGGCCGCCCTCGGCCTGATCGACGAGTTCGTCAACGCCGAGCTCGTGCCGATGGAGACCGCCTTCCTAACCAAGAATTTCAGATCCCTGCTGCCGGCGATCGAAAAAAAGCGCGAGATGGTCAAGCAGATGGGGCTGTGGGCGCCGGGCCAACCTCAGGAACTCGGTGGCATGGGGCTGGATCTCGTGGACCTCGGTTTGGTCTCCGAAGCGCTCGGCCGGACGCCGCTCGGCCACTTCGTATTCGGCTGCCACGCGCCCGACGCGGGTAACATCGAGATCCTTCACCTTTACGGTTCCCCCGAACAGAAGGATCGGTACCTGAAGCAGTTGGTTGCGGGCTCGATCCGCAGCTGCTTCTCGATGACCGAGGTCGAGATGCCGGGCTCGAACCCTGTAATGATGGAGACAACCGCCGTCAAAGACGGCGACGACTTCGTCATCAACGGCCAGAAGTGGTACACCACCGCGGCCGACGGCGCCGAGTTCGCGATCGTCATGGCGATCACCGACCCGGAGGCGCCGCCGCACCGGCGCGCGAGCATGATCATCGTCCCCACCGACACCCCCGGTTTCGACCTCATCCGAAACATCAAGATCATGGGCCACGCCGGCGAGGACTACTTCAGCCACGCCGAGATCCTCTATCACTCGTGCCGGGTGCCGCACTCGAATCTCCTCGGACCGGAGGGCCAGGGCTTCGTTATCGCCCAGGAGCGGCTAGGCCCCGGCCGCATCCACCACTGCATGCGGTGGATCGGCATCTGCAACCGCGCCTTCGATTTGATGTGTGAGCGCGCGGTGTCGCGGCCCATCTCGCCCGATGAAACCCTCGCCGACAAGGACATCGTGCGGGCCTGGATTGCCGAGTGCCACGCGGATATTCAAGCGGCGCGGATGCTCACTCTACACACCGCCTGGAAGATCGATCAGCTTGGGTGGAAGGAGGCGCGCCAGGACATCTCGATGATCAAGTTCGTTGTCGCCGGCGCCATGCAAAAGGTCGTTGACCGCGCCCTCCAGATCCACGGCGGGCTGGGAATGACCGACGACACCATCCTCGCCTTCTTTTTTCGCCACGAGCGCGCGGCGCGGATCTACGACGGACCTGACGAGGCGCAGAAGCTGTCGCTCGCACGCAGGATCCTGTCGGAGTACAAGGACCGGTGACCGACCCGACGCGCCCCGTTCGCGAGGGCGAGGAGCTCGATCTCGCGGCCGTCGAGAGCTTCTTGAAATCGGCGATCCCAGGCCATAAGGGCGCACTCGAGATCTCGCAGTTCCCCTCCGGCGCCTCCAACCTCACGTACCTGGTGAAGGCCGGCGACCAGGAGATGGTGCTGCGCCGCCCGCCCCCCGGCCGCAAGGCCAAGACCGCCCACGACATGTCGCGCGAGGTCCGGGTTCTGACCGCACTCGCGGGCGTCTACCCCTACGTGCCGAAGGTCCTCGCCTTCTGCGACGACCCGTCCGTGATCGGTTGCGACTTCTTCCTCATGGAGCGCCTCGACGGCATCATCCTGCGCAAGAACTTGCCACGCGGGATGCGCCTTTCACGCGAGGAGACCGCGCACCTCTGCCGCAACGTCGTCGACCGGCTGATCGACCTCCACTCGATCGACTCCAAAGCTGCGGGCCTCGGCGACCTCGGCAAACCGGAGGGCTACGTCAGACGCCAGATCGAAGGGTGGAGCCGCCGCTACGTCGACGCCCGCACCCCGAATGCACCTTCATATGAAAGGGTCATGCGGTGGCTCGACGAGAAGATGCCGCCCGAGGCCGGGGCCTCGGTGATCCACGGCGACTACCGCTTCGACAACGTGGTCCTGAATCCCGAGCTCGAGGTCATCGGCGTCCTCGACTGGGAGATGGCGACCATCGGCGATCCGCTGATGGACCTCGGCAACAGCCTCGCCTACTGGATGCAGAGGGGCGACCCGATCCTGCTGAGGATCATGCGCCTTCAACCCACCCACCTGAAGGGCATGATGACCCGGGACGAGGTCGTCGACTATTACTGCCGCAAGACCGGCATCGAGATCGAGACCTTCGACTTCTACCGCATCTACGGCCTCTTCCGCCTCGTCGTGATCATGCAGCAGATCTACTACCGCTACTACCACCGACAGACCCGCAACAAGCGCTTCGGCCGCTTCATCTACCTGATCAAGTACCTCGAGGGGTATCTGGAGCGGCTGATCGATGGGTCATCGTTGTAACGGGTCTCGTGGCCGGGGGTGCAAAGGGGGAAATGGAGCCAACGGTCAGATTCGAACTGACGACCTAGTGATTACGAATCACTTGCTCTACCCCTGAGCTACGTTGGCGCCGGGGGGGACTCTAGCATCGGACGGCGAGAGGGGCAATAGGAGTCCTGGCCCGAATTCGGAATTCGGAATTCGGAATGCCAGCCACGCACCCCGGTTTCAGACACGCGTGGTGAGCTATTGGCTCACGCCTCCAGAATTCGCGAACCGGGTGTCCTCACTGGGGTTGCGAACTTCGCAGAGTGATGCGGTGGATCTCCGACGGTGCGAAGAGACGCATGGGCGGGCCCCAGCGGCCCGCGCCTCGGCTCACGACCTGGGTCATGTCGCCGATGGTGCGGACCCCGGCCATGTGCGGGAAGATGCGGCGGACGAGGTAGTGGCTGGGCCAGATCTGACCGCCGTGGGTGTGGCCGTCGAGCATGAGGCCGGCACCGGCGGCGGCGGTTGAGACCTCGTTGCCGGGGGCATGCTGGAGATAGATGACGGCGGCGCCCTCCCCCACCCCGGCGAGGGCCGTCCCGAGAGCGCCATCAAGCCCGTCGGTGCCCGGGCCGCGACCGCTGTCCGGCACCCCGGCGATCCACACGCCCGGGATGATCTCGTCGGCCGTGCTATCGAGGACGATAAAACCGGAATCGCGCATCAGGGCGCGGCAGCGGTCGGCGCCGGCGTAGATCTCGTGATTTCCGAGAATCGAGTAAACCCCTAAGGGCGCCGTAAGTGTTTTCAGCCGGGGAACCAGGGTCTCGACCGTCCCGACGTCGCCGTCCACCAGGTCACCGGTAATGGCAATGAGATCCGGCTTCATGGCATCGATCTGCTCGATCACCGAGCGCAGACGCCGCTCGCCGATGAGGGAGCCGAGGTGGAGGTCCGAGAGGTGGGCAATGACCAGCCCGTCCGCCGCCACCGGCAAATTCGGCAGCTCCACCTCGAGCTCGACCGTGCGCGGGCGGACGAGGCCGCCGATCCAGGCCACCACCGCGAGGACCAACACGACCACTACCGCAACTGTCCGCATCGGCACCACCCACGGCTTGAGCACGAGCCCGAAGAGGGTCACCAGGTCGACCGCCACGAACGCGCAAAACAGCAGGATGACGAAACCCATCCACAACCCGCCGGCATACTCGATGACGGTTCCGAGCCGCGGCAGTCCGTGGTGGTAGAGGATTCGGCCTAGAGGGTACGCGATGTAGGCGAGAGCGAGCCCAGTCAGCAGGGCACGGTGGCCGGTTTGGCCCTCGAAGATGGGAAGCGACCACAGCCGCCACCCCACATAGAGGTGGAAGAGCAGCCAAATCCCGAGGACGGTCGAGAAGAACACCAGAAATCGCATGCGTTTCGTCATCTCCATCCGCAACACGTGCGGCCCGGCAGATTATTGCAGAGACCGGCACGGATCCTGGGCTTTGGGTCTGTCACCCCTTCGGGGTTCATTCCATTTTGGTTCACGTGTCTCCTGGGGCTCACGCCCCAGGCTATGAGTCTGTCGCGCCTTCGGCGCTCGGGAGCTCCGACGTTCAAACGTTCAACGTTCTAACGATTGGCGTGCGGCTCGCACCAGCCGTGGACCGCAACGCGCTCGGAGGTGATCACCCGGTATGCCGGGCGGTAGGCCTCGATGTAGGCTTCGCTGTGGTGGGTGGCCGGGTAGCCCTTCGACGCGAGCCTGGCGCCGAGATGCTCGAGCGAGTCGGCGAGTTCCTTCTCTCCATCCGACCGCAACCACCTGGCGACAATCTCGATGGCCTCCCCCATCTGTCCTGATTGGCCGTGGATCTCACCCGCAGTCGCGACGAAGGCGTCAACGAGGGCCGCCTCGTCGCCGCCGCCGGCCGCGAAGGGTCGCAGGTTGACCCGGACCAGGATCGGCGAACCACCCAGTACTTCGCACGGCGGCTCCCCCTCCAGGATTGGGCCGAGATCCTCGAGTTCACTATCGAGCCAGCGGGCTGCGGCGTCCGGATCGGAAATCGCGTGCCCGGGACCAAAGATCGCCTGGTGGAGGAACTTGTAGAGATCCGCGGCCTCGGCCATGGGGTGCTCCGCAAGATCGAACGCGAGGCTCTGCACGGCGTTGGCCGTTCCCCGGTCGATGGGTTTGTCCGAGGCGGACGCCAATGGCGCGAGAAAGGCGAGCACCGCAAGAAGCGGTAGCGCCTTCACAGCTCGAGCCTTTTCACAAAGGGCTCGAAGGTCATGAAGTCTGCGTGGTGGACGAGCCACGCCTCGGTGGTGCGGGCGATCATGTCACCCTCGCCGGCATGGGTTGCAATGATGTGGCAGACCGCGTCGGGAAGACCGCACTCCATGGCCACCGCGACCCCGGTGAAGGGGTGGCGGAGGTACTTGCCCCGTGCGCTCTGGCGGCTGCCGCCTTCGCCGTCGCTCTCGTACTCCAGTAGCTTGCCGACATCAGCGAGGATCGCACCAGCCACCAGCACGTCCATATCCACCGGCAGCGCCGCGCCGAAGAACTTCTCGACGCTCCCTGCGGCATCCCGCGCCACGTGCACCACCGCTCGTTTGTGGGCCATGAAGCTCACCGGGCAGTCGGGTACCTTGAGGGTGAACGGGATGCGCTCGAGGTCGTCCGGCGTCAGCGGCGAGTACTCGAAGGCGCGCTCCCAGCAGTCGGTCGTCTTTGATCGCAGGCCCTCGTTCTCGATCCACTCGAGCTCGGGCCAAATTCGCCTCACTTCATCACGCAGCATGGCAGCCTCCGGCGCGAGGATACCTCGCGAATTCGGAATTCGGAATTCGGAATTCGGAATTCCACTCACCCCCCAGACCGGAATCTCGAATTACAGCCCGCCTCCCGGTGCTCTGGGAGAGTGGGCGGACATGGAGAATTGATGAATAAGATCTGAGAATTTGAACCCCCAGGGGAAGATTGGGCGGTCATTCCTAATTCCTAATTCCTAATTCCTAATTGGGGGGATGGGTCAGAGCGCCTCCCACGACACGACCCACTCAGCCTCGGCGAAGGTGTCGGAGAACGGCAGCTCTCCACTGCAGGGCCGTTGCTCCGCGCCGCCCGCGCTCTCGATCAGCTCGAGCAGCCACGATTGCTGGAGACCTCGCCAGTGGGGCTCGTTTCGCCCCGAGCGGGGGGCCGCAATGCAAAAGACAACGATCTCGTTGACCGGGGTCCGAAAGGCCCCACCCGTGACCGCCACCCCGCCGTCGGTGTTGGTGAGGGTGCCGGTCTTGACGACCACGCTTCCGGCGCGGTCCGGCCGCGCCAGCTTGGGGAACTTACGGTCGGTGGCGCCCGGGTCGCAGCCGACCACCGGCAGCAGGTCGCCCACCGCGAGCCCCAATTTCTGAACGGTTTCCAAAAAGGCCCGCACGAGCCCGACGCCGGTGCGCGCGGTCAGACTGTTGTGTTTCTCACCCGAGGCGGTCTCGAGTTCAATGGCCTCCGGCCCCACGCCGAGCCGCGTCTCGAGGAAGGCCTCGAGACCTTCCGGCCCGCCGAGGCCCTCGGCGACCCGGATGATGTCGTTGTTGGAGTAGACGTTGAATCGCCGCAACAGAACCGGCAGTGGGTTCGAGCGGTGAACCACCACCGGCGTCCACTCGGCCGGCGCTCCCTGACGCACCGAACCGACGATCTCGACCCGAGGCGGGTCGGCTGGGTCCCACCCGCGACGGGCGCAGACCCCTTCCCACGCGGCGCGGGTGCTCCGATCCCACCGGTAGGGGTCGAAGATCATCTGCAACCGCTGGCCCATGCGATCGACCCGGTCGCGCGGGTCGAGCGCGCTGTGGGCGACGCCATTCTCCCAACCGATCCAGAAATCACCGTCGATGCGCAGCCAGCCCTCGACCCGCTTCAGCCGCAGGCTGTTGAGGCGGCGCGCAACCATAAAGAGGTTTTCGGGCTGGAAATCCGGGTCACCCCATCCCTGCACGATCAGCGAACCGACGAGGCGGCCGCTGGTCTTGTCCCAATCGCCGGCAACACCGAAGACCGTGCGGTAGCGGTGCTCGGCGCCGAGGCTCTCGAGAGCCCACAGCGAGGTCCCGACCTTGACCAGCGAGGCCGGGTTGAACGGGGTATCGGCGCCCCGGCTCGCGAGTACCCGCCCGTCGAGGGTCTCGGCGTGGTAGAGCAAGCGGTCACGGTCGGCCGCGGCGGCAGTCGCCGCGAGGAGCAGCAGGGCCGCTGCACATTTGAACCGCGAAGACGCAGAGGCCGCAAAGAAAGATCGAAAAATCATAGATTGTTGACGTAACTTCTTAGCGTTCTTTGCGTCTTCGCGGTTCAAAAAATATTCTCCCCTTCCGCTACCCGTATACCAGCCGGTCGGCGAGGGCGGTGCGGAGTGTGCGGTTGGGATCTAGCTGCGCTTTGAGCTCGGCGAATCGATCGAGCTGGCCATCGGCGAAGGTCGCGCGGTAGAGGTCGGCGGTGAGAGCCGAGTCCTTGGCCGGATAGAATCGGCCACCCGCCGCTACAACCGGTCCGGCGAGCTCGCGCACCATCGCCCACAGCTCCTCCCGCCGTCCGGAGAGCACCGGAAAATCGAGGGCGAGCGAGAATCCGTCGACCCCGTGACCCATCAGAAACGGATCCGGCCGGTGGCGTTTCAGCACCGCCAGGAATGACGGCATCCGGCACTCGTGACAGATCTCGAGCTGGTTCCGGAACACCTCCTCCACCGATGCCATGGGCACGAAGCTCTGATGTTGGATGAGCCCGTCCGGAAGGTAGATATTCTTCCAGTTCGGTACGTAGTCGAGCAGAAACGAAAATTCGGCCAGGGTCTGTCTGAACACCTTGTCATCGCCAAGGGTGCTGCCAACCAGAAACTTACCGGAGTCGATCAGGCGCATTCCCAATCGGTTGGTAAACGGTTTGATGACGCGCCACATCTGTGTCTTGGGGACGACGCCAAAGAGCCGCTCAGGCAGATCCTGGGCGCCGGCATTGAGGCTGGCGGCCGGGTCAGGATCCTCGCCCTCCTCGAGATGGCGGGCAAAATGGAGCAGGCCACGGCCGAGGTCTTTCCCCTTCGCGAAAGCATCAATCCAGCCGACAACGTACTCCCATCTTTCCTTTGCCTCGTCAGCCAGAAGGAGCATGCTCTCGAGATCCGGCGCCGCCACCGCCCTGACCTCGAGCAGACCCGAGTGAACCTTCTTCATCTGCAACCGGGCGCGGGTGGTGATGCCGAGCTGGCCGAAGGAGCCGATGATCGCGTGGAAGAGATCCGGGTCCTTCTCATTCGAAATACTCCGGGACTCACCGTTCGCCGCGGCGATGTCGAACTCGAGGCAATGATCGCCGATGGTGCCGCGCCGCCAGTTGTTCTTGCCGTGGACGTTCATCGCCAGCATGCCGCCGAGGGTCGGCTCCATGGTCCCGGTCACCACCGGCGGCCACCACCCATCGCCAATGACCAATCGCCACAACGCGCCCAGGCTCACCCCGGGCTCGACCTCGATGATCCCCGATTCGGGGTCCCATTCCAGGATCCGGTCGAGCTCTGAGAGATCGAGAATGACCGACTCACCGCGCAAGGCGGCATCGCCGTAGGAGCACCCGGCGCCGCGCAGGGCGAGCGGCACCCCCGCCGTTACCGCGGCCTCGAGAGCCTCGGCCACTCCGCCGGCATCACGTGGTCGGAACACGTAACCCGCTCCGCCCGTGGCCATGCCCCAACCCTCGACCCACTCCAAACGACGGTCTGGCAGCATCCTCAGATTCCCAACCTGGAGAAGATGAAGGACGGGATGGCGCGGATGATGGTCATCACCACCCGCCAACGGGCCGGCACATACGCCGTTACGACCCCGCGCCGGGCCTTATTCAGGATGATCTCCGCGGCGCGATCAGCCGAGATGACCCAAAAGAGACCTTCCTTGCCTCGGGTCATGGCGGTGTCGACGAACCCGGGCTTGATGGTTACCACTTTCGCGCCCGTACGGGCGAGGCGGTTTCGCAGTGCCTCGAGATAGGCGTGAAAGCCGGCCTTGGAGGCGCAGTACACCGGGTTCCCCGAGCGCCCACGGTCGCCGGCCACCGAGCCGATGCCGACGATGGTGCCGCGGCCGAGGCGCGCCATGCGGTCGGCCACCGGGTTGAGCCACGCCACCGCACCCACGAGGTTGACGTCAATCATCTCCCGGTCCTTGGCGGTCGAGTACTCGTCTTCGGCAACCTCGGGCATCACCCCGGCAGCGTAGATCACCAGGTCGAGTCCGCCGAGGACCCGCGCGATCTTCTGCACGAGCTCGGGGATCTCGGCGGTGGCGCGCACATCGTGAGTGATGGCGACCGCGCGATCCTCGCCGCCGGGCGCGTTGATCTTGTCCATCACGCGTCGCAGCTCGGGCTCGCGGCGGCCCACGAGCGCCACCCGCGCACCGTCCGCGGCCAACCGACGGGCCAGCGCCTCGCCGATCCCCGACGAGGCGCCGATCACCAGCGCGTGCCTGAATTCACATTGCGCCAAAGTTCATCCCCCCGAGAATTATCCCACGGGATCGGATACGACCAGATCGAGCATTGATTTCGCCTCTACGACCCGCGCCTCGTATTCCCCGCCGGAGACTCGTTCACGGAGAGCCTCTGAAACCGGAAGCACCATCGGATAGCCCTGCCATTCGAGGACCTTGCCGGATGCGGCGTCCACCACCCGGCCGCCGGCAATCAGGTTGCTCGCCTCGGCCAGCGCCATACCGGAAAACAGCTCATCGAGGGATTGGATCATGGCCTCGTCTTCCGGTTCGAGAAAGCGCACACGCCGTCTGCTCTGGATCGCCACGTGGTAGCTCGCCGGCACGTAGTAGATCCCGTCGAGCTCGAGCACCTCGGCCACCACGATCAGCCAGCCGAAAATTTCTTTGAGGAGCCCGAGTCCCGGATGTTTCTGACCCGGGAGCGGTCTCCGGTACGGTCCGAAATCTGCGCGCGGGTTCTGCAACAACAGCCACTCGATCACCAGCAATTCTAAGCCGCGCACAACCCTCGTGCTGCGGTTGACCCGCAGGTCCACCAGCAGCTCGCCGCGGTCGGGTTCGGAATAGATTCGCAAGGTGTCGCCGACGCCGC
>RCNG010001723.1_pt1 | contig 10888 bp, 6 predicted proteins | sample 2041371 | NCBI WGS metagenome assembly RCNG01 (sample SAMN09708227, study PRJNA481090) | Marine sediment metagenome, whole genome shotgun sequencing project. | biome: marine sediment; feature: ocean; material: sediment; isolation source: Sewage treatment plant 1 marine sediment (STP1) ... | reverse complement strand
GGCAATAAGGAAACGGCCCTCAAGCGCCTGCGTGCCGGCGGCGCCAGCAAGCCTTACGTGATCACTGAATTCGGAGCGCTGGGTTCATGGGAGTCCGGCAAGACGTCGTGGGGTGCTCCGTTTGAGGCAACCAGTACTGAGAAAGCGGAGTTCTACCGCCAGAGTTACGAACGCGGCGTCATCGGCGCGGCCGGTCATGCGCTGGGGTCGTATGTCTTCCTCTGGGGCAACAAAATGGAGGCGACAGCTACCTGGTTCGGTATGTTCCTTGACGACGGTTCACCCGTGGCAGCCGTTGACGTCATGATGGAGCTTTGGTCCGGCACGGCACCAACGGATCTCGCGCCCACGGTTGAACCGCTGATCGTCGACGGTGACTCCGAGGTAGACCCGGGCGCCGAAGTGCGAGTGCGGGCCGCCGTCTCAGATCCCGACGGCAAGCCGATCAAAGTGCGTTGGGCGCTGCGCCCGGAGTCGGCGGACTACCTGACGGGTGGCGATTTCAGGCCCATGCTGCCCGACATCGATGGTGCGATCCTGGAAGCCGATGCCAAGGGCGCGCGCCCGCGCATGCCGGAAGATCCGGGCGCCTACCGACTCTTCCTGTATGCCTACGACGAGGCAGGCAAAGCTGCAACGGCCAACGTTCCGCTTCTGGTCAAGGGCGAGGTGCGGACACGCATGCCTTTCGTCGTCTATGACGAGGGTTTCGAGGGCATGCCGTGGGCACCGTCTGGTTGGATGGGCGGTATCGAGCACCTGACGCTCGATGGCGAGCACGCTGACAATCCGTATGCCGGTAACCGTTGTATCAAGCTTCGCTATGCCGGTCGTTACAACTGGGTTGGGGTTGCCTGGCAGGACCCGCCCAATAACTGGGGCGAGCAGGACGGTGGTTACGACCTCACCGGCGCCAATTACCTCGAGTTGTGGGCGAGGGGAGAATACGGCGGCGAAAAGGTGAAGTTCGGTGTCGGGCTACTGGGCGAAGACACGGCGCATCCGGATTCCGGCAAAGCCAGCATCGAGGATGTTGTTTTAACGCGAGACTGGCAGCGTTATCGCGTCGATCTGAAGAAGGTCGATTTGTCGAGCATCAAGGTTGGCTTCTACGTGGCGGTCACCGGACGCAGTTCGTCCGTCACCGTCTACCTCGATCACATTCGCTTCGTGCGTTGACTGAGTTTGTCGGGTGCCGGGCCCGTAGACTCTCGAATCTTGATGGCCGCCGGGATGCACTCGCTGCCAAGGTCGCTATTCGCCTCGCCGCTGCTGGCTGCTGCTAGCTTCCTGGCGGCGCGCTCCGCCATTTGGCCCAGGGGCTGTCGTATCGTCGTCAGCGGCGGCTCAACCTGTCGAGCCAGGGGGATATCATCAAAGCCCACTATCGACAGCTTGCCGGGCACATCGATGCCCAGGCGGTTCGCGACGCGTAGCACGCCAGCTGCCATATCATCGTTCGCCGCAAAGATTGCGGTCGGTCGTGATTCCAGTTCAAGGAGTTGTGCGCCGCAGGTTTCGCCCGAGCCAAACGAGTTGTCGCCGGCAACAACCAAAGCCTTGGAGAAATCGAGGTTGCTCTGAGAGAGCCCATCTTTGTAGCCGAGAAAACGATTACCAACCGCTTTGTGTTCGGGGTCACCAGTGATAAACGCAATACGTTGGTGACCCAATTCGGCCAGGTAGCGCGTCATTTCGGCGCAGACCTCGCGGTCGTTCGTTGTCACTGACGGTTTCTTACTGCCTCCGTTGCCCGGTGACAGACTCACAAACGGTGTACCCGTGTCCTCAATAGCACGCACGATGTTGGGCATATTGGAAAGCGGCGCAGCCAGGATAATGCCGGACAAGCGCGTTTGCTCAATTAGCGCCGTGAGACGCTCTGCAACGTCTGGTTCCCGAAAATTGCACGGGTGTATCAACAACTGCGCGTGAGACTCTGAGCAGGCTTTAAGAGCGCCTTGCTGTAGATCGAGAATGTAGCCGCCGCTGATCATGTCGTAAGCATCAGGATCGTCATAGACCAACCCAATTAAGTGTGCGCGATGGCGGGCGAGGTTTCTGGCGGAATGATCGGGCTTGTAGCTGAGATCCGCGATTGCCTGCTGGACGCGTTCTTTGGTGGACTCGCGGACGTTCGGTTCACGATTAACGACACGTGACACGGTCTTGATCGATACGCCGGCACGCTCGGCTACGTCGAAGATGGTGGCCCTAGGCACGCTTGGTTCGCCACGAGGTTTGACTTGTTCTTAATCTCACCCCTTATTAGACCTTGACTTGACAGCGCTGTCAAATCAAATGTCCTTAAAAACCAGCAACTTGGGGTGACTCTTCCTTATGTGATCAGGGTATTAGCTCCGCGTACAGGTCCTGCATAACCAGTTTTGGCGTGCGCTCAACCCGAAACAGGCCCCAGTGCTTTTCGGGTTCCAGCGGGTCAGGAGAGCCTTTCCACGGCTCGTCGAAAGCTTCAAAAACAAATGTCAGGATTTTCTCGCGCGTCGTCCATTCCAGCAGTTGCTCGTAATAGCTGGCCTGCAACTCTTCAGTCGCATTCCAGGGTTCTATGCCGCGACCGTTGGATGCCGTGGTCCAGCCGGCCTCGGTGATCACGACCGGCTTGCCAGGGTAGTGATCCACAACCGAATGGTAGTTTTGCTTGGTGTACTCGAGCGCGTCTTCCATCGTCCGGTATTCCCAGGCGGGGTAGGTGTGGACAGAGATGAAGTCCAGCACCTCGACAAGCGGCTCAAGCTTGTACGTCCATGGCACGTAGTTTTCACAGAACGTGATGGGCTGCTTGATCGCGCTTTTCAGGTGGCGCACGTACTCAATGAGGTTTTCGACGGGCACCATGTGGTCGCTCCACTCGACGCTCGCTTCATTGCCCACCGACACCGAGAACACGATTTCCGCGTAGCGGTTAGACAATGTGATGGCCTTTTCAACCTGGGCATGATTGTCCTCGCGATTCTGTTCGAGCGTCTCATCGCTGAAATCGGCACCCCAGGGGCAATGCGGATTGCTCATTTCTGCGCCCATATCCACGCCAAGCATGACCATGAAGTCCAGCCCTTCATCGGCAATTACCTGGAGCACCGTTTCGGCATGCGGGCTGGAGTCATACAGTCGCAGGTACTTCCAGTTCTTGGCGAGAATCAGGAGGTCTTCCTTGATCTCGGCGTACGACGGATAAGCGCTGCCGGGTACCTGACCTTCGCGATAGCCCGAGTAGCAGATGGCATTGGCATGTTCCAGCCCCGTGCCACTGCCGTTGCTGAGATGGGCATTCAGCTTGTCAATCATATTTACAGCTACCGTCTTTGTCCCAAATGCCCCAGTAAGCACCGACGTCGCCTTCCGCGTCGACTTTCCAGGTTTCATCGAATGACGAAAAGTAGACGATCTCTATGTTTTCTTCTTCAGCCCACTGACAGGTATTGATGAAGTACTTGATGGCGTTGGCGAAAGAGGGCACGGCGCCGCCTTCCGGCGTGCCAACATTCGGCCAGCCAGTCTCACTGATGATCACTTTCTTGCCATTGGCAGCATGCACTGCACGCCGATACATTTCCTTCATGTAGAGAAGTGCGTGGTCGGCCGGGCAGCCCTCCCAGAACGGGTAGCAGTTGGCAAGAATGACGTCGCAAGCCTCGGCTACACGCGGATGCACGGCAAATTTGAAATAGGCATCGACGTAGCCGACCTCAATATCCGGCACAGCCTGTTTGGCGTGATCGATGTAATCAATGAGTTCATCTTCTGTCAGGTCACCGCGCAGCAGTACTTCGTTGCCGACGGCAAGAATATTGGCGTGCCCTGCCTTCGCAACATCGATAGCGTTCGCAAGCTCTTTCTCATTGTGTTCCTTGTCGTCGTCGAGCCAGACGCCCACCATCGTCTTGAGTCCGTTTTCAGCCGCAATCTGAGGGATCAGTTCATTACCCTCTGTGCAGGAAAAGGAACGTATCCAGCGGACATAGGGCTGGATGACACTCAGGCGCTCGCGAATCTGTGCCTCGCCAAGCTGCGTGCCCGGCCCCTGGCCCTCGATGTACGGACTAAAGGAGGTGCCATGAATCTTCGCCTCGAGGATCTGACGAACAAGCGCTCGCAGATCGTCGACGGAGTGCTTCGAAAAATCGATTCCGGCCAGTGCCAGATTTCTCTTGTAATAGTTGGACATGAGTGCGCCTTGGTTAAATGTCTTCTCGTCCTGCCGTGTTTGCAGGCGAAACCGTTATTCTGCAGACAGTAGATTGGCATTAAATGTAGCGATGATCCGGCTGATACGTCCGCTGCGCCGAAACAGCTCCGTGCTGATATCGGCAGGCAGCGCCAGCTCACTGATGACCTGTTCTTCGCCGTCATTCCATGTGATCGCAAGCGATGGCTCTGCAGAGTCGCTCAGCTGGTAGATGATCGGTACCTGGCACCAGGTGAAAGCCAGGCCGTCCGTCGGAATGTCTGCTTCCTGCCAGGCGCCGGCGACGTCCAGGAACCGAAATTTCCGCGGCTGGGATACAAACTCCCGGGCCCTGAGCAGGCTTGGCTGAAAACTCACGGCGCCATCGGCAACGCGTACGCCAAGTTCGCCAAAACGGGTCAGTATCTCTTCCTTCACTTGTCCGGTCATGCCCGGTTGTTTCGCACCCGAGTGTTTTGGTGTGTGCGAGTAAGGGTCGGTTGGAAATGCGCCGTATTCCGCTGGCGTCTTGTTGAAGCCGATGCCTTGTCGGACGCGATAGTACAGCTCGCCCAATTGGTGACAGACATCGTCCGCGGTTCCCTGCTCCAGCGCAGAGAAGTAATTCTCCTGCACGGCAAGCAGCAACTTGGACACCATGTGCCAATAGATGCTGCCCAGTCCTTCGAAGCCGAACATGCCGCCAGACCGCCCGGTAAACGCCTGATGCTGAAATACAGTCTCGTATAGCTCAACGAGAGACTCGCGAGCAGGTTCGACGGAGTCGCCGTACTCATCCGAAAGTGAGTCGAGCATGGTTCTCAGGTCGCCGCCGTTGGTGAAGTCGGCATTGAAGCGAAGGTGCCCATCGGCATCGCGCTCGATAATTCGACGGTCGCCGTTGCCAAGCATCTTCCCGAGCAGCGGGATTGCAGCCGCGTGCTCTTCAGGAACCCGGTTTTTCTCGAGGAACAGAGGCAAGGCCCTGTCCGGATAAAGCATGAAGGAATGTTGATCAGGGCGATATACGTCGCTTTCAAAAAGCGCCTCGACGACGGCGACAGCTTCTGCCGGCGCGATCGCTCCCGCACTAAGTGCTGCAACCTGTCCTTCGAGCATCGGGTAAAGCGTGTCGATGGTCAGCGAATCGCTTTCAAGGTCGAGTAAGTTGTAGGCGTGGTAGAGCCCGTCGTCCCGCCGGTTGCTTTCGATACTGTGGTCGACTAACGCCAGCGCATCGTCCAGCACGTCGAGGATGGCGCCCGGCTCTTGAGACACTTTGCCGGAGAAAGATCCCTGTTCATAAATGCGCTCGCGGTACCGGCTGGCCGCCGCACCGAGTTCAACCAACGCCGTGTAGCGATCTGCCGCGCTGATGGCGCCTTTGTCGCGCAAGAGGCGCACGTGCGAGAGTGCAGTCGCTGTCTCAGAGAGCCACTCACTGACTTCGACGGACACATCGCTCGGCTTCGAGTCAGCCGGTAGCAGTTGTTGCATGAAGCATATGTAGCGACGCAGGTAGTACAGCGTGACCATCGACAGGCCCTGTCCGACCAGCGCGTTGTTGGCGTCGTTCCATTCCGGGCGCTGGGTATTCATCCAGATACCGCCGTCAACCACGAGGTTACTCAGCTTGCATAGCAACGGTACCAAAAGTTTTTCGAGCAGGTTGACCTGGTAGACGTTGCCGGCTTCATCGAGGATCAGCTTGCCATCGGCGCCCATGTCGGCAACACGTTTTTCAATGCGCTCCGCCAGCGGTTCATCGTAGTCGACCGTACTCTTCGGGTCTTCGAGCAGGGCGGCCAACGGTCGGATCCGGTACGGCACATTGGCGTAGCAGAAGATGGGTTCATGCAACAGCTCGTCCAGACGCCTTGGATGAAATGAACGCGAAAGCTCGAGCAATTTCTGCAGGTAGATGATTTGGTGATCGCCCCAATAGCCTATATAGCTCCACGGGTCATCAGGCTCTTCGACTTCCCAGTCGATGCCTTCCTTCGTTATTCGGTATGGGTTGTAGCCGTCTATCGTCGACGCGTTCACGAACTTCGCGATGATGCTTTCGATGAATTCGGGATAGCTGAAGGCGGTTGCTTCCCAGTTCTGGAAAATGTCACGCCAGTTACCCTCATAGGACAGGAGTCGATTGCCGTCATCGTCTTTCAGCCTGATCGCGAACTGGTTCCACGGGCGGCTGGGATCGCCGTGACGCCGGCCAAAGGTAATAGGAAGGTACTCGTGCGCGAGGCGTGCGAGCTGGGAGTTACCCTGTTCCTGAATGGTCTCCAGCAATTGTTCGAGGGGCAGGCTGGCCGGTAATCCGTCCAGCAGTGCACAGTTTTCCTGGTACACCGTATTGTTGAAGCCCTTGATCGTTCTGACGAAATCCCACGATGTAATCGTGTACTGATCGTCAAATATGCCGCCTCGAAGTACGTTGAAGAGGACATTGGCGTAGTGGTGAACGGCAACGTTAACTTCGGCCGCCGCCTGGTAGCCGTCGGCGCTGGCCATGATCCGGGCCAGCGCATCCGAGCCCGAGTCGACAGACGCCGCTATTTCCGCGGCGACGTTGCCCGGATCGCCGAGTTTCTCTCGCAACGCGACCACGTCAGTCTGGCTCTTATCCATGTTGGCAACGAGCTGCCAGTGCTGCGTTGTCTCCGGCGCGAGATCTAGCGATGTACTGACCAGGTAGGCGCCTCGGATGCCGCGCTTGTGAACTTCCTGTTCCGGCGACTTGCCGACGCGAAAATCGTGGAGCTGATTCGACGAAATCAGCACCTTGTGTCCTTCGAGGCCCAGGCAGAAAACGGTATTGGCTCGCAGCGACTCGGCCGGTTCGGCACGGTCCGTAATGCCGGAAAACAAGGTGAACAGAGCCAGTCCGCTCGTTTCGTCCAGCTCTGTCCATTTGTACGCGTCCACGAGGTTGCTGGTATTGGTCTGCGCGAAACGCGGAGTGCCGGCAGGCAGTACGTTCTGCAGGCCGTCGACCATGTCGACACTGACGGACTGATCGCCGAGGTTCTCCAGCTCGCACTGCCTCGCGAAACCGTACTGGTCGCTGGTCACCCAGGTGTAACGAAAAGCGAGTTTCAAATCGTGGTTGATCTCTTCGAAGCAAAGCTTGCTGCCAAGTCTGTTCTTGTAAAGATTACGCGTGACGGCAAAATGACCGTCGTGTTCACGGTTGAACGGTTCCCAGTTGTAGTGCTCACCATTCAGATGGACGCGCAGCATGGTCTTGCTGCCCGTGTGAGTGGTGCTCTCGTGAATCTTGTCGACCGTGACGTAAGGAAAAAGCGCTGTTTCGGGCGAAACCCGGCCAGCGGTCAAGCCGCCGGTCGACGAAATGAAAAGCCAGTGGTCCGTGTCCGAGATTACGCTAACGAAGAATGGTTCGATTCGGTCGACGTTATGAATTGCGTAGTATCGTTCCGCCGCACGAGTAATGAACTCGCCGGAAACGACCTGGTCGTCATTATTGTGTGTTTTCAAGAGTTGTCCCATTTCGTTTGGTCTTTTTTGCAAGACTCTATTTCTCGAACTTATTCAACCAGTACCAGTGATCCGAATAAACCTGCGTCTATCCAGCCGCGGTCTTTAGGCCCCTCGGCTACCGTTTCTGATCCGATGAAGTTCTCCCGGAGCTCACTGCCATCGTTGTCACAATAGGCGACCATCAACCCCATAACTTTTCCGGCCGAGAGCGTTGCCGGCGTGTTCGCATCAGAGTCGTCCACATAGGCGTCTGTGTAAATGTCGATGGCTACTTCCCAAACGACTTTGTCGCCCAGTTGTTTCCAGCGGCTTTCGACATGATGTGAGTAATTGCGTGCCTGCTCATCGGTGCCAATGTCGATGGCCTGGTTGTCCAGCGACATGTGGTAGGCAAATGCGTTGTGATTGAACTGGTGATCGCCGCCCGAAAAATCCTCGTCCAGAAAGATCTCCAGGCAATCATCATCCCAGTACTGGAGCAGTGGATCGCGGTGCGTATCGATCAGAATATCGTCGGTAAATTCGGCGAGAAGGTACAGCTTCTCCTCGGTCCAGACAACCTTGAATTTGCCCTCAAAGTCCGCGGCCGAATACTCCGGTCCGAGCCAGCGTCGATCGAGTGGCTGCCATGCAGCCTGCTGCCAGATTGTCTCGTTGGCCACACCGTCGATTGTCAGGGCTTCAGCCGCCTTGGGAGCGAGGTACGCACTACGGTTGGCGAGGTGTGCATCGTCAGCCGCCACAGTACCGACAGGCGCCAGCGGCAGGAGGACCAGAAGGCAAAGAAGTTTCGTTGCTGAACAATTCAAGACACTCTCCCGAGAACATCGACATTGGTAAAGACGTTCGACGAAATTGATTGCGCCACCTTGACCGTACGCTCCGTGAGTTCGTTGACCGACAACTCGCCATAGCCGGCAAGGCTTACGCCGACACGCTCGTTCCACGGGCTCGTCCACGCGTCCGGAATCGGATTGTTCATCAGGCCGAACAGCCCGCCAACGGTAGCGCCATTACAATCGGTGTCCCAGCCGGCGGCGACCGCATCGCCGATGGCCGCCCCGAAATCGCCGTCGGATGCGCATAACGCCCAGACAACAAGTGCCAGGTTATTGATTGTATGTACTGGCGACAGGTGCGAATACCGGTCGTGCAACTGCTCGACGGCGTCCGGCGCGCCGGCAAGCGCTTGCCCGAAGCGAACGGCTGACGCGGCCTGGCAGTCGGCAGGGATATGCTCGAGCGCTTCGTCTATGGCTGCGTCCAGGTTGCCGAAGGCCGGAATGGCCGCGCCGAGCGCCGCAATGAAAGCGGCGCCGTAGACGCCCTCACCACGATGCGACAGCGCAGCGTCTCGAGTCGCGAGTTCGGCGGCAAGGGCAGGGTTGCCGGGGCAAACCCAGCCATACAGGTCAGCCCTGATCTGGGCGCCAATCCACTCGTTGTACTCGTTATCCGAGCATTGCTCGAGGTCGAAGCCGGCATCTGCGCCGTTGACGAATTCATCCGCCATGTTGTCCAGGAGTGTTCTGTACGCTGCACGTTCCGCGGTCCAGGTGGCGCCAGCAGGCAGAAGGCGCAGCCAGGCCCTTGCGACGTCTGCGGTCGTGAATTCAATGCCATGGTTCTCGAGGAGAATCAGCGCCAATAGCGTGTAGTTGATGTCGTCATCCGGCTCGGCACGCCCGATATACCCCTGGCAGCACGGCCTGCCCAGCCGTGCAACGATCGAACCCTCGACCAGCGGCACGTAGTCGCGCAAGGGCAGGGCGTCGGCAGAGCGGAGATAGGCGTCCAGACCCTTGCGACCCTCCTGGAAGGAGAGTACCTCAACGGGTTTTCCAAGCAGGCAGCCGGACACTCGCCCTTGCCAGGCTGTGCGAATGCGGCTTGGATCGACAGATACGGGTTGCAAGTGCTCCACTCCTGAGCGTGTCGGAGCCAGCTTTTAGATTCTAATTATGGGGCTGGCAGTTCGAGAGTGTAATAAAATTTGACAGCGCTGTCAGTAGGGAGGCATCATACCAAATAACAGCGTTGTAAGTTTCCTTTGAAACGGCAAGAAAACGCGAGAACAAAGTAATTTCACGCCGTGCCAGCGCGGCAAAGAACCAGCAAGCTAGGGGGCTGTAGCATGCAAAACCGACGTTTCCACCGTAATCCATTAGCAGCAGGCGTGGCACTGGCCTTGGGCGCGACAGGCTTCACGCCTGTAGTGGCGCAGGACGCAAGTGAGCCGGACGCAAGTGAAGAGGTGATCGAAGAGATCATCACTACCGGCATCCGCAGCAGCTTGAAGCGGGCCATGGACGTCAAACGCTCTGCAGCGGGCGTCGTAGACGCCATTTCTGCGGAAGATATCGGTAAGTTCCCTGATGCGAACCTGGCAGAGTCCCTGCAGAGGATAACCGGCGTGTCCATCGACCGGCAACGCGGTGAGGGCAGTTCGGTGACGGTGCGTGGATTTGGTCCGGAATACAACCTGGTGACCGTCAATGGCCGTCAGATGCCAACTCACAGTGGTACCAGCCGCTCTTTTGACTTCGCTGATCTGGCTTCAGAAGGGGTAGCGGGTGTCCAGGTCTACAAAACGGGTCGAGCCGACGTGCCCTCCGGCGGTATCGGTTCCACTATCAATATAAACACGCCTAAGCCGCTTGAAGGTGAACCGACGGCAAGTCTCGCGGCGAAGACTGTATACGATACCTCGACTCGCACCGGCGACGACATTACACCGGAATTCTCTGGCATTTACACCGGTCGTTTCCTGGATGACACGGTAGGCATTGCCATCGTAGCAAGCCACCAGACCAGAAATAATGGTGTGAACGGAGCATCCATTAATGGTTGGTACACCAGGCCGGGTGACGATGTGCTTCCAGATGGTTCCACAGACGTGAGAGTCATCAATGACGCCAACCAGATAAACCGGCCACAGATAGCCAATGAGAGCTATTCCATCCCGCAGGCGGTGGCGTACAACATTGCTGAATTTGAAAGTGAAAGGACCAATGCCCAGCTTGTGCTGCAGTGGGCGCCGACTGACAGCATTACTGCGACGGTGGATTACATCCAGTCTGAATTTGAATTGGAACGATCCTACAGCGATCTGTCTGCCTGGTTCCCACTAAAACCGACTTTAGAGGTTAAATTTCCTGGTTCCATATTCGGATATTCATCCCGGTTAAACTC
>RCNG010002280.1_pt1 | contig 10896 bp, 9 predicted proteins | sample 2041371 | NCBI WGS metagenome assembly RCNG01 (sample SAMN09708227, study PRJNA481090) | Marine sediment metagenome, whole genome shotgun sequencing project. | biome: marine sediment; feature: ocean; material: sediment; isolation source: Sewage treatment plant 1 marine sediment (STP1) ... | reverse complement strand
CGGTCCGTGGTCGCCCTGATGCTCGCCGGTGGCGCGGCGCTGGTCGTTGTCGCCGTCGCTATTCCCTACTTCCCTCGCGGTACCGATTTGTATGTCCACGTGCTGTGGCCCTGGCAGGTGATGCGGTGCTTGCATGAGGGCTCGCTTCCGGTCTGGCTGCCGGACCTCAATGCTGCCTTCGGTTCCCCGGGAATAGGGCTCTACTCTCCGCTCGGACCGTCGGTCTGCGGATCCCTGGGCTTGATTCTGGGTACGGGTGGTCGGGGCGTTCGTGCGGCGCTCGCCCTCGCCGCACTCGCGGTGATACTGGTCTCTCCCGGACGAGACAGGCGTTCCCGGCTGATGAAGGCGGGCTTTGTGCTCCTCTCGCCGGCGATGCTGGCGGAGTTTTTCGGCCGGTTTCCAGTCTCACAGCTTCTTGGGGTACCTCTTGCCTGGCTCCTCCTCGAACACGCAGCCGAACGGAAGTGGCGATGGGACCGTGATGGCGTCCTCTTGGCCCTCCTCTGGTTGGTCCACGCGCCGACCACAATGATGGTGGTGTTGATTTCCGCTTTGGCGGTCTTCACCGTGCGGACAGACACTGCGTTGAAATCGGACGGTCATGGCCCCGCCGGTTTCCGAGGACAACTCCTCGGTGCGTGGCAACTTGGCGCAGCCGGCATGGTGGCGGCTGGGTTGAGCGTCTGGCACTGGTGGCCTCTTCTCTCTTCGGCTTCGAATTTTCCCCTTCGAGCAGCGTTGACCGGAGGCGAACATCATCCTCTGCGCAACCTGATCGGGGTCTCCGGACCGCATCTTCCGGAGATCAATATCGCCATGGGTTGGGCAGCCCTCGGTCTCCTGGTAGCCCTGGGAATCAGTGGCGCGTGGAAAACGAGTCGCGGCCGGTTGGCGGTGGTGGCGATCGTGCTTGCCAGCCTCCCGTCCGCCCCGCTGTGGCGCTATTTCGCCCCCCTTGCCTGGCTCCAGTTCCCGTGGCGATGGATGTTGCCAGCCACTCTTTTGGCAACGACGGCTGTCTTCGATGAGGCTCCGAAACGGGGACGGCTCCTGTTGGTCGTGTCGTTTGCGGCCATGGTTCTGCCGATTGCCGGGATTCCGCCACTACGGCTCGTACACGATCCTGTTCTCACCGTAAGAACCGACTCTGTGGCGGCCGGCGAGCGGATTTTGGAGTCGTTTTCGGGTAATCCGCTATTGGTCGATGTCATGGAGCACCGACCGCTGTGGTGGGAGGACCTCGGCGAGACGATGGTCCAGGTTGGACCCCGTCAGGCGGTCCTCCTGCCTGAGAGCGGTGCGCTTCGAGTAGTGAGTTGGAAACCCCTCGAGCGCAGGATCGATGTCGAGAGTTCGCAATCCTCTACGCTGGTTTTGCGGCTTCTCGCTGATCCGCATTGGATGATCAACGTGAACCAACGAGCAGCAATGCCGGATCGCTGGGGGGCTGCCCTGGCCGTGAGTCTTCCACCCGGCAGGAGCGAGGTCGAAGTCTTGTGGGCAACGGATCCGCGGGCGATTGCGGGGGCAATTCTTGCGGTGATGCTACTGACCTGGATCGCGCTTCGCCGAAGAGTGTTTCGAGCTACTCCTGAGCCGTCAGCAGGCCATCCTTGACGACGACTCGACCGCCTTTGACGACGTGGCGCACGGGGTTGAGACCGAAGTGGTACACCAGATGTTGGTAGGTCGGTGCGTCAAGTATGGCCAGATCCGCGCTCTTGCCAACTTCGATACTTCCGATCTCGTCAGCCCGTCCAATTGCAGCGGCGGCATTGAGGGTGGACGCCGTCACGGCCTCCGAGACTCCGAGGCCCATACCGAGGGTGGCGAGGGCGAGGATCATGGGCATTGATTCGGTGGGAGAAGAGCCCGGGTTGCTATCGGTGGCCAGTGCGACCGCACAGTTCGCGTCGACGAGTGTTCGCGCCGGCGCCCATGGCGAACGGAGGAAGAACGAGGTGCCGGGCAACAGAACAGATACGGTTTCTGATCTGGCGAGGGCGGCAACCCCCTCGGGCGTAACGCACATCAGATGGTCGGCGGAAAGGGCTCCAAATTCGACCGCCAACTCGGCGCCGCCGAGTGGCGTCAGCTCGTCGGCATGGAGATGGATCCGCCAGCCTAAGCTGTCGGCGTCGGCGAGCAATCGGCGGGTCTGCTGGAGGTCAAATACCCCTTCTTCACAGAAAACATCCACAGCCTCAGCAAGGCCGGAGCGGGCGATCTCTGGATGGATTTCATCAACCAATTGCTTCATCCATGTCTCGGGATCATCTCGGTATTCGAGCGGAATCTCGTGTGCCGCGAGACAGGTGGGGTGGAGATCGATTGGGTGAATACTGTTGGCGTCGCGAATCACCTCGAGCATCCGCAGCTCGGTCTCGAGGTCGAGACCGTAGCCGGACTTCGCCTCGATTGTGGTCGTGCCATATTTCAGGAATCGGTCGAGGCGGTTGAGTGTTGCGGCGAGGAGCTCCTCCGAGCTCGCGGCGCGGGTCGCCCTGACAGTAGAGTTGATACCGCCCCCTGAGCGGGCAATGTCCATATAGGTCTCACCCCGCAGGCGACGGTCGAACTCGTCCTCGCGAGATCCTGCCCAGACAGGGTGTGTGTGGGGATCGACAAACCCGGGCAGGACGCAGCCGCCGTCGGTTTCGAGAATTTCGTCCGGTTCACCGAATCGATGCCGCTGCTCGGCTTCTTCACCGACGAATGCGATACGACCGTTTTTGCAGAGGACTACGGCATCTGGATAAACTGTCAGAGCCGCGAGTTCCGGCCCGCGCCGCGCGCCGCTCCCAGTCGGTGTGGCGACCTGGTGGGCGCCGCGAATGAGGAGGCTCATCCCCCGTTCTCGGTCTTTTCGGCAGCCGGCCGCAGGAAGGTCGCGAGTTGCGGTGTCGAAGGCTCGTCTCGCTCGCGACGTTGGTCGTCCCGAATGAGGCCCTCCAGCAGTTCGACCATCCGATTGAGCTCGGAGCGGACCTCACGGCGCCGGTTGCGGAGGTCGGAAATAATACTCTCGATATTCTGAGCGCGCTGATTGGCCTCTTCGACCAGACGTTCCGCGAGGCCGTGACCCTCGCCGACGATGCGCTGGCCCTCTGCCCGTGCGACCTCGATTGTGGTCTCGGCGGATCGCTGGGCGGCTACCAAAGCCTCCTTGAGGGCGGATTCGCGCTCGCGGAAGGCGGAAAGCTCCTGCTCCATGTGGTGTACACGCTGGCGGAGCTCCCCGCGTTCGCGGAGCAGTCCTTCCATGACGCGCGCCAGCTCAGTCAGGTACTCGTGCACCTCCAGCGCGGCGTAACCGTGCAGCTTTTTGGTGAATTTCTTACCGAGAATGTCCATCGGAGCGAACTCGGACATGCCTTCTCTCCTTTTCGAACTCCTATTATGACACGAAGTTTCATTCTCGGTTCTTTCTGCGGGTTGGCGGGCCGCGGAGACCGAGCCCGCAACAGTAAGTTGGTGGGATATACGAGCCCGCCACAGCGGTTATACTGAGGGTTATCTGGGAGCATCCTCATGGCAGAAATTCAACTCAGTGTCAGAGATCTTCAGAAGACATTCCATCCCGGGCTCTTCGAGGATTCAATCGAGGTCCTCAAGGGCCTGAGCTTCGAGGTCGCGCGGGGAGAAATTTTCGGATTTCTCGGACCGAACGGTGCCGGGAAGACAACCACGATCAAAGCGATTACCGAGATCATCTACCTGGACAGGGGTGAAATCATGGTCTGCGGGCTGCCCCACACCTCGCTCGAGGCCAAGAAGCGGATCGGGTTCATGTCCGAAAGCCCCTACATATACCGCCACCTGACCGGCCGTGAGTACCTCCGGTTCGGTGGTGAATTGCTGGGGCTCGATAGGACTGTTCTCGCGGACGGGATCGCGCGGGCTCTGGATCAGGTAGGGATGAGCGGCCGGGCCGACCGAACGATGGGGACCTACTCGAAAGGGATGCTGCAGAGGGTGGCATTGGGGCAGGCATTGCTCGGCGAACCGGAACTCTTGATCCTCGACGAGCCGATGAGCGGCCTCGATCCAGTCGGCAGGCGGGACGTACGCGACATCATCCTCAAGCAGGCGGCAGCCGGTGTGACGATCTTTTTTTCCACCCATATCATTCCCGATGTGGAAATGATTTGCGACCGTGTGGCGATTGTCGTTGATGGCCGGGTTCAGGCGATCGGTTCGGTTTCGGAGCTCGTGTCCGAGGAACCAACGAGCTATGAGGCGACCTTTGTTGGTGCTGTACCTTCGGATCTCCGGACACCGCTCGAGGCCCAGCACTTGGCTGGCGGCGCGTCGTGGGTACGAGTGGCAACCGAAAATCGCGACAGTCTCATCCGTGAACTCGGTGATCAGGAAGCAAAGGTCATAAGTCTCGACCCGGTGCCAACCACCCTGGAAGACCTGCTGATGCGTCACTATGAGAAGACCGGATCATGAGAGCCGTGCGAGCCATTGCCGCCAACACTTTTCGCGAAGCGATCCGGGACCGGATTCTTTACCTTTTCATCGGTTTCGCAGTGGTCATGGTGGTGAGCTCGAAACTCTTCGGGATGCTCACGGTCGGCGACGAGACCAAGATTATCAAGGATATCGGCCTCGCTGCGATGCAGTTCTTTTCGATGTTGATTGCGGTCTTGATGAGCATGATTTTGATCAGCCGAGAGGTCGACAGCCGAACGGTCTTCAACATCCTCGCCAAGCCGGTACGTCGGTGGCAGTTCATCCTCGGCAAGTACCTCGGGTTGGTTTCGATCGTTGCTGCCAACCTCGTCCTGATCACCTTTGTGCTGATGCTGACTGTGCTTCTGGTATCGGGCGAACTCGACCTCATGCTCCTCTTCGCGAGCGCCATGACCATGCTCGAAATGCTGGTTTTGGCCGCCTTCGCAACTCTGTTCGCCGTTCTTACGCGGCCCATCCTCGGATCATTGATGACGCTCGCTGTCTTCGTAGTCGGCCACATGTCGGCCGACCTGTGGCTTCTGACCCGGCAGCTGCCGGGAGCGCTGACCAGGGCAGTGATTGCGATCGTGTACTATCTCTTGCCCAACCTCGAGCGTTTCAATTTCCGCACCGAAGTGGTCCATGACCTGTCCATCCCGGGTGCCGCGATCGGCTGGGCCGTTCTCTATGCCGCGGCCTTCGTTGTCGTGGTTCTCTACCTCGCCAACCTCCGGTTCCGTGGCAAGGACCTGAAGTGAAGCGGACGCTCGGGTCGCTCGCGGTCATCGCGATATTGCTCGGTGCGGTCGTACTGGCGGAGGTGCGGCTCGGTAAGATCACGCGGGAAGACCCCCTCGGGCACGAACTCCTCTATCTGCCGTCACCCGAAATGCTCAAGATCATGAGCCTTGGCAATCCCGGGCTCGTGGCCGACGTTTTGTATCTGTGGTCGATCCAGCACTACTCTTTCTATCGACCCCACGAACGATTCCTCTATCTCGAGACGGTCTACAACCTGATCACCGACCTCGACCCCCTGTATGTCGATGCCTATCGGATCGGCGCGTTGATCATGCAAATCCAGACCGGCGGCGATCAGGAGGAACTCGAAGCGGCGGTAATGAGGCTCTTCGACAAGGGGTTGCGTAACCTGCCGAACGACTGGCAACTGGCGGAGGCGGCTGCCTGGGGCTTCTTTATGCGATTCAAGGACCGGGAGAAAGCCCTCCATTACGCAGAGATCGCGGCCCAACGCCCCGGCGCACCGCCGCGCATCAAACGCATGGTTGGGGTTTGGCGCGACAAGGAAAATGCATGGACGCTTGACGACTCCATCGAATACTGGCGTCGTGCGCTCGAAGACGCCGAGAATGAATGGGATCGCGTTCTGTGCAGGAACCAGTTCTACGACGCGGTGACGGCGAGAGACCGGAAAACGCTGGAGCCGCTGCTTGACTTATTTTCGGCCCGCTATGGTTTCTGTCCCGAAAGCTGGGAAAACCTGATCCGGGCAGGTGCTCTCCGCCAAGTGCCGCTGGATGCCTTCGGCGATCCCTACGGGATTGAATTCGGGGGTTGCAGTCTCGTTGCATACAAGAAATTCAAGGACCAGTGAGACCACAAACTCAAGGCTCGCGCCGATCCCAAGGGCTGATGGAGCCGCATCTGATCGACGACCTTGCCTATAAGGAGACCTTCTATTGGTGGCATCGGGTCCGTCGCCTCAACCTCGGACGTCTTCTCGGCACCAAGCAGGAATCCAGAACCAGGTTACTCGAGATAGGCTGCGGTACCGGGGCGAACCTGCGTGAGCTGTGCTCGCAACGGGCCACCGCGGTCGGGATCGACCTCGATTTGCGGGCGCTCACCTACTGCCGCGATCTCGCGGCTGTTCAAGCGGACGCGTTGGTGGCGCTCCCCTTTGCGGACTCAATATTTGACGCTGTTGTCCTGCTTGACGTCCTCGAGCATCTGCCAGATCCAAGCACTCTTGTGCGAGAGATGGGCAGGGTGCTCAGGCAAGGCGGCGCCGTGGTTGTCATGGTGCCAGCAGGCCCTGAACTCTGGAGCTACTGGGACGAAATGCATGGTCACCAGCGGCGCTACACCAAGGCCACTCTGGCGTCTGTCTTTGGCAAGGGTTGGAGACCAGAAGCGCTGGAGTATAGTTTTGCCTGGATGTACCCGGTCGTATGGGGTTTCAGGCGCGTCATGCAACGGCGGCGGCGGCCGCCTGCACATAGCGACTTCATCGAAATTCCCGGGATGCTCAACGCCTTGCAGGTTGTGCTCGGCCGTATGGAGGGTCACATACAGAGATACGTTTCCGTTCCATTCGGTACGACCCTGTGCGGGGTATGGTTCAAGGACGGTGTCCAGTGAAAATGTCGATGGTGCTGCCGGTCTACAACGAGGCCGTGACGCTTCGCGATTTCTTTGGCGAGCTGCTGTCGGCTGTCGCACCGCTCGGTTTCGATATCGAGGCGGTGTTCATTAACGACGGCAGCGCCGATGACTCGCTAGCTGCGATGCGTGAGATCAAGGATGAGTTCGGGACTCGCGCTGACGTGGAGATTCTCGAATTCACGCGGAACTTCGGGCATCAGGCAGCAGTGACTGCGGGAATCGAGCACGCCACCGGCGATGTCGTTCTGATCATGGACACCGACATGCAGGACGACCCCGCGGTGATCCCCGCTATGGTCGACAAGTGGCGCGCTGGGGCCGAGGTGGTCTTTGCGACCCGGACGAGCCGCCGGGAGCCCGTTCTCGTGAGGTTCCTGTTCAGCACGTACTATCGGGTGTTCTCCTCCATCACACCCATTGAAATCCCTCACGCGGCCGGTAACTTCGGGCTCATCGACCGCCGGGTGGCGGACGAGATAAGGCATCTCCCTGAACACAACCGGTACTACCCGGGTCTTCGTGCCTGGGTGGGCTTTCGGCAGGCTGGCGTTGATGCTCCGCGCCGCGGTCGCTCTGGAGGGAGCTCAAGAGTCGGCCTGGTGGGGTTGGCAGAACTCGCGTTCGATGCGTTCTTCGGTTTTTCGGCTTTGCCGCTGAGGCTGGCATTCGCTGCGGCGGTTCTGTTGGCCCTGGCCGGGGTTGTCGGTATCGCAGTGATCTTCTACATCAAATTCTTCACTGACCTCGCGGTCACGATGTGGTCGTCAATCATGACCCTTATCCTCTTTACAGCCTCCGCCCAGTTCTTCCTCATCGGCCTCCTCGGAGAGTACATCGCCCGCATCTATACCGAGGTCAAGAATCGTCCCCTCTACATCATTCGTGATCGGTACTGAAACATTGGCGGACACGAAGCCGGCGCGCTGGCGTGTCCTGTTGAACCTGCTGCTGGCGGCGGCTGTGATCGCCGCCTTTTTGCCGGCCCTCGATGTCTTCATCGCCGGTGACGATTTCGAATGGCTCGATACCTCCTATGACATCGTCGGTGACCCACTGTCGAGCCTTGGGCTCATCAATCACTTTTTCAGACCGCTCGTGAAGTGGACCTACCTCGGCGACTATCTGATCTTCGGACAAGCTGGCGTTGGCTACGTGGCCACCAATCTGTTGATTCACTTCCTGAATTCTCTATTGCTGTACATGCTCCTCGAAAGACAGCCTCTACACCCCGTGGTGGCGGCCGCCGCTGCAGCCGCGTTTGCCCTGTCACCACTGCACAGTGAGGCGGTTCTGTGGGCGGCGGGTAGGCCGGACACAGTATTGCTCGCTTGCTGGCTCGGTGCGCTGCTGCTCCTCGACAATTGGTTTGAGGGATCCTCCGCCTGGCGCGCAGCAACCTTCACAGGCGTTGCTTTGCTCGGCATCGGCGCGAAGGAGAGCTGGATCGTCTTCCCCTTTCTCGTCGTGGCCTATCTGGCGTTGGCGCTGGGTCTTCCGCTTTGGATTGCCGTTCGCCGGATGGCCGTGCTGTGGATTGCGTGGGTCGTCTACATCGTCGTGTTTCTGGTCATTCCGCTTGTCACCGGTGCCCAGTCGGCGACCCACTACGCCGATTTTCGAATTCTGCCTGCTCTCGTCAAGACTTCGGCCACTCTGCTCGGTTTTTGTGGTCTCGGCTGGATACCAATCGAAGGGTGGGCTGTAGTTTCATTGTCAACCTTGATTGTGGTGGGGACAACCGGCTGGTTGATTCGAACACACAACGGCTTCGGACTCTGGGCGCTGCTGTGGTTGGTCGTGACGCTCGCTTTGGTGGCGCCCTTTCAGATGGCGGTCCTGAGGCACAACTACCTGCCGCTGGCGGGCTTCTGGTTGTTGGTTGCGGCAGTTCTCGACCACATACTTACTGGCGTCCTGAGTCATGCCGCGGGGAGGCGATTCCAGTGGCTGAAACTGGGTCTTGCCACGAGCGCTATCGCTTTGTTGGCCATCGAAGGGTGGGCGCTGCAGCGTGAAATTGCGGACTATCGCTTCTATGGAGATTTCCATCGTCGACTTTGCGAGAGCTATGCCGAGATCGAACCGGAGATCCCCCGCGAACAGCTGTTGGCCTTTGTCGATCGTGGGACCGTCCGTGGGGTCGAGGTCGTCATCGATGCAGTGCAGGGTTGCGACAAGACTTTCTTCGTGAGACGGGACGCCGTTTGGCAGTTGGTCTTCCTGCCGCCACTCGCGAACTTCATGGGTCGTCCGTTTGACGAACGGCTTGAGCAGGTGGAGACGGAGGGGGGGGGTGTCGTTCCCGACGCCTTCACCGTGCTGCTTTTCGAGGACACCGGGTTTTCGCTCAGGCCCGACTTGAAAGACGCAGTTGAAAAGGCGATCGACGCCGCCGGAGGTGCCCCGCATGGCATCAGTCTCTACCGATTTAGCGCTCGATGAGGTCAGCAATCTCGCGTGCGCGCAAGCTCGCAGGATTGATGCGGGCGGCGCGTGCCAGCTCCTGAGCGACGACCTGGAGCAGCGCAGGATCTCCAGTGAGGCGATCCTTGAGGTGCGCGAGATCATCGGGGCGCAGAACCTGGTACTCGTGACGCTCGAGGAGACCGGTTGAAGCTGTGCCTGTGAACGAAGACCATTGCCACGTCGTCCCAGTAGACCAGCGCCCAGTCCCTGACCGGGAACCAGAGGGAAGAGAACCCCCGGAGGCCGAGGTCGTTGCCGTTTGGGTCAGTGACCTTGATCGGTGGATGGTAGCGGACGAGGGCGGTGTCGGTATTGTAAGCGGCAAGCAATTCGGACCATGCACTGACGTCGCTCGATTGGAAAATCGTCCAGATCTGCCGTAGCAGCGGTTCGTGGATCTCGTTGCGGTCGTCCTGGAAGACCTGCCGTTCGGGTCCGTAACGATGGATGAGATAGCCCCCGAAACGCACGTCGTTGTAAAGATTTGCGGTCGGCAATTTCTCGGTGTCCATGAAAGTGCATGCGGAATCCGGGTAGTAATCCGGAGCAGAGCCGAACCCAATCCGGGGCTGTGGCGCGATCGCGAGTGAAAGCGCCAAAGCCAATACCGCGACCACTGCGAGCAAGTTGGCGCGTCGTTGGTCGTGCCGGCTTTCCTCTTTCGAGGCTGCCAGAACACGCCAGGTAGCCAGTGCGGGGGCGACGATCAGCGGCACCAGGACGAAAAAGAGGCCGACGTTGCGGATGTGCCGGAGGGCGAGAACCGAGGCCATCAGCAGCAAAGCCCAGTATGCGAGTCGGCGCTCGCGGAGGGCCAGCACGACAACGGTGGCCGCGAGGGCTACGTACAGGATGGGCGCTTGCGCAAGGGACGGTGAAATCCACTCCGGATTTGGAATGTGGTCCAGATTGACGAGGTGGCTAAGCCGGGCCGGTACTGTGAAAAGGTGCCAGCCGTAGGGATTGATCAACAAGGCGCCGACGGTTGTGGCGATTCCAGCGAGGCCGCTGATTACGGTCTTTCGGTGCCATTTTCTTGCGAGTGCCATCTGGATAATCTCGGCTGCAAAGATGCCGAAGAGCAAGAGCGGCACAACCAGGGCGCCGCCGTGGGCGTTGGCGCCGATAACCATGAGGCCGGCAATTGCCACCAGCCAGATTGCAGACGATCGTTGCCCTCGGCGGAGAAAGAGCCACACTGCTGTCGGCACGATCAATAGGGTGACCAACTCGGGGCGCACGAAGAACCGTCCGCGCGCGCCAGCGACGCAGGCAAGCGAAAGCACCAGTGCGGCGGCCGGAGAAAGCCCGCTTCGCACCCCGACCACGAGCAGGAGGACTGCGAGGGCTGCAATAGTGAGTGCACGCAGAGCCACAAGCGCGGCCGGTCCGCCGAGAGAGTGCACGATCGACACTCCAACCTGGAACAACCATTCATGGTCTATCCACGGCGCGCCTCCGGAGGTGAAGCTGAAGGGATCGGCGTGTATGAAGGCTCGGTTGGCGAGGATCCAATCACCGGTCGCGAGATGCCAGCCGATGCTGGTATTGGCGATTCCG
>RCNG010001720.1_pt1 | contig 10897 bp, 9 predicted proteins | sample 2041371 | NCBI WGS metagenome assembly RCNG01 (sample SAMN09708227, study PRJNA481090) | Marine sediment metagenome, whole genome shotgun sequencing project. | biome: marine sediment; feature: ocean; material: sediment; isolation source: Sewage treatment plant 1 marine sediment (STP1) ... | reverse complement strand
TTTAGAAAATGATATAAAAAATCTGGAAGTCAAGATCTACAAGGAAGCCGGTGAAGAATTTAATATTGCATCCCCAAAGCAGTTAGGTGATATTTTGTTTACTAAGCTAAAACTTGTAGACAAGCCAAAAAAAACAAAAACAGGTCAGTATTCCACTGCGGAAGATGTGCTTTCGTATCATGCCAAAGAGCACCAAATAATTAAAGATGTTCTAAATTACAGAGGCCTTGCCAAGTTAAAGAGTACCTATATTGATGCATTGCCGGAACAGGTTGAAGAGAGTACGGGCAGGGTACATACAGATTATATGCAAACTGTAGCTGCAACAGGAAGGTTAAGCAGCAATAATCCCAACCTTCAAAACATACCAATACGCACAGAACGCGGCAGGCAGGTGCGAAAAGCTTTTATTCCAAGAGATGATAATTATATCCTTTTAGCTGCTGATTATTCCCAAATAGAGCTTAGAATAATTGCATCACTTAGTGAAGAAACAACAATGATTGAAGCCTTTAAAAATGGGGAAGACATACACGCTTCAACCGCTTCAAAAGTTTTTAACGTCGCGCTGGATGAAGTTACCAGAGATCAGAGAAATAATGCCAAAACTGTGAATTTTGGTATAATATATGGAGTATCGGCCTTTGGATTGAGCAATCAAACAGATTTATCAAGAACGGAGGCTAAGGAATTAATTGATACTTACTACAAGACGTATCCAAAACTGCGAAATTATATTAGCGATCAAATAGACTTTGCAAGGGAACATGGGTATGTGCAAACGGTGCTGGGAAGGAGACGCTATTTAAAAGATATTAATGGAAGTAATGCGGTTGTCCGCGGTGCTGCCGAAAGGAACGCCGTGAATGCACCTATACAGGGTAGCGCAGCCGACATTATAAAAATAGCAATGATCAATATCCATACAAAGCTTAAGGAAGGTAATTTTAAAACCAAGATGCTTCTCCAGGTTCATGACGAACTGGTATTTGACGTTTTTAAACCAGAACTGGAAGATCTCCAGGTTATGATCAGAACCGAAATGGAAAACGCTTATGAACTACTTGTACCCTTAGATGTAGAACTGGGTATCGGGGAAAATTGGCTTGAAGCGCACTAATACGAAAAACAGGAATTATCCGTTTTATTCTTAGGGTAAGATTATTACTCTATTATATGATTATTTGCCTCGAAAAAAGAGGACATTAATCACTTCAAAATAAAACTAAGTCATGACAAAAGCTCCTGCGGTTCTCTTCTTTTTGGTTTTGAGCACTTTGTGTTTAAATGCTCAGCAGGATGTTAATTCGGTCGATATAAATTATCAAACCGAGATAAAGGTTTTCCCCAACCCGGCAACCAATGTTGTTAATCTACTCGGTCTGGAGAATAGTTCAAAAGCAGATATCCTTATATCAGATATATCCGGTAATATCATTTAGCAATATAGATGGGAAATTCGCAACCATGCCCTTAATATACCGATTGCCACCCTTAACCCTGGCATATATATAATTTCTATTTCATCTAAGGAACAGAGTTTACAAACCAAGTTTTATAAAAAACAAAAACCCTTCGTAAAAAAACGAAGGGTTTTTATTATTAGTTGAATTTCTTATTACCTTTTTGTAAAGATCAAAACACCACCATCATTAAAATCAGCAAAATCCAATTCTGTGGCATTTACTCTCATAATATTTCCTGAAATCTCGGCATTCACAGTAGTCTCAACCTTATTCTCATCTATATAGGTTAGTACTCCTCCTTCATACATATAACTATCTACGCTAGTGTCTTTCTCCGTTGGACATGGAACATCGAGCCCAGTACCTACGGGGTTTACGTTTATATCCAGGTAGTTTCCTGAGTTTTCCGTAATTACGCTTAGGTCTGCATTAAAAGTAATTGTCATAAGAGAACAATTTATTTCAGATAAAAAGCTTAAAATATCTTGGGCAAATTTTTCATCATCACTTGCCGTACTGTCATCAATTTCCAATGCGGTAAGTTCCCATGACCCAACAATAGCATTATCTTCACTTAAATCATCTTTGTCTGATGAGCAGGAAAATAAAAGAGCTGTTACTACAAAAAGTGTTAATAGGTTACGTTTCATTTTTTTGGGTTTACAAATGTTTTATTTGTTGAAAAACGCAAAAAATGGCGAAGTAGTATAAATAGGATCGCCTCATTTCATAGGATAAAACGATATGTGGCTTTAATAAGAAACGTATTATTTGGTGATTGATTGAATACTTGTTGCTTTAAACCCTCACTTAATGAATCCATAGGGTCACCAAATCCTGTAATACCCCGAGACCAAACCAGGTATATTTCAGATCCGGGTATATATTCCCATCTTAAAACAAGGTTGGAGCGAAACTGGGTAAATGAAAAATCCGGATCTTCAAACTCATAATCAGAAATTTCGTCTAAATTTTCGTCTACATAATAAACACCATCAATAAGGGAAATTTGATCCTCGCTATAAAGACTCACCCTTTTGTTCAAATCCTCAGCAACAGGATCATTTACATAATTGAAATTGGTATAGTTCCCTCTGGAAATAAAAGGTTGCCCGTAAAATTGAATACTCAAATTCGGATTTATACTATAGTTAAACCGGAGAGTGGTTTCAAACGTTCTCTGGTCAATAGCTGCAGTTATATAACGCGGATTATCATTAAAATCTGTTTCTGTGACATATTGGGTTTTATTAGGATTTTCTTCATATTCCACACCAAGAGAAATGTTAAATGAATTAAATGGTTGGTATCGTAATCGTGCTACATATCGAACCAGTGAAAAGTTATCTTGTTTGGCCTGACTATTAACATAGCCTAAGGTAAAGCTGAATTTTTTTCTTCTATCAGAACCAAAAAATAAATACCAAAAATTTTCTTCAGACCAGCGCCAGCGAGGACCTCCTCTTAAAACCGTATTTGAATAAATTCTAGGTTTATGAGCAGCTCCTAGCTCTGTCCACCAGTTGTTCTTATAATTAATCTCTCCCTGAAATTCATATTGTATACGATTGTAATTTCCTTCAAAGTCAAAGGCTGAAAATTGTGATAATTCTAGAGCTATATTGCGATAAAAATTTGTGGGTTTTTGAAAAAGTCGTATTAATTCGGCATATTGCGTGATCATATCTGCTTGCCTGAGAAATCCTACATCATTCAATTCTAATTCCGGAGATCTCCAGACGACTCCACCTTCCCAGCGCCAATTTCCGCCACCCGCCTTTCCTATTTCCATTTTTCCGCCCGTTCCCATTAATGATGTTCGAGTAGAATCTACAATCACATGGCCTGCATCTGCACGTTGGAACAAATGTGTTATACTTTCTTGAGTTTCCGTTATCGCCTTTTCACTTCCTTGAACATCACTAAAAACAATATTACCCTCTACATAATAGTCCCGATTCTTCCAATTATGCCTAAAATCAAGCCCCGCGGTATAAGCAGCCTTTCGCAAATAATCCAAATTTCCTTCCAAGTGCCTATTCGTTGCTGTAAAAATGCCTCCTATAAATGAATTTCGCTTATTAAAATCTTTCTGAGCTCTGCCAATCAAATAATTAGTAAGTGGCTCTACCAGTTCTTTTCTGCGGTTTGAATTGTTATCAATTTCCGCGTACATTTTACCTGTTACACTTTCTAATAGCCCTAAAGACCATCCGTTCTTAGTCTTTCCAGAAAACTTTGCTGCACCTAGAATTGTTGTGTTAACTGGTAAATTTGCATATTCATTTTCATCCAAATCTGGAGAGTCCTGAGGTTCTCTGCCAATCCGTCTACTATAGAAGACATTGTCATTACCACCGGCAAACCGATAATCAAAAATATTCTTGTTCTCTACAAAAAATGGGCGCTGTTCCTGAAAGAATATTTGAAATCCGTCTAGTGCGATAGCCCCCGGATCAGCTTCAACCTGACCAAAATCTGGGTTTACCGTTAAATCTAATGTAAGGTCATTAGTTATTCCAATTTTTGCGTCTAACCCTCCATTAAACGTATAGTCCAATCCATTTCTAAAGGGATTGCCCTCCTCTTTAGGGTAAGTGTCTAACTGATTAACAACAAAGGGCTGTATTTCTAATTGTTTTTGGGGTTCTATATTTATAAGTCCGCGTAATTCTCCAAACTCGCTTACCCAACCAGGAGCATCTCTTGGCACCCTTTGCCATAATGAACGTTCTTCCTCCCTAAAAAACCTTCTGGTAGATTGTAAACCCCAAATTTGCTCCTTAGACTTACCAAATTTCAATTGACTAAATGGTATGCGAATTTCGGCTACCCATCCTTCTTCAACAATATCGGTACCGACATACCAAATCGGATTCCAACTAGAATCCCAATTATCGCCATTGTTAGAAATGAACTCATCGCCTTTAACCCCCGCCGCCGTAACAGAAAATGAAAATGCCGTACGCTTGTCGTTGTAACTATCAATATTGAATTCTACCCAATCACCTTCAAAACCATCACGTCGTGATAATCTTTTAACTATCTTCTCAGGTTCTTTGTCTATACAGAGAACGGCGATATATAAATTTTTTTTATCATAAAGTATTTTAAATTTTGTCTGATAACTTGGAGGGGTGTTTTCAGCAGGAAAGTATTCGATATAGTTGCTTGTCCAATCTACGATACTCCAAGCCCTATCACTCAAATCACCATCAACTACGGGAGCTGATTCATTGGTTATGGATTTTGTGGTATATATCCGCTTATTCACAATTGAAGCAGTAGAATCCTGGCCTAACAGTGAAAAAGGAATAAACAATATGCAAAACATCAAACGGATTTTAGAACACACTGGTCATTTTAGTTATCTTTCATACAAAATGACATATAAAAAATGACAATGTTACATTTCTGGCTATATTTAGACATACTTTAACATCAAGACAAGAAACATTCAAAAGCTTAGATGAAGTAGTAAAAGTTTGTGCCATAAACATTTTTAAAAAATTGAGAAATAACGATTTGCATTTAAACTTTATAGTTGTACATTTGCAGCCCGTTAAACGGGATTGAAGTGTTTAATTAATAAAAAAAAGAAGTAGTGGATACATTAAGCTACAAGACCAAATCTGCTAATAAGAATACTGTTGAAAAGCAGTGGTTATTAGTTGATGCTGAGGGCCAAACATTAGGACGTCTTGCTTCTAAAGTGGCAAAAATTTTAAGAGGTAAATACAAACCAAATTTTACGCCACACGTTGATTGCGGGGACAATGTTGTTATTGTGAACGCGGAGAAAATTCAACTTAGCGGCAATAAATGGGAAGACAAGACCTACACTAGGTACACGGGATATCCCGGAGGTCAAAGATCAACCACTGCCAGGGAACTCTTAGAGAAAAATCCTGCTAGTATCATTGAAAAAGCAGTAAAAGGGATGCTTCCTAAAAACAAATTGGGGGCTGAAATGTTTAGAAACTTAAGAGTTTATGCTGGAACTGATCATGATCAGGAAGCACAAAAACCAAAGGCAATTAACTTAAATGACCTTAATTAGATGGATATAATTCATAAAATAGGCAGAAGAAAAACGGCTGTTGCACGCGTTTATATGTCAGAAGGAAAAGGCAACATTACCGTTAATAAAAGAACATTAGAAGATTATTTCTCTACAGCTACTTTACAGTATAAAGTAAAACAACCTTTTGCTTTAACCAATACCGTGGACAATTATGATGTGAAAGTTAATGTTTACGGAGGTGGGATTACAGGTCAGGCAGAAGCCGTACGCCTGGCTTTGTCAAGAGCTCTGTGTGAGATTGAGGCCGAAAACAGGGTATTTTTAAAACCTGAAGGATTGCTTACAAGGGACCCTAGAATGGTTGAGCGTAAAAAGTTTGGTCAGAAAAAAGCAAGAAAGAAATTCCAATTCTCGAAACGATAAAAATAGATATAGTCCTGGAATGAATTCAGGATTTTAACCCAAGTTCATTGAAAGTCTCTTGTTAAGGAGACAATTAAAAATCTAAAACTGTAAGTTACTTTTATATAAGGTATCTGTAAAAGCAGATTAAGATTAAATTTAGTTTAGCATCTAAATGTTGGAGGCTTTCCGCTGAGAAGGAATACCACTTCAACATTGCTAATTCAAAAGAACGTAAACTAAGTATTAAAAATGGCTAAGAAAGCTGAAGTTAAAGAATTATTAGAAGCAGGTGTGCACTTTGGACACCTTACACGAAAATGGAATCCGAATATGGCTCCCTACATCTACATGGAGCGGAATGGAATTCACGTAATCAATTTATATAAAACGGTTGCTAAATTGGAAGAGGCTAATGAAGCCTTGTCTAAAATTGCGGCCTCTGGCAGGAAGATCTTATTTGTCGCCACTAAGAAACAGGCAAAAGATATTGTTGCTGAGAAAGTATCCAACGTAAACATGCCATACATCACAGAAAGATGGCCCGGTGGTATGTTGACCAACTTTGTGACTATTAGAAAGGCTGTAAAGAAAATGGCTTTCATTGATAGGATGAAGAAAGATGGAACATTTATGACCCTTTCTAAAAAAGAACGTTTGCAGGTAGATCGTCTTCGTGCTAAATTAGAAAAGAATCTTGGCTCTATATCTGATATGACACGTTTACCTGGCGCCTTGTTTATTGTAGATACTATGCGTGAGCATATTGCCGTAAAAGAGGCCCAAAAATTGAATATCCCCATATTTGCCATGGTGGATACCAACTCAGATCCAAGACCCATTAATTATGTAATTCCTTCTAATGATGATGCGTCGAAATCTATCGATGTTATATTAACGGAAGTTACAAATGCAATTGCAGCTGGCCTGGAAGAGCGTAAATCTGAAAAACAATCTGAAAAAGAAGGTGGCTCTGAAGAAGCTACTGCCAAAGCCGAAACAGCAGTTACAGAAAAAGTAGAGGAAGAAAAAGTTGCAGTTGTTAAAGCACCTAAAGAAGAAAAAGCTGAAGCTGTTGTAGAAAAAGATACTCCTAAGCAAACAAAAGAAGATGTTGCACCGGTAACCGAGAAAAAGGAAAAAGCGGCAGTTAAAAAAACAGTAAAAGTGGACTCTGACAATCTTACAAAGATTGAAGGTATTGGCCCAAAAGCCGCTGAAGCACTTACCAAGGCAGGTGTTGATTCATATGCGAAATTAGCTAAAACAAATGCGGAAAAAATAAAGGAAATCCTGACTGAAGCGAGTTCCAGAATGGCGCATTTAGATCCAGATTCTTGGCCAAAACAGGCAAAAATGGCTGCTGATGGAAACTGGGATGAATTGAAAGATTGGCAGGATAAGGCAAAAGGTGGTGTAGAATAATTATAGTTTAAATAAATAATTGACAACTGAACACTCACACTCGTGTTCTATAAAAATAAAATAAAATGGTAAAAATTACCGCTGCAGAAGTTAACGATTTAAGAAAGACCACAGGTGCAGGGATGATGGACTGCAAAAATGCATTGGTTGAAGCCGAAGGAGATTTTGAGAAAGCTATTGAAATCCTTCGAAAAAAAGGACAGAAAGTGGCTGCTAAGAGAGCAGACAGAGATTCCTCTGAAGGAGCCACTATAGCTCAGGTTAATTCTGACAAAACTAGTGGAGTTATTATTTCACTGAATTGTGAAACCGATTTTGTTGCAAAGAATGATAGTTTTGTTGCCCTCGCTAATGAGTTGGCTCAACTTGCACTTGATTTTGATAGCAAAGATGAATTCCTAAATGCCAATTACAACGGTATATCAGTACAGGAAAAATTAACTGAACAGACTGGTGTAATTGGTGAGAAAATTGAAATTGGTGGCTTTAGAAAACTAAATGCTCCTTTTGTGGGATCATATATTCACGCAGGTAACAAAATTGCTACATTAATTGGACTTTCGAGTGCGGTTGAAGGTGCTGCTGTTGCCGCTAAAGATGTAGCCATGCAGGCTGCGGCTATGAATCCGGTCGCGCTTGATGAATCTGCAGTAGATCAATCAGTTATTGACAAGGAAATAGAAATAGCTAAAGATCAATTACGCCAGGAAGGTAAGCCTGAGGCCATGTTGGATAATATTGCAAAGGGAAAATTAAAACGTTTCTTTAAAGACAATACTCTGGTTAACCAGGATTTTATTAAGGATAATAAACAGAGTGTTTCTCAATACATCAAATCTGTCAATCCTGATTTGGAAATCACAGGTTTTGAAAGAGTAGCTTTAGGATAAAACATTCATTTGATGTTTAATAAAAAACCACTTTTCTTTTAGAAAAGTGGTTTTTTTATCTGGTCTATTTTACCCAGTCCCGTTCTTCCAGTACAAAAAGTTCATTGACCGGGATCTTAAATATCATGGAGAGACGTAAAGATAGAACAGTAGAAGGCACATATTTTCCAAGTTCCATAGCATTGATTGTTTGTCTGCTTACTTTTGCCTTCTCAGCAAGCTCAGCCTGGGTTATATTTTGCATTGCCCTTTGAATTTTAATACTGTTCTTCATAACTCACAGATTTTCTTAAGCGCCAAATTTTACTATTAAATCTTATAATAAAGAAAAACAACATTGTAAACATGTTGAATACCATAGCCCAATAAAAAGAGAAATCATAAAGCAAGAGGAATGCCAAAAGTAAGATCCCATAATTGACATACATGGCCCACACCAAAGATTCTAGACGAATTTTAGCAATTAATTCATCCTCGTCCTTTTCCTTAGAAAATGCCACCATAATGCCCCCCAGAATGACCAAAATACCCAGTATTTCATTTAAGATATTATTTTCGACCATGCCAATAAACTGATTGTTCCCCGAAAAATCTTCAATAAATATTCCCAAGACATTCGCTTCAAAAAATATAGGCTCCCATTCTGTAAAAAGTGTATATAACCCTAAAATCATTGAAGGAATTAGAATTATCCAACCGATCCTATTAAATTTCGATGAAAGTAAATAATTTGTTTCCATGATTAAAATTTATATCAAATGTAAAGTATTTTTTACTTTTAGACAAGTATTTTTTACTTTTTGTAAACACAAAAATTTCGAATAGCTTATAATTCAGGTAAAATCTAATTGCTGATTTATTTTAATTGTTACCCTTTGAGCCAGGATCTCCTAAGCTTGGATTGAGGAGTGTTTTCCAAATTATCTATGGGTACAATAGTGGTTACTTTTAGCATTGGTGTCCCAACTTTTCCTTGCAGTATTAATTCTTCCTGGCCTCGTTGGACGACCATAGTAATTTCCTTATCGGATGTCCATCCAAAACTTTGTCCAATAATTGGCCTGATGGATTCTAATGAAATAGGCATCCCATCAATACTACTTATAGTATCACCTCCCTGTGCGCCAAGACCTGTAAAGAAAGTATTTAACTCAATACCGCTTCTAATAAATATGGCATCATTATTAGTCTGATCTATATCTATAAATGGTATTTCCCCATTTAAAAAATAACCGCTCGGCTCTTGTATTTCATCAGTTTTTAAACCCACGGAGGCTAAAAGCTCATCATAATTCAATGGCGTATTTCCTATTACATAGGTGTCAAAAAATGATTTTATTTCAGGATAAGTCATATCTACGATTTCTCCGATAATTTCATCGTCTTCAAATGGTGTGTCATTGTCATATTTTTTAGAAAGTTCCTTCATTAACCATAATACTCCTTTTTCACCATCACTCAAATCTCTAAGCCTAATATCCAAACTCATATTTATTAAAGCCCCTTTTTCGTATACATTGGCGTAATTATCTTTGTAAGGGTCTTCCAAAATATTTCTGCTCATAGTAGTAAATGACATTTCATCATCATATGAGTTAGCGTTGTTAATTTTATCGACAATTCGCTTGTAAAATTCAGCATCATCTATCAGGCCCTGCTGAATCTGAAAAAGGTTGGCGAAATATTCGGTAGTCCCTTCATACATCCATAGGTGTTCAGACATTTTAGGATCGTTATAATCAAAGTATTGTATTTCTTTTGAATGCACGTTCAAGGGTGTAACAATATGAAAAAATTCATGTGAAACAACATCTATCAGCGCTTTTTCCAGAGCTTCTATGGGCATTTGCTCAGGAAGTACGACAAGGGTAGAAGTCTGATGTTCCAATGCCCCGAATCCGGAGGCATCTGTTTCATCTAATGTAGACAGATACAACAAAATATTATATTCCTTAGTCCCGTCAATCTCGCCAAGAAATGCCTTTTGAGCCCTCATCATACGTTCCATGCTCTCTTTTAGGTCTGCGCCGGAATATACATTATTAGGAGAATACACGCTCAAATTAACCGTAATATCATTAATGACAAAAGTAACAGTGTTTGATTTTGTATAAAGAATAGGGTTATCTACTACCTCAAAATATCTGGAAGCAAGATAAGTATTTGTCATACTATCGATTTCGTCCTGCTTTTTCATTAATGATGTTGTGGGTACTAAGTCTGATGGAGAAGTAATAACTAATTCATAGGGCACTTCTTTTAATCCGTCAAAATAACCTATAAAACCATGAAGATTCAATACAAAATTTTTGCCCTCTAATATGTTAGTCCCAGCAGGAGAAAATACCGGATCGCTTAATTCGCTTTCAGTATCATAAGTATCTGTTACATAATAAGTGATCTTATCTAATTTTGTTGCATCAGAGATATTCCATTCATTGGTTCCGACTGCAGTAACCAAAAGCTCATTGCCCTGATAATCAATAGCCTTAAGGTCTTGTATATACTTGCCATAGTCATCCTCACTATAAGTCCCAGGAACCATTTTTGGAATAAAAAAGGAAATGTTTTGATTACTAAATGACCCTGGGTTGATAGTTACACTTACTCTGTCATTATTAACATTCACCAAATCTATTGTTGTTTCAATAACTGCTTTATCTGCTGATAATACAGATTTTGAAGTGCCA
>RCNG010006340.1_pt1 | contig 10900 bp, 9 predicted proteins | sample 2041371 | NCBI WGS metagenome assembly RCNG01 (sample SAMN09708227, study PRJNA481090) | Marine sediment metagenome, whole genome shotgun sequencing project. | biome: marine sediment; feature: ocean; material: sediment; isolation source: Sewage treatment plant 1 marine sediment (STP1) ... | reverse complement strand
TCGCCCGAGAGCGCCTTCGGCGACATCGACGCGTAGAGGCTCCTGCTCAGGCCCTGGGAACCGCCTTGCACCACGGCAACCATGAACGCGAGGAACCAGAACTCGATGACGCTGTCGAGTACGAAACCCCACACGGCAATCGCGGCGTAGACCGTGAGCGCCAGCATGATCGTGCGCTTGGTCGTCATTTGGTCGGCGAGTCTCGAGAACAGCGGTCGTCCGGCGATGGCTGCGAACCCGAGGCCGATCAGTTCGACGATGAGCAGCAGACCGAGAATCGTGGCGAGGCTGCTGGTGCGCGGTGGTGGGAGGACGGTCGCCTCGCCGATTGCTATCACCGTGCCGGTCGAGGCATCGTCTGCCTCGCCGGTGTTGACGATCTCGAGGAGATGCTGGCCTGCGCTATCGGCGGCGATGTCGATGTCGACGCCGTCGTGAACGGCAAGGTTGTAGCCGTCGATGACGAATGGCTCGTTGTCGCCGTCACTCGACGAGTCGTCGATCACCACGCTCCCATCGATGAGGACCGCCCACATTCCGCGGTCGGGGCCCTCGCTGTAGCGAACGCGAACGCCCGTCCCGTTATAGGACAGCGCGTACGTCGCCCTGGGATCGGCGGCTGAGGCGTACTCCTCTCCGACCGCCCATGAGCCTACGAGTACGACGCCCGGAGCATCGATGGCGTAATCGCCTTCGCCGACGGCGCCCGCGGAGTCTTCGTAGGCCGGCGGTCGGGTTCCGGTCACGTCGCCATCGAGCACATACCGTCCACCGATCCCGACCAACGGGAGCATCACGAGATTCCAGATGACGAACGCGAGATAGAACGCTCGCTTCGTTTCCAACTTGTAGGGAATCTTCCCGAACGCGATTGAGAACGGGATACCGACGAACTGCACGAGCAGGATCGCGGCGATTAATTCGATCGATCCGAATCCGAGTTCGGCGCCATAGATCACCGCCACACCGATGATCGTGCCGATGCCGTCGTTGTAGATGAGGAATGCGATGAGGTACTTCAGAAGCTCGCGGTAGCTGCGGAGATGGGCGAATGTGTCGCCGAGTCGCTTGAACGTGACAGAGAGCAGCCCTCCCGGCTCGGTCGAGATCGCAGCCGGCGGCTCCGGGACGCGGCGCATGATCGGAATCGAGAACACCACCCACCAGATGCCAACGGTGATGAATGAGAGTCGCGTGCCGAGGGAATCGCCGAGAGCGAAGATCATGGCGATGTTGATGGCAAGCAGGATGCCACCGCCGAGGTAGCCGACCGCGTAGCCCATCGTCGAGACACGGTCGATGTCTTCCTCGCGCGCCACGTGCGGCAGCAGCGCGTCGTAGAAGACATTCCCGGCAGCGAAACCGATACGAGCGACGATGAACGCCAGCGAGGCAATCAGCCAGTCTCCGGTTCCCACGAAGACCAGCAGCGACACGCCGACGGCACCGACGACCACCGCCGCCGCCAGCATCTTCTTCTTCCCCCGCTTGAGGTCGGAGATGGTCCCGAGTACGGGGGCCAGGACTGCGACAACGATGAGCGAGATCGAGAGCGTCGCCGTCCAGTAGGCGGTGGCCTGGGCAGCGGAGCCGAGGGTGCGGCCCGCGACCTGGCTGTAGTAGACCGGCAGCACTGCCGCCAAGATCGTCGTCGCAAACGCCGAGTTCGCCCAGTCGTAGAGCGTCCACGCTCGCACACGCTTTCGATACTCGCGATCTGCGACCGCGCCGTACTCGTTGATGGAGTCACCCACGTGCGATCCTCCCTCGCGTCCCCCCTCGAGGCTAGTGCTTCATCGACGAGGCGTCGGGGTCAGGGCTCTTTGCCCACCCGAGAGCGCGCAGCGGCGCCAAGGACCTCCTGCGCGCGGCGTGCTCCTCCATCGACAGCACGCCCCGCGTCGATGGATCCGATGCTCCGAAACCCCGCAGGTCCGCGGCATTGCACCGCCGGACGTCAGAAAGAGCCTCGAACGGCTCGAGCCACATCGTCGAGTCGAGCGGGAATCCGTGTACGAAGAGAGCAACACGGCCTTCTCCGCTCTCGCTGTAGGCGAACCTGTGCTGGTTGGCGGTGATCTCGTTCATGGGGGCAGTGTCGCACACGCCGCCACGAGTGCGCGGCGCCTCGCCAGCAAGCACGACCGGGTCGGGCGGGGTGATACGGTCAGGCGATGCATCCATCGCGCCTCCCCCTCGCCAACCTGCCAACGCCCCTCGAAGCGGCTCCCCGGCTCGCAGCTGCCTGGGGCGGCCCGAAGATTTGGGTCAAGCGGGACGACCTCACCGGGTTTGGCCTCTCGGGCAACAAGGTACGCAAGCTCGAGTTCCACATTGCGGCCGCCCTGGATGCCGGAGCCGACGCGCTGATCACGTGCGGCGCAGTCCAGTCGAACCACTGCCGCGCAACCGCACTTGCCGCGGCGAGGGTCGGGCTGCGCACCATCCTCTACCTCCGCAGCCCCGGTGGAGATCCGCCGTCGGAAGCCACCGGGAATCATCTGCTGCAACGACTCGCCGGAGCGGAGTGTCACTTCATCACCCCCGCCGAGTATGAGGACCGCGACGCGATCCTGGCCAATGCTGCAGCAAACCACGGGGCAGCATGGTCGATCCCCGAGGGTGCGTCGGACGCCCTCGGTTCGCTTGGGTTCGTTGCGGCGATGCACGAAGTCGCCGCACAATTGGCGGACCGGGGCGTCGAGCGGCCGACGATCTGGCATGCCGCATCGAGTGCGGGTACAACGGCAGGCATGATCCGCGGCGCCAACGAACTCGGCCTCGACGTCGAGATCGTTGGTTCATCCGTTGGTGACCCCGCATCCGTCGTCTCCCGCCGAATCCGATCGGTCATGCAGACTGCGAACACGCAGTTCGGCGCCGCCCCCGATGGTGTGCAGTGGCGGATTCGTGACGACTACGTCGGCCTCGGCTACGGCCTGGCGACCGCGGACGAGCTTGCCGCACAGGCCGAGGCAACTCGGCTCACCGGAATGCTGTTCGACCCCGCCTACACCGGAAAGGTCGTGTACGCGTTGAAACAGGAGATCGCGGCCGAGCGGATCACCCCCGATGACACCGTCGTGTTCTGGCACACCGGCGGCGGGTTCGCAACGTTCGCGTATCCAGAGCTTGTGGAGGACTGATTCGCCGTGATGGGCCCGAGCTACCGCTCTGAGCTGCCAGCAAGACACCGGGCGGGTGGCTGATAGCTGATAGCTGGCAGCTCAGTCCAGCTCCACCCGCTCCAAGAACTTCACCAAAGCCTCATTCACCACGCCCGGCCTCTCGACGGGGAGCAAGTGTCCTGCTCCCCTCACGATCACGGTCGTCGCATCCCGGGCTGCATCGGCGATCGGCTGGGCGGCGGCCGGTTTCGTCATCAGATCCTGCTCGCCGAGGATCAGGAGGAGGGGCCGGTCCAGGCGGGCGGCTGTGGCAGCCGCGCTCGGATACTCGCTGCACGCCGTGAGATCGGCTGCTGCGACGCCGGGGCGGGCCCCTTGCAGGATCCGGACCGTGTCGGCGACCGTCCAATCGGACGCGCCGGCGGGGGTTCGGGCGTGCATCCACTCGCCCATAGTTGAGAACATCGAGAGATCGCCCGCCTCGGCGCCCGCCAGAAGATCTGGATTCACGCGCATCTCGTCGGCGACCCCGATCAGTGTCACCGAACGCACCAGGTCGGGCCGGGCCGCGGTCGCCTCGAGCACTATGAGGGCTCCCATCGAGTGCCCAACGAGGTGCACCGGAGCGTCGAGGACCGAGAGATAGGCCAGGAGCCACCCTGCGTATCCTCTCGCCGTCGACGACGGTTCACCCTCGGAATGTCCGTGTCCGGGGAGATCGACGGCGATTGGGGTGAACCCCGCCTCCACCAACCCCTCGGCCTGATAGCGCCACACGGAACCGTCCATCGCTGCACCGTGTACCAGGACGACGGTTGTCATCCGGTGATGAAGAACGTCAGCGCTTCCACGATGACTGCCGGGCGATCAACGCCTTCGATTTCAACCGTGATCTCGTTCTTCACGAGCAAGCGGCCGGCACCTTTCTGCGTGACGTCGACCAGCCGCGTCCGACCCCTTATGCGGTTGCCCACCTTGACCGGTTCGATGAAGCGCACCTTGTCGGCGCCGTAGTTGATCACCATCACCATGCGGTCGGGGGCGACCATCGTCTCCATGAGCATTGGCGTCGTGAGGGAAAGCGTGAGGAATCCGTGGGCGATAGTCGACCCAAACGGGGTTTGGGCGGCCGCCTCGGGATCGACATGGATGAACTGGTGGTCCATCGTGGCATCGGCAAACGCATCGATTCGGTCCTGCTCGATCGCCAGCCAGTCGGATATGCCGGTCTCTTGGCCAACTCGATCTGCCAGCTCGTCGGCCGGGATGATCTGCACTCCTACTCCTCCTCGTTGTTGGGACAAGGGTAGATCGCGCAGCACGACCGCCGTGTCGGCGCGCTCCCAACCCGGGCAAAAAGCATGCGCAACCGAGACCGACCGGTACCGTACCGGTCATCATGCGACGCCTCACCGCCACCGTCTCACTGCTCGCGCTCCTGGTCGCCGCGTGTACGTCCGGCCCCAGCATCGAAGCCACCGACGACTCCTCGACAGTCCCTTCGGGCGAACCATCCACGACAACGACTGAGGTGACGCTGCCGCCCGCAGAAGAAGTCGAGCGCGGGACGGTGGATGGCGTGATCGACGGTGACACGCTCCAAGCGGTCGTCGACGGGCAGCGCATGGAGATCCGCCTTCTGGGGGTCGATGCGCCCGATGCTGAGGACTGCTACGGCGCCGAGGCTCGCACCGCGCTCTCGGCCTTCGTGACCGGCCAGACCGTCGTGCTCGGCTCCGGCGACACCGATGTCGACGCTTCAGGCCGAGCTCTTCGCTACGTCATCCTTGAGTCGACGCCGCGCGTGCTCGTGAACGCGGAGCTCGTGTCTCAGGGCGCCGTCATCCCACTCCACAGCGGGCATGCGCAGGAGAGTGATTTCCTGGCGCGCGGCGATCGAGCGTACGCGTCGGGGAACGGCCTGTGGGGGACGTTCGTGTGTGGCTATGGCGACGACGGCGTCTCACCGGATCGCCCCCAGCTTCGGATCAGCGAGATCAGCCTCGCTCCGAGCGGTGGCGCCGAGTTCGACCTCGGCGAAGAGTGGATTCAGATCGTGAACCAGTCGTACACGGCCGTCGACATCAGCGGCTGGCTCATCCGCAATGAGACCGGCGAGCGCTATCTCGCGTTGCCACCAGGCACTTCGATCGGAGCCGGAGGTTCGCTCCGGATCGTCACCGGCTGCGGCAACGATTCTGGCGAGACTCAGCATTGGTGCTCGGAAACACCCGTGTGGTCCACATCCGGCGACACCGTCCTCCTCAGAGACCAACGCGGCAATGTCGTAGACCGCTTGCCGTACACGGTCGAGTAGGGCCGCATCTTCGCCTCCACCACGCGGTGGAGGGAGCGACCCGGGAGCCAGACCGACAACTCTTCGCCTCCACCACGAAGTGGGGGAGGCACGAGCACCGGCCGCCAGGCCGGAGCGAAGCGGAGGGGGCAGATTGGGGGCTCTGATCGCGCAGATGTGGTCGCGCGCGGTGCCCCCTCTGCGCCCGAGCATCAGCTCGGACGCGTCTCCCCCACCTGCGTGGGAGAGACCAAGAAATGAGAACCCGCGCCGTTCCCCCTCTGCGCCCGAGCATCAGCTCGGACGCGTCTCCCCCACCTCCGTGGGGCAGACGAAGGACCCCTCACCCCCAGTCTTGCGCGCCATTGTCTTCATCTCCATGAAGAGGCGGAGGTAGTCGGGGCCGCCGGCTTTCGCATTCGAGCCGGACATGTTGAAGCCGCCAAACGGCTGTATCCCGACGAGGGCGCCGGTGATCTTCCGGTTGATGTAGAGATTCCCCACGTGGAACTCCCGCCGAGCGCGTTCGATTCGCGCCTCGTCGGTGGAATGCAGTCCGCCGGTGAGTCCGTATTCGGTGCCGTTGGCCACGTCGAGTGCTTCGTCGAAGTCGGCGGCGCGGATCACCGAGAGCACGGGGCCGAAGATCTCGTGCTGGGCGAGGCGCGCATCCGGAGCGACATCAATGAACACGGTCGGTTCGATGTAGTAGCCCCCGTCGAGATCCAATCCGTTGCCCCCGGCGACGGGCTCACCGTCCGATGCGCCTCGAGCTATCTCGGCGAGGATCGATTCGTGCTGCTCCTTCGAGATGACCGGCCCAACGGCATGGTTGTCCTGCGGTGGCCCGATGTTCAACGCCGCGGTGCCGGCAAGCACCCGTTCGACGAGTTCGTCGTGCACGGCGTCGACTGCGATGAGCCGCGAGCACGCCGAGCACTTCTGTCCCTGGAAGCCGAACGCCGAGCGAACGGCGTCGGCTGCCGCGGCGTCGAGGTCGGCGGTCTCGTCGACGATGAGGGCGTCTTTGCCGCCCATCTCCATGTACGCACGCTTCATCCATCGTTGCCCGTGGCGCACACGAGCGGCCCGCTTAGCGATGCGCAGGCCGACCTCCTTCGAGCCGGTAAAGTTGATGAAGCGGGTTCTGGTGTCATCCACGAGGGTGTCCCCCACCACGCCGCCAGGACCGGGGAGGAAGTTCACCACACCGGGTGGCACACCGGCCTCGGCGAGGATTTGCATGAAGCCCCACCCTACGAGCGGCGTGTTCGAGGCGGGTTTCAGCACAACGGTGTTGCCGGCCGCTATCGGTCCAACGGTCATGCCGACGAGGATGGCTAGCGGGAAGTTCCAAGGCGGGATTACGACGCCTGCGCCGATCGGCAGAAGCCATGACTCGTTTGTCTCTCCGGGGTAGTCGCATACCGGAACAGGTGCGTCCATGGCGATCGCCTGATGCGCGTAGTAGCGACAGAAATCCACAGCCTCTGCCACGTCGGCTTCCGCTTCGCTCCAGTTCTTGCCGGCTTCGAACGTCTGCCAGGCAGCGAAGTCGTAGATCCGTTCCGCTATGAGGTCCCCGACGCGATGGATGATCGCGGCTCGCTCGGCGGCCGGCGTCGCCGACCACTCCCCGAACGCCGTCCACGCGGCCGAAATCGCGTCAACCGCAATCTCAGGCGTTGCCGACGAGGCGGTGCCCACGACTCGCTGCGGTTGCGCAGGGTCGATGCTGCGGATGACACCATCCGTCTCGATCGAGCGACCGCCGATTACGAGCGGAGCATGAAGCCCGAGTTGCCCCTCCACTCGGGTCAGCGCCGCGCGATAGGCCGTGGCGTGGCCTTCGTTCGAGAAGTCTGAGTAGGACAACGATTGATACGGCGTCAGCATGATGCTCCTCGTGACGGCAACACCCCAGATGCTACGACGAATCCGCCGTCTCACCAGGGTCGAGGGACTGTTCAAGCCGCCCGCACAACGTGCCGATGATGAAACGCATGCGACCGTCTGTGCTCGTGATCGAAGACTCCGCCAGTGTGCGGCGGCTGATCGATGTCTGCCTGCGTCCCACCGGCGCAGAGATACGTTCTGCCGCCGACGGCTTGCTCGGTCTCGAGGCCGCATGGGCGGATGTGCCCGATGTCATCGTTCTCGACATCGGGCTCCCGGGACTCGACGGCTGGGGAGTTCTTTCGAGGCTGCGAGCCGATGAGCGAACGACCGAGGTTCGCGTTCTCGTGCTGACGGCCCATGCACAACCGGAGATGGCCGACCGTGCCGCCGCCGACGGCGCCGACGCTTTCATGACGAAGCCGTTCCGACCGGACGACCTTCGCGAGACTATCGAGTCACTCGTCGCCGAAGCGCAGACCGCAGCGAACGCCTAGCCCGCGTCACCGGGAGTTCGTGATCGCTCCAAGGCTTCGATGACGGACGCTTCGGAAACCTGCGAAAAGTTGTCGTACCAGGCCCCAACAGCGAAGAACGGTTCCGGCTGGACGGGACAGACCATGGCATCCGACACGTCGCCGAGTCGGCTCACCGTTGTGGGCGGCCCGACCGGCACCGCCGCGATGATCCGAGCTGCGCCGGCGCTTCGGACGAGACGAAGAGCGACCTCGAGCGTTGCACCGGTCGCCACACCGTCGTCTACGACCACGCAGACACGGCCGGCAATCGGCACCGCCGCACGGCCAGCGCGGACGTGCGCCGCACGGCGGGCCACCTCGGCTTGCTGCCGCTGGGTCTCGTCCTGCACGTAGCGCTCGTCGATCCCGAGATAGTCCACCACTACCTGGTCGATCACCGCGGTTCCATCCTCGGCGACGGCGCCAATCGCGTACTCAGGGTTGCCGGGTGCTCCGACCTTGCGCGCGATGAGTACATCCAGTTCGCCGCCGATCCGTTCGCACACGACGGCGGCGAGCGGGATACCTCCACGGGGCACGCCAAGCACGAGTGGCCGCACATCGCAATCGACGACGTCGGCCTCAACAATCGCCGATGCGAGGCGAATTGCCGCGTCGGTGCGGTCGCGGTACCTCACGCCTCGAGCGTACTCGGTCCGGCCTGTCCCACTCGACGGGAAGCGCCAAGAGGGACGACGCCGTACGCTCCTCGTCATGCGCCGACTGCTGCTGCTTTCGAATCCATCTGCATCGGGCTTCACAGGAGCGTTGTTCCGGGACGTCGTGGCGACCCTCTCGGAGTCGTTTGATGTCGTCGCCGAGTGGCCCCACGGACCGGACGAGACGCGAGCGCTCTCGGCAGCCGCTGCCGATGACGGCTACTCGGTAGTGGCGGCCATGGGCGGGGACGGTGTCGTCCACCACGCTGCCAACGGCGTCGCCGGAACCACTGCCGCGTTGGCGATCGTCCCTGCCGGCACGACAAATGTCGCATCGCGAATCTTCGGTCTGCCGAAGAAGCCGGCCGCGGCGGCGGAAGCAATCGCAGCCCTGCCCGCCGTCCCGACACGCCTCGCACGCATCGATTCGACCCGCGACGGCGCCACGATGGTCGAGTACGCCGCTTTTGCCGTCGGTGTCGGGTTCGACGCCGATGTCGTGGAACGAGCAGAGCGTCGACCTCACTCCAAGTTGCGTTTCGGCGGCGTCCACTACGCGGAGTCGGCGGCGTCTGCGCTGCTGCGAGATTGGCGGAGCCGCCCGGCGAACCTTCGCGTCGATATCGACGGGGATCGCACCGACGGCGTGGCCGTGCTCGCCCAGGTCCACCATCCCTATACCTATTTCGGTCGCGTGCCGCTCCACATCACTCGCGAACCCGTTGATGGCCTCGCCGCCGTAGTCGCCGAGGATCTCGAAGTGCACCGAGCGGCCGAGATCTTTGGGCGCGCGGTCCTGCGCCGTCCCATGTCGGAACGCACCGGAGCACAGGTCTTCGAGCAATTCGCGCGCCTCGTCATCGATGCAGAACCACCAACGCCGTTCCAGGCCGACGGAGAACACCTCGGACTCAGCTCGCACATCGAGATCACGCCTGCCGACGCCGCCATCCTCGTGGTGCGCGATCCAGGAGCGTGTTGCGCGAAGTAGCCGAGCCGGCGGTCAGGCTCGGCGCTCAGGGCGGGTGATCGTCACGTGTGGATAGGGGATCTCGATTCCCGCTTCGTCGAAGCCATTCTTGATCCTGCGGAGGAACTCGCGCTTGACAACCCATCGCTCCTCCGGGTCGGTGGTCAGCAACACCCGGATCACTACTCCGGATTCACCAAGTTCTTCGACACCCAGAATCTGCGTATCGTCGATGATCGACGCGCTCATTGCAGGATCTGCGGCAAGGCCGTCCGCGATGTTGCGCACGACTTCGATGGCTCGATCAACCGCCACCTCATAGGCGATGGACACGTCCACCACAACGCGACTGAACTCGTAGGTGATGTTCGTGGTAACGCGAGGCTCGCCGTTCGGCACGTGGTGGACGCTGCCGTTCAGATCCCGCAGCACCGTCGTGCGGAGCCGTAGCTCTTCGACCGTGCCCGTCACGCCCGCGAGTTGCACGACGTCGCCAACGGCGTACTGATCCTCGACGAGGACGAACAACCCGGCGATGATATCTTTGATCAGGTCTTGCGCTCCGAACCCGACGGCAATCCCGACCACCGAGAGCGACGCGACGAGGGGACCAATCGGAACACCCCAGATTCCGAGAATCGTGACCACTACGACGACCAATGCAACGATGAGCACAATCGTCGAGAGCGTCCGTGTGATCGTGCGAATTCGTTGAGCCCGGGCGCGAGCGACGAGCTCACCGGTGACCTCGAGCTTGTCCTGGATGTGTCCGCCCCACCGGCGGACCAGGGATCGCGCCCCGAGCCACACCACTGTCCCGACGACGACCACCAGGAGCGTCTGCCAGATGTTCTGCCACGCCTCGGCTTCGATGGTCATAGGAGCCCTCCAGGATCGTCGTTGGAGATCTCGGCGCACACGACGCCGAGCGCTGCCACCGTCGCTGCGAGCTCGGCCCGCTGCAACAGAGCACGGTCGACGGTGTCGCCGTCGGCGTCATCCGCCGCGAGGCGATCTCGCAGCGGTCCACCGATTCCGAGGTCGTCGAGCACTTCGCCGAGCTGATCCGGGTCGTCGAGCGCGCCGCGGATTCGCTCGTTCGCATCATCGGCCGTCCCGCGCCAGGAACTCGTCTCGGAGGCGAGTCCGCGCCCGGCGCCCAGGAGGTCCTCGATGAGCTTCGCGCGATCCGCGCGCTTCGCGACGAGCGTGTCGTTCAACGACGTAACGAGGCCTTCTATGTTGATCGGCTCACCGTCGGGTGGGTTGGCGGCTACGGTCACGATCTGTGGATCGCTCAAGCCGTCCATTTCGAGGATACCCCCGAGGTGTGTGGCCACGGCCTCGGCTTCAGCCTCGTCCAATCGGTCGACTTTGTTCAGCACGAAGGTGAACACGGACTCATACGCGGTCATGTGGGTGAGGAAGTCTGC
>RCNG010001718.1_pt1 | contig 10905 bp, 7 predicted proteins | sample 2041371 | NCBI WGS metagenome assembly RCNG01 (sample SAMN09708227, study PRJNA481090) | Marine sediment metagenome, whole genome shotgun sequencing project. | biome: marine sediment; feature: ocean; material: sediment; isolation source: Sewage treatment plant 1 marine sediment (STP1) ... | reverse complement strand
CCATCGCCGTCCGCTCTCAGCCGTTTGAGGATGGCGCGCAGCTCGGCGCGATGGAAGCTGCTGCCGAGCACGCCGAGGATCTCCTCCAGCTCTGCCTCCCGGCCCTGCCAGTTGGTCTTCAGGAGCCGGTCCAGGAGCGCCTCGGAGCGACGGCCGGTGCTGCTGTCGGCGCGAAAAAGGTTCATGTTGATCTCGCCCGGATCCGTGCCGAACAGGCCGCCGCTGACACCTCGTGCTCTGATCTCGCCGCGGGTCTTGTCGAGTACCGTGACCTCCGCCGCGAAGGCGTCGGTCAACGCGATGCTGGTGTGGGTGGCGACGATGACGTTGGCCTCGGTGCTGCCCAGCAGGCCCATGTCCAGCATCTCAACGATCTCGCGCTTCCAGACGTCATTGAAATGGGTCTCGGGCTCGTCCATCAGCAGCAAGGAGCCGTCCTGCCCGCGCAGCAGGAAGATCAGGCCCATGCGGCCCAGCAGCATCTGCTCGCCGTCGCTGAGCTGGTCGTAGGTGACCAGAACATCATCCGGGGCGTCGTCCGGCTCGCCGTCGTCGGCCTCCGGCTGGTGCAAGCGCTGGATGGTCAGCGTTACCTCGTCCAGCAGCCCGCTGCGCTCCCAGTCCCGCAGGCGGGTGAAGACGTCCATCGGCGTCGAGTCGAAGGTCTCATCAGCGCTGAATACTCGCAGCACCGCCTCGGCCCCGGTCTTGCTACCGTCCACGCGCTCGGCGATGCGTTCGATGGCCTGGTTCGGGATGCTCAGCGGGAAGGCATCTCGCAGCCGCTCCGTTAGGCTGAGGTCATCCGTCGGCCCCAGGGAGAGCACGGCGCGCATGCGCCCGCCAGGCTGGGCGACCACCGCATCGGCCAGGGCCACCAGACAGAGCAGCTCGCGGTGTTGTTCCAGACTCGCGCGCTCGTCCGTGTCGCGATAGATGAGGCTGAGGTGCGTCGGCCGGAACCAATCGATCTCATTCAGCACCCGGCGGGCGTCGGTCGGCTTCTCGTCCGCGGCATGCTGCCGCAGGAAGCGCTCGCGCAATGCCTGCTGCTGCCGGTCGCCGGTCTGGCCATCCAGCTCCTTGGCCGCCTGCCAGAGCGCCAGCGTGATGCCGGCGAGGCGAAGATGCCGCGGTTGGATGCGCAGATGGGACTCGTCCAAGAGGTCGATCTCCAGCATGCGATTGGTGGCGACCTTCTTGCGGACCGCATCGAGGGCGTCTAGCTCGTGGCGTACGCGCTCGAGCGTGTCACGTGGTTCCTTGGCAATGAGACTGGGCAGCTTGTCGATTCTGGCCGACTGTTCCATTTCCCATTCACGCACTATGGTCCAACCCGGCGGGCGCTCGGCGTCGGCAGGGAGTGGATCGGCGCCGTCGTCTATTGGGTGGAACACCGGCTGGTCCAGCTGTATCCAGGCATCGTCCGCGCCGGAGCTGTAGGCGATCAGGCGCTTGGGCAGTAGGGCGAAGAGCAGCGGGCTGGTGACGGCGTCCAAGCCGAGCTCGCACTTCAGGTCCTGTGCGAGGGCATGCGGCTGTTCGTCGCCGAGGGCACGGGTCAGCGCCTCCCAGTCAGGCCGTTTGGCATCGGGAGACACCTGGGCGAGGGTCGCGAAGAAGGAGCGTCGGTCCTTGCGATTGGTGGCATGCAGGATCGCGGTGCGGGTCTCCTTGCCCACCCGGCGATCCCAGGCCAGGGTGACCGGCAGCGCGGGCCACTCTTGGCCGCTCAGGGATCGGAAGCTGCGATACAGGGTCCGCAGCACCGAGGACTTGCCGCTGCCGTTGACGCCGACGACGAAGTTGAGCGAGCCCTTGCGAGGCAGCTCCAGCGTCCGCACGATCAACTCCTCGCGGCCGAACAGGACCGAGCTATCCGTGAGCGGGCCGCACCGGGGCAGATGCAGGTAGCGCAGCCTCATTGCCCGCCGCGTTCCTGCTCCAGCAGGGCGGCGAGACGCTCCAGCTCACGGCCGCGGGCGTTATCGCCGGGCTGGTCCTCGATCTGGTCGGGCACCTGGTCCTCCGCGTCGCCGGGCTCCGGCTCCTGTCGCGGCAGGCGGTAGGTAGTGCCAAAGACGAACTCTCCGGTGTCTTGGGTCTGCTCCTCCAGGCTCAGCGGGATCACCAGGCCGCGGGCCGCCAGCACGGCCAGATGGCCCTCAATCGCCTGGGGGTTGCGGCGTAGCGGGCCGTCCAGGGTCCGGCTCAAAGACTCGGCAGTGAAGTAGGTGCTCGCGTGTTCTCTCGTACCGAGCTTGCGAATGCTGTGGTACAGCGTCCGTTGTTCACGGTTGAGGTCCGAGAACTGGCCGTCAGCGCGAAGACTGACCGTGCCCGATACTTCCAGGCTTGCAGTCGCCGCGAACCTGGCAGTGGCGGTGACGACACGCGGAATGTCTGTCAGATTTAGCGCGGCATCGCGCTCGCGGGCCTCGATAGCGAGTTCCTCCGCGTGGGCCTCGCGCCACGTGGCAGTGAGTTGGCCGGAGAAAGCATTTGCGGCTAGCGAAGACGATAGCTTGTCGAGTCGCCTCTGTGCGTCAGCCATCGCTAGGGACTGCATTCGCAGGTCGTCCACGGCCAGTCGGAATCGATCCTGAAGCTCGGCAGGGGGCACCGGAGTCGCGATTGTTCTCAAGACCGCCAGATTGATGTTCTTCTGTGCCCCCTGAGCAGCTTGAGCTTCAAGCTTCTTTTGATATCCCAAGAGCCACCAACGCACGTACTCGACGCTGACTCCCTGGTTCGCTGTGAACCCGACAACACTGTCTGGAAAGCAGGCGTTAAACGTAAGGATCGCCGTTGACGCAATATTCGCTGCGATCGTGATCGCGAGGATTCCCTTTGGCCATAGCCTGCTTTGCTCCAGACCCTTCTCGGAGTAGGTTTGAGTGAACCGTGTAATCCAACCATCAGCTTGTGCTACGTCGCCGGTTTGAAGGAATGGATAAGGGCCTCCGTAAAGAGATGGGGCGTCTCGGGGCCGGTGCTTAGACTTCCCTCGATCCAGGTCACCTATGGACGACAACGGCTGTACAGGGAAACAGGGATTATCTGAGTAAAGATCTCCGAAAACGTCAGCAAAAAGCGCCGGAATCAGCTCCGTAGTCTTGGCTTCAGCTTCAGCGCGGAGACGGCGGATTTCCTCGGCCTCTTCCAGAATGTCGACGATCCGCTGCTGCTCGCTCAGGGGGGGGAGTGGAATGTCCGTCGAGTCGAAGGCATCCGTGTCGAGCCGGGGAAGGTTCGCGCCCTTCGTCAACGAGGCAACCCGATCGACAAAGAACGACGAAGCCAAGAAGAATGTCGCGTATCGAGCGTCAACGAGCGGTCTGGCTCTGAACGCCCAGATTTCTGTACTACAAATTCCTGCTCCGGGCGCTATGCCGACTTTGTTGAGGTATGGCCGCAGCTTTCCGTAAAGGATGTCCCCGGGTGCAAACCAGGTCTTCAAGCTCTGAATTTCCTTGGGCGCGGTAGGACGGATCGTAATGCCGCCCCTCCCGCCATCCTGAATGTCTTCGAGCCCAACCAGGCCCACCGACACATCAGATAAGGTTGCAGGCATAACGGTGTCCTTTCGTCGCTGCAAACAGGCGCCGAGCTTCACCCTCCGCCAACTTGGGGGAAGCGCATCCATCATGGCGCGCTCTCCACCATGTCGAGCAACCTCCCCAACCGCTCCTGTATCTCCCCATGAATCCCCTGCAACTCCCCAATCAGCTCCGCCGGTGGCCGATGCTCACCGGGGTCGAAGACAAAGGGCTTGTGCCGGCCGGCGAAGAGGTTGAAGTCCAGGGCCTCCAGGCAGTCCGGGTCCAGGCGATCGAGGAATGCCTTCTTCACCGTGGCGTCGTCGTCGAAGACGGCCAGGGTGTCGCGCAGCCAGTCCAGGTAGTCGGGGTCGACGATGCCGTCGCGGTGGGTGGGCCGGTCGATGGGCTCTTTGGTCTCGGGGTCCTCGCCCCAGCTGTCCAGCTCGGCCCATTGCCGGACCGGGACGATCCAGCTGAGCTGGGTGGGGATGCGCTCGGGCTCGCCGTCGTCGGTGGGCGTGAGCTTGCCTTTCCGCGGCCGGGGCTCGATGCCGCGGCGCCAGACGTTGTAGCCGTCGAGCTTGGCGAACTCGGTGAGCACCGGGGCGAGTTCGGTCAGGGCCCGGTCGGCGTCCGGCTCGGCGGGGGCGGTATTGGGCTTCTGCGCTGAGCCGGCCTCAGGAACAGGCACCGCACCGGCCCAGTCAGCGACCTTGGCGGTCATCGCCTTGAGCAGGGACTTGAGGGCGTTCTGGCCGAACTGGTCGAACTCCCGGTCCAACAGGCCGCTGTCGCGGACTTGACGGTTGAGCGGGTTGACCACGCCCTTGACGGCCTTCTCCGCGGCGGCGAGGGCCTTGGCGGGGTCTGGCCCTTTCTTGCCCGCGCTCGCGTAGGACCAGCTGACGCTGTCTTCCACCAACGCCTTCATGACCTGCTCGAAGCAGGGCCGGGCCTTGGCCAGCACCGCGTCGTCGTACTGCCGGGCGCCGCGGGGGTCGGCCGGATCGAACGGGAAGTCGTCTGACCACAGCTCGTGCAGCGCCCAGGTGCGGCCCTTGTCACCGGCCTTGTCGGGGAAGACGCGCAGGAGTTCGTCGTCTACAGCGCGCCAGCGTTCCTCCCAGTAGTCGGGCTGGTGATAGCCTTTAGCGGTGGATGCGGCCCTGGCTTCGGTCTCGCCGTCGCCCTCGCGGTACTCGCGCCAGGCGTGAAATTTGACCAGAGCATCCCAGAGGTCGTTGTCGCGGCCGTAGAGGGCCTTGCGCTTCTGGTCCAGGGAGAATGCCTCGTCACTGATCTCGTAGAACCAGACCTCGCGGGTGCGCGGGTCGTCACCCTTGGCCACAGTCTCGCCAGCCTTCTGGAACAGCAGGATGGAAGTCTTTACGCCGGAATAGGGCTGGAACATATTGGCCGGCAGGGAGACCACGGCCTCCAGGGTGTTCTCGAACAAGATCTGGCGGCGCAGGGCGCGGTGGGCCTTGGTACTGCCGAATAGCACGCCGTCCGGCACGATGACGGCGGCGCGGCCGCCGATGCGGAGCAGGTCGAGCATGAGCCAGACGAACAGTAGTTCGCTCTTGGTGGTCTCGGGCAGGTTGCCCTTGCCTTTGCGCGGAAAGCGCTCGCGGTTCTCGCTGAGGTCGCCCTCGTCGACGCTGCCGGTGAAGGGCGGGTTGGCGAGGATGTAGTCGTAGGCACCGCTTTGGTCGTCCCCGAGCCGCTTGCTCAGGGCGTCGAGCTGGTGCACCTCGGGGGATTCCAGGTCGTGCAGGACGAGGTTCATCCAGGCGATGCGGACCATGGTGCGGTCGTTGTCGTAGCCGTGGAACAGGCGGCTGAAGTCGTATTGCTCGCCCTCGGGCCAGATCGGCAGCACGTCGTGGGGCGTGCCGTCCCATTCCAGGCGCAGCGCGTCTCTGTCCGTGTGTTCGGCCTTCCAATACAGCAGCGCGTTGAGCAGGAAACCGCCGGAACCACAGGCGGGGTCGAGAATGGTCTTGCCCAGCTCCGGCTGGAGTAGCTGCACCATGAAGCGAATGACATGCCGCGGGGTGCGGAACTGGCCGTTCTTGCCCGATTCCTTCACCTCTTCGAGCAGGTACTCGAAGATGTCGCCCATGATATCCGAGTTGACCGAGCGGCTGTCCAGCTGGCGGAACAGCTCGTCGATGAGGCTGACGGAGCGCTTCAGGGTATCGGTCTTGTTGGGGTCGAGGACGAAGTACGCATCGCTGAGGCGACCGGAGATGCGCCCGAGCGTGGCATCGCCGTTCCGCGCCGGGTCAACACGGGTCTCCAAGCCGCGCAGCCAGGGGAATACGGTGTCGTTGAGTAGCTCGAAGGAGACGTTCTGGCGGATGTAGGACCAGCGGCATTTCTCGTATCCGGACAGTTCGCGAACCATCGCGCTGGCGCTGGCAGTCGTATGCTCGGGATCGTTCTCCGCGATCGTGATCGCGTCTGCTTCGAAGCGTCTTTTTTCTTCCTCATTCCATTCATAGATGCTGTTTTTCCCCGCCTCGACGCGAGCCCGGTCCAACGCCTCCAATTGGCGAATGAACAGCAGATAGGTGATCTGCTCGATGGCGACCAGCGGGTTGGACAACCCGGAGGACCAGAACAGGGACCAGAGGTCGTGGACCTTGCGGCGGAGTTGGGGAGAGAGCATGGGATTCCTTAAGCCGCGACGGCTTCAATCAGGTCGAAGAGCTCGGTCAGCTCGGGTTTGTCGAACAGGGTTGCCGGGTCGCCGATAGTGGAGAACGGCGGGTCGCGCAAGGCGTCCAGCGATGACACCTCGGCCTTCTGCATCACGGCCTTGCGCAGGGTGCGCACAAACAGGAGCTGGGTAGCGGTGAGGCGCGGATGGCGGCGCACCCAGTCGTCGAAGGCGTCGGAGATGACCGCCTCTCGGGACGGCAGCTTGGCAAGGTCGAGGATGTGGCGGAGGAAGTCGGCGAGGCTGGCGTCCGGCTGCTGGTAAGCCTCGCGCAGGCGCTCCTCGGTGATGAACAGGTCAGGACCGCCCAGGGCGGCGGCGATGGACTGGATGTCCTCGACGCCGAGCTCGCCCACCTGGCGCAAGCGCTGCAGGGCCGGATTGTCGCCGGCCAGGTCCCGAACCCGTGCTTCGACTTGGGCGCGGTAAGTCTCGGCGAAGGCGCCTTCGCCGGATGGGCCGTACAGGATCCAATGACGGCGCTGGACCTTGTCGGGCACGGAGAGCCGCACGAAGGTCTCCGGCGGACGACGATTGCGGAAGCGCATCAGGGGCGCAAAGGTCTCTTGCAGCAACATGATGCGGGGGGAGTTCAGATTGTCCCAATAGGCATCCGTCTTGGTGGCGGCAATCGCCGCGAGGTGCGGTTTGATCTCGGGTAGGTCCGTCGGCAGCAGGGCCAGGTGCTCGCCGATGCGCTGGCGGAGCTTGCCGACCTCGTCGGCGTCGGCTTTGAGCTGGGCCAGGGCGAGCTGTTCGGTCTGGCTCTCGAACTGGAGTTCCGGGTACCCGCCGGCGACGGAGAAGCGCAGCAACGGGGCGATTGTTCTCGACAGGTGGCCGATGCGCTCGTCGTCCAATGCACTCCAGGGGTCGTCCGAGTCTGCCAGGGCGCGGATCTCTTCCGCGTGCGGCGCAACGTTGATGTTCTCGAGCGGCAAGGCGCCGACCATGGTGCGCAGCTGGCGGATCGTATGGGCGACGGACTCCGAGTCGTTCCTCCCGGCCAGGATCTGGAGCTTCTCCACGCGCAGGCGGAACAGCCGCGTGGGCAGCGGCTCGGAGACGGTGCCGGCACGGCCGTCCTTGTTGACCTGGAAGTAGTCGAAGTTGCCCCAGTGGTCGATGACGAGGAAGTCCGCCTTGTGCTGGCCGTTGACCGGATTGGTCCAGGTGCGGGTGCCGCGACCGAGCATCTGCCAGAACTTGGCCTTGCTGAAGACGGGCTTGGCGAAGACCAGGTTGCGGATGGCGGGGACGTCGATGCCGGTGTCGAGCATGTCCACCGAGATGGCGACGCGGGGTTGATCCCGGTTCTTGAAGTCGTCCAGGGTCTTCTCGGCGCGCTCCATCCGGCTGTCGATGACCTTTGCGAGGCCACGGCGCTGGAGGTCCGGGTAGCAGCGGTTGAAGCCCTTGTAGAGCTCCATCGCGTGCCGGTGCGAAACGGCGAAGACGATGGTCTTGGCGGGCAGGGTGCCGACGGCGTCCTTGATCGCATGGTCCATGAACTCGCGGACGATGGCGTCGTTGGTGCCAGTGTTGGTGAGCTTGCGCTCCAGGTCGGTGCCCTCGAAGCTGTACTCGTCCGGATCGACGCCTTGCTGGCGGACCTGTTGCTTGGCCTCGTTGGGCAGTTCCCCGGGCTTGACCCCCTCGATCTGAAAACCGGTGCGGGCGACGTGAACGGGGCGGTAGGGGACCAGGTGCTTGTCCTGCACCGCCTCGTCGTAGCCGTAGTAGAAGGTCGGGATATCGTCTCGACAGTCGAACAGCTCGAAGGTGTTGTGATCCAGAAAATCGGTGGGCGTGGCCGTGAGGCCGAGATGCATGGCGTCGAAGTGGTCGAGGATCGCCTTGTAATGGCTTTAGATGGAGCGATGGCTCTCGTCGGCGATGATGAGATCGTAGTAGCCGGGGGAGAGCCGCTCGTAGATGGACATCATGCCGGGGTAGGTCGCGAGATGGACCTGGGCGTCCTTGTCGATGGTCCCGCCCTCGATCCAGGCGCGCGGGGCGCCCGGCAGGTGCTCCTTGAAGGCGCCGAGGGCCTGCTTGACCAGCTCGCGACGGTCGGCCAGGAACAGCACCCGCTGGATGCGCTCCTGGCGTTGGAGCAGTTCCACCAGGGCGACGGCGACGCGGGTCTTGCCGGTGCCCGTGGCCAGCACCAGCAGGAAGTGCCGCTCGGCGGCCTCGATGCGCTCGGCGATGGTCTTGACGGCTTCGATCTGGTAAGCGCGGTCGATGATACGGGGGAGCGGCATGGCGCCGGTCAGCGGCTGGCCGAATCGGTCCAGGTGGGCGAGGCGCAGCAGGTCATCTTCAGGGAAGAATCCGCTCACCTTGCGAGGCGGATAGAGACTGCGGTGCCAAAACCAGATCTCGTCGCCGTTGGCGAGGAAGATAAATGGATCAACGCCATACTCCGCGCGGATGGCGTCCGCATAGTCGGACGCTTGGCGCTCGCCTTCCAGCGGATTGCGACTGGAGCGCTTGGCTTCGACGATGGCGAGGGGCCGGTCGAGATGGTCCATCAAGGCGTAGTCGACGAACGCATAGGCGTCCTGTTCGCCCCCTGTCCGCTCGCCAATGTTCAATGCGGACTGAACATTGAGCTCTTCGATCAAGCGCCTGCTACCAACAGCCCAACCGGCACGAGCCAATTGGTGGTCGATTCTTTCCTTTCGTGTCCGATTCTCAGGCCTCATGGGGGAATGGTAGACCCGGTAGGCAGCCAGCTTCAATGTTTGTAGCGAAGAACGGCAACGCTTGGTTGGATGTGGTGCGATTGCCAAAACTCGGCGCGTCAGTGAGGGAATGCTCGAGTTGGCCGCCTGGTTTTTCGGCGGTGCCAAGATATCTCGCCCATGGATCAAGTCGATACCCGGCCCCTCACAGAACAGAACAGGACAAGCGACTTTCCCGGCTGTTCGATCGAGCATACAGCAAGCCTCCGCTCAAGGACAGGAAATCCAACCACCCTGCGAGGAGCAGGGCGGCTAGGAGGGTCAGATTAGCGAGGTCCCGATCGGCGGTGAATGCACGACCTGGGAGCAGCGGGGACCTTTGGGGGGAGAGCGAGCACCGTTTTCTCTATTTCTCTTTGAGCCGCGCGGCGATCTGCTTCAGAGGGAGGAACAGGACGCGCCCGCCTTCCTCCGCATCCAGACGTCATTCCGAGAACTCCACCGGTCGAGGTCGTCCGTCCTCACCGACGGCCACGTAGGTGATGAGTGTTTGTGCGACCTGCTCCCGGCTCGCCGGGTCTTGTTCCCGCCGCGCCCAGGCCCGTACCCCAACCGTCATTGATGTGGTGCCTACGCGTTCGAGACGCGCATAGAGGTCTACCAAGTCTCCCACAAGGACCGGGGCCAAGAACCGAAACTCGTTCACCGCCACAGTGCCGACTCGTCCCTTTGCCACCTGAATGGCGACTGTCGAGCCGGCGATGTCCGCCTGGGACATGAGCCAGCCGCCGAAGACGTCGCCGTAGAGATTGGTGTCCGCTGGCATTGCCACCACCCGAATGGCAAGCCGCCAGTGGGAGGGGTCTGAGTCCTCGTAAAAATCCTGCTCGTTCAATTGTGCCTCTCGTAGCTGCGCTCGATGTCGTTGCGATCCTTCAGCGAGTGTTTTACGCTTTTCGATCCATGTCGGCAAGATCGCTTCGAATCGGTACCGATGAAGGCGCGCGGCAGCAGCGTCAGGGAATTGTTGCCAAAGCCTTCGAAGCTCACCACCGGATGGGGATCATTGAACAGGGGCAGCCCGTTGATGAAGGCGATCACGTTGATCATGTCTTGACTCCCAGGGCCTTCGGACAAGCCTCCCTCGGCTCATCACTCATGGATCGGCTCCCTCCTTCTTCATCTTGTTAATCCTGTTCATCCTGTCAGAATTCTATTTTTTTGACAGGATTTACAGGATGAACAGGATGGCTTTGATGATTCACGGTGATATCGACCCTGTTTGCCAAACACTGGGTCGCAAGTTGTTCGAGTCGTTTTTTCGCGGCGCACCTGGAGGCCGTGCTTTCCGGGGTGTTAATTCCGCCTACGGTATCCCATCAAGTGTATGTACAAGAATTCTTGATCTCTTCTATTGTTGTACATACAATAAATGTCATGAAGATTGAGTTCGATCCCGGCAAGAACGCCGCCAATATCGCCAGGCACGGTGTGTCTCTGGCGCTGGCCGAGTCGCTGGAGAGAGGTCAGGTATTATGCAAGTCAAATCTAAGTCAGGGCGGATGTTCGATATCCCCGATGCCGACGAAGAGCGGAAAATTCGCGAAGGCATTGCCGCCGATGATGAGGCTTTTTCTCTGGATGAGTTCAAGCGGCTGCGCCCGGTGGGCCGCCCCAAAGCGGCGGTAACAAAAGAGCGGGTGACCATTCGCCTATCGCCCGAGGTGACAGCCTACTTCCGTGCTACCGGCAAGGGTTGGCAAACCCGCGTGGACGAGGCGTTGAGGGAGTACGTGGCTTCGCATCGGTAGTTCGTTTCGGCGTGTTCCCGGGGCTCGCCCGGCATCCCTGCGGGGTAACTGGGGTCAGTGCGTCCGGGCAAGGTCGCAATTTCCTGCGGGTGTGAATCCCGCTCCGGCAAGGCAGGCCAGCCACCGGAAAGAGAACC
>RCNG010001717.1_pt1 | contig 10906 bp, 7 predicted proteins | sample 2041371 | NCBI WGS metagenome assembly RCNG01 (sample SAMN09708227, study PRJNA481090) | Marine sediment metagenome, whole genome shotgun sequencing project. | biome: marine sediment; feature: ocean; material: sediment; isolation source: Sewage treatment plant 1 marine sediment (STP1) ... | reverse complement strand
CATGGCGACCGCGAGGCGCACACCCTCCTCTTCCGCTCCCGGGACGAGTTCCGGGAGCTGCTGCGGCAGCTGGCCCAGCGGTAGTTCATTCCATTCTTGCCATTCCGCTGCAGGCAACCTATATTTACGATATGAACAGCCAGGCGTGAGGTCTGGCCCCCCTCAATTGAACACAATGGAGTGAAACCATGGCCATGCGGACCACCGTTCTGCTGCTCGCCCTCCTCCTGTTCTCTGTTGCCTCGGCAACGGCAGCTGAGATCCGGGTGCCGGCGGACCAGCCCACCATCCAGGACGGTATTGATGCTGCCCAACCAGGGGACACGGTGCTCATCGCACCCGGCACCTACATCGGGCCGGACAACCGCGACCTCGACTTCAAAGGCAAGGCCATCACCGTCAGATCGGAAGATGGCGCTGAGGACTGCGTCATCGACTGTCAGGGGGAGGGGTTTGGCTTCATCTTCCAGAACGGTGAAGGCCAGGGTTCGGTGCTTGAGGGACTGACCATTCAACGTGGGAGTGGTTTCTCAGGGTATGGTGCCGGCGGGGTAACCTGTTTTGGGACTTCCCCCACTCTCCGCAACAACATCTTTCATGACTGCTATGGAATGTACTGCGGCGGGATTTCCTGCGCCGATGGCGCGTCGCCGGTGATCGAGCACAACAGAATGGTGGGTTGCGGTTCCCGGGGGGGAGCCGGAATAGCATGCCGGGATGGCTCATCACCCCTGATTACGGACAACGTGATGACCGGGGGCACTTCTTTCGACGGAGCTGTCGGGATCTTTATGTGGAACAGTTCCCCGACAGTGATCAACAACCTGATCCATGACAACGAATTTGCCCACGGATCGGTGATTGGCATTCTGGACGGCAGTTCACCCTTGCTGATCAACAACACCATCGCCGGTAATACCAAGCCCGGAGTGCCATCATATATTTTGCAGATCTGGCCGAACAGCTCTCCCCAATTCGTGAATTGCATCATCTGGAACACAACAGCCTCTCTCGACCCTGAGCATGGCGAACCCTCCTTCCGCAACTGTGATGTGCGCAACCAGGGGGACATTGGTCCCGGCTGCATCGATGCCAACCCGCTCTTTGTCTCAGGGCCGGAGGGCAATTACTACCTGAGCCAGGTGGCGGCCGGGCAGTCAGCGGACAGCCCCTGCCTCGATGCCGGCGACCCGGGTACCGCCTCACCAGGCGGCACCACCCGCACTGACGGCGGGCCGGATGCCGGGGTGCCCGACATGGGCTACCACTACGAGAGTTACGCCGCGGTCTGCGACCTGGATGGCTCGGGCCGGGTGGACGGCATCGACCTCTCCATCATCGGCGCCGCCTTTGGCGCAGGGGAGGGCGACCCCCGCTACAACGGCTCTGCCGACTTCGACCGCAACGGCGTCATCGATGGTGACGACCTGGTGATCTTCTCCTTCTATTTCGGCGCCACCATCTGACGACGGTTGTTCTCCCCACCAGACATGAAAAAAGCCCCACCCCCGATAAGGGGATGGGGCTGGTAATGCTCGTTCAGTCCTCAGCCGCTAGTTCGAAGCGATGGAGGTGCAGGAACTGATGTCGGTGTCGCCCGACGGGGCATAGGGCGGCTGGTTGTACGGGGCGGAGGTGACATCCTGACCCACGATGGTGAAGGTGTTGACGCCCACCAGCGAGCCCAGGGCCGGCAGGTTGACTCCGATGATGCCGGTGTAGCAATTGCCGGCGATCACATTGGTGAACCCGGCACGCCAGTTGAAGTAGTCGGTGCCGTTGCCGATGTTGATATCGATGTGGCCCGCGATCCGGCGGGTGATTGTGTTGTCGTTGCAGAGCTGGGGCCAGAGCTGCACCGTGTAGGGCAGCGTGCCCGAATCAGGGATACAGCCGATGGTGGTGTGGATGGTCTGGGCGATGCCGGCCACCGTGGTTGTCATGTCGTAGGTGTTCTCGTCACTGCCCACAGCGGTGACCCGGGCGAAGTAGTATCCCGTGGAACTCACTCCGGAGGCAATGACGGTCTCCCCGTCGGTAGAGGTGGTCGAACTGTCCAGCAGCGACTGGCTCGGGCTGTAGAGATAGAGGCTGAGGTCGCCGTCAGCGTGGATGAAATCGATGTCGACCTGGATGTTATTCCCCGCCTCGGCGTAGAAGCGGAAGTAATCCTCGTCCGAATCGCAGATCTGCAGGCCGTTGATGGTGCCGCCAAAGGGCGTGGCCGCGCCGGCAAAGGAGTTGTTCGGTTCGTAAATATCATCGGGGCAGACGCCGTAGACCATTGAGGCCACCACGGAGAAGTCCAGGTTGACACCGGAAGCCGGGTCGTTGTCCTGGGCCACGTTGTAGGCGCTGACCTGGATGGTCCAGGTTCCCGATTCGGGGCTCTGGATAAAGACGTTCTCCACGTTGTTCAGCCGGTCGGACGAACCGCCGGAGCTGGAGTAGAGGTTGCTCACCAGGCCCACGTTGCCGCGATACACGGTGCCGCCGGGAGAGGTGACGGTGAGGTCGAGGTCGTTGATCAGCGCCTTGGAACTGGAGGATTCGCCCGGCTCGTCATTCCAGACCAGGCTGATCTTCATCGGCTCGGTGGCGTTGAAGCGTTGCACCGCAGTGGACCAGTTCTGCCCGGTGCTCAGCGGGTTGCCGCCGTCCTGGATGAACATGTTGACTCCGGCGTCGTATATCCGGCCCACGTCCACCAGACCCCAGCCCTGCTGGTAGCGGGTGGCATCGGAGAAGCTGTACTGATACGCATTGGCGATCAGCATCGCCTTGATCGTTGCCGAGTGCGGTGTGTCGTGGGTGGGGTTGTTGCCGAAGTGGTTGGCTTCGAACATCTCGTAGGCCAGCCCGGCTCCGCCGGCCACGATGGGGCAGGCGCCGCTGGTGCCGCCGAAGTCGTCGTAGTAGTCACCGGAAGAGTATCCGGAGCCGCCCTCGATATCGGTGCAGTAGATCCAGTCAAAGAAACCGCAGAGGTCGGGCTTGATCCGGCCGTCGGCAGCCGGGCCCTGTCCGGGCGTGCTGCCGGAACCGTGGTTCTCCCACTGGTCGTCGGCGAGGGTAGTGGTGTTCTGGTGGAACACGGCGCCCACGGCCACGGTGTTCTTGGCCGCGGCATCCACCGAGCAGGTTTCGGAACCCACACCGTAGTTGCTGTTGCTGGCCGAGTAGAACATCATCGCGTCGTAGTCGACGATGGCCTGGTCATCCTCCTGGGAGTAGCTGTTGTAGTCGCTGTCGGTCCAGCCCTGACTCCAGCTGTTTGACTGGAACACGCCGTCCCAGGTGTTGGTCAGGTGGTTGAGCGAGGCGCCGCGGCTGACATACCAGTCGCAGAAGACGCCGCTGCCGGGGGCACCAGGGCGCGGATGGCCATGGAGAGGGGATCGTCAAAGCTGATCTCGTCGCCGAGGCTGTTCACCGCGGTGTGGATCTCTTTCCGCCGGACCTGGGCGTCCAGCTCGCGGAAGATCACCATGTTCACTTCGATCAGTTCCTCGCTGCGCTGGAGCAGGCCGCCCTGGATCTTGTAGGCCGGGTGGAAGTGGCCGGTCCAGACCACCACCGGCAGTGCTTCGATGCTCTGGAGGGAGCTTGCCGGCACTCGGCGATGTAGGTGTTCTGCTGCAGGTAGCCGAGAATCGTGGCGCCGGCGGCTTCGAGGGAAAGGATCTCCTCCGACGTCAGGGGACCGGTCACCTGGACCAGGCGAACCGTGTTGCCGGTGTCGGCCTTCAGTGTGGCCGGCATGTCCGGTTCGCCATCGGCCGGGCTGAATTCCTGATACTTCAGGTGGATGGTTGAGAAGGATTCCGGCCCAATTGCCAGACAGGGCAGGGACAAAGCCAGGATAAGGCCGAGTGCGAATGTGACCGGCTTCCGGATCGCAGTGAAGAAAACCATCTATATCCTCTGTTGCGTGTTGCTTGTGCCCGTGCCCCTCTGAAGCGGGAATGCCGTTGAGGACCGGTGGACAGACAGAACTCTGATATGAATGGACGAAACCATTAGTAAGCGCTGAAAGGGGAAAATGGAGGGATGTCTGCCTGGTGTGTATGTCTGGTGACCAGCTAAACCTCAGCAGTCAACTTCCCGGATCAATCCGCGCAGCCTTGACCTTATAAATATAAATTGATTCCTTTGGTTCGTAAAGGGCTAAATGCCCATTATCTACATATGTTTGCGTCAAAAATTAATGCTGAACAGGAATGCATACGGTGTTGATTGACCCCACAGATCCAATGGGCGCAGGGGTCTGACCCTCATTCTCCAGGACGCGACGCTCTCTCGATCCTCGCACAATGTTGAAGACATTGGTTTTCATTGAAAAGGCACATACTTCTCATGGTCAACCCCGCGGGGAATTTTCTTCGCTTATAATGCGTAAGCGTCATAATACGTGGGCTGATGTCGTGAGGAGAGTAATAATCCACCCTGGCCGGGCCGACTGGCCGGTGTTCCGTGAGCACTGGAGAGACCAATGAGCACTGTTGAACGCTACCTGGAAGTTTTTGACGGATTGCGGACCCGCAAGCGCTGGAGTACCGACACCACCGTGCTCCGCTTTGCCGCACTGACCCTGGCGGCCAGTGACCTGACCGATCCGGGCGATCGGTTCGAGGAGACGGCCAGGGTCCTGTCCAAACAGGCCGGAGGATTTTCACCGCTCACCTCCTCCATCCGGCACGCGGTGGCCGCCATCCTGATTCGCCGGGACCTGGATCCGGTCTCCACCGTTTCGCGGGTGAAGGAGACCCTCGATGCCTTCAAACAGCACAAGCTGAAGAAGGGCGGGACCCACCCGTTGCTGGCGGCGCTGCTGCTGGTGCTCGATGCCGGCGGGGGCAGTGTGCGGTTCGACAAGATTGCCCGGATGAAGCAGATCATCGACCGCTGGGCCGTGGATCACCGCTTTCTCACCGGTCTGGACGACTATCCCATGGCGGCCATGCACGCCGCACGTGGAGCCGATCCCGAGCAACTGGGTCTCGAGGTGGAGGAAATTTACAAGGCGCTGCGCAAGGCGAAGTTCAGTTCGGGCAACCAGCTGCAGCTGATCTCGCACCTGATGATGTTCTCCAGTTTTGGCCCCCACCTGGCCGCGGAGCGTTTCATCTCCATGGTCGCGGCCTTGAAGCAGAAGGGCCAGCGGGTCTGGCAGAGCCAGTATGACGAGGTGGCGCTGCTGGTGCTCAGCGGCGCCGCGGTGGAGGAGGCCTCCACCCGGGTGGTGCGCTACCGCGACCAGCTGCGGGCGGTGAAACCGCGGCCCCAGGCCTCCATCGCCTTCTCCATCGCCGCCGGTATCGTTCTCGCCGAGGAAGCGGATCGTGCCAGGGGGGTGAAGGGCGCGGCTGCGGCGGCAAACCTTCGTGCCGTTCAGGCGATTATCGAGGCGCAGCAGGCGGCCATGATCGCCTGCATGGCCGCCTGCAGCACTGTGGTGGTTACCTCGGGTTCGTAACCCGCGGGAGTGCATATATGGGACGAACCCTGCTCATTCGTCTCATCCCCAGCAGAGCCGGCCGCTCTGGTGCAAGTGCCAGCCTGCCCCCGCTTTACCGAAGTCAGATATAACCTGCGACATCCCGAAAAATCCTTATCTCCAAAGCCAATATGCCGATTAATAGTATATCGGCGCGGATAGGGGTGCGGCTGTATTCATCGCATCCGGCTTTTTCGATTGACGGAGGAGTTTCATGGCCAACGAACTCGGCATGAACCGGATTCTGCTCAGGGCATTGCTCCTGCTGCTGGTCCTTCCTTCGCTCACCGTGTTCTACCTTTTCCGCGAGCACCTCCAGGGGAAGATTCTGGCCCTCATCTTCCTCTTCATCCTTTCGGCGTGCGGGTTTTATCTGCTCTGGTCCATGGCCAGGGCCATCGGGTCTTTTCGCATCGGACTGAGGGCGGTGGCCTCCGGTAGCGCCGTGGCGATCCGTCCTGAAAAATCACCGACGCAGATGAGGGAGATGGTGGAGATCATCAACGACCTCAATACGCTGACCGAAAATTTTCGCAAGAACACCACGAAACTGGATACGTTCATCCACCAGTCAGCCACCCTGGCCGAAATATCGGAAGTGACGGCCAAGGTGCCAGATATCCAGGAACTGCTCAAGCTGGTGCTGGCCAAGGCGGCCGCCGCCACCCAGGCCAAACGTGGCACAATCATGCTGCTGCAGGAAGACGGGGAGACCATGGAAGTGGTGGCGGTGGAGGGGTGGATCTCGGAGCAGCCGAACCAGTTGGTCCCGGTGGAGAGCACCATTGCCGGCCGGGTGGTGAAATCGGGCAGGCCCCTGTTGGTGGAGGATATCGACGAGGCTCCGGAACTGCGGACCCAGAACCGGGACAGTGTGTACTCGTCGCCCTCCTTCCTGATCATGCCCCTCAATACAAAAACCGGAACCATCGGTACGCTGTGTCTTTCGGAGCGGTCCTCCGGCGGGGCTTTCAACAGTAACAACCAGCAGTTTCTCACCGCCCTGCTGGGCCAGATCGGCTACGCCATCGAGAACGCCAGCCTGCTCAAACAGGCGCGAGAGATGGCCATCCAGCTCAAACAGACGGTCATTGAGCAGAAAAAGGTGATCGGCGATACCCAGCAGCAGGTGATCCAGGCTGAAAAGCTCACCGCCCTGGGGCAACTGGCCGGCGGTGTGGCCCACGATTTCAACAACCTGCTGCAGGCCATCACCGGTTACTGTGACCTGGCCCGGCGGAGGTTTCCCGAGAGCGACAAGGGGCAGAACTACCTTGACCAGGCCGGCAAGGCGACTCAGCGGGCAGCGAAGCTCACCAGCCAGCTGCTGGCCTTCGGCCGGCGACAGACGCTGCAGCCCCGCTATCTGACCCTGAACAAGGTGATCGATGAACTGCTGAACATGCTCAACCGGCTGCTGGGCGAAAACGTTGAGCTGGAGACGGTCCTGGACGCCGACCTGAGAACGGTACATGCGGACCCCAGCCAGGTGGAGCAGGTATTGATGAACCTCTGTATCAATGCCCGTGACGCCATGCCAGAAGGTGGCAGCATCACCTTTGAAACCGGCAACGTACTCATCGATCAGAACTATTGCGCCAAGCACCCCTGGGCCCAGCCCGGACCCTATGTCAGGGTCAGTGTCACCGACACGGGCATCGGAATGGACGGAAACACGATGAACCAGATTTTCGAGCCTTTCTTCACCACCAAGGAGGAGGGGAAGGGGACCGGTCTGGGGCTGGCCACAGTCTATGGAATCGTCCGGCAGCACTGCGGGTTCATCGACGTCACCAGCGAGGTCCAGCAGGGAACCACATTCAATATCTACCTGCCCGAAGTGAACCACCCGGTGGACCAGGCGGCCCCGGAGAAACTTGACCAGGAGTCGGTGGTGGCCGGCAGGGAAACGATTCTGGTGGCCGAGGACAACGAGTTCGTCCGGGAGTGGGGTCAGCAGATCATGGCTGACGCCGGCTACACGGTTCTGGCTGCCGCCGATGGCGAGGAGGCGGTGCAGCTCTTCGAGGAGCACGCCGATGAGATCGGGCTCGCCCTGCTCGACGTGGTGATGCCCAAGCTGAACGGCATGGAAGTTTGCAGCCGGTTGAAAAGAGCGAAACCGGATGTGGGCATTCTCTTCTGCAGCGGATACAGCGCCGAGATCATCCCTCCCGACTACCTGGCCGAGAACGGCTTTCAGCTGATCCTCAAGCCCTTCGAACCTTTCGATCTCCTGAAGAAGGTGCGCGAGATCCTCGACACGCCCCCCGGCCCCGTGATGTCCTCCATCCCGGGGGAACGCCCATTTGACCCACCAATGGGGTAGGCCGAATCCTCATCCTGATCTGGTTGGTGACGGAAGATGCTGCCTGCGGGTGTTATGTGGCAGCGGGTCTGCTTATTTCGCGACAGCTTTCTTGACGGTTTTTGCGGGTTTGCTGCCGGCTTTGTGGCGGACCGGTTTCCTGGCTTTCTTCAGCTTGCCGGCCATCTTCTGCCGGTTGTAGTAGATGCACGAATAGGGAAGCATGCGGATCAGCTCTTCGAGGTTTGTTTTTCCTTCCCGCAGTTTCACCATGGCATCCTCCATCATCGTGATGGTGCTTTCCGTCGCACTCTCCCTGATCTCCTCGATGGGGACACCCTTGTTGATCAGCAAAATGTCTTTCTCGCTGGGGATCCACAATTCCCCCAGGGCCAGACGCCCCCGGTAACCGGTATAGCTGCAGTGCTGGCAACCAGCCCCTGCGTACCAAGTGAAGTCCGGCACCACGTTGTCGAAAAATTCCTTGAGCAGATCGGCGGGGGGTGCTTTCTCCTGTTTGCATTCCGGGCAGAGCTCACGCACCAGGCGTTGGGCCAGGACGCCGCGCAGCGAGGAAGCGATCAGGTTCTTGTCCACGCCCAAGTCTATCAGCCGGGTTACGGCACTGATGGCATCGTTGGTGTGCAGCGTACTCAGCAGCAGGTGGCCGGTCTGAGCGGCCCGGAAGGCCATTTCCGCCGTCTCGGTATCGCGAATCTCTCCCACCATGATCACTTCCGGATCGTGCCGCAGGAAGGAGCGGAGATACCCGGCAAAAGTATTGCCGATCCTGTCATTGACCTCGCATTGAATGAAGGAGTCATACACGTACTCGATGGGATCCTCGGCGGTGAGAATCTTGATCGACGGCCGGTGGAGGTGCATCAGCACACCGAACAGTGTGGTGCTCTTGCCGGAACCGGTGGGCCCGGTGACCAGAAAGATCCCTTCGGTGGCCTTGAGAGCCTGGCGCATTTTCTTTTCGGTTTTTTCGATCAGCCCGAGCTGCTCCAGCGACTTCGGGGCGGCTCGTTGATCGAGAATCCGTAGCACCACATTTTCACCGTAGTACCCCGGAATGACGGACAGGCGAAAATCGAGGTTGACCATTTCACTGCCCCGCTGGGTCTGGACCCGGAAACTTCCGTCCTGCGGCCTCCGCTTCTCGGCGATGTCGAGGCTGGCCAGGATCTTCAGCCGTGAAACGATGGCACGCTTGTTGGCCGCGAGGGTATCTTCCAGGTTGGGAATGGCCAGGTCCTTGAGCACACCGTCAACCCGGAAACGGACGGTCATCTGCCGCTCCATGGTTTCCAGGTGAATGTCGCTGGCACCGTGTTCGGTGGCGGCCCTGATGATCTCGCGCACGATCTGGTCTGCTCTTTTCAACGCCTGGTCCTCGTCCAACTGTTCCGATTCGTCAGGTGTTTCCTTCGATTCCTCGAGGATCACATCCATTCTTTGCCGGTCCGACGAGGATTCGATCTTCTCATCACCGTAAAGCCGATTGAAGGCCCTTTTGATGCTGGCATGGGTGGAGGTTACCGGGTTGATGGACAGCCCGGTGATCGTCTGGAGCTCGTCCACCACGGTCCGGTCAGTGGGATCGTTCATTGCCAGGGTGATGTTGTTGCCGATTCTGCTCACCGGTACGATGGAGTGCTTGCGGGCGTAGTTCATGTTGATCAGCTTTTTCAATTCGTGCGGGAGGTAGTACTTCTCCAGGTCGATGAAAGCGATGTTCAACTGCACGCAGAGCGATTCCCGCATGATCTCTTCGGTGATGAAATTCAGCTTGACCAGTGTCTCGCCCAGGGGGAGCCCGGATACCTTCTGCTCCTCCAGTGAGAACATGAGCTGCTCCCGGTTGATCTCTCCGCGTTTCACCAGGATCTCGCCGAGGAAATTCCTCTTGTCATATTTGTCCAGCACAAAATCGAGCTGTTTCTTGGTGAGCACACCGAGCTCCTGGAGAATCTGCCCGATCGGCTTGTCCGCTTTGCTCTTCTGCTGGATCTGGATGGCTTCGTCGAGGTGACGCTGACTGATCAGGCCCTCCTCCACCAGGCGAATACCGAATCGCTCCTCGCTCATCTGCGTCTCCCCGGCAACACTGTTGGACAGGGATACCCTGCCGGCACCGAATGATTGCAAACTGCTTCATCACCACTCAGTCAATCGATATTGTTTTCATCGGGAGAAATATGGCGATTCTTTATGGATATATTTATGTGCGACAAATGTGGCAAAAATGGAAAAATCGAAATCAGCTCGGCGGGCGGACACAAAAAAAGGGCCGGACAGAATGCCCGACCCCCTGTATCTTACAGAAGTGCTCTGAGATCAATCCCGGTGGTAAACCAGACTTACTTGCGCCCCTTCTTCATTTTGTTGAATTCCTTGTACAATTTTTGTAGTTCCTTGTTGTCCGCGATCTTGAAGGGCACGTGTATTGTGCTGTTATCGAGATGCACCTCCAGGTAGTGCTGGCCTTTTTGAATGCCGTCGGGAACATTGAAGAAGATCCGGCCCACGCAGCCACGTCCGTATGCCAGTTCGAACTGTTCGAAGGGCTTCAATGAGCTGTCCGTCGGGTCCGAGAAGTAGCCGATGCGGCAGGCAGTGGTGGTGCCCACCGGGAAGTAGTTGATGGTGTCCCGCTGCATGTCGCCCCGCTTGTTCAGGGCCCTGAGGCGTCCCGCCTCGGTGAACTCCTTCTGGGTGGCCATTGGAACGACCAGGCCGCTGGGAGTGAGCAGGGTGATCTGGCCGCGGGTGCAGCTCTGGTTTGCCTGCCCCTTTATCAGCGTCATCCCGATTTCCAGCAGCATCCAGTCCTGGTCCACGGAGTTGGTCGCTGCCTTGTAGCCCAGGACGACCCACCCTTCAGAGTTGTAAGCCAGCCGGACGGTTGCGCCTTTCGCGTCGACGTGGAGCGGCTCCGGTGCGGTTTCCGTTGTGGCTTCCGTTGTGGCTTCCGGTGCGGCCTCTTCTTCGGCCAGGGCAACTGCGTTACCAAAGCCGAATACGGCCATGGCGATCATGGTCAATAATGCCGCAGTCCAAATCGTCGTGTTCTTCATCAAACGTTCTCCTCTTTG
>RCNG010002210.1_pt1 | contig 10909 bp, 10 predicted proteins | sample 2041371 | NCBI WGS metagenome assembly RCNG01 (sample SAMN09708227, study PRJNA481090) | Marine sediment metagenome, whole genome shotgun sequencing project. | biome: marine sediment; feature: ocean; material: sediment; isolation source: Sewage treatment plant 1 marine sediment (STP1) ... | reverse complement strand
GGTAAAACCCGGCTTATACCAACGAGCATTGATAGGGGCTCATTGTGATCGTATTTCGCGCATCCTCTGGGCGGCCTATCGAGGCTTCCGGGCAGCGTCGTACGCCGCTTGTGATGCGCCAGCATCACGGCGCAACGAATTCCTTGCCGGAAGTCTCGATAGGCCGTCACAATGGGTTCCTATCAATGCTCGTTGGTATTAGATCGGGAGCGTTTCTTTTTGTTTTCGTTGGACCTAAATAACGACCATGCAGACGGTTAACGACATCCGCAAAGCGTTTCTTGACTTCTTCGGTCGCCACGACCACCGGATCGTGGAGTCGGGTCCGCTCGTTCCGCGTAACGACCCCACGCTGATGTTCACCAACGCCGGCATGGTTCAGTTCAAGAACGTGTTCACTGGCGTCGAGAAGCGGGACTACCAGCGCGCGACCACGGCGCAAAAGTGCGTTCGTGCCGGTGGCAAGCACAACGACCTCGAGAACGTTGGCTACACCGCCCGGCATCACACTTTTTTCGAAATGCTCGGCAACTTTTCTTTCGGCGACTACTTCAAGGATGTCGCGATCGAATTGGCGTGGAACCTGATCACCAGGGAGTATGGCCTGCCTGCCGAACGTCTGCTTGTCACCGTCTACGCCGAGGACGACGAAGCGTTCGACCTTTGGAAGAAGATCGCCGGTCTGCCGGAGAGCAAGATCCTCCGAATTCCCACCTCCGACAACTTCTGGGCGATGGGCGACACCGGTCCTTGCGGCCCGTGCTCCGAAATTTTTTACGACCACGGCCCGCATATTCCAGGCGGTCCTCCGGGCAGCGCCGATGAGGACGGCGACCGGTTTATCGAAATCTGGAACCTGGTGTTCATGCAGTACGAGCAAGTGACGCCGGGCGAGAGGATCGACCTGCCGAGGCCGTCGATCGATACCGGCATGGGCCTCGAACGGATTGCCGCGGTGATGCAGGGCACCCACGACAACTACAAGATCGACCTGATGCAGGCGTTGATCCATGCGTCGGCGGAGAAGACCGGAACCGATCCCGTAGGCATCCATGAGGTTTCTCACAGGGTGATCGCCGACCACCTGCGGGCGGCAAGCTTTCTGATCGCCGACGGGGTGTTGCCGTCCAACGAAGGCCGCGGCTATGTCCTTCGCCGGATCATGCGCCGTGGTATGCGCCACGCTCACCTGATCGGGTGTGATGAGCCCCTGATGTGGAAGCTGGTGCCTCCTCTCGTCGCGAAGATGGGCCAGGCTTATCCGGAGTTGGAGCGTGGCGCCGCCTTGATCACCGAAACGCTGAAATTGGAGGAGTCACGCTTCAAGCGTACCCTAGACCGCGGACTGCGGTTGCTGGACGAAGCGACGTCGGAGTTAGCCGATGGTGGCGTGTTCGATGGTGAAACCGCGTTCAAGCTCTACGACACTTACGGCTTCCCTCTTGACCTGACCCAGGACGCCCTTCGCGGCAAGGGGATGGCCGTCGACGTCGATGGTTTCAACGTGGCGATGGAGCGCCAGCGTGCAGAAGCGCGCCGGGCCTGGGCCGGATCCGGAGAAGCGGCTACCGAGGACGTGTGGTTCGCCATTCGTGAAGAGGTCGGGGCGACCGAGTTCCTCGGCTACGAAACGGAGAGAGCCGAGGGTTTGATCACCGCGCTTGTCGTCGACGGTAAGCGGACCGATTTCGCGACGGAAGGGCAGGAGGTCGCCATCGTCTGCAACCAGACGCCGTTCTACGGCGAGTCTGGCGGCCAGACGGGCGATGTCGGCACCATTTCCGGTGGCGGGGATGCTCGCATCACGATCACCGACGCCCAGAAGAAACTTGGCGACCTGTTCGTTCATATCGGTCGGGTCGACGCCGGCCGGATTGGCTTGGGTGACGACGTGGCTCTTTCGGTGGACACCGACCGGCGGACCGCAATCCGCGCCCATCATTCCGCCACCCATCTCTTGCACGAGGCTTTGCGCCGGCTTCTCGGCGAGCACGTGACCCAGAAGGGTTCGCTGGTCGCCCCCGACCGGCTTCGGTTCGATGTCAGCCATCACAAGGCGGTGACCCCGGACGAGATCGCCGTCGTCGAAAGCGACGTCAACGTCCAGGTCCGTCACAACAATGCGGTCGAGACTCATCTGATGGAGCCGGAGGCGGCCGTCGCTGCCGGCGCGATGGCGCTGTTCGGCGAGAAGTACGGCGACGAGGTGCGGGTCGTCTCCATGGGAGATGCCGAGGACGGCGATCGCACCTATTCGACGGAGCTTTGCGGCGGTACCCATGTCCGGCGAACGGGCGACATCGGTCTATTCAAGATCGTCTCCGAGAGCGCGGTTGCGGCCGGCGTCCGCCGAATCGAAGCGGTGACCGGCGCCGCCGCTCAGGCGTTCGTCGCCGAAGAGGAGGCGGCGTTGCGCGAGGTGGCCGGTTTGCTCAAGACCGGTCCCGCGGAGGTGCCCGGACGTGTCGCCGCCTTGCTCGAAGAACGCCGCAAACTGGGGCGTGAACTCGCGGATGTCCGACGTTCGCTGGCCACCGGCGGTGGCGCAAAGGGGGCTTCGGTCAAGGACGTGGGCGGTATCCGTTATTCTCCACGGCTTGTGGACGGCGTGCCGGCAAAGGATCTCAAGAGTCTCGCCGACGATCTCAAAAAGGAGGTCGGCTCCGGCGTCGTCGCGCTGGTGTCTACGGCCGACGGCAAGGCTTCCATCGTCGTTGGCGTTACCGAGGACCTTACCGGGCGGATCAACGCCGTCGATCTGGTCCGCTTGGGTTCCGCCGCCCTAGGTGGCAAGGGTGGCGGCGGACGGCCGGACATGGCCCAGGCCGGCGGTCCCGACGGGAGCAAGGCTCAAGCGGCCGTTGATGCCATCGAACAGGCACTTGTTGCGGGAACAGCCTGATACCAACCTGCGTTGATAGTAACCCAATGTGACGATCTTTCGAGGTTTCCGGCGGGGAGTGGGGCGCGCCGTGATGCTGGAGCATCACAAGCGGCCCGCGACGAAGACCGGGGGCCTCGAAAGATCGCCCTCCGGGTCGTTTTTCCCGCATCCTCGGGGCGTCGAAACCGCTTGACGATGCGCCAGCATCGCCTGCGCGATCCCTCCTGCCGAGGAAGCGGGAAAAACGATCACAATGGGTCACTACCAACGCAGGTCGGTATAGACTCCTGATCGATGGGAAAGCGGGTGCTGCGGGGTACCCGCTGGCGATTTCGGAATGACCGGATGAAGCTGCGATTGCCGACGGGCCGCGACTGGCGGCGGCCGGAGGTGCTGTTGATCCTGATATCGGTGGCAATGCCGATCAGCTTCAGCACCTGGATGGCGTTGATCAACAACTTCGCCGTCGAGCGTGCCCAGTTCACCGGTGTCGAGATCGGCATTCTGCAAAGCGTGCGCGAGATTCCCGGCTTCCTCGCGTTCGCCGTCGTATTCGTGCTCCTGTTGCTGCGCGAACAAGCTCTGGCGCTGTTGTCCCTGTGTCTGCTCGGGATCGGCGTGGCGCTGACCGGGTTCTTTCCGAGCCTCATCGGGTTGCTTCTGACCACGGTGGTGATGTCCACCGGCTTTCATTACTTCGAGACGGTGCGCCAATCCCTGGCCCTGCAGTGGCTGCCCAAGGAACAGGCGCCGGCGGTCCTCGGCAAGTTGATCGCCGTTGGCTCGTTTGCATCGCTGACGGCATTCGCGCTGATCTATCTGGGAATCGACCTCGGCGGTCTCGAAATGAAGTGGGTCTATCTGTTCGGCGGTGGGGTCACCGTCGTGCTCACCTTCGCCGCCTGGATCCTGTTCCCCCGCTTTCCCGAGAAGGTGGAGCAGCGCAAGCAACTGATCCTGCGCCGGCGATACGGGCTCTACTATGCGCTGACCTTCATGGCGGGGGCGCGGCGACAGATCTTCGTGGTCTTCGCCGGCTTTTTGATGGTCGAAAGGTTCGGCTTCGACGTGGCGTCGATCACCCTGATGTTTCTAGCCAACCACGTGATCGCCATGGTCCTGGCGCCGCAGATCGGCAAGCTGGTTGGCCGCTGGGGAGAACGCCGTTTGCTGACCATCGAGTACGTTGGCTTGATCTGCGTGTTCACCGCTTACGCGTTCGTCGAGACCGCCTGGGTCGCTGTCGGCCTCTACATCCTCGATCACGTGTTCTTCGCCATGGCGATCGCCATCAAGACCTATTTTCAGAAGATCGCCGACCCTGCCGACATCGCCTCCACGTCGGGGGTCAGCTTCACCATCAACCACATCGCCGCGGTGGTGATCCCGGTGGCGTTCGGTTTGCTGTGGATCATCTCGCCCGCCGCCGTGTTCCTGGCTGGAACCGGGATGGCGGTGTGCTCCCTGGTGCTGGCGCGTCTGGTGCCCCGTCATCCGGCGCATGACAACGTCAGGGTGTTTTTTCGCCCGAGTGCGATTCCTGCCGAATAACCAGTGCCACTCTCATGGTTTATCCTTCCTTGGTGGAATATGGCGACTCGCCCGTCGCCAGGATACACCGACCTCACTTCATCCCATTACCAACTTTCGGGTCTAACTCCCCCTGATTCTCCAGCCGCTTCTCGAAGTTGGCGAGGTCGTCCGGGCTCGTCAGAAGTGCCGCCCTCACCAAATTAGCTATGTGTAGGTCCATGGCGAGAATGGTCAGTTCACGCGGGCTGTCCTTCCAAGCGTAACGGGTTTGCTGGAAGACAAGTCGGCGATCTTCCGGAGTCATGTGCGGCCACGCCAGAAATGACAGCCTGAGTCTGGACAGCGCCAGTCGCGGCTCGTAGGGAGCAGTGATAAAGGCGAGTCGAAGCGCGGCAATTGCCGCAGGCGACCAGCCGTTTAGTTGGGTTTCGGCGTAGGCCAGTCTGGTCCAGGCGTAAGGGTTGGCTGGTGCCAGAGCCAGCCCCTCCCTCAACGACTTAATCGCCTCTTCCATGTTTTGCTGCCATTGGGAATCGTCTCGGGGACGTTGGTCGGCCATGAGCAGAAGGGCGAGACCAAGGTCGGTTCTTGTACGACCCCTGGAGTCCCAGCCCACACCGCGATTCTGGGATCTGATCAGTGTATCCAGCTCTTCGGTCACGACAGGCTGGAGCAGCTGAAGCTTGATCATTACCGGCCCGGACGGAATCGTCACGAATGCGGAGATCATCCGCGGGACGGCGAGGACAAGGAGAGCGATCGCGACAAGCGCGGTCACCCCGGCGACGAGACGGTTTGTTACGACAAACGGCATGGCTGCGGCGCCAGCATTCTAATCGACATAGTCCTTTTTTGCCCGGCCGTAACAGTAGCCGGTACCACCATAGCCATATTGGGCATTCTTTCTGACGTTGAACATGGTCAACGCGACAACAGGCAGTTTGGTGCCCGTCGAGGAGTTTTGTCTCGCGGCGGATATGACGATTGCCCGTCTGGTGTTCGCCCTGCGCATCTTCACGATAAACGGTTTCGACGGCGAATCGACGTGCGCGAGACTATCCATAGGACTTTTCTCGCCATTGATGCTGCAGCGGCACCCAAAACACTGTCCCAACGGACCCGTCAGGAGGATCGGTAGCCACCGATTCGCCAGCTAGGTCGGAAGCAATGACAGAAACTTGAGCTTCGTTAAAAGAAGCGTTCCGGAACCTCGATAACATCTCCGGGCAACACAATGGTGTCGCGACCAGCATCCTCGGGGCTCTTCGAGGAGTCGTTTCCTCTGATGATCTGGACACTGCTCTTCTTGGCTCGATAGGTAAATCCACCGGCCATGGCGACGGCGTTCACAACGGTCATTCCGTTGACATAGGCATAGCTGCCGGGCTGGTTCACTTCACCGTAAATATAAAACGGCCGGTAGTTGAGGACATCGACGCTGACGCTCGGGTCCTTGAGGTAGTCCGGCTTCAGTCGATCGATAATGATCTGCTCAAGCTCCGAAACCGACAGACCCTGGGCAGCCACATTGCGGATAAGGGGCAACGAGACGTTGCCGCTACCGTCGACCTCGAATTCGCCCGAAAGATCCTCGTGCCCGAATACCGTTACCCTGACTTTGTCGCCCGACCCCAGCTTGTAGTCAGAGGTATCCTGCGAAACCGCTTGCGACGTCGCGAAACCGAGGCAAATCCAAATTGAAACGAAGAGAGCCAACGTCCTGAGCGCATTGCTCAGTATGGCGGTGTTTCGAACGCGATGGCTGGTCATCTGCTCACCCAAGTGTCGAAATCCTCTCTGCAAAAAGCGTGTCAATCAGAAGCTTTCGCTACATTTGTGCCTCGAGGCCGATCCTGACACGGTTTTCTTTATAATTCGCTGCGCCACCGTTGGCATTCCGTGAATCCCGCTCGCGGTACCGATAGCCAAGCGTCGCATAGAAGTTCCTGTTCATCATATACTTGGCGCCCACGCCCGCAGTGTAGATATAATCCTCTCGGCTTATCCCTTTGTAATCGTTCTGTGTTACCGCGCCCCTGAAGTTGAGCAACAAGTTTCTCAGCAGCTCGTGGTCGACTGTGACCTCTCCCAATGTCGCCAAGTAACCGGAGGCCCCGTTCTGAGTGGTGGTTTCGATGTTCCGGACAACCCTTGCGCCAACCGTGGTTAGCGTCGTCGCCGACCAAGCGAGCGAGGCGCCGAATGTGGGCCCGTCGATGTTGTCCAGATTCGAGTCGTCGTTGAGTCGTTGTTTCTGATACCCGGCGAACACGTCACCCGAGGTTACGCCACTCAGGTCGAAGGCGAGGCCGACCACGGCATCGTAACCCCATGAGTCGCGGTCAAAACCAACACCGACGTCATCCGGCGTTTCGTCATATTTCCGCCGGTTTCCGCCAAAGCGCACAAACCCCTCGTATGCGGGGGCGAACTCGTACCCCGTACGGAAGGAGACGCTGTATTCATTCCGGTCCCGGTCGTCCTGATTGATCGTGCCACCGCCAATGCGCTGGGTATCGTCATAGTCACGCCTCTGGAACTCCGGGGTCAGGGTGAAATTGACGTTGCCGATGGTATGCACGTAGCTGGCGAAGGCCGAGAACAGATAGTATTTAGTTGGCTCTTTGGCGCCGCCGAGTACATCGGGGCCGGCGCCTTCATCGGGGTCGCCGCGTTCTTGGTGAAGGAAGGCGGCGCCACCGCCGCCGAACAGGGCGATGTTGCGGTTGACGTCGAGGCGGCCGTCCGTCGACACATTCCAGTCCTGGTAATTCTGATCAGTTGTATCCGGGCCTGAACCGCTCGTGTTGTTATAAAAGCCGAAGTCACCGCCGGCGGTAAAATTGAGATCGTGATTGTTCCAGTCCGACTCGATGGACAGACCCGGTGCGACGGTGGTTATGAAATCATCCTTGGTTTGATTCTTGGTGGCAAAGATGTTGCTGTTATACTCTTGTTGCACCTCGATCTGAGGAAAGAACAGGAAACTTCCGGCTCGAACACCGAGGGGCTCCAACTCAGGACGCGGCCGCGTATTCACGGTTTCTACCTGGGCCGCAGCCTCAAAGGAAACCAGGGCCACAACCGAGAGCGCTGTGAGGCCAACGCCGACAAACTTTTTGGCCATGCTTCTGTCCTTCACCCCAACTGGACCGATCAAGCCCTGCCTCTGGCACTCGAGCTGCGATCGAAACGTGAAAATACTAGCGAAGTTAGTACCCGTATCATGAGCTGGATGCAACGACCTTCCGGTGTCTATGCTTCAGGGTGTTGCGAATATGCAACTCTCTTCGTCAGCTCTGGATTGGCACCCAATATTGGCGGCCCATAGTGCTGGCGGAATGGCTGCGCGAGGGCTCTGCCGCTACTCAATTGTCGGTGTCCCGGCACTTTTTTTCCCGTAGTGCGGACAGCCCGGGCACCCCGGGCACCCCGGGGCCACCCAATACTATGGGGCCGCCGGCACCACCGGGTGTGCTGGTCACTGTGAGGCTGGCGACCACGGGCCTGGCCAGTCGGGGCTTCAACATCGAAATCATGCCGCCGCTCCATCGCGATGCTGTCACCCAATCTGTGTCTCGGCTCTGAATTAGTGGCGTCGCTTTCAATTCTTGGCATTTGCAACCATCTCTGAACGTAGCAGATTAGCATGTGCCCATTGCAAAAACAACTTATATGACATATATATTTATAATTGCACCTAATAAGGGTGGCGCCCACGCTATGGAGGCGGTGTGATTCGAAAACGATTCGTTTCTTCTCTTGGTGGTGCTGTGAAGTGTCGGCCGGCATCGTTGGCGGTATGACGTTGCGACCGCGTGGAGTCGGGCCTGTCCAGCTGGGGGCTTGGCTCCTCGGCGTGTTTCGTCCTGGCAGCGGAGGGGCGGAAGCCGTATGTACATACTATGAATATTGATGCTGGGCAGACTCCCGAGCGCTGGCTAACGGGATTCCTTTCGAAGCATCCGGCGACAGGCGGTTGCTGTGGACGGCGCCATGCCCACGCATTTGCTGGCGGGTGTGACGATGGCGGTTCCCATGAGTAGTCGTATCGTCGAGCTTTTATTCGGCAAGGAGAAGAAAAGGCGGGTTACGGTCGCCACCGCCGAGGTGCCGGACGGCGTTCGTATCTATGCGGTCGGCGATATCCATGGCCGCGTCGATCTACTCCAGCGCCTGCACACGGTGATCCTTGAAGACACCGCGGACAGCCGGCCAGGTGTCGAAAACGTTGTGGTGTATTTGGGAGATTATCTGGACCGGGGATTGTACAGCAGGGAACTCATTGATTTCTTTCTCGATGAACCGCTTGCCGGCTTCGAGGCCGTCTACCTGCGAGGAAACCACGATCAGTATTTTCTCGATTTTCTCGTCGACCCGGACAAAGGCGCTAGTTGGCTGAGGTTTGGCGGTGACGCCACGGTGTACAGTTACGGAGTGCGGATCCCGGACGACGTGGCGCCTAACATGCGCATGGTGTACATCCGCGATCGTCTCCTCGAAACGGTTCCCGAGCGTCATCTCACCTTTCTCGGTGATCTGGAGTTAGCCAAGGTGATCGGGGACTTCCTTTTCGTGCACGCGGGTGTCAATCCGGAGCGGCCTCTGTCCAAACAGACGCCCGAGGACCTCATGTGGATACGCGACGCGTTCCTCGAATCGGAACGGGATTTCGGGAAGATTGTCGTTCACGGTCATTCAGTTACCAGAGTGCCGGAGGTTCGCGAAAATCGGATCGGGATCGACACCGGCGCCTGCTACAGCAACAACCTCACTTGCGTCGTGCTTGAGGGGGCGAGCAAGCGCTTCCTTTCCACCGCGGAGGCTGCTTCGCGCACCGACCGGGTGGCATCTTAGCTCTCGTTCGGATTGATCACTGACCGCGCCCACTGTCCCGCGCGCTTGGCGGCGACCGCCTCGGCGAGGGCGGTTTCGACCTCGGCGAAGACACCCTCCCAGTCACCGGGCCGGCGTTGCCTGAAAAGTCGCATCGTCGGATACCAGGGTGTGTCTGCTCTCTCCATTTGATACAACCAGTATGGCGCCAGGTTGAGGATGTTCCAGATCGGTTTGGCCAGCGACCCGGCCAGGTGGGCGGCGGCGCTGTCGGTCATGATTACCAGGTCCAGTTGTTTGATGACCGCGGCGGTGTCGGCAAAGTCTCCGAGATCGTCTCCCAAATCGACGATTAGGGGGACGGCGCCGCCGAAATCCGCGACCTCGGCCCTCTGCGGACCCTTTTGAAAAGCTGTACGCCGAATGTCTCGGCGAGGCGAAGAAAACGACTCAGGGAGGTTGCGCGATCGCGGTTGCCCTTGAAGGTGGCACTGCCCGACCAGACGATGCCGACTTTGAGCCTGTCGCGGTAAGGGGCGATCAGGGGCTTGAATTTTTCCAGGGCCTCCGCGGGCACATGCAGCCGCGGCGTCGGCGAGTTGTTTGGCAAGGCATTGACGATGCCGGGCAGGCTCATCATCGGGCTGTGAAGGCCGGCGGCCACCATTTCACCGGGAGCGACGAGACGATCGACTCCGTCCAGCCGGGAGAACAAGCGGCGTAACTCGGGCTGGCACTCGACGACCACGGTTCCGCCGCGTTGCTTGACGAGCGGCAGGAAACGGCTGGCGAAGATGCAATCACCGAAACCTTGTTCGGGATAGACGAACAAGGTCTGGCCTTTGAGCGATTGGCCCGTCCACCGCGGGCTGGGGAGGGGGCGCGGCGGAAATATCTTGAGCCGGAATCGGCACTCGTAGGCGGGCCAACCTTCGTCAAAGCGTCCCAGCTGCAACAGTGCCAGGGCGCGGTCCCAAGAAGGCCCCGGAGCGTCGGGGACGACGCGCAGTGCCGCTTCGAACTCAACAAGTGCTGCCTCCAGATCGCCGGCCTGCCTGAGGGCGATGCCATAGTTGTGACGGACCGAGGCGTCATCGGGTGCCGCGGCGACGGCAAGGCGATGGGCGGCGAGGGCGTCCTCGATGCGGCCGACGTCCTTCAGCGCATTGCCGAGATTGCCGATCGCGGAACATCCCGGATCGATCTCCAGTGCTCGTTTGTAGCAGACGATGGCGGCGTTGAAGGCTCCGCCGGATCTGAGCGCGCTGCCGAGATTGTTCCAGGCCGGGGCGTGCCAGGGAGTCTCGGCGAGCAACTTGCGATAGAGAGTGATCGCTTCGGCGCGCCGTCCGGCGTGCTGATGCGTCAAGGCGCGTTCGAAGGTCTCGTCGAACCAGGAGGGTCGTCGATCGAGCGCGCAACAATCGTTCATCGCTGGCCTTTGTATCCCGTCAAAGAGGACATGAAGGCGACCTTCGGGGGCGTTATGACGTTTTACGATATCGCGAAAAATAAGAGAAATATCCTAATAAAATGTAAACGAAAATTCTCAGTAAATAAAAATTTTGACTTCATATCCGGTTATTGAGATTATGCGAATAACGAAATCTAATGTATCTGCGGCAAGTTTTTCAAGTGCGGCTTTTTTCTCTTTTT